>Ga0180437_10002990_pt1 | contig 25865 bp, 23 predicted proteins | sample SS_ome_4_FD_132410 | JGI IMG/M metagenome (GOLD analysis project Ga0180437, IMG submission 132410) | Hypersaline lake sediment archaeal communities from the Salton Sea, California, USA - SS_3_D_1 metaG | ecosystem: Environmental > Aquatic > Non-marine Saline and Alkaline > Hypersaline >... | reverse complement strand
CTACAAGAAGATCGCTCGCTATCTCCAGATCGAGAACAAAATCCGGGCGGCACTGAGATATGATCTAGCAGCAAACATCCCGCTGGTTCCATGACGGCCAATAGAGTCATAGAAATTTGAGGTGTGGGGGTAGTGGGGGACGGGGCTAAATAAATAATTAAACTACAATTGAAGTTTAATTTTCCTTTCCTTCGCTATTGTCTTCTCCTTACTGCATAAACGGCTCCTGGTTGGCTAATTCCGACCCGCCTCGCTGTCCCCAGCATACTTTAAGCGGCTTTTGAAGGAATCGGTTGCTTTCCTCCACCGCCTTCCCACCCAAAGCACACGCCTTGCTATGCCCGTGTAGGGCCTCTTGTCTTTTTGAAAAGCGTTACTAATTTAGTCATGAGAAAAAAGGAATGATTTCCACTTTTACAAGGGAGGTGAACGATAATGGGAAAGCCGCAGGAAGCTATTCAGAAAGAACTGGCTGAAGGCTGGAGGGATTTTATCAGTAATCTTGAGAAAGCCCTGGATTCGCTTGAAAAGGAGATTGATTTCACGGGCAAAATGGCCGATGCCTGCACCGCTGAGTGGTGTCAAGCCACAGAGTACACATTTGATGAAATCAGCAACGCCCTTTTTTCTATAAGCGAACCTTCCTGGTCATCGGATGAGGATTCCAAAAAACTCAAAGCACTCAAAAGAAAAGTGCATGATGTGTACGCCAAGTACAAATCAGCGGCCAGCTGAGGCGGCAGAGCTTGAATCCCGCGACACACCGCCTTTTGGTCTCTTGCTCGGTGACCTGGGACGGGATTTTCGATATGGACGCGTGCTCGATCTTGGCTTCGAATGCCGACTCCCAGGCTGAAAGGGGGTCGTTTTTTTCGCCGGTGGTTTCAGTTCCAACAGCCCTTGATCGGGGTGCACACAGCTCAGGGAATGTCCCAGATACTTCTCGATGGGGGGGATGTAGAAAGAGTCGTCCTCGCAGGCAAAACTCACAGAAGTTCCGATGGCGCCGGCACGGCCGGTGCGGCCGATCCGGTGCACGTAATCTTCGGGATCTTGGGGCAACGTGAAGTTAATGACGTGGCTGATGCCCTCGACATGGAGACCCCGTGCCGCCACATCCGTTGCCACCAGCACACGAATTTTCCCATTTCGAAAATCTTCAAGGGTTTTGATGCGCTTATTTTGGGGGATGTCGCCGGAAAGAACAGCCGTGTTGACCCGGTATTGCTTCAGCCTGTCTGCCAGGCGTCTGGTTTGATCGCGGCGGTTGGCAAAGATCAGCACCCTTTCCAGGTTCTGCCCCAACACGAGGTTTAGGAGAAGGGCGAATTTTTCTTCGGCCGTGACTATGTAAACCAGCTGGTTGACCGATTCCGCCTCTACCTGTTCCGGTTCGATCTCCACATGAACGGGATTTCGGGTCCACTGCTGGGCCAGCCGTTCCACTTCGGGTGTCAGTGTGGCGCTGAAAAACATGGTCTGGCGCTGTTCTTTGGGGGGCGTGCTGTAGACGATTTTGCGAACATCAGGGATAAACCCCATATCGAGCATGCGATCGGCTTCATCAATGACCAGGATTTCAACTTTGTTCAGCCGCATCAGCTTCTGCCTTTGGAAATCAAGCAATCGTCCCGGGGTGGCGACGATGATATCCACGATTTTCTCTTCCAGAGCCTGCTTTTGCTTGCCGTAGCCCAACCCACCGAACACGGACTGAATCTGTATGTCGGTGTGTTTCCCGATGGCGCGGGCGTCTTTTTCAATTTGCAGAGCGAGTTCCCGCGTGGGGGCCAGGATGAGGACACGGGGCACACCGGGCCGCCTTCCATTTTGGGTTGGTTTCCTGAGCAGCTGGGTGTAGATATTGATCAGAAAGGCGGCGCTCTTGCCGGTTCCTGTTTGTGCCTTGCCTGTGGCATCCGAGCCGTTTAGGGCCTTGGGAAGGATCTCTGCCTGGATCGGCGTGCAGTATTGATAGCCCAGATCTGCTATGGCGTGCATGATGGTCAGAGGCAGTTCCAGATCGTGAAAGCGGGTCTGACCCTCGACATGGGGCACGTCAAATTGAGCCACATCCCAGGCGGTTCTGGCTTTTTTCCGCCTGGACCGGTGTCTGGACCTGGGCGGCTTGGGTTTATTCCCTGAATCCCGGGCCGGGGTTTTGCCAGGGCAAGTGGCGTTGTCCGTGTTGCTGGATAAAACCGGGTCGGGTGTTTTTTGCGCTCCTTTGTTTTCAGTTCCCTGTTCGTTGAAGCGGTCGTGAAATTTCCGAACTAAATATTTAAACAACGATTTTCCTTTCTCATTTTGTTTCTTCTTTTGAATCGCGGCCTAGGTCTTATCAGCCTCAGTCTCCTGACCGTTCTTGCCTTGCCGCCGTGCGATCTTTTCTCTTGCCTTTTTCTTGCGCTTCAGTTCTTTCTCAAACTTCTTAAAGGCATGTTTGTTGCGCTTTGCCATAATCTTCTCTTTTCCGATTTGTGTGCCTGGTAAGGCCTGTCAACCATCCCTCTAGAACAGAATGATGGCCTATGGACCGCAGCCTGACTTTGACTTTGAACAACAATAACTAGAAACGCCGTCCTCCGCCCCGTCTTCCTCCGCCGCCGCCTCGATTTCCTCCGCTGTATCGTCGCCCTTCGCTACGGGGTTTGGCTTTGTTCACCTTGAGCGTTCGTCCTTTGAGCTCTTTGCCGTCAAGACCTTCAATAGCGGAGTCGGCCTCTGCAGTTTCCGGCATTTCCACGAATCCAAACCCTTTTGATCTGCCACTGAAATTGTCCTTTATTACCTTTACGGATTCTACCTGGCCGAAGGCATCAAAAAGCTGCTTCAAATCCTCCTCGGTGACCTCGTAAGACAAATTTCCCACATAGATGTTCATTCCTTACTCCTCCTCATCTCCAAATTCATTTTGAAATGGTGTTCATTGGCGCTCTGCACTGGACTGTGCCTTAACCGTAAAAATGGGTTGATGCTGTTCATCGCGGACGGGATGGCACGCATCACAGCTGTCTCATTGATATCAAGAACTAAAAAGGCACGTGTGGCCCGTCTGAGGGCAAATAGCGTGGTAGGCCTTATAAGTCGTGGTGGCTAGATGTTTTCTGGCGCCCTTTTCACGGAAGGCATGTTGAGGCAAGTGAGGGGGGCAGAGAACCTGGCCTAATGGCTTTAACTCACAAACATCTACACCCAGGACTGGCTCCATCTCATTGGTATTCAGGCCCAATGAGGCGACCAACAAGCACCTATTATGTTCAGATAGCTAAATTTTTATAGCTATAATTAAAATAATATATCTTGAATTATTATAAGTCAAACTTTTTATCAGTTTCCTTTGGGAGCTACACGGGGTCCTTACGAAGAAACCTTTGATCTGCTCTCCTCTTCCCTTTAAAGTCCTCTGCGGCCATCAGATCACAATCGGGCCTATCGAGGGTCTGACCTCTCTTCGTTGCCGGAGAGGTGCTTCATGCTGAACTCCGTCTTAAAGGGGGCGTAAATCGTGGGGACAAACACGAGGGTAATCACGGAGGAGCTCAGGAGGCATCCAATCACAGCTTGACTCATACTTGATCCCGTCTCCCCAATCGGCTTTTAAAAATCGAATAAACCACGGGAATGACAACCAGCGTGATCAGCGTGGAACTGAGGAGACCGCCCATCACAGCCCTCGCAAGGGGTGCCTGTGCTTCCCCCCCTTCCCCGAGACCGATCGCCAGCGGCACCAAAGCCAGCATGGTCGTTGCGGCTGTCATCAAAATCGGTCTGAGCCTTCTTCGACCGGCTTCTTCGATCGCTTCGAAAAAAGACATGCCGCGGCGCCTCAGGAGGTTCGTGTGATCCACAAGAAGAATCGCGTTGTTGACCACAATGCCGCCCAACATGATGCAGCCGATAAAGGACTGGACGTTGAAAGTGGTATGGGTCAGGAATAACATGAGAATGACACCGATAGCAGCGAGAGGCACAGAGAACATAACCACGAAGGGATCAAGGAGTGATTCGTAGAGAGAAGCCATGACCATGTAAACCAGGATCAGGGCAAGGGTGATGCTCAATAGCAATTCTCGGTTGGCTTTTTGCTGCTCTTCGTAGTCTGCACCGAAGGTCACCGTGAAGTCTCTCGGCACAGGAATGGCCTGGAGCCCCCTCTTTATGTCATGGACAACAGAACCGAGGTCGCGACCGGCGATGTTGGCTGAAACCGTGACGATTCGCTCCTGGTCCTTTCTTTCTATGAACACGGGACCCGTCCGAGGTTGGATCTGAAGCACATTCCGGAGCACCACAGGTTGTCCGTCCGCATTGGTCAAGGTCAGATCCAGAACCTCCCGGATATCCATTCTCTCCGCATCCTTGAGCTTGACGAGGATGGTGTATTCCTTTCCTGCTTCCCGATATTTACCCGCCTCTGTACCGGAAATAATGGTCTGGAGAGCGTCGCCAATCTGGGAGACCGTCAATTTCATGTTCGCTGCCTTCTGGCGGTCCACGATGATCAGTTCCTCGGGGCTTCCTAATTCACGGCTCACCTTCACGTCGGTCACGCCACCTACCAACTCAACCATTCCCTTGACCTGCTGGGCCATAAGGTCGGCCACGTCAAGGTCGTGGCCGCGAACCTCCAGTTCCACTTTCTCCCCTTCTGTGCTTCCCATGCGCAAGATAAACAGTCCCTGACCGGCCCTTGTCCGAACCGTTGCTCCTGGAATATGGGTAAGTCGCCGTCTCATAGCTGCGGCGATCTCTTCGCTGGAACGGGACCGTTCCGCCTCGGGCCTGAGGGCGATTCTCATCTCGCCGGTATGAGACCCTGTCCTACGCCACGTCGAGCCCCCGATGAAAGTCGCTGTGTTTTTGAGCTCGGGTATCTCTTTCCTCACCACATCCTCTATGACATCAAAGGCTTTCTCCAGAATCCCCAACCGGGTCCCCACTTCCATTTCCAAGGAGATCCTGACCTCTCCCTCGTCCGTCTCCGGCATGAACTCCGACCCTACGAGGGGATAGAGGAGGAGGCTTCCAAAAAGGAGCAAGAGGGCGCAGCCCAGAACCCGTTTGCGATGACCCAGGGCATAATGAAGAACCGTCTTGTAAGATTCCTCCAAGTTCGTGAAAAGTCGCCCACTCGCCACAAAAAGCCTCCGGCGCCACGTATTGTCAGCGGAAGGGTTGTTCTTCGCAGGCCTGAGGATGATAGAGGCGAGCATGGGTACGAGGGTAAGGGCCGAGGCCAAAGAGCACGCGAGAGCGAAACTCACCACATAGGAGAGTTGCTTGAACATGACTCCGGCCATGCCCCGCACAAAAATCATGGGCAAAAAGACGACCAGGGTGGTCAGTGTGCTCGCCACGATCGCTGCGGTCACCTCTTCACTGCCTTCAATGGCCGCCTGGTCCGCTGGAACAGCGGACTCTCTCAGGCGGTAAATGTTCTCCAGCACCACAATGGCGTTATCCACAAGCATCCCGACACCCAAGGCCAAACCACCGAGGGTCATCATGTTCAGCGTGAAGCCGCCAAAGTACATGAGGGTGAAGGTGGCGATGATAGAGATTGGGATGGCGGTAGCAATAACAGTGGTGCTTCGGATGTTCCTGAGAAAAATAAGCAAGACGAAAACAGCCAACACCCCACCATAGAGAATCGAAGTTCCCACATTGTGGATAGACCGCTCAATGTAATCGGACGTATCTATAATGGGGGTGATATCGATTTGCGGGATGTCCTCATTGATCTTCTCAATCTCCTTTAGGACGCCCCTTGCAACTTCCACGGTGTTCATACCCGACTGTTTAAGCACCACCATCCGGATCCCCGGCCTGCCGTTGATCCGTGCGATCCGGGTGACTTTTTCCCAGGCATCCTCTACCCCTGCGATGTCCTTGACCTGGATGGGTACACTCTCCCGCATGGCGATCACTGTGTCGCGCAGTTCATCCAGGTTGGTGTATTCTCCCGGGGTGCGAACCATCACATCCAGATTTCCCCGCTCCAAGGTGCCCGCAGGGACGGTCACATTTTCAGCCCTTATTTTGCTCAAGATCTGATCCAGGGGCAGTCCCACGGCCTTCACCTTGCTGGCCAGCAAATTCACATGGATCTCGCGATCCAATCCCCCGTGCACATCCACTGTGGCCACGCCGGGCAAACGCTCGATGCGGTATTTGATCTGATCATCAATGATCCGGCGCATTTGGATAGGATCCAGGTCACTTGCGGCACCCAGGATCAGAATGGGGAAGCTGGCCAGGTCGAATTTACGCAGATAGGGCCTCTCCGCTTCCTCAGGCATGTTGCGCACCACACGATCAAGCCGGTCCCGAACGTCGGCGGCGGCGGCATCCAGGTCGGTTCCCCAGGCAAAGCTTATCCGCACATTGCTGATGCCTTCTGAGGAGAAAGAGGTGACTTCCTCGACACCCGGAACCGCGCTCATGGCTTCCTCAATGGGACGCGTGATCAGTTCTTCCATCTCTTCGGGGCTTGCGTTCTCGTAACGGGTGAAGACGCTCAGGGTTGGATAGGTGATGTCTGGCATCAAGTCAATGGGAAGGCGGGACAGGGAAATGCCTCCAAGGATCATGACAATGAGCACCGACATGATCGTTAGAATGGGGTGGCGAACTGAAAAGCGTGATAGCTTCATGGCTTTTCGCGAACCTCACCGCCCCTTGTGTTGACCTTCCCTCGGTCTGTGGGCTGACCATCTGTTCTTTCGCCGGGGAGCGTGACGGCTGAGCCGTTCTCGAGCATATGCTGCCCCAAGGTCACCACCCAGCCTGAAAGGGAGGGCTCGACCACCTGAACCCACTCCGTATTGGCGATGCCCAGTCTCAGCGGAACGAATTGGGCTTTCATTTCCTGCCGGTCGATGATAAAGACGCCCTCTCTGCCGTCCCTCCTGATCAAAGCTCTGGCTGGGATGACCGTCGCATCGTCCTGCCTGGAGAATTCTATTTGGGCCCTTATGAACATGCCTGGTTTCAGAAGGCGTTCCGGGTTGGGGAGATCGATTTCGACCCTGGCCTCCCGAGAGGTCTCTTTGATGAGAGGTGCTATGCGTACCACCTTGCCCGAGAAAGTTCTGCCCGGAAAGGCATCGGTCGAGATGTGGGCTTCCTGCCCAACCCTGACTTTGGAATAATCCCGTTCGATCACGAAGATCACGCCCGTCAGAGACGAAATATCAAGAATTGAAACGATGGGCGTATTGGAAGCCAACATGGCCCCCTCGTCTACAAAACGCTCTCCCACCACTCTATTCCGGTCTCCCTCCTCCCAGGTTGCCCGGATTCGAGTGTAGGAAAGACGGACTTGGGCCGCCTTGAAAGCGGCCTCTTTCTGAGCCACCTGCGCCACTGCAACCTTGTATTTTGCACCTTGTTCGGTGAACTCGGCTTCAGATGTCTCCAGTTCAGCCTCCGAGGTGATCTTCCCTTTTCGAAGCTCCCTGGCGCGCTCCACGTTACGGCGAGCTGTATCCAGGGCACTCCGCTGTTCTTCGATGTTCGCCTTGGCAACTTCAAGCTCTGCCCGGGCCTGATCCACTTGTTGAAGATATTCATCGTTCTCCAGAACAGCAATCAACTGGTTTTTCTTTACAGGATCTCCGATCTTTACAAGAAGCTTTTCGAGCCTTCCGGCGATTTTTGGCGCCACAGCAAATTGGCTGAAAGGGTAAATGGTTCCGGTGAAAAAACCGATATCTCGGACCGTATTCTTGCGAACCCGTTCTGCTTCCACGGGAACGGGCGGGGCCTTGTTTTCCCTGACTGTGGGTGTTCGTAATTCTCCGAGCCTCAGATAGACCTGCCACCCCACAAGACCTATCAGCGCGAGAATAACAAGCAGTACAAAAGCCCTTTTCATGTTTTGTTTCCTTTTGGCCGGAACCCGCGTCAACCGATTAAGTCGGTTTCCCATCCTCCCGAGCCCGCCCTCCATGGCATTGCGGCGGAAAACCAGGCCGCTGCGAATGGTTAGCCGGTTGTTCCCGGCCTCCGGACACGGCGCCGCAATGACATGACGTCACGTCTCTCGGGGGGGGACTCACCGTTTCTCATCCCATTTTAAACACAGGGCGGACACGAATCAACATAAGGCGAGGCTATATTCCAGAAAATTCTGATTTTTGTCAATAAAATAAGAAGATTAAGCGTGCTTAAAGGGCCGGGATGGGTTACTGAATCGCAGGTTGGCATCAGGCGGAGCGATAGAGTGCCTAAGTCCTACGATTCATAAATTCGCTAACGAATTTATTCCCTCAGGACTTAGTGCTGAGGGAGCCAATCCTTCGCATAGCCCTAGGAATATATGTGACCGTATTTGCGAATCGAAGCACTAAGTGATCCGCTTCGGTGTGTGTCTCTTGATGGCACATGCCTGATTGGTCACACAGGTTGCACAACCTCTGGGATGGGTTAAGCAACCAGCGGACAGAGCATATGATGCGGCCAGGTGGGCTCCTTGCAAGGCATATCTGTCTTTAATCTCCTGTCTCAAATTCATGACTGACCCTGGAAGACCCGTGCGCCCAGACCAATAGGTGTTTTTTAAACCCGCCTCTCTTGCAATGGCCACACATCGGTCCATGAGTGCTTTGTCTGCTCCGGGGTGGTTTTCCAACACAAAGTTGGGCCTGAAGGCGAGAAAGCATACGGGTAGACCCGCTTCGATACTCGCAATGAATTCGGTTAAAGGCTTTATATCGTCTTCATTGATTTCTGGAATAACGAGGATCCTGTACTCCCAGAGCTTGTCCTTCGCATGTTTGCCGATGTATGCAGCATTTCTCAGGACAGGCCCGGAAGAAGCGCCGGTAAGGCTCAGGAAAACCTCGTCATCGTAGGCTTTGATATCGTATGTGATGGATGTGGTGAAGGACAATATGCGTTCCAGACTTCTCTCCGTCATGTACCCATTGGTGTCAAAGTTGACTTTTATGTCCGGGTTTATGTGTCTCGCTTCCTGGACGACCCTTTCAACGTAAGGCAGGTGGATGCTCGCTTCCCCTCCGGAAAAGAATATCCGGTCCGCACCCATGCGTTTCGCAGCGAGTGAATTCAGCGCGTCCACGCACTCTTTAGCCAGTGCTTGCGGGTCTTCATATCCCCTCTGGGGGTATGGGTTGTCCGGATACTGGGAAATGGTCCAGTTCTGACAGTTCAGGCATTTGAAGTTACACCCGGCCAAGAAGACGGTGTAACTCTCCGGAGGGGCAGGGTGCAAAGTGGCTGAAGCAACAATGGGGATGGTTGTTTTGCAAACGCCGGTTTCGGCTGCCAACCGATTGACCTTGCATCTGTGCTCGCACAGTTCACAGCGCTTGAGTTCTTCGAGGACGTATGGGGAGGAGAGTATACTCATGGGGTAAACTTGCTTATTCCCCGTAGCACGCTACAGGGTTTCGAAATTCCCTCTCTCTGAGGGAGAGGTTCACCCGCTTCTGGCGGCGCCGAAGGCGACCAGGGGTCAGGGTGAGGGGGGTAAAATAGATGCCATCCTTTTTGATACCCTGCAGCTTGCTGCAGGGAGATTCATTCGGACCAGGGGTAAGAGACCTGCCCGGTGAAGCCTTATGAGATGAAAGGGAAAAAGCTTGTCTGAGTCAAGAAAAATGACATGGATAACGCCAATAACACCATGGATACAATGCCTGTTTTGTCTTTTCGTTCCCTCGATACCCCCCCATCCGCCTTTTGAAGGGGTCTGGGCACCACAACCACGCAGGAGGTGGCTGAAGACAGAACATATGTCAAAATAATGTCAATTTTTTGTCTAACATTTTGGGTTTCCACTTCTATCACTCAAAAGCTGCGATCAGAATCATGCTCCATGATTTAGCGCGGTTCCATGCTTTGCGGCTTGGATTTGACTTAACATGTTATATTTAAACAGAAATTTGACAGGCAAAGTCCGTTGAGCTATAATATCTCCATGAAAAACACGAACACCTACCCCATCCGATATGTCGCACAACAGACCGGTCTAACACCCCATTTGATTCGAGCATGGGAAAGACGTTATGGTGCTGTGCTTCCGGAGCGGACACAATCCAACAGGCGACTCTATTCTGAAGAGGACATTGAGCGGTTGAAGCTCTTGCGCAGGGCCTCTGCCGCCGGGCACAGTATGGCACAAATCGCCGGTATGACAACAGAGGCGCTCTTGGAAGTCGTGGGTGATGAAGGGAGGGATGTTCGGAATAGGTCTGTTGAAAGACCGGCAAAGTCAGGCCCCCCATCCCTTTATTTCGATACCTGTCTCAAAAAGGTCCTGGAATTTGATCAGGCCGGCCTACAGGTTGCTTTAAACCGTGCCGCCATTGCCCTGAGCAGGACTTCTCTGATTGAAGAGGTCATAGCGCCACTGGTGGAAAAGATTGGGGACCTGTGGTCTGAGGGTTCCCTGAAAATTGCCAACGAGCACATGGCTACGGCCGTGATCCGGTCCTTCTTGGGAGACCTCCTCGGCCCATCGGAGGAGCCTCCCGGGGCTCCGAGAATGATCGTCACAACCCCCGCAGGCGAGTGGCATGAAATTGGGGCACTCATGGTTGCCTTGGAGGCACAAGCGCTGGGTTGGAATGCCTTCTATCTCGGCCCAAACCTACCTGCTGAGGAGATCTTGTCATCCTTCGAACAGACCCGGGCCAAGGCAATCGCGCTGAGTGTTGTGCATGTGCCAGATGATTTTCATCTCATCCGTGATCTCAAGAAGTTAAGGCGTTATTTGCCGGAAAATGGCTCTCTCATGATGGGTGGTCGGGCGGTTGAATCCATGAAAGGCCTTTTGGAAAAGATGGGCATCACCCCATTGCGGGATCTGGCCGATTTCCGCGAGAAACTCTCCACCGTGGTCATGAGAGACTCCGCCACGTAGTTCAAAAAAAGGCGAAAAGCGGTCCAGGACGTGGAAAAAAATTGACACACCACATATTGTGCAATAATATAAATGCTACCACAACATGGGCAGTCTGAGGAAGGTTCCCTTCCTCGAGCAGGCGGGCCTATCTTACCTGCCTATCAACCGATGAAAGGAGGAGGGGCCATGGCAACAGCGAAGAAGAAGACGACAGCCAAGAAAACGACAGCCAAGAAAACGACCCAGAAGAAGTCTGCTGCCAAGAAAACCACCACGAAAAAGAAGAAGTAGTTCTCGAGCCCGTCTATCGGGTTAGAAACAAGGCGGCTCCGCCGTGTCCACAAACGCTGACGGCAGAGCCGCCTTGTTTTTTTGCTTTTGTCAGAGATGGTCTCCGCTCATGGCTTCGGAGAATTTTCTCCTGTCCATGGATGTCTCCCTTTGGTGCTGTCTCAGAAGCACCGTCGTGAAGACTGATGGTTATCAGGGTCGATAGCGCGGATTTCTATGTCGGCATGCCAATCGGGCAGAGCAAAGATGCACGACACGACCACAGCACCCGTCTTGAGCTCTGATCTGAGTTTCTTGGACAAAGGTTTCATCACGTCAGAGAACAGGTAGCAGAAAACCACGTCGGCCTCCGGGAGGTCTGCTTTCCGGAAGGGCATTCCTACCAGAGCCTCTGATCAAGTCCAAAGTGTTGGCGTTGGTCTTCTCTGGTTCCTAGAACCCGTTTTTCCGGCCATGGCCGTTTTTCTCAAGGGGTATTTATAGAGCTCAGAGCCGGTGGCTTAGAATTCGAGGCCTAACAAATTCACGGGAGATTCCCAGAAGTTCATGGGCGCTGGCCCCGAATTCTTAGCCACAGCAAAACACAATGGAATTTCTTTTGTGAGATATCCCCTTTGGAAAAAGGTCATGGCCTCCCTGAACATATTCAAGGTTCATTCGTCTTGCCAACTTTGAAAAACACCAATAATTTGCCCAGGTTTTTGCTCAGCACTTGATTTTGAGTGCCTTCGGAAGCACCTCAAAGGTGAAGACGTCGGCTTCCCGGGCAAAGCTCCCATCAATCTGCAACATAAGCGGTCGTTCCAGGTTGACGCGGACATGTCGACCCCTTCGGTACTGGCCGATTCGGTTGCCTAATGAGAATGCGGTTGCCAATCCCACAAGTGACAAAAACAGACCGGCGTTTGTCCATCGTATGTGCAAACGTCCGTCGTCGAAGCAAGCTTGGGGTACCACCTTCAACCCATACCCATAGTAAGGCTGTTTCACGACCATGAGGCTCAACAAATCGTGGATGCGTGTGGTCTCTCCGTCCACCAGGATTTCGGCACGGGATCTCTTATAGGTCATGAAATAAGCGATGAACAAAGCTTTCCCGTAAGCTTTTATTCCTGTCATGCCTTTGGCCACATACTGGTCTCGAAGCCTGATTACGGCACCTTCGAAGCCCAAAGATGCGGTAAAGGCGCGCCTCTTTCCATTGCAGGAAATGAGATCATAGTCCTGGGTTTTGCTTTCCAAAATTCGGTGGGCAATGTCGGTGAGGCTCCCCCTGTAGCTGAGGGCGTGGCTAAAGGCGTTTCCGCTTCCAAGAGGAAGGTAGGCTATGCACATTCGAGAGGTATCGAGCGCATTGATCATATCAGACAGGGTGCCGTCGCCTCCGGCAGCGACGAGCACATCACAACGAGCCGCAAGCTCTCGGGCACACTGAATGAACTCCTCAGGTGTGGTGGTATTCAGCCCGTGGATTTCTGCCCCCAGGATCTGCGCTGCAGGCAACAGGGCCGCACGTTTTTGATCGGCAGACATTTGGCCTGATGCAGGATTGGTGATAATGGCGTATCGCATCTAAGAATTCCAGTACACCCCGAGGGAGAGAGAAAACGTTCTTTCCGGGCCGTTACACAAATTGCAAGGCACTCCGCCGAAATCACGCCCGCCACAAAGATAAGGCTTAAGCCAAAACAACATTTAGTATCAGTATATTATAATAAATCGGGGCCCTGTGCTACCCATGAAGATTTCGTTTTGCTAAAGAGAAACTCCAATATCAACGAATCTAAAGCCCCTGTCAACACTCAGATCACAGCCTGTCCACTGCATCAAAAGCAGGTGGAGCCAGGCTGGTGGTCAGAGGAAGTTTTGCGATAGAGGGTTGATCTGGTTTTTTCGTTGCATAACAGTGGGTTTTGCGCTAAAAAAAAGATAACACACTGTCTGGTTTTACCTCACGTTGCCCGCAGTTCTCGGCTTTCTGAGTTGTATGGTTTTCTGAACCAGCTTATGGGCGAGAATTCTCAATGGGCAAGACCAAAGGTCCTTCTTTCGGCCGCTGGCAGAACATGATCTGGGTTTGCTGATCTCGTTATCCAAAAGAGATAGCAGACGCCCAATGCTCTTCGCAAATCCCTTCATACCAGGCAGAGGATATCAATATTCCTGTATCGTCTTGGTGCTTTTGGTGACCCTTCTTCTTTGGATGTCTGGGGAAACGGTCAGCTTCGAAAGGGGGTGTTATCATGGAACGCCGGGAAAGCTTCAAGGATCGGGGTTTTTACTACAGCGCATCGAAAATTACCGATTTACTGAGTTCAATCTCGGAAGAAAAGTTTGTCCAAATGACCCAGTGGGGCGAAAAGCTCACACGGGATCCGGTCGTCAAAAGGGCTATTAAGAAAGTCCGGTATTTTCTGCAGAGAGAAGATCATCCGGCTAGAGAACTGTTCCACCGTGTCATGACCAGACTGTCAGAGGAAAATAGGCGGCGCATTTTCCACTCCCTATTTTTGCATGCCTGGTTTGTGGGGGGACGCAAGAGAGACTATTGGGAGGAAAAGCACGGTTTTCGGCCGCCTTTCATCCTGATTCTCAGTCCGACCTGGAGGTGCAACCTTCGTTGTCGGGGTTGTTACACCTTGGGATACGGTATGAATGCAGAACTTCCTATGGATTTGGCGGATAAGGTGCTCAATGAATGCGAGGAGTTGGGCATCTACTTCGTGACCATTCTGGGGGGTGAGCCCTTAGTCTATCCCCATCTCTTTGCGCTTATTGAAAGCCACCCGGATATATTCTTTCAGGTTTACACGAACGGCACCTTGCTCACTCAGGAGAAGGCTGAAAGAATGGCGGACTTGGGCAACGTCGCTGCTGTGCTGAGTATTGAAGGGCATGAAGAAGAAACGGACAGTTGGCGAGGGCATGGCGTTTACAAAAAGATTATGCGTGCCTTTGAGCATCTCAATCGGGCGGGTCTCATTATCGGCACCTCTGCCACGGTCACGCGTCAAAATGTTGACGTGGTGAGCTCTGAGGAATTCATTGACAGAATGATTGGGCTGGGTTCGGTGGCTCAAATGTACTTTCTCTACATCCCGGTAAACGGAAAGGCTGATTTTACTCTGATGGTCACACCGGAGCAGCGTGATCTGTTGAGGCGGCAGGTCCTCACATTCCGAAACTCAAAACCGATTTTCGTGCTTGATTTCTGGAATGATGGTCCCTATGTGGACGGTTGCATTGCCGCGGGTAGAAAGTACCTTCACATCAACGCAAGAGGCGATGTAGAGCCCTGTGTCTATACCCACATCGCTGTTGACAACATCCGCGACACCTCCTTGGTCCAAGCGTTGAATAGCAAACTGTTCAGGGACATCCGATCTCGTCAGCCTCATAACCCGAACCATCTGAGACCCTGCATGATCATTGATAATCCCCACGTGATGCGGGATGTTATTCAAAAGAATGCGCCTGCATTCACGCACCCCGGTGCGGAGGAGATTTATACAGAGAGATCCGATGACATGGACCGCTACGCTCAAGCATATGGTCTTCTGGCCGAAAAGATCTGGGCGGAGGAATATGGGGGAGTGAGCCCAGTCGGTCAAAGCGCCGGGTTTGAGTGGTATAAGAACCAGGAAGGGGTAGAAGCGGGGCAGCACTGGCAGAGTCACTGACTGCCTTCTAACTTCCTCCGCCTTTTCTCGGAATTATGCTATAGAGAGAGGGAAGCTTCCATCAAAATCCAATGAGAAAATGAGCATGGCAGAACATCGTTGGTCCCTACATGGGCCGGATCATCATGCCACTGGACTTCTACCTAGGGTGTTGGTCATAGGGGCAGGCATGTCGGGACTCATCGCAGCTAGAATTCTGAAAGACACGGGCTTTCCCGTCACCGTGGTGGATGCCCGGAGTCGTTTGGGTGGTCGGATCTGGACCGATTCCACTCTGGGAGGTCCTTGTGATCTCGGTGCCTCTTGGATTCACGGTGTCAACAAAAACCCTTTGACCCGTTGGTGTCGGAATCTGGGAATCGGGATTTGCCATATCCCCCACGGAAAGACCCGGCTTTACAAGGCAGGCGACAGTTACAGGCTGTCTCTCGGCCTTTGGCGGGCAAAACGCGGCCTCAGCAGAGCAGTCCTTGCCTATGTTCGGGCGTTTCTGGCTTCCAGATCAAGAATGGGTCGCGGCCAAAATCCGGCGGACACGTCCCTTGCCAATGTGCTCTATCCCGTCTGTCGAAATCCCAGGTTAAGAAAGATCGACCGGCAGATGATATGGTGGTTCATAGGGCTAGTGGAGACCATCAACGGCGCACCCGCCGAAGAGCTGGGGATTCTCGAGCAGGATGCGCCCGAGTATTGGCGAAGCAATGCGGCTCCACAAGGTGGCTTTGGAAACCTTATTGACAATGCGGCGGAGGGGCTCGATATCCATTTGGACACCATTGTCGAGCGGGTTGCTCACGGTCCGCATGGTGTCGAGCTTCTCACGAGTCGAGGCTCTTTTTGGGGCGATGTCGCCGTTGTGACTTTGCCTGTAGGGGTGTTGCGCTCGGGGGACGTCGAATTCGACCCACCCTTAGACCATCTCAAACAGGATGCTTTAAGTCGGATCGGCTATGGCGGGGTTTTGAACAAAGCCGCTTTTCGATTTTCCAAAAGATTTTGGCCGCCCGGTCACCAGAAAATGGCCTCGCTGCCGACCGATGGTCGGGACAGAGCCACATATCATGTGTGGACAGATTTTTCCGATATGGCGGGCTGCCCTCTCTTGGTCGGTTATGCAAGCGGGGAGAGGGCGGTTTCCATGGATCAAGCCAGCTCTGATAAGGACATATGCAAGGTCGCCCTTTCCCGGCTAAAGCAGATGTTCAGTGCCCAACACGCTCTTCCCGAAAGACATGTTCTCACGCGATGGTTCTCTGATCCATGGTCGCGTGGGAGCTATTCCTACGGTGCGGTAGAAAGCCATGTCTGGGACAGACAAAAGCTTGGAGAACCCCTGGGGAATCGTCTCTTTTTTGCCGGCGAAGCCACGCATGCAGTGCACTACGGCACGGTTCACGGCGCTCTGCTTGCCGGTGAGCGGGAAGGGCGGCGAATACATCGGCTCTTTTGCTGTGATCACGAGGCGTGGGGGGAGCTGCCTTGGCGGAAAAAGGGGGTTTCAACTCCCTGACTGCGGTTATGCTGCAGATGTTTTGCTGAAAACCATGGCTAAGAAAGTCATTTGTGTGATTTGTTGGGGACAGGGTGGCTTTTCTTTCGTTCCAAGGCTCCCGGGCTGGTCTTTTCAGCAACTTATCTGCGGGGGATGCCTGCCCCCTCCGCATTCCCTTCGACAGGCCCCTCGGCCGTGAGACTTCTCGGCGAGCCTCTCGGCCGTAAGCTCGGGGCCGAACGGCTCAGGGCTGCGGTTTCCCCCCCCCTGTTAAGTTGCGAAAAGACAACGCCCTCCCACCAGTCACTACAGAAAAACCCCCCTGTCCCCTCGCCGTACAGTCGGGCTTTCTGCCAAAAAAGCTACCACCAGGTTCCGGTAGGTGACTGATGGCAATGATCAGGCCGTGACTCAGGGCCTTTGTGTTCATTGCTCAATAAATCAGATAGGGTATTGTTGGGACTCGAGCATGGCGATAATCTCACGTGCTGTGCCGTGGGGAACAATCAGCCAGAGGCGTTTGAGATGGTGGAAGAACGCGCCCTCAATCGCCGTGCGCAGAAGAAAGATAAAACGCCTTTTCTCCAAGGACCCGTGCACGGTTCCGAGCATTTGAAGAGCGAGGGCCTGAAGTTCGCGACTTTCAGCCGCTTGAAAGATCCGGGATAGGGCGTGCATTATCCACTCTTCTTTCCACGAGGGCTCCTGGTTGAGATCGTGCACAATAGCAAGAAATCGCAATGGCCGCCTTCCTCTGACAAGCACCGTTCCCGGGGTTGCCGGCTTTGTATCAATCAAGCGGGTCATGATGCGTGTGAGCGGTATTTTGGGGTCGCGTACCTGGGTATCGGCACTTAAAACAAGAAAGGTATCCTCCTCGAATGCAAAGGCGTCCACTTCAAAAGGCGGCGCCTTTGTGGGTGCTGCAACGATCCTGAGCGGGCCGACAGAGGTTTCATCAGTGAGGCCACCCTTGATGACCCTGAGCTTTGGTATGTGGTCTTTTCGTCCCTTCACGGCGAAGCGCACCTCACGAATGAGGGTGGTTCTTGGCAAATGTCGTGTTTATTTTATCAAGTCGTCTCAAGGGGTTCAAGCCTTACGTTTTCCAGAGAAGCACTGCCACAGCCTCCTTTTTTCTTAACCTCTCCAAAAAAAGGGCAGAGACCAAGCTAAGCGTTTATAGACCTGCTTTGGTCAAGGTGCCACCTGTTGGAAAGCGTACTCCCTGTAAACACTGCCATGGCGCCATTAGAGATGGATCTTTAGGCTTCATTGAGTTCGACGGTTGTGCAGTCTCCATAGCGTGTTGCAAGTCGTTGCACTTTTCCGTTGACATCCTCCCCGGCTTTTCTTACCCTTTTTGTGTTGGGTTTTGTTCCTGAACATTTTAAGTAGGGTTGGGCTCCTCTTTTCGCTTTCAAGAGACCGCCGCGTCTTGCCATACATTCTTTCTTGCCGTCAACGTTGAATCCCCATTTGGCCACCGGCGAACATACAGCGGATAGAAAAATTGAAAACAACCAAGTATTGGCACATATGGCTTAATGAGCGGGCGCTCTTGAGCAAAAAAGGGTCCATAAACCGTTTAGAGACGAAATGAAGAGCACGGAGTCGAAATGAACGCTGAAGTGAACGGGGCTTTAAGAGAAAAGGTTCGGGAGATTTACAGGCATATTCAAGATAACTTGTACTTCAATCGCCCGGATATGGAGGTGAAGGGTGAGGCTTTCAACGCAGGCCTGCTGATGGGTCTCCTGACAGGATTGAGTCAAGGCAAGGAACTCATTATCGGCGAGCCGGGTCTCGGCAAAACGACCTCGGCCGAGTACATCTGCACGCTTCTCTATCGCATACCTCTCGGAACCATTTGGGGAAGTGAGGTTCCAGGGCATCCCGAACAGACAGAGGAAAAGATCATCGGACGTCCGGACTTGGGAAAACTCAATCAAGGCGAGGAAGTGGTGGTATGGTCACACTTCGCGCTGCTTCCAGTCAAAATCGTCGATGAGATCAACCGGCTTCCGGAGACAAAACAAAGCATGATCTTGGACGGGGTTGACCGCGGAAACTGGGAGTATCTCAACGATGCGATCATTAATAGAGAATACTGTCTTTTTGCCACCGCCAATTACCAGGATCGCGGAACAAACACCATTATCGCCCCCTTAATCGACCGTTTTGACGTGATGGTGGAATCCAAACACCCGGGGCCGAATTTGGCGTACCTCATCGGCGCTCAAGGCCCGAACGGCGCAGCACTGCGTCACGAAGAACTGGAAGGGGAATTCCAGCGTGTCATGAGTGAGCGGTTGCCCTACCAAGTGCGGATGGAACGGATCGGAGAGATCTGTGATCGATTTGGGGAAGCCCTGGCCCGAGAGGCTGGAATTGAGTCCTTGTCTGAAGAGGACCGCCAGACGATCCGTTCTCAAAAGGAAGAAATCCCTCTGGAACTCGATTTCAATGCCTTTCTTCGCTTTGTGCTCGCAGAGCTGTCTTTCTGTTGTCGTTACGGTCAGAAACGCTCCCACGAGGGGTGTGAGGAAGGTTGTCACTTCACGGAATATCTCTGTAATACCGTGCGGAACTGTGTCTCCAACCGTTTGCCTATCAGTGCAAGAAATTTCGCTCAGACCCTGGCTTGGTTACTCGGCGATGAGAAAGTCGGTCTGGAGCATCTCAAAGCGGTGCTCCCCTTTACGCTGGCTCACAGAATCCAGTGGAAAGACGAGATCGTTGCTCAGCGAGAGAAAGAAGCTCGCAGTGATCCCCTTGAGATCTATATGGCAAAACAAGCCGTCAGAGAGATGCACCGGCGTTACATGGAGCAGGGCACTCAGGTCAAGAGTGCACTGGCCGTTGCTTGCCGTATTATGGATGGGGCATCCATGGAGCCGATACAGGGAGACCATCCCATTTACTGGGAGATTCGCAAGGATTTGGGAGAGGAGGTTTTCAAAGAATGAGGAACCCGTTTCTAGATTTTCGTTCCCTTCCCTATGAGAAGAAAGAGATACCCCTGGACAGAATCGTGCGAGCCAAACAAGAGATCATGGATCGCGTTCTGGAAGGCTATCTTCATCTCGTGGAGGAGGAAGTGAAGGATCTCGTCTGGCTCGTTGAGCACAGCCACGTGGTGAGGACCTACAGCGCGGCTGTCAATTGCATCCGAGAACTGCATTACGACCAAGATGATATTGAGGAGTTCTGCGCAGAACTGGACAGCGCGAAGAAGATTCCTTACATGATCTCCGGACCCGCGGGCATTTATCTCTCGGCTTTGATTAATCACGCACCAGAGGAGCGCATTGTGCTGAGACCCAAGGACTATGATAGAACTTTTCATTTCTTGGGTTACCGTCTCCCGGAGAGCAAAACCCTCATCATCCAAGGCAATGTGGGCGACTTCATCGGTGCAGGCCTTTCAGGAGGGCGCCTTGTGGTGGAAGGTTCAGTAGGAAACTGGTGCGGTGCCGGCATGATGAACGGGGAGATCTTGGTTACAGGATATGCAGGTCAGAAAACGGGAGAATGGATGCGTGGAGGGGAAATCCACGTGGATGGTTCCATCGGAAGTCTGGGCAGGAGCCGTTTTGGAGGCAAGATCTACCAACGGGGAAAGCTTGTGATCCCTCAGGAGCTCGATGATCAATATTGAGTTATGACAAAGCTGGACGACATCCTCAAGGAGATTTGGCCGCGGGTTAAAGGGAAACATCTCTACCCCGAGCTCCCGGTCCCCATATGCGCCGAGGGCGAGGATCGGGTCGGGCTGGATATCAAGGGGAAAAAGATTACCATTTCCAGGGAGTTCGTGGAGGAAATGTCTCAAGCGCTCGAGGAGAGCGACACCATGGAAGGACTTCTGGATCATGCCATTTCCCACTATCTCTGTTGCCCCTGGGACTTTTCCACCCATCTCAAGCTTTACGGAGAGGCGAAGGACGTTTTGCGGGACAAGGGGATGGCTCAGAGGGCGACGGACTATTTTATGGATGTGGTTGCGGACACCCACTGTGTGAGTCAAAAAGAGACCCCCCTTCCAAAAATCTATCGGAATTTCAAAGGGGGTATTGTGGACGAGGCCATCCATGCTCTCTACCAGAAGATCTGGGGGATCGACCTCGCTGCTACAGGATACGAAGATATTTCAAGGAAACTTTCCCGACTTCCATACCTGGATCGCACCCGTTGGCGGGATAGCATCAGGCGCTTCTCGAAGGTGGTCAAGGTTCTCTTTGAAATGGAGGAAAAACAGGGCGGGTCCAACGAGTCGAGCCCCATGGGTGACCATGGCCTTGAGCAGTACTCATCCCAGGAAATAGAACAGGGTCTTAAAGACTTGGCTCTTGACGCAGCGACGCCTTCCGAGTTCAGGGAAATCGTCCATGATTTTGAAGATGAAATTTTGGAGGCGACCGAGTCCAAGGAGCAAGGCATGGGATTGGGGCCGGGGCGATCCATTGATGCGGACATTCTTTACTACATGAAACTGGCTGAAAACTACCTTCTTCCGATTCGAAGAATGCCTACAAAAAAGAGCGGGTCTTTGTATCCGCACCAGCACGTGCCATGGGAGGCGGGGAAACCCTACCAGGACATTGATCCATGGACGAGCTTCGGAAAGATCATGCCCGGCATTACGCAGACCTGGCGTCGCCGCGAAGGGGAGATATTCGGGCAGGAAGAAGGTATTCCAGACTGTATCGTGATCATTGACTCCTCAGGGAGTATGACCGATCCCAGGCAGCGTCTGTCTCATGCGGTATTGGGAGCGGCCTGTGCCTGCGATGCCTATTTGAGAAATGATGCCCAAGTTGCGGTTTACAATTTCAGCGATGCCCGTTCAGGTGGCCAGAAAATTCTGCCCTATTCGCAATACCGTAAGCAGATTTATCGTACCATTTGTCACTACTTCGGCGGGGGAACCAGGCTTCTCACGGAAAACATCGAAGCGCTTCAAACGGAAAAGGCCCCGGACATATTTCTCATTACGGACATGCAGATCACCAATTTGGAAGTGTTGGTCGAGTATTTCAATGCATGCAAGAATCGCGTCACAGCCGTGCATATCGGCGACAACAAGCACGTGGAGGCTTTCCGTCATTCCATGGCGGTGCGCAAGAATATTGAAATCTACGGTGTGGTAAAAAAAGAAGATATCCCACGCATCGTTCTTGGAAAAGTTCAGGACTATCTTTACAAAAAAGTCGGTCCCTGACCGGCACAGAAATGGCCTTTTTTCGCAATCCCTCCGTCTCACACGCACAAGAGGCTTTTTTCCACCACCCTGCCGAAAGAGGATGCACCCGGCGGTCACCAAACCAACTCACCCTTGGCCGGCCCATTTCCGGAGCCGAATTCGCTAAAAAGATGAAAAAAAAGTGGATGATCAAAGAAAGATAAGAGCCAATGGAAATGAACCGAAGAAGCTTTCTTAAGAGAACAGTCGCAACCGGAGCCCTGGCCATGGGTGCGGGGCCTCTCTTGGGCGCTTGCTCCGGCGTGAAACGGAGTGATCTCATGCCCTCCAAGGGATCCATAGAAAGCGTGCCTGGGCTGAATAAGGAAGGGGCCGAAATTCTCCACTACGCTTCCCTTGCACCGAGCGGTCACAATGCCCAGCCATGGACCGTGAAAATTGTCAGCCAAGGCGAATGGATCATCGGCACAGACCCTCAACGCAGGCTGCCTGCGGTAGATCCTGAAAACCGGGAGACTTTGCTCTCCATCGGTGCGTTCACTGAAAACATCGTCATTGCTGCCGGGGTGATGGGCTTTGAGGTATGCACGGACGTTGTTGGCAAGAACCCCTTTGAGAAAGATGTCGTCAGGGTCTCTTTGACAAAGGGCAAGGCGATTACCTATCCCCTCGAACGTCTCGAGATGCGGATGACCGCCAAGGAGGGCTTCCTTTCCAGAGAGCTCAAAAGCGCTGATGTGCGGGCCCTGTCAGAACCGTTGGAGGGGCGTCTCCTTTATTTTCCCCGTGGTTCGGAACACGCAACATGTATCGAAGAAGGAGCTGTCGAGTATTTCAGGACCCAGAGCTACCGAGACGACGCCCAGAAGGAGCTTGCCGGGTGGATCCGATTCAGCAACAAAGAGGCGCGAGAGCACCGGGATGGTTTGACCACGGAGAGTATGGGCATTAGAGGCATTGCAGGCTGGTATGTGCGCAATTTTATGAACAAGGACGACGCCATGAAAGAGAGCTTTCGAAAACAGGGGGTGGAAAAAGTGGCGAAGCAAGCTGCCGAAGGCGGGGGATGGTTCATCATCACAAGTGAGGGGGAAAGCGTATTTGACTTGATCGACACCGGTAGACGGTTTGAAAGAATGGCTCTCCTGGCCAGAGAGCGAAATATATCAGTGCACCCGATGACCCAGTGGCTTGAAGAAAAGGCAGGGCAGGAGGAGATCGCAAAGAACCATCCCCCTGGCGTTATGCCCCAGTTCGTGCTGCGGGTCGGTTACCTGGGCAGATACCCCGAACCTGTCAGCCTTCGCAGGCCGGTAAGCTGGTTTGTGCGCACATGATTGTGTCCCCCTTTTGAACTTGATTAATCCCTGTAGCTCACTGCAGGGCCTCCCCAAATCCCCTCTCCTTGGAGACTGTGTCACAATACCTCAAAACCGTCATTCCGGACGAGCCGACCGCGGGTTGGCGAGATCCGGAATCCAGGCTTCTCCCCGCGAAGGCGGGGAACCAGCGGTCACTCTCTGGATCCCGCGCCACTGAAGTGGTGGCGGGAGATGACGGATTGCGACCCAGTCTCCTAAGGGAGAGGGTTACCCGCCTTTGGCGGCGCCGAAGGCGACCAGGGGTTAGGGTGAGGGGGATAAAGTTGGAAATGAGATGTTGGCATTGCGAACTGGTGGGTTTGAGCCGTAGCTTTGCTAGGTTTGGGAGACCTGACTCTTTCGTAACCTTTTCCAGGCTATGGGGACCGTGACAAAAAGGAAGAGACCGAAAACAATTTGAGAAACAAGCGTCGCATCGGGGAGAGTGCTTCCATGAAGCAAGACATAGTTGGCATAAAGATTAACAGCTATGTCGGAGCCCATAATGGCCACCGCCAGAACCATACCGTGATAGGGAAGCACGAAAAGCAGCAGAACGGCCAGTGGGTCCAACACCGTGAGAGTTGTCCAATAGAGGTTGAAGGGCAGGGGCGCATAGGAATAGGGAAGGAACCCACCATGCCAGAGGTCAACGACGTGGTTTTTGGTTCCCCACAAAAAACACAGGGCGTAGACGGCAAAAAGGAACTTCACCGCCTTGGGGTAATCCCGCCACTTCAGCGTGAAGGCATCCATAACGTCAGAAATCCTTGGTCGGGGCGGTTCACTCGCAACATGAATGTAGGGGCGGGCTTCATGCCCGCCCGCACTAAGTGGTGGCGCTCTTACGGCGGGGGGCACGCCCCACGAATCAATCTGGGATGAGGTGCGAATGAACACCTGAGCCGTCGTGTCATTGATTTCACGTGCGCACAGGAGCTTATGCTCCCAGGTATCTTGCAGGAAGTGCCTTCAGAACAGCAGATAAACCGTGACCACCCCTTGGATGAGGGAAACTATGAGGGTTGCTGCCAGCAAGAACAGTGACATAGGCGTCTTAAACTCGTCTCGGCCTTTTCTCATGAAATAGGTGTGAATGGAAAAGGCAAACAGGCCGCCTGCGCACAGGATCAAGGAGAATATGAGACCCCAAGGGGAATGCTTGCCCACAAGAACCAGCCCGTAGAGGATGATGAACAGCATTGGGAAGTGCAAGGCCAGAAATGCCGAGATGCCGCCGGGTAGATGAAACAGCTCCCATTCCTTCCAGTAAGCCGAATCGATTTCGTGATTGATTAAAAGGATGGCATTAATCAAGTAAAGCCAGAATAGCCATTGGGTCATAGCCGTAATCCCTTCTTCAGGTTTGGTGTTATCAGGGGAGAACCTCGCTTCGGGCTCTGGCAGCCGCTAAGCCCTCCTCCTGCCTCAGAATCAGGGCGACTCGGAATAAAGCAAGGAATTTCCAATCCCTCAATTCCAAAGAATGAAAAGATCATCACGAAAGCACGAAAGGCAGAAAGCACGAAAAAGGATTAGAAATATTTCGTGTTTTACCATTTTCCTGTTTTCGTGGTAATTTCTTTTAATCCAGTTTCACCTGTTCATCTTGTCTGCGTCCACTCGTCGATCGCCAATCGTCAATCGTCAATCCACTAATTCCCCAATTCCTAAATTCCTAAATTCCTCAATCCTTCCATTGAGGAATCCACCGTGGCACGGAATCACAATAGGCTTTATAAGCATCCCCGAAGGTGTTCCTGAGTTTTGGTTCTTCGTAGCCGACAACGAAGAGGTGAAAGCTCAGAAAAACCAGGAAAGTGTAAACGAGCAACAGTGGGGAGGAGAAAACAAGCGTTTCTCCAAAAAGAATAGACACGACAGCAACGTACATGGGATTCCTCACGCACCGATACAAACCCCGCACCACGAGTTTTTTTGGCGGATCCATGGGCGCCGGTGTGCCCCGGCCTGCAACCGCAAAATCCCACACAGTCCAAAAGTAAAAGAATGCACCGAGGAAGATGAAAATCCACCCGGCGCGGCGAAGGAAACCGATCTCAAAGGGGAGCGAAGGGTCGAAAAGAGACAGGATCAGGTAGGGCGCCAGTACGGTCGCGCTACCCGGTGCCAAAACCGTGAAGATGAACACCTTGAATGCAATCATGATGGGGTCATGAAATGGGTTATTGCAAGAAGCGGTGTGCCCTGGAACCCCCCCTCTCGCCCTGTTGACCTTGATTATTCCCTTGAGCTTGTGGGAGCATAACGGACCTCGTGTCCCTGCGGGGCTGCAGGGAGATTTATTCCCCCCTTTTGTAAAGGGGGGGCAGGGGGGGTTCCAAAGCCTACTTGACTAACTTCGGGTCCGAAGGTCAATCCTGCTTTTCCGGGCGGGTGCGGAAACGTCCCGTTTCTTGAATGACGAAAGGATACCCTTTGAGGATCGTGTTGACTTTCTCTTCAAGATCGGGCGATTGTTCGGTCACAAATACTTTGATACAAGGCTGATTGTCGCAAAGGCCTTGGCCCGTTCCGACCACACCCGACAGGGACATCAATTCTTGGGTGTGTTCTTTGAGCGCCAACTCGATATCCTTTGATGACATTTGCGTTTCTCCGGCGCGATCTTCCTCCACGTCATTCGCACAGGCCACAACCGCACTGCCCAAGACAGTCAGGCCGATAAAGCATACAATGATTACTAGTAATGCGCAAGGGGTGCTGGCTTTCAATGCGCTGAGCATCTTTGCCTTATTTCACCTCGAGAAACGAAACAGTGGGGCGCCGGAACCGGCACCCCACTCGTTAAAGCGAATTGAGAGGTGGCGGAAAGCAAGGAGTTTTCCGCGAGGTGAATTCGCCCTCAGTACCCGAACACGATATATCCCACCTGCTCATTCGTGTGTTTGCGCTCGGAGTCCCAGTACCAGTCTTCTTCAATGGCCAGGTTCAGGGTGGT
>Ga0180437_10002989_pt1 | contig 25875 bp, 20 predicted proteins | sample SS_ome_4_FD_132410 | JGI IMG/M metagenome (GOLD analysis project Ga0180437, IMG submission 132410) | Hypersaline lake sediment archaeal communities from the Salton Sea, California, USA - SS_3_D_1 metaG | ecosystem: Environmental > Aquatic > Non-marine Saline and Alkaline > Hypersaline >... | reverse complement strand
TGCGTGGTCGAAGGCTATACGGCCGATGCTGCCATCGTAACCGAGCCAACCCGTCTGCACATCCAGCCAGCCACGCGGGGGGTGCTCTTGCTGCAAGTGGACGTGGAGGGTCAGGCCACTCACGCCTGCCTCAAGTGGGGCGGTATCAACGCTATAGAAAAGGGTGTCAAGATCATCCAGGGTATGATCGAGCTGGAACGGCTGTGGCTGGCCCAGCGGCGCAATCCGCTTTTCCCGCCGCCTACCATCACTATCGGCCAGATCCAGGGCGGTCTGGCTGGTTCCCAGGTGCCGGGTGAATGTGTGCTCAAGTTTGATGTCAAGTACCTGCCGGTTGAAATTGGCGATCACGGCCAGGAGATGAAGGTTACCGGAGAAATGGTTAAGGAAGAGGTGCAGGACTGGATATACACCCTGTGCGCGGGAGATGCCTGGTTGCGCAGTCACCTGCCCAAGCTGTCCTGGTATCAGCACTGCATCCCACACTATCTCGACCCGCAACACGCTCTGGTGCAGACGATGCGTGATAACGCCCAGGATGTGCTCGGACAGGGGATTATCTCTGGCTTCCCGGCTGGTTGTGATGCCAGGCATCTCCACAACGTGGCTGGCGTCCCCACTCTAGTCTTTGGGCCGGGTGACCTAAGTTATGCGCATAGTATAGACGAACGTGTGAACGTCGAAGAGTACATCCAGGCCATCAAGATCTTGGCCCTGACCATCTATGAGTGGACATCCTGAAGGTTCTTCCCGAAAGCGGCGCTTCAAGCGCCGCTTTCAGGAAGATGGGAGGTCCCGCACTTAGCTATTGTAGTCGAACATTGAAAGGAGCGTACCATGATCACCGAGATTCCAAATGCGGAGTTTCAAGAGAGAGCCAGGCGCGTGCAGGCCGAGTTGGCCAGGCGTGGGTTGGATGCGCTGCTCACCTTTGGCAATGAGGCAGAACCCGCGTTTGTGCGTTATTTGTCCGATTACTGGCCTGCCTTCGAGACGGCCGGTGTATTAGTTCCTGTCGAAGGTAGCCCGCTGTTGCTCATCGGGCCAGAGAGTCTGGCCTATGCTCAGAGCAGGAGCAAGATCGACCAGATTCGGCAGATCCTCGAATACCGCGAAGCTGCTGAACCGGAGTATCCTGGCAAAGCCCTGGATACGTTTACCGGCGTATTTGATGAGGTGTCGCGGGGCAAGGGTCTTAAGCGGCTGGGCATAGTCGGTTATCCGGTCACTTCTGTGCCTGTCTACGAAGCGGTACGTGCCGCGATGGCCGGTGGCGAAATCGTGAGGGCTGATGACATTTTGATTGAGCTTCGCGCGGTGAAAAGCGAGAACGAGTTGGCTCTGTTACGTGAGGCCTTCCGCATCTCCGAACAGGCTATGGAGGCCGTGCTCGAGGGTATCAAGCCGGGTATGGCTGAAGTCCAGGTGGTTGGAATCGCCCAGGAAGCCATTTACCGGCTGGGGGCAGAGTACGAGGGGCATCCTTTGTATGTCCTCTCGGGTCGCAATAGCGCCAATGCCATCGGCCGGCCCACCCACAAGAAGCTGGAAGAGGGGGAGATCATCCAGCTCAACATCGGCGCGCGTGTGGGTGGCTATTCCTCCAGCGTTGGGCGACCAATTGTCCTGGGCCACATGCCCGAGGAGGAAGGCAAGTTATTAAAGATGGGGCTGGATGCCGCCAACAAGACTATGGAGATCATGCGCGCCGGAGTGCCCGCCCGTGACGTGGCCCTGACCATCGAGGAGTACATCACCGACCGTGGCTTCGGGGATTGCATCCTCTATGGTCCGTGCCACGGACTCGGCCTGATGGAATGTGAGCATCCCTGGATCGAGACCAATTCAGACTACCTTCTCCAGGAGAACTACACCTTCCAGGTGGACTCCTTCTTGCATACGCAGGAATATGGTGCGCGCTGGGAGGATGGTGTGCGGGTGACCAAAGACGGAGTGGAGCAGTTTTCCACCTATCGCCGCGAACTCATCGTTGTTTAAGCTCACGGCTGGTCCGGTACATCTCTATTTGCTTGTCAGGGATTGGCAAATCCTCTCAGATCAAAACTGACTCCGGGCTTATTTCCGTCCTGGTATATAAGGTGTCTGGTCCCCTGAGTTTGTCGGATTCAAGTTGACATAAATGATTATGAATCAACGTGAAAGAGTGTTAACTGCTCTCCGCCACGAGCAGCCGGACAAAGTACCCTGGGCTTTTGAGTTCACCGATCAGGCGCTTGTCAAGCTGGTGGACTATTACGGCGATCCGCGCCTGGTCGATATTGAGTTTTTTGATAACTGGGTGGGTAATCACTTCCGCTTCGTTGAGCCACGAGCGAAGGGCCTGTTCCACGGACTGGAAGAAGAAGTGGAGCCGGGCCTCTGGCGCGACGGCTGGGGCGTGATCTGGGATACGCGTGGTTTGTACGGCGAAGGTGAGTGGGGGCGGCCGGTCAATAGCGTTCTTCCCCAGCCAACCCTGGCCAATTACACGTTCCCTGATCCTCCCAGCCTGGAGGATTATGCGCATTATCCACGCTTCGTCGAGGAGAACCGAGAGTCCTTCATCATAGGCTTTGAGGGGCATCTCTTTGAGGTCGCCTGGGCGTTGCGAGGCATTGAGGAGTTCTTGAGCGACCTGATCTTGAACCCAGGCTTCGTGTTCGATCTTCTGGAGTGCATAACTGAGTATTACCTGGCCTTCATCGACCAATCGGTGGCGTACGGAATAGATGCCTTCGCCTTCGGCGAGGATTTGGGCTCCCAGACGACCGGGTTAATTATGGGCCCCAAGCACTGGCGGCGATTCTTCAAGCCTTTTATGGCGCGTATGTTCGCCCGGGTAAAGGAGGCGGGGAAGTTTGTCTATATGCACTCCGATGGCCAGATCGATGATATATTTGAGGACTTCGTCGAGATCGGGTTGGATATTTACAACCCCTTCCAGCCGGAGATCCGGGACGTTTATGAGATCAAACGAGAATATGGCGACCGGCTCTGTTTCCACGGCGGTATCGGCATTCAGGAACTCTTGCCCCATGGCACGCCCCAGCAGGTAACGGCTGAGATTCAGCACCTGATCGATGACGTAGGGGCAAATGGAGGCTATATCCTGGGCCCGGCCCATGCCGTGATGGCCGACGCGCCGGTGGAGAACATTGTAGCAATGATCGAAGCGGTACAGAACCAATAAGCTATTAAAGGGAGCACATCGCACTATGTCTTTCCCACTTAGCTATAAACCTGATGGTTTTGACGTATTGGAACGCCTGCGGCGTCTATATGAGGAGCGCGATCAAAGCATCATCCTGGCTTCTATGGAGTTACCGAGTGCCGCGCTCCAGGACATGGCCTTAAGACATCCGGCTGGGTTTTGCGAATACCCGGACCCGCGCGAGCGGGCAAGATTCTGGGATGCCCGCTTTCGCGAAAAGCTGGGCCTTCGCGACGACTCCATTCCCAGCGCCTACATGAGTGAGATGGACCAGGGTCTGTACGGGGGGCTGGTCGGCGGCGAGGTGCGCTTCCTGTCTGACCCGGACTTTGGATGGATATCTTCAATGGTTAAACCCATTTTGGAGGATTGGTCCGAATTCGACCAACTGGCCCCGTTTGACCCGGACGACCTGGAAAATGAGTGGCTGGCGCGCTACGTGCACCAACTGGACGTATTTTTGGAGGAGGCGCGCGGGAAATGGAGCGTTAGCCATTTTATTCTGATCGATAGCCTTAACTTTGGTTATGAACTGCGAGGGGCCACCGAGACCTATTATGGTGTCATGGATCAGCCCGAAATCATAAAGCGTGTGATTGACTATGCGTTTGACCTGAACGTCAAGGTTCAAAACATTTTCTTTGACCGCGTGTCGCTTCTAGAAGGTGGTACTTGCAGCAACTTCGCCGAGTGGATACCCGGCGGTCGAATCGTATCCGAAAGCATTGACCCCTTCCATATGACATCGGTCGACTATTTTGAGGAGTGGGGAAGACAGCCCGCCGAGCGGATGTTTGCCGCGTTCGATGGCGGGGTGATCCACATTCACGGCAACGGTCGCCAACTGCTGCAAGCTGCTTCCACGCTCAAGGGCTTGAGGGCTATCCTGCTGGGAGATGATACCGGGTTCCCCCCTGCCTATGAGATCTTGGATCAGGTCAAGCAGCAGACCGGTGACGCGCCACTTATCGTCTTTGGTGTGGAGTATGGGGAGTTCTATCGGGCCTTGGCAGAGCACCGGCTGCCAGGAGGCGTTCTCTACCACGTCAATGACGTACCAGACGTAGACTCGGCCAATCGCTGCATGGATCTGGTGAGGGACTATAAGCCATAAGAAGAGACAAGATCGCCCTGATCGAAGTGATCGATGATAAGAACTTGGAGGGAGAAGACCACACTATGACTTTCCCACTCATCTACAAACCCGATGGTTATGACGTCTTAGAGCGGTTGCGGCGTCTGTATGAAGAGCGGGATCAAAGTATCGTCCTGGCTTCTATGGAGATACCTAGCGCTGCTATCAAGGAGATGACCGTCAAGCATCCGCCGGGATTCTGTGAATACCCGGATCCCCGTGAGCGGGCCAAGTTTTGGGATGCCCTCTTTCGCGAAAAGTTAGCCGTTCGCGATGACTCGATCCCCAATGCCTATTTAAGCGAGATGGACCAGGGTCTGTATGGCGGCCTGCTGGGAGGCGAGGCGCGCTTTCTGTCCGATCCGGATTACGAGGGGCGAATTTCTTCGATGGTCAAGCCGATATTGGAGGATTGGTCGGAATTTGACCAACTGGCTCCCTTTGACCCCAATGATTCAGGCAACGAATGGTTGAAGCGTTATGTACGCCAATTAGACTTGTTTTTGGAGGAGTCGAGAGGCAAATGGGGAATCAGCCACTTCATACTGATTGACGGCTTCAACTTTGCATACGAATTGAGGGGAGCTACCGAGACGTATTATGGCGTGATTGACCACCCGGAAACGATGAAGCGGGTGATCGACTACGCCTTTGACCTGAATGTTAAGGTTCAGAACATATTCTTTGACTGGGTGCCGTTGCTGGAGGGCGGTACATACAGCAATCTTGCCGAGTGGATACCCGGTGGCCGAATTGTATCGGAAAGCGTCGATCCCTTCCATATGACATCGGTCGATTATTACGAAGAATGGGGAAGAGAGCCAGTCGAAAGGATGTTTGCCGCGTTCGATGGCGGTGTGCTCCACATCCACGGCAACGGTCGTCACTTGTTGAAAGCTGCTTCCACCCTCAAGGGCTTGAGAGCTATCTGGCTGGGAGACGATAAGGGATTTCCTATCGCCTACGAGATCTTGGATCGGGTCAAGGAACAGACCGGTGATATGCCGCTTATCATCCACGGCATTGGGTTTAGAGAGTTCTGTCAGGAATTGGAAGCGCACCGGCTGGTGGGGGGCGTTTTTTACCGCGTCAATGGGGTCCCGGACGTGGACTCTGCTAATCGCTGCATGGATCAAGTGCGGGGGTATAGGCCGTGAAGAAGGACGAGATCACCCCTCGTCAACGCGTACAACTCGCCCTGGGACACCAGGAGACCGACCGGGTGCCAGTTGATTTCCTGGCTACGCCGGAGACTTGGGCGGTTCTGAAGGACCATCTGGGGCTGCCCAACGAAGAATCGATTATGAAGTATTTCGGTGCTGATGTACGTCACCCGAGATTGCGCTATGTGGGACCTCCCTTGCCGACTTTCGCCGACGGAAGCTACCAAGATGCCTGGGGCATCACCTGGAGTCCGATGTCCTATGGCGAGGGTGTCTATTACGAACCCACCGGCCATCCATTGGGCGACATCAAGGATGCCAGCCAGGTAGCTGATTATCCGTGGCCTGATCCCGACTGGTGGGATGTGGATGCCCTGCTAGCCGCAATTGAAGCCTGGGACCAAGAGGCAGACTATGCGATCTTCCTTGATGATTTTGGTGACCCCGGTGGCTTCTACGAGATTGCCAACTATATGCGCGGCATGGAAAAGATGTTTCTGGATATGGCGCTCAATCCCGACATCTCCTTCGAGATTATGCGCCGTATCGCTGATGTGTATATCGTGCTGGCTGAGAAAGCCTTGACCGCCCTAGGGGACCGGGTGGATCTCATCTGGACCAGCGACGACATCGCTCACCAGCACGGCATGATGATATCGCTGCCTATGTGGCGCGAGTTGATCTTCCCCCACCACGAACGCTTCAACCACCGTGTGCACGAGTTAGGTGGCCGCATCATGTACCACTCGTGTGGCTCGGTCGTGGACGCTGTGCCCGGCTTGATCGAGATGGGCATCGACGTCTTGGATGTGTTGCAGTTCTCCGCAAACAACATGGTGCCCGCACATCTAAAATCAACCTATGGTGATCGCCTCTGTTTCCACGGCGGGGCCGATGTACAGCAACTGCTTCCGCGTGCCCCTGAGGAGCAGGTCAGGACTGAGATTAGACATATCATTGATGTGATGGGTAAGGGCGGAGGCTTTATCCTCTCGCCAAGCCATGCTGTTCAGGTAGATACGCCTCCGGCGAATATTCTGGCTGTCTATCAGGAAGCTGGCAGCTTGATGGATAGTCTGCCAACGACGGTCAGTTCTGTGGCCACGGGTACACATTATGGACCTGCACCGCCGGACTCATAGATTGGAAGGCTGGAAGGCTTCCAATCTTCCATATGTCATTCAACAAAACTACCGCGAAATTAGAGAAGGAGGATCGCTATGATTACGCCAAGAGTTGGATTCATCGTCTACGGTGTGCATAAGGATGGATTGCTGGATCCTATGGGGGCACCTTTTATTGATGATCAGCTCATTATAAATGCAAAGAACGCTCTCCGAGAAGCAGGCCTTGAACTCGTTGAGCATGACGTCATTCTGGCCACCAAGGAGGAGGCCAGGGAGTGTTTTGCCAGGTTCAAGAAGATGGATGACATAGACGCTGTCATTCTTTTCTCTGGTACCTGGGTTTGGGCAGCTCATATGATCGGCGCCCTGCGGGATTTCTCCTTCACCGGAAAGGGTATCCTCATCTGGACTAACCCCGGTTCGCAGGGCTGGCGACCGGTTGGTGGTTTGGTGTTGCAGGGTGCGCTTAAGGAAGTCGGCATCAGGCATCGCTTTGTGTATGGCGGCTACGATGATCCCAAAGAGATTGACCGTATCGTATCTTACTGTCGTGCCAGTCATATGAAGAACAAGCTGAACATGAGCACCCTTGGCGCCTTTGGCGGGCGCGGTATGGGCCAGACTTGCGGTGTGGCCGACCCTTCGCAGTGGATGAAGACCTTCGGCGTGGATATCGATTCCAGGGACGTCACCGCGTTGATTCAAACCGCCAGGGCCATTCCAGACGAGGAAGTGCGAGAGGCTCGGGAGTATATTCAAACTCTGTTTGTGGATCCGCTGCCCGACGATGAAATGTCCGATCGTTCAATTCGCCTCTACTTGGCCATCAAGAAGACTGTGGCTCGTGAAGGATTCGACTTCTACACCATTCAGTCTTTTCCCGGCATGGGCGATGACTACAGCGCCACCTCCTTTGCTCAGAGCATGATGTTGGAGGATGGCGTCGGCACTTCGACCCTGTCCGATTTTAATACGGCTATGGTTGCCAAGCTGCTCACCGATCTGAGTGAGGAACGTGTGTACTACGGAGACTTACAACACATCAACAAAGAGAACAACGAGATCAAAATCATTGGTGACGGCGCGTGTCCCCCCTCTCTGGCTGGCGATCTGGGGCCGGCTACCTTTGCCGAGCATGGCATTCCGACCGAAGGTGAGGCCGGTGGTTTGTCCGTGCAGCTCGTGTGCAAACCGGGAGAGGGTGTATTGGCCCGGTTGGGACGTAACGACGGTGAGTTAGAGATGGTCATCGCGCGCTGCACCGTGTATGAGCCTCCCCCTGATGAACTCGAAGCTCGTAAGCTCGAATGTGGCATACCCTTCTGGCCTCACGCATTTGTGACCGCCCATTGTGACATCGATGCCCTGCTGGAGGCTTGGAACAATGAATATGCCGTCTTGGGATATGGGAGCCACCTGTATGATACCCTGATCGCCTTCTGCGAATTGACCGGCATCAAAGCCATTGCTCTATAGAATTAAACAGGACCCTTAGGGTTTCAGGCGAACCACAGGTTCGCGCACCCTAAGGGTCTAAGCCTAATCAGGAGACCATAGTGACAACACAAGGTATGCATACTTTACGTGAGATCCAGACTCAGCCTGATGCTTGGGCTGTTGTCTTGGGCGCGGCCCGCGAAGGAGTTCAGGCTTGGGAGACTTTCTTTGCAAAGAGCGCGGGTGATCTGACTCTCTTTTTCGGTTGTGGTTCGACCCATTATCTTTCTCTGTCTGCAGCCTCTGTCTTCCAGACGCTTGCTGGCCAGGCTGCGCGGGGGGTCCCGGCTGCTGAGCTATTCCTCTTCCCAGAAACCTGGATTCCTGCGGATAGTAAGATTCGCGGGATTGCCGTCTCCCGTTCTGGGACCACCACCGAGACGATCCGCGCCGTAGATCACTTGACCAAGGCGTATAACGCTCAGATAGGTGTCGTTACCTGTTACGACGACACTCCGCTCGCAGATCGATCATCGATCACGCTCATCTCGCCGGAGGGCCACGAAGAGAGTGTCGCTCAGACGCGTTCTTTCTCCAGTATGCTTCTCGGCAGCCTTGGGCTGGCTGCTCTGGCCGGGAAGCAGGCTGAACTTCTGGAGAATCTGGCTGCTTTGCCTTCTCTTGGAGAACGCTTGATGGCGCGTTATCAGCCATTGGCTCAATCCTTGGGAGAGGATTTAGATCTCTGCCGGGTGTTTTTCCTTGGCTCCGGCCCCCGCTATGGCCTGGCGTGCGAAGCCATGCTCAAGCTTAAAGAGATGTCCCTCACCACCTCTGAGGCATATCATTTCTTGGAGTTCCGTCATGGTCCCAAATCCATGGTCGATGAACAGACACTGGTGGTGGGGCTTCTCTCGGAAAAGGCCCAAGGGGCGGAGGTTGCGGTGCTGCGTGAGATGAAAGACTTGGGAGCCACCGTCCTGGTCCTGACCGAGGTCGGAGATAACCTGGGCTGGGCTGATCACGTGGTGTGTTTCGAATCGGATTTGCCCGAGCTGGCTCGACTGCCTCTTTACTTGCCCATTCTCCAGTTACTTGCCTACTATCGGTCTGTGGGCAAAGGCCTGGATCCAGATGCGCCCCGTCATCTCGATGCAGTCGTCCAGCTTTGAAGACCTTACGTGAAATCGGAATCGATAAGGTCTGGGGGGGCCAAGAGTCAGCGTATGTCAAAGAGGATCCTCGTCATCGGCGAGTTGAATGTGGACCTCATCGTCAGCGGTCTGCCATCCTTACCCGCACTCGGGCAGGAGCTGACCTGCACTGGCTTCTCTCGCGCTCTGGGTAGTTCGTCCGCTATCTTTTCACGCGCTTTGGCCGGCCTGGGGGCTCAAGTCGATTTCATGGGCAAGGTCGGTGACGATGATAACGGCCACTTCATGCTAGCCCAGCTTCAAGAGGTCGGGATTGGTACTCAGGGAGTGATCGTTGATCCTGCTGTGCAGACGGGTGTTACGATTTCGCTCACGTATCCCGATGAGAAAGCGCAGGTTACCTACCTCGGCTCTATCGCTGACTATCGCCTGGCTGATGTCAACCTGGATGCCCTCGACGACTATGTTCATCTGCACATGGCCTCGATGTACCTACAGATGGGGCTTCAGCCCGCGTTCCCGGATCTGCTCAGACGGGGCAAAGGGCTCGGGCTTACAACTTCGCTAGATCCAGGTTGGGATCCCAAGGAACGATGGAACAGCGTCCTGCTGGAAGCTCTGTCGGCCCTGGATATCCTATTTGTGAATGAGCATGAAGTCAAGGCCATTGCCAAAAGCGAGTCAGTCAGCCGGGCATCAACCGCGCTCGCTCAGCAGGTGCATCTGGTTGTCACCAAGTTGGGGTCTGAAGGGGCGTTGATGGCCGATAAGGAGGGGGTGCTCAGTAGTCCGGCATTTCCTGTGAAAGTAGTAGACACAACTGGCGCAGGCGACTCCTTCAATGCGGGTTTCATCTACAAATACGTGGTGGAGGGAGGATCCAGGTCCGAAGCTTTGCGCTTCGCCAACGCCTGCGGTGCGATAGCTGCAACCCGCGTAGGTGGGGCCAGTTCAGTCCCCAGCGCTGCAGAGGTGAAGGTCTTCCTGACGCAACAAGGATAAAGTCAGGTCCCCGGCAGGTCTGCGATCTGCGGTCTTGGTGTTGTATCGCTGGTGCAAGTGAGTACAGACCCGGTTGGGGTGAAAAAACGGGGGATTAGTGATAGAACGATGAAGACTCTGGATGAACTGGTACGACGCATTATCCAATTGAGACAAGAGGGTGTAAATATCACCCTGCTGGCGGTTTGTCCTAACTCGGTGGCAGTTCTGGAGGCTGCGGTGAAGGTCGCTGCCGCCAATAACGCGCCCATGCTATTTGCGGCCACGCTCAATCAGGTCGACCGGGAAGGTAGCTACACTGGCTGGACACCAGACGAATTCACATCGCAGATTGAGGTCTTTGCCCGTAAGTATGCCTGGGATGGTCCCCTCTATCCTTGCTTGGATCACGGGGGGCCTTGGCTGAAGGACCTGCACACGCTGGCCGGCCTCTCCTTGCAGCAAACGATGGATGAGGTCAAAGAGACCCTGGTGTCGTGCATAAAAGCTGGCTACCATCTTTTGCATGTGGATCCCACGGTGGATCACACTTTGCCACCCGGTGAGGCAATTGCCATAGAGACAGTGGTAGCTCGCACTGTTGAGCTGATAGAGCATGCTGAGCGCGCGCGCGCGCGTTTGGGCTTGCCTCCTATTTCTTATGAGGTTGGCACCGAAGAGGTTCACGGTGGTTTGGTAGACTACCGTAATTTTAAGACCTTTATCGACAGCTTAAGACAAGGCTTAGCAGACCGCGGATTGGACGCGGCCTGGCCCTGTTTCATCGTCGGTAAAGTGGGTACTGACCTGCACACCACTGACTTCGATTCAGAGACCGCTCAGCGGCTGTTTGATACGATATCTCCCTTTGGTTCGCTGGTCAAGGGGCATTATACCGATTGGGTTTCAAACCCGCACGACTATCCGAACAGCGGCATGGGCGGCGCCAATGTTGGGCCTGAGTTCACGGCTGAGGAATTTCTGGCCCTTGCTGCTTTGTGCGCCAAGGAGGAAGATTTGATGCGCAGCCGTGGGGTTTCGTTGCCGTCAGACTTTATGGCTATGCTGGAGCAAGCGGTGTATGATTCTGGTCGCTGGCAGAAGTGGTTGCAGCCGGGAGAATATCAGCATGCTGCTTCTGAAGAAAGATGGGGGAGTGGGGCCCTTGTCGATGCCCGGCACGTTTGGGATGGCCTGACGCCAGAGCGGCGCTCCTGGCTGACTCAAACCGGCGCTCGATACATCTGGACGGCGCCTCCCGTGCTGGCTGCGCGTGAAACCCTATACCGCAATCTGTCGCGCCTCATCCCTGATCCTCACCAGGTAGTTGTTGATCGTATTGCGCAGTCTATGGAAAAATACGTGGTTGCCTTCCATCTCTTCGACTCCCTCACGCATCTTGAAGGAGACTGAATGCCAGCCAGATTTTTGGTGAGGTGGCATCCCTATGCCGCCGCCGACTTTGTTGACAGATGAAAAAAAGGTGCTATAATGTCTGCACTGTTGCGACCAGTGCCCCGTTAGAATTTGGTTCCTGTGCATGATTCGAAAGCGTAAATCACTGACAGGTTTTTGCATCTACGACAACCTTGCCCCCAGTCATTGTGGCCACCTAAATAGTGTTTGCTATCAGTGCCTACTGATAAGCAACCCTGGCTGTTCGGCTGAGGGGATGTGTACCCCTACCAAGTGTCTTAGGTAGTTCTTTCCGAGATCATCTGTATTGATCTTTTTGTGCAACTTAGTTGTTCAATAATTCATTAGTGAAACTGAAAAGGGAGGATTAATGATGACCGCGAAATACGGTGTAGGAATCATCGGTGCTGGTTGGGTGTCTGGAGAGTACGTCAAGGCATTCCGCGATCACCCCTTGACGGATGTTGTGGGCATGTACAACAAGACCCCGGTGAAGGCCACCAACCTTATGAAGACTCACGGCGTTGATGGTACAGAGTATGCATCCATTGACGAATTCTTTGACGATGAGCGCATTAACATTGTCGTTCACTGTGCTCACGCCGATACGCGACCCGAATATATCAGCCGCGCGGCGCTGAGCGGCCGGCACGTCGTCATCGAAAAGCCGATCAGCCGCGATCCGGAAGGCACAGTCCAGATCCACGACGCTGTCAAGAAGGGTGGCGTCAAATCGGTTGTCAGTTGTGTGCTGCGTTGGAACCCGCAGTTCCAGACCATTCGTGCCCTGCTCGACGATGGCAAGCTCGGTGACTTGATCTACGCCGAAGCCGACTACTGGCACCCCATCATCAAGGCTTATCCCGGCTACCCCTACTACATGAAGAAGATTTCCGGCGGCAGCTCCTTCACCGTGGCCGGTGTCCACGCCGCGGATACTCTGCGCTGGCTGGCCGGAGATGTCGCTGAGGTAGCCGCCTTCAGCACTGGCCCCATCATGAACAAGGACTTTGAGTACCAGCCGGTCTCGGTGGCCGCGCTCAAGTTTGAGAACGGCGCAGTGGGTAAGCTCTCCAGTGTGATAGAAGGTGAAACCCCCTACATTTTCAACACTCGTTTGTTCGGTACCACCATGTCCATAGACAACAACAGTATCCATTCTTCCAAGTACTACCCCGGTACGCTTGGATACTTTACCTTCCCCACCATAGAACCGGACAGCGGTGATGTGTCGCATCACCCCTTCCCGCCAGAGATTGATCACTTCATGGACTGCATCGAGAACGACGTCGAGTCGCATGCTTCGATCTACGACATGGTCAAGACTATGGCCCTCTGCTTCGCTATCGATGAGTCGGCAGCCAAGGGTGGTCAATCGGTTGCAGTCAAATCTCTGGTCTAAATTCGTTACTTTGCCCCAGGTTCTACGACTGGGGTTTCAAAGTAAAATCCTATTGGTAGCGGTTAGTTTTTCCTAATCCGAACAGGAGGAGAAAAAGTGTCAGAAAAAATGAAGCGTCGTGATTTTCTGAAATCAGCGGCCACCGTAGGTGTGGGCAGCGTGTTGGGCGCCGGCCTGGCCTCTGCCTGCCAGACAGCGGCCACCCCGGCTGCTGAAGCGCCTGCCGAAGCGCCCGGTGAAGCACCTGCGGTTGTGCAGGAGAAGCGCCCCATCAATGTAGTTGCTGTTGTACCTGTTAGCGGCATGATTGCCTCTGATGGCATCGAGATGCGCAACGGTGTCGTCATGGCGGTTGACGAAATCAACGAGTTGGGTGGTTTGGTTGGTCACGAACTCAAGTACATTGAGGTGGACGACGTCGACTCGGTCGGCGATCAGGTCACCACTGCCTTCCAGCGCGCAATTGAGGTGGAGAAGGCGGACGTCATCTTCTCCGGCTATCACCTCACCTCAGGGCCTGAGTTCGACATCTGCGCCAATGCTGGCGTGCTCTACTACAACAACAACACCCAGAAAGCGTGGACCGACCGCTACCAAAGTGACCCCGAGAAGTACTGGTCCATTTTCCAGACCGATCCCAACGAGGAATGGTATGGCGGCGGCTTCGCCCGCTATCTTAACTTGCTGGTGGACACTGGCCAATTTGTGCCGGAAAGAGGGAAGACGGCCGCTATCCTGCACGGCGACGATACCTACAGTTCGTTCATCGGCAACACCTTCAACGACACAGCCCAGGAGTTGGGTTGGGAGATTCTGTTGAAGGATACCTTCACGGTTGCCAGTGTGGCTGACTGGGGGCCGCTGCTGTCCAATGTGCGCGATGCCAACCCCTCAGTTTACTTCTCAGTGACCTATAACCCGGCCGAAAACGCGGCTATGATCAAGCAATGGGCGGCCAATCCTATCCCTGCCCTGGTCTATCAGCAGTACGGGCCTTCGGTACCCGAGTACCTGGAGCTGGCCGGCGAGGCAGCCAACGGCGTCATCTGGGCTACTGTGCTGGGCTTCCTGCCAGACAAGATCGGCCTGGATTGGGTCGAGGCGTACGAGGCCAGGTTTGAGCAAACGCCGGGCTATGCCAACGCACCGGGCGGCTACGATCAGGTTTGGGTCTGGGCCAAGGCGGTGGCGCTGGCTGGTGATCCCTTCGATTACAAGAAGGTGGCCGAGATGACTGAGATGGGCATCCACCGGGGCACGACCGGCGGCAGCTCTTTTGAGAACCATGCAGGCCGCTGCTATCCGTGGCAGGTTAATGACCCTTCACTGGGACAGTCGCACACTATCTATCAAATCCAGAACGGGGAGCAGCAGCTAGTCTTCCCCGACCCCTACACCACCGGCACTTTCCAGTTGCCGCCTTGGTTCTCGTAGGTTAGACTCACCAGCACGACGTGCAAATAGAAGGGCTGGCCGTTTGCATCGGCGAACGGCCAGCATCACCTTTGATTCATAGACGTCACCTGGCGGCTATCCCAGGGGGTTTATTTCCACAGGTTTGCCCCGGCAGGTCTGCCGGTGTCTATGCATGGATCAAAGTTGGCGCGTGATGGGCAGGTTTTCATTGGCAAAACTTTTCTGGGAAACCTCTGTCGTTGGTTGGGCGGCGGAGAAACAGTATATCAGTCTGAGGGCACTTTATGGCAACTGTTTTTGAATGCGAGGGAGTCAACAAAGCGTATGGGGGATTGCTGGCAGTAAAGGATCTAACCTTCTCAGTTGAGGAGGGCGAAATCTACGCCATTGCAGGTCCCAACGGCGCTGGAAAGACAACCCTGTTCGATACCATCTCGGGTGTTTCCCCCGTCACCAGCGGGGTGATCCGCTTCGATGGTCAGGAGATCCAGCGCCGCCACCCGGACAGCATTTGCCGCGCGGGTATCGCGCGTACCTTTCAGACTACCGTGGCCTTCGAAACCCAGACGGTATTGACCAACGTCTTGGTGGGCAGCATCCTGGGCCGCCAGGGGACGGGTAACCCTACCATGCGCTTTTCTGAAGAGGCCATTGAGGCGGCTCTGGACGCATTGGAGTTCTGTGAATTGCTGAACAAACAAGGTTTCCTGGCTTCCGAAATCACTGTCTCTGAACGCAAGCGATTGATGTTGGCCACCGCGCTGGCCACCAATCCTGAGCTGCTGCTGTTGGATGAGCCGGTGGGCGGCCTCAATCGGGTTGAACGTGACGAAATGGTCCAGTTGGTGCAAAAAGTCAACCAGTCGGGAGTCACCGTGCTGCTGATCGAGCATGTGATGAAGGCAGTCCAGGCACTGGCGAGTCGTATGTTGGTCCTGCATCACGGCGAAAAGATTGCTGAAGGGCCTCCCAGCATAGTGCTCAGAGACGAAAGGGTGATCGAGGTCTACTTGGGCGGCAAAGGCCGCGAGAAGCTGGCCAGAGATGGGGGAGGTGCTCACTGATGTTGAAAGTAACTGATCTGCAGGCTGGCTATGGAGGATCGGTGGTGTTGCACTCGCTCTCGCTACAGGTGGGGGAGGGCGAATCGGTGGTCGTGCTGGGTCCCAACGGCCACGGTAAGACTACGCTGCTGCGTGCCATCTCCGGGCTGATCCGGCCCACCTCCGGCGTTGTGGAATTTGACGGCCAGGTCATTTCCAATCAGCGTGCCTCCGACGTCGTGGCCGCCGGGCTGATTCATATTCCCCAAGGGGACTTACCTTTTCCCGAGTTGACTGTGATGGAGAACTTGCTTATGGGCGCCTACCGTCCTGAGGCCTGGCGTGAGCGCAAGCGAAAACTGGAACAGGTTTTTGAGCTCTTCCCGGTCCTTGCCGAACGCCCTAACCAATTGGCGCGCAGCCTGTCCGGCGGCGAGCGGCGTATGCTGGCCCTGGGGCGTGGACTGATGAGCAAGGCCAAGTTGCTGATGATCGATGAGCCGTCTCTGGGACTGGCTCCCTTTCTGATCGAAGACGTGTATCAAACCATCCGGAACATCCGCAAGACGGGATTATCTATCCTGCTCGTCGACGAGAACGCCGACCACATCGAGGGCCTGGCCGACCGGGTCTATCTGCTGGAATCGGGGACGCTGGTGAAGGAAGGGAGCGTGGAGGTCATGCTCCAGGATGAGGCGTTGCTGGCTGCCTACCTGGGCTGATCCTTCACCGTTTGAGCGAATCACAAGTCATGAGGTGAGAAAGATAATATGGAGAAGCTATTTCAAGCCATCTACGGCGGCATACTTTACGGCTCGATTTATGGGCTGATGGCCATTGGCCTGACGCTGGTCTGGGGCGCGCTGCGTATGTTGAACCTGGCGCATGGATCGCTATACGTGGTGGGTGGCTACGTGGCCTGGACGGCCCTCAACGAATGGGCGCTGCCTGCTCTGCCCTCCTTTGCTTTGGGCGTGATCGCTGCCGCCCTGGTGGGATTACTGATTCAGGTGCTGCTCATCAACCGGCTCTTGGGCAGACCTTCCTTTTTCAATGCGGCTATGATCGCCACGGTGGGCGCTGCAATTGTCATCGAAAGTGCCATGCTGCTGATCTATGGGCCGCGCGTCAAGCAGATGGCTCCTGTCATCCCGGGACACTTCAAGACTTTGGGTGTGGTGATTCAATATCAGGGGCTGGTTATCATCGTGGCCGCAGCCATCTCGCTGGTTCTGTTGAGCCTGTTCCTGCGCAAGTCTCGCTATGGGCTAGCTATTCAAGCGGTGTCTCAGCAGATGGATGCCGCCCGGTTGATGGGCATCCCTACTGTGCTCACTTTCACAATCGTGATGGCCATCAGCGCTGGGTTGGCTGGTTTGGCCGGCGTGTTGCTCTCATCCGTTTTTTACCTGGCGCCCACCGCCGGGTTCAACCCCATGGTAAAAGCGCTGGTGGTGACTATCTTCGGTGGCCTTGGTAGCGTCAAGGGCACCATCTGGGCTGCTTACGTGATCGGTTTGCTGGAGGCCTTCCTGCAGGTGTACTTTGGCGCAGGTTGGGCGCTGCCTGGCCTATTTCTGTTCATGATGATCATGCTGATCATCCGCCCGACCGGGCTGTTCGGGATGGGGGAGGTACAGCGTTTATGATCCAGGATACGACCGTTACGGAGTCCAGATTTAACAGCATTTCCAAACGCCTGGATTGGGCCGCTGGGCCGTGGGCCAGGACCAACTGGGTGGCCCTCGGCATAGCGATTGTGGTGGCGCTGGCGCTGCCCTTGGTGTTGGCTGGCTTCGCCACCGGCCGTTTCATCCTGCACTTGATGATCTTATTCTTCACCTGGGGCATCGTCACCCAAAGCTGGAATCTGATCTTGGGCGTGGGTGGCATCTTTTCCTTTGCCCAGGTGGCCCTGTTCGCCATCGGCGGCCTGGCCAGCGGGGTGGTTTCCCAGCAGTTGGGCGTCAGTCCCTTTCTCAGCATCTGGCTGGCGCCTATTGCGGCAACTATTGCTGCCTTGGTTATCGGTCTGCCCTCTCTGCGGCTGCGCGGGCCCTACGTAGTATTGTTGACCTTGGCCTTTGCAGAACTGCTGCGCAACTTTGCCACCCAGGGCCCGGCCTGGATCGCCGGTGGTGGCTATGGCCTGCGATACGTCCCCAAGCTGGGGTTTGAGGAGATGTGGGGGACGGGCATGGGGCGGGTGGCCTATTACTACGTGGGTCTGCTCTTGTTTATGATTGCTACTTACGTCATCTGGCGTATCTTCCATTCGCCTGTCGGCATGAGCTTCCGCGCCCTACGCGATTCGGAGACGTATGCTATCAGCCGCGGGGTAGACCCTTTTCGCTTCAAGCTTCTGTTATTTGCCCTGAGCGCCTTCTTCACTGGGTTGGCGGGGGGGTACCTGGTTCACTATAATGGGGCCCAGTCGCCGGCCATTCTCAACTTCCCTCTTACTATCAACCTGCTGGCCATGGTTGTTCTGGGTGGCTGGGGCACATTCTGGGGACCCATTCTAGGCACGGCTTTGCTCACCGTCTTGCCTGAAGTGTTTCGTGCGGTTGATGTCTATCGCAACTTGGCTATGGGTCTGACCCTGGCCTTGATTGCTGTCTTTGCGCCGCAAGGGTTGTTCCCACTCATTGCCGACGGGGTCCGAAAACTTCTTCAACTCTTCCGAAAACAGCAAGAAGAATAACTCGCTGGAATATAGTTGAACACAAAACCCCGGTCTTTACGAAAGCAAGAGACCGGGGTTTTTTCCATTGTACCTGCAGTAGTAGGGCGGGTTTCTTACCCGCAACCTGGCAGACCCGTAGATTAGGGCACCAGCACTGCCTTGAGGATGGGCTCCTCTGCCTGGCTGCTCTTGCGCATAACGTCCCCCACTTCAGAGAAGCCGAAGGTATTTGTGATCAGTTTCTTGGCGTCGATCATCCCTTCCTGCAGCAGGCGGATGGAACGCGGGAAACTGATGCCCGGCTCAGCAAAGGTGGAGCGCAGGGTGACCTTGTTGAAGATCAAGTCATTGATGTCCAGCTCTACCTTGCTCTCTCCACCCAGGTTGATGCCGATGAAAGACACGATGCCTCCGAACTTCACCATTTGTACGGCCAGCGGCATCGTAATTGGCGGAGAGGTAACCATGACACTGTGCGCTCCGGTGGGGAAGACCGAGCGCACCTTTTCCACCGGGTCTTCCTCAGCCGCATGGATCAATGCGTCGGCCCCAAACGCCTCGCCCACTTGCATGCGCGCTGTTTCGCGCGGGCTGCGATCGTACCCGATCAGGGCTACCCTGGCTGCCCCTTGAAGTTTTGCCAGCCTTACACACATCAGGCCGATGGGGCCCGGGCCGTAGACTACCACGTCGCCGCCCAACGGTATCTCGGCGTTCTTGACGGTGTTGATGGCCACTGCTAGCGGTTCCGTCAGCGAGGCGGAGACATCGTCGATGTTATTGAAGGGGTTTAGCATGTGCTCGTTGAGCGCCATGTACTCTGCCATACCTGGTTGGCCGCCGAAGTCATACATGTTGCTGCAGCGCCAGACTTCCCCGTTCTTGCAGTGTTCGCACATGCCACACATAGTCACGTCTTCGGGGATGACCCTGTCCCCCACCTTGACGTTGGTCACGCCCGGCCCCACTTCTACCACTTCGGCCGCGATCTCGTGACCCAGGGGCATCCAGTCTTCCGTCCAGTCTGCGGCGAAGTGCAGATCGGTGCCACATACGCCACAGGCGTTTACTTTGATCAGGGCTTCCCCCTCCTTGGGCTGGGGGACGTCCATCTCCCTGATTTCGAACTGAAATGGACTTCTTGCGTATACACCTTTCATTTTTGTTTTCCTCTCGTATCGTTCCATAACCCCGGTTTGCCTGATGGTTGCAGATATGTATCTGCAACCCATAATCGGCGGATGTATATCCGCACATACCCGTTACGGTTGAATAACCGTAACGATCAGCTAAAAACCGGGGGTATGCAGACGCTGCTACGCCGCCATAAAGACGTCGCCGCTGAAATGTGCCACGATGTTGTCATCCTTGTGTTTGACCACTGTGTCCAAGTCGCCACACACTTTGCGAAGCGCCTCCGCGTACATCTCCATCAGCTCCTGGCCGTTGGGTGGGTTGGTGCCGATGATGGCCGTGTAGTCTTCACAAAGCGCGCTGGCAACCGGGTAATCCTCTTTTCGGTAGGTGACCTCCCTATCGTAGAGGGGGTTGTTTTTCCACGGGAATCCCTTGCCGTGGCCGAGCTTGGTCTGGAAGAGGTCTTGCGCGGGCACCGGCATGATCTGCCACTGTCCGACGGCCACACCCTCCATGTGCAGTGCTTTCTCAAGCGCGATACGGAACTCACGAGGTGACAGGTTGACGCCTGCTTTTTTCGGGTCAAAACGTACGATGTACATCCACCACACGTGCGTTCTGTCTGGAGGCACATAGGGGGTTGTCACCCATTCGTACTCATTCAACACCTCGGTCAGCATGGCGCAGTTCTTATGGCGAATGGCGTTGTTCTCGTCAAGTCGCTGCAACTGGGCGCGAGCGAATGCTGCCGGCAATTCCTGGGTTCTGTACATGTAACCCAAGATCGAGGCGTTGTAGACCCTGAGTTGCGTCTCGTCGTCAATTTCGTCACCAAACATACGCAGCATGTCTCCACGCATCAGATACGTGTCATCGTCGGTGACGAAGAATCCGCCCTCGCCGCCACACAAGTTCTTGGAACTGTTCAGGCTGAAAGCACCGAATTCACCGAAGGAGCCCACCTTCTTGCCTTTGTATTCCGCTCCGTGGGCCTGGCAGGCATCTTCAATCACGATCAGGTTGTGCTTCTTGGCGATGGCCAGAATTTCATCCACCTCGGCCGGCAGGCCGTGCAAATGCACAGGGATGATGGCCTTGGTCCGCTCGGTGATTTTTTCCTCGATCTTGGTGACGTCGATATTGTACGTCCTTTCGTCGATGTCGACGAAGATGGGGACGGCGTTGGCGTGCAGGATGCAAGAGGCCGAGGCCAAAAAGGTGTAGGCCGGAACGATGACTTCGTCGCCCAAGCCCACCTGGGCGGCGGACAATGACATGTGCAAAGCTGCCGTGCCGCTGTTGGTGGCCAGACAGTGTTTCCGACCGACGTAGTCTGCCCACTCCTTTTGTAGAGCCACCGTCTCCGGAGCTCCACCACCACATAGGATCTGGTTGTCGAAAACCCGCAGGACAGCTTCCCGGTCCCTTTCGTCGATCGGAGGCCACGGCTTGATTGCCCCCTTGGGAACTGCGCGTTCTCCACCATCAATGGCTAGCTTCTTCATTGAGTATACCTCCTTGGTTTCTCACTCATAGGATTTGTTTGTCTAACGGGTGGCGGGGAGGGATCCCCGCAGATCTACCTCTACTGGGATTGACAGGATTCGCCCGGTTGGTGCAGCGGTCTTGGGGAGATTCCGGGGGAAGTGTACACGTATAATCTGTTGCCTCGACGTTGTACCATCGGAGCCGGGCCATCGCTTCACATCACGACGCAGGAATACATGTGAAATGTGCAGTTTGTCTTGATTGTCTCTACGGGGGATTCCACTATCAAAGGAAAAATGCTCGCTGCCAACAAGCTAATTCCTTTCATCGAGAAATAATATACTACAGGAAGGACGATTTGTCAAGAAATCCCTGGCGAGAAATCCTCAAAGATTGATGAGCTTTTACACCGATCATTCATTGGTGGCTGGCAACGATAGGTTGCTGGCACCGCGGGTATCCAGACGTCGTATTACTGGCCGGCCGCGATACCACAGCCAGGCTGTTTGCAGCAAGCTACCGACTGCAAAAGCTGCCAAACCTACATAGAGTCCCGTTGTCTTCCCTTGGGTCACCCCGACCCACAAGATCGCACTGGTGGTAAACAAGAAGACCGCCATCGCCTCGGTGATACCACGCGTGCTGCGGCTGTGCACTAGAGCGCCCTGGAACCAACTCTGCAATACATTAAGGCCGGGTATGGGCAGAGCAATCCACAGGCTTGTGTGGGCCAGCGCAACCAAGGCTACGGAGAGCCCTGATATACGCCCAAGCCAGATGATTGCCAACGGTGTGACAACAATGACCAACAGAAGAAGGGTTGTCAGGGCCGCCAGAAGAGTGGCGAAGCGGCGCAGGTTGTGAGTCGAGTGCGGTTCGTCCAGCAGGGCGACCACGACTTCGTTGTAGGCGATGCCTAAACTGCGAAACATGAAGATCAGGCCGGAGACAACTGGCCACACAGCAAGCGATTCCAACGCCCGGGGCATGCGACTCAGGGCTGCGGCGCCTATAGGCTGCACCAATAGAACCAATAGCGAGGTCATCGCCAGCGGGATGTAGAATTCGAGAAAGGCGCGGAAGGTCAACGCTGGCTCTACCGGTTCGGCTGGCTTGAGCTGGTCTCGAAGCACAGGTTGCACGGTTAAACCGACATAGATCGCCTCGCTGATGACTCCCGCGATGACGGCGCAGGTCGCCACGACGATGCCGGGGATGGTGCCCACCGCGTAGCCGATGGCCAGCACTACCCCATCGGCGCATAGCCGGAGCGCCGATCCCAGGCCGACAGCACGCGAGTGACGGAAGCGGATCAGCACGCCCTGGTGAAAACGGCGGTACGCGATAGACAGCGTCCAGGGGGTCATGATCATCAGACCCAGCCTGGCTGGCTCTACGATCTCGGGCGGCGCGCCGATGATGCCCTCCACAACAAAATAGTAGAGTGGGGTAAAAGCGACCAGCACGTGGAGCGCGGTCAGCAACACACCGGTGCGCATCGTGAAGCGGCGCACTAGAAGGTAAGAGGGCCAGTCCTTGCTGAGAGCGGTTGAAGCGGCCAGTAGCATGATAACCGGCGCCTCGATAATAAGGGATAGAGGAAAGACGACGCCACCATATGCTGCCAGGTTGATCTCCGGTTCGGGAAGCCGGGCTACCACGGCAGCCAACGCAGGGAGTTCGGCGCCCATCAATAGCCAACTGGCGGCCAGCGGCCACCAGGTCTGGACGACGCGTTGCATGGATAGTTGTTCTTGAGACGATTGTCGGGTGGTCACGTACGGATTTCGGCTCCCTGTCGTTGGTCGATTGATTATATCCGCGTACCCAGCTACTTGCAACCTTGCCAGCCAATGATTGAAATCATCGGCTGATATCCGGTTTTATGTACTGCTACCAATGCCCCAGGTTGGTTTGCGTGGCTCTGGTAGTCGGTGTACACTTGACCCGTCGAAGAGGCAGGGACGGAATCGTTTGCATTAAGTTTGAGGAGGTACGATCGTCTTATTATGCAGTTGTATATCATACGTCACGCACAATCTACCAACAACGCCTTGGCGGACCCTCGGGATCGAGATCGCGACCCTACGCTTACGGAGCTCGGCGAGCGCCAGGCAGACATTCTTGCTCGGCATCTGGCGACCGGCGTGGAACTGGTTCCAGCGGCCGGCGCGACCAACGGTCGTGATCGACCGGGGTATAGTTTCACCCGTTTGTATTGCAGCCCCATGTGGCGTGCTCTTCAAACGGCTGACTCCGTTGGGCAGGCTTTAGGGCTGACGCCTGAGGTGCGGACCGACATCCACGAACAGGGCGGCATCTTTCTCGATCACTGGGACGGGCGCGGCCCGATTGGATATTCGGGCAAGACGCGCCAAGAGATTCAGACCGTATTCCCACACTACGTGTTGCCTGAGGACATCACCGAGCGGGGATGGTGGAACCGGGACTTTGAGGACTGGTCAGCTTGCCACGATCGAGCCGTCCAGGTGGCCGCCGAGCTGCGTAAATGGGCCGAATGTGACCAGGAGTGTGATGAGCGCATCGCCATCGTGTCTCACGGCGGGTTTGTCGATGCCTTGCTCAAGGCGCTCTTCAGCCAGAGCGCGGATTGGGGTGTGTTCTACTACCATTACAATTCGGCTATCTCCCGCATTGATTTCCGGGAGGATGGTCGCTTGAACGTGCGCTATTTGAATCGGGTGGATCACTTACCGCTGGAATTGGTCTCCTGAAGCCTACGCAAATCCTATGCTCGTCAGTCGTCCTTTCCGACGCTCCAACTGCCGGATGAACGCTTACTGGGGGACCAGCTAACCTCCAGTTCAATGTGTTATGCTGTGGACATAAGTGCTTATGCTTTGGGCATAAGTGCCGTTGATCCTGGTCGACAGGTGATAAATCTTTGCGACGTGTTCTATCTTACCTTCTGATTTTAACTGTGCTGCTTACGCTGGTACCCCCACCGGCGTCGGCCCAGGCAGATCCGGTGACCGCACTGCTGGCCGGGATGACGGTCGAGGAGCGGGTGGGGCAGCTCTTTATCGTTCCCTTTGTCGGACCTGATGTGGGAGACAATTCCAATATCGCCGAACTAATTGTCGAGTATAAGGTCGGCGGTGTGGTGTTGCTGGCTGCTAACCAGAACTTCACCAATGACGAGACGACCCCGCGCCAGGTGGCCATCCTGTCCAACCAACTTCAAAACCTGGCGTTGGGCCACGGCAGCGTACCTCTGTTGGTGGCGATAGACCACGAAGGCGATGGTCCGCCGTACACCCGTATCACCGGCGGCGTCACGTCTTTACCCAGCCCTATGGCCATCGGCGCGACCTGGGACGCGGAGAACGCCCAGGCGATCGGAGAAATCGTGGGGCAAGAGCTGGCGGCGATGGGCATTAACCTGCTGTTAGGCCCTAGCGTGGACGTGCTCAACGACCCACGTCCGACCGGGAGAGGGGACATTGGTGTGCGTGCCTTTGGCGGTGATCCTTTTTGGGTGGGGATTATGAGCCGCGCCTATATCGGTGGCGTCCATCTAGGAAGTGGCGGCCGGGTAGCAACGGTGGCCAAGCACTTCCCGGGCCACGGAGGCAGCGACCGTTTACCTGACGACGAGGTGGCCACCGTGGACAAATCGTTGAGCGAGCTACGTCGCATCGAACTAGCCCCCTTTTTTCGCGTCACCGACCTGGCTGATGGTGACGAGGGGATCGGCGTCAGCGATGCACTCATGTCCAGCCACATCCGCTACCGTGGTTTCCAGGGCGACATCCGCCAGTTCACGGCACCGGTCAGCTTTGACCCCGAAGGTATGGCTGCCATTCTGGGGCTATCGGAATTCATTCCCTGGCGTGATCATGGGGGGCTTATCATCAGCGACGCGTTGGGCGTGCCCGCCGTGCGCAAGTATTTTGACCCGACGCTAGCTACCTTTCCCCACCGGCGGATTGCCAAAGAGTCCTTTCTAGCTGGCAACGATGTGCTCATCCTGGCCCAATTCGATCTACGCAACTACTGGCCCGACCAGTTCGAGAACATCAAGGATACCATTCTGTTCTTCCGGAGCGAATACCGCAGTAATCCTGTCTTTGCCGCTCGCGTGGACGAGGCGGTGACCCGCGTTCTGCGGCTAAAGCTTGGGTTATATCCTGATTCAACACCCGGCTCGGTGCAGGTGGACCCTGAGCTAGCCGTGACAATCGGAGGCGGCGGGCAAGCGGTGGTGAGCAATATCTCACGGGAGAGCGTGACGCAGATCTCGCCCGATGGCCGCGGCGGGTCCTTACCCACTCCACCTCGCCCGGACGAGACCCTGCTCGTCATCACTGATGTGCGGCGGGTGCACGATTGTTATGATTGCCCAAGTTACAGTGCGTTGCCTGTGGTCGCGGTGCAGGAGACCATCCTGCGCCTGTATGGCCCTGAGGGCACCGGGCAGGTCTCTCCCGAACGCATCAGTTCGCTCAGCTTCTCTCAGCTCAAATCAACACTCACTGGGACACTAAGCGAGACGGCCGAGGAGCCACAGCTTCCCGACAAGGTTGCCGGCGATGATTATCTCGCGCCGGAAGAGATCGCAGCCCGCATCCAGGCTGCTGACTGGATCATCTTCGCGCCGCTGGACCTCAACACGGCCCGTTACCCAGATTCGGACGCGCTTAAACTCTTTCTGGCGCAAGGGACGCCCGTTCTCCTGGACAAACGAGTGGTGGTACTGGCTTTGAACGCACCCTATTTCCTGGATACGACGGAGATCAGCAAACTCGATGCTTACTTGTGTACTTATAGCAAGACCGCGCCGTTTGTTGAGGCCGCTGTGCGTACCCTGTTCGGAGAGGTAACGGCCAGCGGCGCGTCCCCCGTGAATGTGGAAGGGGCGGGCTATGATCTGGCCGTCCAGCTTTCACCAGACCCAGACCAGCCGATGGCGGTGAGGTTCCTGGAGGAAGTGCCGGAAGCGCCATTACCGCCAGTGGCGGTGCAGGTTGGTGTGGGGCCGGTGCTTGACCGCAATGGCAATCCTGTGCCGGATGGCACGACCGTTACCTTCGCTGCCAGCTACCGGGGGGGAGCTGG
>Ga0180437_10002988_pt1 | contig 25877 bp, 26 predicted proteins | sample SS_ome_4_FD_132410 | JGI IMG/M metagenome (GOLD analysis project Ga0180437, IMG submission 132410) | Hypersaline lake sediment archaeal communities from the Salton Sea, California, USA - SS_3_D_1 metaG | ecosystem: Environmental > Aquatic > Non-marine Saline and Alkaline > Hypersaline >... | reverse complement strand
GCTCCTCATAGTCTCTGAACGCCGGATCCCGCTGACCGAGTTCGCCACCGTGGAAGGTGAGCCGTCTTGGGTCTCTCTCCTGGGCTTTGACGTCGGCGACGCCATTGTGGGAGCCATGGGTGGGGAAATCGTTCTTTGTTCGATGGGCAACTTTTCCGACCTGTGGACCGTCCTTCAGTCAAAAGGACAGGTTGTCCCGCCCAAACGGCTGTCAGCAGTGGCCGAACTGCTAAAGTTGCTCGGGCGCAGCGCCCTCGTTCTGCTGCGAGCGATCTTGACCGGCCTCGTCTCCCTGGGTTCCTCCGTGGTCGCTCTAGGACGCTCAGCCGCCGGTCTGTTGACAACGAGGTTCAGCCATTGGGCTTCTTCTCTGGCCAGCCGTCCACGCCAGGCCGCTCGCCGCCCTGCAACCTTCACTGGTTTCGATGCCACCGTCAATGCGCGACCTGAACCCTCGACCGCAAAGGTCAGACAATCGCGCCCGGTTGCTCTTCGTCCCCATATGTCCGATGGCGGTTACGTGTACAAAGGCGACGCTTTCTCGCCAGTGATTCCTACCTATGCGGGTTTCTGTGCCTTCTGCGAGCAATTTGTTCTGGCGGACAAGAACTGGACGAGATGGCGTTACCGTATCCGAGACGCCAGCCGGCTCTACTATCCCGACGGCATGTCAGACCGCGTCGCCCACTCTTATCTCAGCCGGCTGAGGCAGGCGTGCATCGTCATCCCCGGCCCTAATGGCGCTTCAGGGGAGCGGTTGTCCTGTCGGATTCACTCCGTTGAGGATATTCAGCGCCTCGTCCCGGATTTCCCAGAGCCCATCAGCAAAGCGGCGCAGCTGCGCTGACAGTCTCCCTGCGGAACATCCCGCTCAAAGGCTGGGAATCCCGCGCAACGACAGGGATAGAGACTCCCCCTTCGTCACTGGACGTGGGAGCAGTATCGCACAGCGGGCGAGCAGTGGCAGGACTAACAGCGACAGAAAGGTGGAGGGCCATGGGACTCGAGGTGTATTATCCACAGGACATCCGAAACGCGCTGTTGGCAGCCGAGCAGGCCAACGCCAAAGCGTTGTGCGCCGCCGGTGGTGAGGACAACGAGTTTGTGAGGGGCTACAAGGACGGTTATGGAGCCGCTTTGGTCACGCTAGCTCTCGCTTTTGGGCTGATTCAGCCCTTTGAGTGTAAAGAGAATTGTCAATTGGAGCAAGGTTCTTGTCTGCCATCGTGGTGGGAGCCCATCCGAACATCCTCACCCATTCGCCGCCAGTCTTCTCAACGGATCCTGACGGAGGATAGACGGCGATCGGCCCCGCGCCGGTCCTTCACATGGCGGAAGAAGCCTGGCGCAGGACGCTGGAGGTTAACGCCACGGGCACCTTTCTATGCTGCAAATTCGCCCTGCCGCTGATGATCGAAGGAGGTCAGGGCGGGCACATCGTCAACATGGCCTCGATCGCAGCCGAGAAGCCCAGGCCCTACGCGTCAGCGTATGCTGCCAGCAAAGCGGCCGTCGTCGCCCTCACCCGCGCCCTGGCGCAGGAGGTGGCCGAGTTCGGCATCACGGTCAACGCCGTTTTGCCCGGCGACGTGGACACGGCGATGAAGCAGTGGGCGCTGCAACTCGAATCGTTGGTCACCGGCCAGCCCTACGACGAGGTCCTGAGAGCAGCCGTGGCGCGGATACCGCTGGGACGCCTGGCCACGCCGGCAGACGTGGCCCAATTGGTAGCTTTCCTGACCTCGGACAGGGCCAGTTTTATCACCGGTCAGGCATACAGCATCACCGGTGGCCGCGAGTTGACGTAACACCAAGTGAAGCGCAAAACGCGATGCGTAAGAGACCTACACCGCTCACATTTTGCGCTTCACGTTTTACGACCCGAAACCTCTTGCTAACCTGCTCAAAGGCAAATTCCGACTTGATGCCTCCTACAGCTTGCCCTGTGCGTGTCGCTTGCCCAACTTCTCCAGCATGTCGGCCGTCATGGCTGCCAGGTCATAGTCCGGCTGCCAGTCCCATTCCTCTCGGGCGGCGCTGTCGTCCAAAGATCGAGGCCACGAATCAGCGATGGCCTGGCGGTAGTCCGGCTCATACGCGATCGTGAAGTCGGGGATATGCTTCTTGATCTCGACGGCCAGCTCTCCTGCCGAAAAGCTCATCGCCGCCAGGTTGAAATCGGCGTGGTGTTTGAGCCGCGACAGGTCGGCGTCCATCAGGTCAACCGTGCCTTTGATGCAGTCAGGCATGTACATCATCGGCAGCACGGTGTCCTCTCGCACAAAGCAGGTATAGTGCTTGTGCTTGATCGCTTCATAGAAGATATGCACCGCATAGTCGGTCGTGCCGCCGCCCGGCGGCGTCTCGCTGCTGATGATACCCGGATAGCGCACCCCGCGCACGTCTACCCCAAAGCGTTGGAAATAATAGTCGCACAGCAGCTCGCCGGCCACCTTGGTGACGCCGTACATCGTCGTCGGGCGCAACACCGTCTCCTGCGGCGTGTGGTCGCGGGGCGTCTCCGGCCCAAAAGCGGCGATCGAGCTGGGACAGAACACGCGCACCAACCCATACTCGCGAGCTATTTCCAGGGTGTTGTACAGCCCGTTGATGTTCACGTCCCAGGCGAGCTGGGGTTTCTGCTCGCCAATGGCGGACAGGATAGCCGCCATGTGATAGATCGTGTCAACCTTGTATTTCTTGACGACTGCCTCGACGGTTTCCCTTTTGGTCACATCAATGAACTCGAAAGGGCCAGAATGGTATAACTCGTCGGTAGGCTTTGTCCTGTGGCCGGTCGCCAACACATTGTCACCGCCGTACCGTTGGCGAAGAGCCATGGTCAACTCGGATCCGATCTGACCACACGCACCCGTCACGAGAATCTTTTTCATCTCTTTTCCCGACATTGCAATTTAACCTCCCGTACAAAGATCAAGTTTTAACGACACAAGGCCCTGGCTGTAGACGGCTAACCCACACCCGTCCCAGACCAGGGCCATCTCAACTTGTGGCACAAACCCTTCCCCGCATGACCCTCTCCCCCTGTGGTTCAGTCCGCCAGAGATCTCTTTCCGAACAGCCTTGTTCCATTCGGCACAGCATCTACGCTGGGCATTTTAACACAGGGGGAGGCTTTCGTCAAGGTTGTGGACAGTTCGCAGACCTGCCCACTTGCCATCAGCGTCAAAATGCCGTACAATGGTTCTACCCACCGAGACGCAACCTGGGAGGGATGCCATGCCGCGAACCAGGATCGTGTGCACCATTGGGCCAGCCAGCCGAGAGCCGGAAACGCTGCGCCAACTGATGAGGACCGGGATGGACGTCGCCCGGCTCAACTTCTCCCACGGAGATCAGGCGACCCACGCAGAGAACATCGAACGCATACGGGCTGCCGCTGCCGAGGTAGGCAAGCCCGTGGCCATCCTGGCCGACCTGCAGGGTCCGAAACTGCGAGTGGGCAGGATGGAGGGAGAAGGCGTTCCCCTGCCAGAAGGCACCCAGGTGACCCTCACCACCGAGCAAGTGATCGGTCGCCGGCCGGACGCGCTGCCAGTACAATACGACGACCTGCCGCGCCTGGTAAAGCCCGGCGACCGCGTTCTCCTCGACGACGGAATGCTGGAACTACAAGTCCTGTCCACCAGCGAGACCGAAATCCACTGCCAGGTATTGGTCGGCGGCACCCTCAAGAGCAACAAGGGCATCAATCTGCCCTACACGTCTCTTGACCTCCCGTCCGTCACAGACAAAGATCGCGCAGACCTGGCCTTTGCCCTGGCCCGGCAGGTGGATTGGATCGCCCTCTCTTTTGTCCGCACCGCAGGCGAGATGCAAGACTTGAAGCGCCTCATCCGCCATCTCTCCCTCCAGGACGAGCCAGTGCCGGTGGTGGCCAAGATTGAAAAGCCAGAGGCGTTGGACAACATAGATGACATCATCGCTGCCGCCGACGCGATCATGGTGGCGCGGGGCGATCTCGGGATTGAGATTCCAGCGGAAGAAGTTCCCATCGCGCAGAAGCGCATCATCGAAAAGTGCAATCGGCAAGGCGTGCCCGTCATCACCGCCACCCAGATGCTCGAATCCATGATCCACCATCCGCGCCCGACCCGCGCCGAGGCATCCGACGTGGCCAACGCCATCCTCGATGGCACCGACGCCATCATGCTCTCCGGCGAGACGTCCATCGGCGCGTATCCAGTGGAAGCCACCCGCACCATGGTTCGCATTGCCGACGAGGTAGAAGCACACCGGTCAGATGTCTTTGCCTGCCCCTTCATCGCGCCGCAGCGGTGCGTCGCCTGCACCGTGGCCGATGCCGTGAGCCACGCCGCCCGCGAGACAGCCCACGATCTGGACGCGACGGCCATTATCACGCTTACCGCTTCCGGCTACACGGCCTGCGTCATGTCGCACTACCGGCCCCGCTCGCCTATCATCGCTGCGACACCCAGTCCGGCCGTACAGCGACAACTCATGCTCTACTGGGGCATCACCCCGCTGTTGGCCCCGCGGACCGACAACACCGACGAGATGATCGCCCACGCCGTGCAGGCAGCCAAGGAGCACGGCCTGGTAAAAGAGGGCGACACGCTGATCATCACCGCCGGATCGGCTGGTTCCACACCAGGCACTACCAATCTGCTCAGAGTCCATGTCGTCGAATAACGGGACGCAGGCACTTGTCGGCACTGCCTGCACGTATACTCCGATAGTTGCTCATCCGTGTTTATCCGTGTTCCAATCGAGAGAAGGGAGAACCATGTCACGCAACTTTTACCTGGCCATCGAAGGCGCCATTGGTGTTGGCAAGACGACGCTGGCCCGGCTGCTGGGTCCCGAGTTCCAGGCGGAATTGCTGCTGGAGGTCTTTGAAGAAAATCCCTTCCTCAGCGACTTTTACGCCGATCGCGAACGCTACGCCTTTCAGACTCAGATTTTCTTCCTGTTGAGCCGCTATCGCCAGCAGCACAAAGTCATCCAGCAGACGCTGGCCAAATTGCCACTCATCAGCGACTACACCTTTGCCAAGGACCGTCTATTCGCCGAGTTGAACCTGGCCAACGACGAACTGACCATGTACCGCCGCGTTCACGCCATCCTGGCTGAAAAGATCGCTCTGCCCGACCTGGTCATCTACCTGCAGGCCAGCACTGACGTCCTCATGGAGCGGATTGCCCTGCGCGACCGCAGTTACGAGCGGGGCATGGCGCGTGATTATATCGATCGCCTGCGCACTGCCTACGAGCATTTTTTCGCCACCTACACTGGCGCGCCCGTGCTGGCCCTGGATACCGACGACCTGGACTATGTCCGTGACGCGGAAGCGCTGACCCATGTGGTAGCCCGCATCCGCTCCGCCCTGTCAGAAGGAGACTATCAGCGTCCACTGCCGCAACTGGAGACCCGCTCCGACAAAGCCGACATCGTCCGTGCCGCTACGGCGCGGCGTCGCCTGCCTGACTTTCAAAGCTGGCACCGGGCGATGGATGCCGACAAGGGCTTTCTAACCGACCTATATTTCAACTATATCGCGCTTACGGAAGAAGTGGGCGAACTGGGCCGAGTGCTCAAAGAGGCGTGGCGCGCGCAAGAAGTTGTCCACGCTAAGGTGGGCAACCGCCAGGAGGCCCAGGACCGCGCTCTGCAAGAACGTTTGCCTGCCATCCGCGAGGAATTGGCTGACCTGCTGGCCTACGTGCTGAAGCTATCCAACTATGCGGGCGTTGATCTGGAAGAGGCCTATCTGACCAAAATGCGCCGCAACGAAAGTCGTGTGTGGGAAGCGTAACCGCGACACAAAGGAAGAAGATGGGGCGTCGTCCTGGCTACACCCAGCCTGGCGTTTGCCTCGTTTTCCAATTTGTGTTATGATCACGGCGGCGAACGAGTGAAGGAGGAGAGGCAAATGGATTGTCCCAACTGTGGCACCTGGAACCCCGACGACAAGATCAAATGCTGGCGTTGCAACACCGAATTGCCCAGGCCAGTCGAAAAGAAACCCCGCCGCGCCAAAGCTAACACCTGGCTGTGGATTGGCCTCATCGTTTTTACGCTGTTCCTTGTGCTCCAGCAATGTTTTCTCCCGGGCGGCAACCCTGACGCCGGTTCGATGTTGCCTCTCTTCGTACCGCTGGTGTAGCGTACCGTTCATGCCAGCCTGCCCATATCCCTTTGTAGGAGAAGCCGGTGAAACGCCGTCGCAGACAACTGAACCAAACCATCTTTAACATCGTTGGCCTTGTGGTCGTCGTCAGCATGGTCATGGGTGGCCTGCTTATGACCGTCATCCCCCCCGCGAGGCCAACGCCGACACCGTTGCCCACCCGTCCTCGGCCTACAACTCTGCCCGCCACGCATACGCCGTTGACAACAACCGAGCCCACCGATGCACCCACGGCAACCTCTGCAACGATAGAAACGCCTCCGACAAGCGCGACCGTGACGCCCACCCTGGCGATCCCGCCGACCGTCATGCCTGTGCCCAGTGCCACCGTCACGCTCACCATGACGCTCCCACCGACTGCCACGTCCCCGGCAACGGCGACCCCGGTCGCAGGTCTGTTGGCCACACCCATCCCGCCGGGCAGCAAAGACGTCGAGAGATTGATCTTTGCCGACCACATCCACGCCTGCGCCAAAGAGACTCGGGATGGCGTGCATGGAATCATCACTGGCGGTGTCGGCGCGCCCCTCTATGCCAGGGATCACCTCCAGGCATTCTAGCACCATGTCTGCGTCACGGTCTACGGTACCGACGTCGGCAAAGTGATCAGAATAGAGCCGTCCGACCAATAGCACAGAACCTCTCCGAAAGCTCTGGCAGCGCAACCATCAAGCGATGACGTCTGCGCCAACGTGTTCGACGAGACACCATGTCGAGCTTGCGGTGAAGTCTGGACACACATGATTCAAACTGATACTCTGACCAGGCGATACGGCAACTTGACAGCCGTGAACGCTCTCAACCTGCACGTGCGGCCCGGCGAGGTCTATGTCCTTCTCGGCCCCAACGGCGCGGGCAAGACGACCACCCTCCTCATGCTGCTGGGCATCCTGCCCCCCAGCAGCGGTAGCATCCGTCTCTTTGGCCTTTCCCCCGTCCCGGGCAACTATTATGCCATCAAGCGCCGAGTCGGCGTGGTGGGTGAGAAGCAGCACTTCTACGACGACATGACCGTTCGCCAATACCTGCGCTTCTTCGCCGACCTCTACGCTGTAGAGAAGGCTGACGAGCGCATCCATAGCCTCATGGAAGCCGTTGGCCTGAGCGACTGCCCGGACGTGCGTCCCCGCGGTGGCTCGCCTGGCATGAAGCAAAAGCTCGCTTTTGTCCGCGCGTTGCTACCCGATCCCGATCTCCTCATTCTCGACGAGCCGACCTCCGGCCTGGACCTCTCCGGCATCTGCCAGGTGCGACAACTCGTCCAGGCGCAGAGCCAGGCAGGCAAAACCGTTCTCATCTCGTCGCACATCCTCTCCGCAGTGGAGCGCACCGCGCACCGGGTGGGCATCGTGCACAGGGGGCGGCTGCTGTCCGAGAACACCAGCGCCGGATTGCACGCCCGCCTCGCCGGTGCGCAGCAAATTGACCTGGAATTGGCCGACCCCTGCCCGGACTTGCCACAGGACCTTGCCCGCCTGCCCTTCGTGCGAGCCGTAGAGGGTCCCACAGGAGAAAATGCTCGCCGCTTCACCGTGCACCTGACCGGCGACACGGACATGCGCGCTCAACTCTCGCGGGCCGTCACAGTCCAGGGGGGCGTCATCGTCGCCATGCAGCCAAAGGAGATACGTCAAGCAGACACCCGGGTCACCATCACCGAGGGGGACATTCCCCGCCTGGTCGGTCAGACGAAAGCGAGGGCAGCCGCGTGAACCGCGTGGACACCTGGCGCTTCCGCTGGCAACTGGCCCGCACCATCGGGCGACGCGACCTGCACGTCGCCATCTACGACATTCGCCTGTACGCCACCCTATCGGCGACGATCGCCATCGCTGCCACCCTCTTGCGGAACGACGTCGAGTCTATACAGGGCAATGGCTTTGTCATCCTCTCCAATCCCCTCCTCATTCCGCTTTTCGGTGCCGCCGTCGTTTCATCGATCTACCTGGCCGTCGCCTCGACGACGACCGTCGCACGCGAACGAGAGCGCGGCACATTGGAGGTGCTATTCTATGGCCCTGTGGACGCCGTCGCCTACCTGCTAGGCAAGGTCCTGGCCCAGATGGGCGTCTATGCACTGATGGTCGCCGTCTACCTGGCCGCCCTTGCGCTGTACGCCCTGATCATCAACTTTGTCTTTGCCCTGAACCTGCTGCTGGCCGCCCTGCTTTCGGTGGCGACGACTTCTGCGGTGGTGACGGTCGGCATCCTGCTCTCGACGCTCCATCGCTCGGTGCGGAGCGCGCTCTTGACGCTGCTCGCGATCGCGCTGGCCTTCCTGGGCGTTCAACTGGGGCACGACCATGTCTGCAGCCTGACCAGCGGGATGGCGAGAGGAGATTACAATCCGCTGCTCCTGGCTCTGCAAACCCTCTTCACCTGGCTCGATCGAATATTCAACTCGCTTTCGCCCCTTGCCTACCTGAAGCGTGGGTTTGATGTCCTGCTGCGCGGCAGCGTTGCTGAGTACGTGCTGACCATGGGGCTGTCGCTGCTCTACTCGGCGGTCGCCTTTGGACTGGCCGTGTGGACGCTGCGCCGCAAGGGGGTGCGTTGATGGTCCGGCACTCGAGGCGACGGTCGTCAACCAGCTTCCGCTGGTTTCCTGTGCCAGCCGCCAAATTCGCGCCATGGCTGCCCCTGGCGCTGACGCTCCTTCTCCTGGCTGCCGCCCCTGCCCAGTCTCAGGAACCAGAGAAAACCGAATCCTTTGTCTACAGGGGTCGGGTTTTCAATGGCCTCGACTACACCGACACGTTCTACCCGCCATCCGTAGAGACCATCTACCTGCTGGCTAACCGTGAGAACATTCTCTCACCCCGGCGCACGCGGGTCACCTTTCGGCCGCTGACTGGCGTCTACGAGGCCGATTGGACCTCGATGAACCGTACCGTGGCCGGCGAACTGGAAATCCTGTCTGGCAACGAGGTCATCGCCACGGTTCCGCAGCAAAGCCATGGCATCCAATCGCATGCCGACCAGGGCAGCGTCGTGAGCCTGCCCACCGGTCGGTACGCCGTCCGCGTGCGCGCCGACGACGGCAGCATCGTCCCCGGCAGTCAGAAGCAACTGGTCGTCTTTGCCCCTCGGCGACAGGGACTTGGTTACCAGATGGTGCCCCAGGAAGGATGGATTCGCCCAGCGCATACCGACGATCCGGCGGACGTCATTTATGCCCGCGAGGGCGCGGTGCTCTACCTGCAGCCCTACGTGGCAGAGGAATACAACGACCTTTATTACACCCGTCTTGAGGACCCACAGAGCCAGTCGGGGCGCAAAGACCACTGGACGTGGGTCCACGTGCGGCCCTTTGAGCGAGCCGGTGACCTGATACTGGACTTCGGCCAAACCGTCAAAGTACTGGCCATGCCGTACCGGGTAGAGCAACTGCCAGGCTCGAGGCTAGGATACAAGGTGGTAGACTATGACCCTGTCGCCGAAGAGCGCCCCCCCGATTTCGTGGCTTACCAGCTCTTCGTAGACGCCCATCACGCCAGCTACCGTCTGCAACTACAGGACGCCGACGGCAGAACCGTGCTCGGCAGCCAACGACAGGTGCACCGCGTGCCCGAGGTCAACAGTTGGGCGCTCTATTTTCTGGCCGGGCTGCCCACGACCGTCGGTGTTTACCTCCTCGTCAGTCGCCACGAGCGGTTGGTCACCGGCCGCAAAGCCTTGCCACCAGAGAGCAACGGCCATGAACTGTGGCAATAATATGCCATGTGTGGTATCATACTCGCATGGAATTCAGAAAATCTCGATTCTTGGCTTTCGAAAACGTGATGCAGGTGCTTCGGTAAACTCAGCAAGGTAGGACAACAGGTACGATTTGACTCACAGCGACGGTGTACGGCAGATCAAAAAAGGCCTCCGGTCATGCTGACCAGAGGCCCTGGCTGCCTTTGCGGCCTATCCAAGTTCACCCACATACTTTTGGATGTCTCTGGGTGAGATTCTGGCATATTCGTCCTTGTTGATGAGTGCCATCTCTTCTTCGGTGAGACGATAACCCAGGACCTCCAGCGCATCCTCCGGGGATTCCCCATAGGCGAGTTTTTTCTTCCCATTCCGCAAGTTGAACAGATACATGTAGTGAGGATTGGCAAAACTGCTCATGACTTATGCCTTCACCAGGGCGTCGGAGGTCACGCCACCTTTGCGCCGGGCAGAGGCAGAGAGCCCCCGGCTGATTTCATCGTCATACTTGCCCGCAAGGAGGTCCCTGTAGAACTGATAGTCAATGCCCTTTACTTTTTCGTCGTCGGGGAAGCGGTGATAATTCTCCCTTGACATCAAGCTCTTGCCCTCGGCGATCAATTGGTATCCCAGAGCTGAGCCCGGGTAGGGGGCGTAGAAGGCAATGGAAGGCAACGTCCGGCGCATAACCTTGAGCATGCGCATTGTCTCAAAAGCGTCCTCACGGGTCTCACCAGGGATGCCGAGCATAATGTTGGTCCAGAACCTGGGCGGTTCTTTTCCCTCGCGTTCCATCTCGTCGCCAATCCTGTTCAGCAGGTCAATAGCAAAGTAATTATCCTCCGCAGTACACTCTTTGTTCAGAATTTTCAAAACCCGGTCACTCCCAGACTCGAAACCGATCGAGACCAAGTTCCAGTTCGTCTCCCTGATCAATGCCTCAAAAAGGTCAGGCCACTGACGAACGGTGTCCGAGCGCGCGGCTGCCCAGTAAGACCAGGTGCGGTTCGCCAGGCGGGGATACTTGTCCACCCACTCCCATAACCATGTGGGTTGCTGGAAGAACATCGAGTCATGGATGACGATGGAACCGATAGGCCCGTAGGTTTCGTCCAGGAAATTGAGCTCCTCAATCACCGCCTCGACGGGTCGACGCCCCATATTGGGAATATAGGATGCCTCGTTGCAAAAAACACATCGCCACGGACAGACCCGGCTCGTCAGAATCGTGACCACGGGACCCGGCCCCCACCCACATTCCGGCTCGAGGGGCCAAGGAAAACTGCGCAGCCTCCTGTAAGGCTTTGGCCACAGGGTGCGGTCCAGCACCGGCCAGTCCGCCATCGATTTCGCCCCCACACCCGTGACGACCCTGGGGAAGGACAACGGATCCCTGACCAGATCAACGATCACCTTCTCACCCGGCCCCCGGCAGATGCGGTCAAACGCCTCGACCTCTGCCATCTCGTCTAGGGCTACCGTCGCGTGCATCCCACCAGCGAGGACGAGCCCTTTGGGATTCACCTCCTTGAAAAGCATGGCTGCTCTGTAAGCCATGGGAAAGGTGTAGCTCCTGATATTCATGAGGAGCTTGTCATATCCCTTGAGGTTGTTGCGAACCTGACGCCAGGAGGTAGCACGGCGGGTGGAGGTAATGTCTGTTATGACGCCATTCTGGTGGAGGATCGTTCTCAGGAGGCCTAGCCCATGATCCTGCCACTGCTCATGCGGGCCATGGGGATGGACCAGATCGCCCAGATCGCCCAAATCCAACCACAGTATTCTGCTTCTTTCAGCCCCAGTCGTCTTTGGCCAAAGTCTTGCCATTTTTCAGTCACCTCGTAGAGATGTGGCCTTGACCAACATCAGTTCTCAACGCGCGATCGAATCGTTCTTTCCATACAGGCTCGAACCGATCCACGTCAGCCCGATACCGGTGACACGCCACCTGGATGGCCGTCTGATCGATCTCGATGACGTTGTAACTATTTTTTCCTCTGTCTTTTCCCTTGCCCCGCCGGGAAGTGGCTGTGCCCGCCTGAACGACCAGAGGGCCTTCGCTGGCGCGCTCTGTCCTCGCCCAGTGGCGGTGCCCCACCAACACCATCTCCACTCCCATGTCAGCAAAACTGCGCAGCAGACGCTTTGCCCGCCGAATGGGTCGCTGGTGGCCGGCATCAGGCAAGAAATGGTGATGAACAGCTACGACGCGACAGTCATCCCTGGGAGATTTGGCGCACTGTGCTTCGGCCCACGCCAACTGCTCATCGCACAGGCCCCCGCCGTCTACAGTGAGTGATCGGGTCGAATTGAGCCCCACCACACTCAAGCCCGCCACTTTGGCCACTGCTGCCACGTCTGGCACAGCGGAGATATAAGCCCGGTACCGACCCAGGGGCCTCCAAAAGCGCAGAAACAGATTGTATAGCGGCACGTCGTGATTGCCGGGAATAACGACAAGGGGAGAAGGAAGCTGATCGAGGAACGTGCGTGCCTGGAGGAACTGCCACCTTTGAGCCCGCTGTGTCAGATCTCCCGAGACAACCACCAGATCAGGCAAGAGGTCGTGAACCTCGCGGATCACGACCTCGGTCAGATGATGGCGCAACGGCGGGCCAAAGTGCAAATCGGAGAGATGAAGCAGCCTGACAGCCAAACAAGATACTCAGACAGATTCGACGCTGACCACTTCAGGGATCTTGGACTTGAGAACCCGTTCGATACCAAAGGCCAGAGTCATCTGCGACATGGGACAGCCCCGGCAAGCACCTTGCAGTTCTACCTGCACCACACCGTCTACGACATCTATCAACTTTACGTCGCCGCCATCTCGCTGCAGCGCCGGACGCACCTCATTCAACACATCGACAACTTTTTGTTTCAGATCGTTGCTTCCTTGCTCTTGTGACATTGTTATTCTCCTAAATCTATTCAAAATTCTAGGGCAGCAGACCGTCTTGGCTCCACACCAGCCGCACTTCCTCCAGAACTCGCTGAATGGCCTCATCCAGTGGCCCGTCCACCTGAGCACCGGCGGCGAAAGGATGCCCTCCACCGCCCAGGCGTTGGGCAACATCGTGCACGGCCAACCGCCCCTTGGAACGAAAGTTCAACTGTACCCGACCGTTGCGTGTCTCAGAAAAGAGCACCGATACCTCTACACCAGCCACGCTCAACCCCAGATCTACCAGGTGCGTGATGTCACGGCGGTCTACGCTATACCTCTCCAACATCTCCCGGGTCACCTTGCTCCACGCCAGTCGGCCACCGTAAGCCAGAGTGAGCTGACCCAGAAGCTGGCTTTGGAGATGCAGGTGCCCCAACGGCCGTTGTTCGTAAAGATAATTGTACACCTGATGAGGCTTCACCCCCGTTTCGAGCAATCGCGCTGCGATCCGGTGAGTGCGTGGCGATGTCTTGCCAAAGCGAAACAATCCGGTGTCAGTTATGATAGCCACATAGAGCGAGACGGCCATGTCGCGGGTCAATTCACCGCCCATGTAGTCGATCAACTCAAAGACCAACTCAGCTGCAGCCCCCGCCGTGGTATCAATCACCGCAATGTCGGCACAGGTTCCATCGTCCGGATGATGATCTACACAAACGATCGTTGCCGAGCTGTTCCGGACGCCTTCACCCACTTTGCCCAGGCGAGCACCCCCCTCCGACGAATCGAGGACAAAGATAACCTCGCTGTTGACCAAGGTATCCTGGTCTCGATCCGGGTGGTAGACTCGAATGGATCCCTGCGGATCGAGGAACTCGAGCGTTTCGGGCATGGCATCGCTGTTCACAATGGCCACTTCCTTGCCCAACTGCTTCAAAAAGGAAGACAGAGCCAGCTCACAGCCCAATCCATCCCCATCAGGATGAAGGTGAGTCGTCAATACGAAATGGTTATGCTGTTGGATGAGAGCTGCCACCTCGCCCCACATGTCCGGCTAGATATCTCCATCGCAAACTCGGAGCCGACAGGTGCTACCCGTTAGCCCAAAAACGTAAGGGCAACTGCATCGACCAGGATCATCACATCAGAATCCCCTTTCAAGGGATTGTACTCATTTTTCTTCTCCCGTCAAATCAGTTGGGATAAAGTAAGTACAATGTTCCTCGGCTGAGGCCATACCGTTCACGCGCTTCAACTCTACCCCCAACAGCGTCGAAATGAGGGCCCTATCCATGTGGCACACCTCAGCGTGGTCGCGTGACACGCGACGATAGGGACAGTTGAACTGATATAGCGCGTACCCGTCCTTCACCTTTTCCCACCGCGAGATAAAGCCCTTGTCGGTCAGGAAATCAGCAACGCGAGCCACCCGCTCCGCTATGGGCAAGCCCTGCATATCCGGGGCCTCGCTGGCCAGCTTCTCGCCAATGCGGCACAAGATTTCCTGGAGTTTATCCTCGCCCACCATCTCCTTGATCTCATCCAGAAGACGCACCGCCAATCCGTGGTAATTCGCCGGAAAGAGATCGTTGCCTTCCTCCGTCAGGGTGTAAACGTGACGAGGCCGCCCCGCCGACTGCCTGTAGCGCAGTTGCGTCGCGACTACCAAGCCCTGGGACTGCAATACGTTCAGGTGATGGCGTACTGTCATTGGCGTGAGGCCCAATTGCTCCGCCAACTCGTCTACCGTCGCCTGTCCCTGCTCTTTCAGTATATCCAGAATTGCCTTGCGCGTCGGTTGCACCTTACGTCCTCCTGCCAGGTGGTTTTCACCCCGTTGTCAAGCCAGCCAGCAGCACCCTCTTTATCATCGACCTGATTATACCACACGCCGATCATTTTGTCAAAATTTTATAATGTTAATCAGTAAAATGTTCCCGATTGACAACGACATCAATTGGTGCTATCATTACCGCCGCTGTGCCTCAAACTGACTGACACCCGTTGTGTAAGGGGGTTCCCCGCAATGCAGGACTGGCTGGCCAACCTGTCCGACAAAAACAGAATGACCTATGGCCTGCTGCTGGCGGCGATCCTGCTGGCCCTGGCCTGTTACTTGCTGGCTGGCCTCGCGTTCCTGCTGGCCCCCCCCCTGCCTGCTGTGCCGACACCCATTCCCACGGCGACGATTGCCATCCCGCCGACGCCCACACCCCCACCCACCTGGACGCCTACTACCTCACCGACCGCTCGTCCCACTCCCACAGCGACCGAGACACTAGAGTCTACGCCTACCCAATGGTTCCCGACCGACACGCCGACGCCAACGGAGACACCCACCGGCACACCTACTGGCACAGTGACGGCCACGCCAACCGGGACCGTAACGCCAACTGTGACGCCGACGCCAACGGAAACAACCACCGGCACACCTACTGGCACGGCGACGGTTACGCCAACCGGGACCGTAACGCCAACTGTGACGCCGACGCCAACAGAGACACCCACCAACACACCTACTGGCACGGCGACGGTCACGCCAACCGCGACCGAAACCCCAACCGAGATGCCAACTTCCACCCTTACAGCGACCGCTACGCCAACCGAAACGCTCGCCGAGACGGCTACGCCAACACCCACGGCGACGACAGTGGCCGCATCGCTGACATTGAACCCCTCTTCTGGCAGAACTGACACAGTCTTTACTATCAGTGGCGACAATCTGGCCGGTGCCACGACCTACGCTCTGTACTGGAACTGGAACAGTAGCAGTAGCACACTCATCTCGGAGACGCCCACGGATTTAGTCGGGCACTTTGACGGAATCACCTACACCGTGCCCCTCACGGCAACGAGCGGCACTTATACTGTCACAGCCCAACTGGAAGCCACCGTCGAGGCGGCAGCGCCGTTTGTGGTACTGCCATAAACCATTTACAGTCAAAAAGACCTGGACAAGAAATGGAGAACACATGGATACTGCCGAGCTGTTGAAACAACTGACAGAAGCGCGAGGGCCTTCGGGATACGAGACTGAGATACGGGAAATCGTCCAAGAACGATTTGGCCAGTACGCCGACGAGACGCGTACCGACGCCCTGGGCAACGTCATCGCCCTCAAACGCGGTCAAGGCCTCGATCCCCGACCGACAGTGATGCTGGCCGGGCACATGGATGAGATCGCGCTGATGGTGAAGCAGATCGAAAAGGGCTTCCTGCACATCGCCCGGATAGGCGGCTTCGACCCGCGCGTGCTGCTGGGCCAGGAGGTCATCGTCCACGGGCGGCGCGATTTGCCGGGCGTCATCGTGAGCGTCCCGCCTCACTTCACCGACCCGGCCGAACGGGACAAGACGGTGCCCCTGGACAGGCTCTTTGTAGACGTGGGCCTAGCGCCAGAGCAAGTGGAAAAACTCGTGCAGGTAGGTGACCTGATCACCATTCACCGTGGCTTCACCGAACTCAGTGGGGGATGGGCCGCCAGCAAAGCCATGGACGATCGCACCGCCGTGGCTGCCATCGCCATCTGCCTGGAAGAGCTGAGCCGACTCAAACATCAGTGGGACGTGTACGCAGTGGCCACCGTCCAGGAGGAAGTCGGTTTGTACGGCGCGATGACCAGTGCCTATGGTCTGGCACCCACGATGGCCATTGCCATAGACGTCACCTTTGGCCACCAGCCGGGCTTGTCCGAAGCCGAGACAGTCAAAATGGACGGCGGTCCGGGCATCGCCCTTGGACCCAACATCCACCCACAAGTCTTTGAAGGCCTGGTAGCGGCCGCCAAGGCGATGGAAATGCCGCACCAGATCGAACCGGTCCCCGGTCGCTCGGGCACAGACGCCTGGGGCATCCAGGTCAGCCGCGAGGGCATCCCCACTGGCCTGCTGGGCATCCCCCTGCGTTACATGCACACCTCTGTCGAGACGGTGGCGCTCAAAGACGTGGAGCGCACCGGGCGACTGCTGGTCGCTTTCATCGCCCGACTGGACGATGAATTTCTGGACGCGCTCACCTGGAACAAAGGGAACGGCAGGGAGGAGGCATAAGATGTGGCTAAAAAGGCTTTCTGAAGCAGGGGGCGTCTCTGGGCACGAGGACGAGGTGCGGCAGATCATCCTTGACATCATCGCCGGCCACGTGGATGACTATCGCGTGGACAGCATCGGCAACATCATTGCCCTCAAGAAAGGCGATGGTTCCTCAGATCTGAGAGTGATGGTGGCCGCTCACATGGACGAGGTAGGCTTTATGATCAGCCATGTCGAGGAGAACGGCCTGCTTCACTTCCACAAAGTCGGCGGGCTGGACGACCGTATTCTGCCGGCCAAAGTGGTGTGGATCGGCGACAAAAAAGTGCCCGGCGTCATTGGCTTCAAGCCGGCGCACCTCACAGAACAGAACGAGCGAGACCAACCGATCAAGTACAAGCAACTGACTATAGACATCGGCACCACCAGCAAAGCCGAAGCGGAAAAGCTGGTTCAGCGGGGCGATTATGCCACCTTTGCTACCGAGTTCGTCGAATTAGGCCTGGCTGGAGAAGGCTGGCAGACCGTGCGAGGCAAGGCTTTCGACGATCGCGCCGGCTGCGCCGTGCTGATCGAGTTGCTCAATACGCAATACCCCTTTGACCTGTACGCTGTCTTTACTGTGCAGGAAGAAGTTGGGTTGCGCGGAGCGCAGGTAGCCGCCTTTGCCGTGGAACCCGACTGGGCTTTCGCCCTGGAGGGCACGGGAGCCAACGAGATCCCAACCCCAAAGGACGTCAGCCCTTCCACACGGTTAGGACACGGCCCGGCTATCACGGTCATGGACCGGTCATTCATCGCCGACAAGCGGCTGGTGCGCCTGCTGATCGACACCGCCGAAGAATTGGGCATCCCCTACCAGATCAAACAACCCGGCATCGGCGGCACCGACGCCGGAGCCATCCACCGCACCAGAGAAGGGGTGCCCTCAGTGACAGTGGCTGTCCCCTGTCGTTACATCCACTCACCAGCGGCCATCCTGAATCTGGATGATTTTGACCACACCGTACAATTGGTGCGCGAGTCGCTGTCAAGATTGCCAACCATCCCACGTTAAGGAGATAACCGTGAAAGAGACGATCAAGAAACTGGTAGAAACCTTTGGCCCTTCTGGATACGAGCAGGACATCCGAGACTCGATTCGCCAGGAGATTGAGCGACACGGCCTGGCAACGGAAAAGGGAGATGAGGTGCGAGTTGACGCACTGGGTAACCTCATCGTCCTCAAGAAGGGGGCGGGCGATGGGCACAAGGTGATGCTGGCCGCCCACATGGACGAAATCGGCGTCATTGTAACCCACGTGGACGAGAAGGGCTTCTTGCGATTTGGACGCATCGGGGGCGTCTATCCACACACGCTGCTCGGGGGCCGAGTACGCTTCGCTGACGGCACCGTCGGCGTCATCGGCGTGGAAAAATTGGAGGACCGCACCAAGATGCCCGATCTGGACAAGCTGTTCATTGACGTGGGCGCAAAGGATAAAGCCAGTTGTCCCGTGCGCGTCGGTGATGTAGCCAGCTTTGTTCGCCCACTAGCGGACATGGGCGACCGCCTGGTAGCCAAGGCCATGGACGACCGCATCGGCTGCGCAGTGCTCCTTCAGGTTCTCCGCGATCTGAAAGAGACGCCGCATGACGTGTATTTCGTCTTTACCGTGCAGGAAGAGGTCGGTCTGCGCGGCGCAACGACTTCCAGCTACGGCGTTGCACCCGACCTCGCCCTGTCCGTGGACGTGACCGGCACCGGCGATACCCCGGAAGCTCGCACCATGGCCGTCTCCCTGGGCGACGGCCCGGCCATCAAGGTCAAAGACGGCGGCATGCTGGCCCATCCCGGCGTCAAGAACTGGCTGGTAAAGACCGCCGAGGGGAACGGCATCCCCTACCAACTGGAGGTGTTGGAGGGAGGCACTACCGACGCGCGCGCTATCCAGACGTCTCGGGCAGGCGTGCCAGCGGGCTGCGTCTCCATCCCCTGCCGCTACGTCCATACGCCGTCAGAAATGGTGGACTATGGTGACGTGACCCATGCCGTCAAGTTATTGGTGACTGCGCTGTCGAAACCTATCGAACTTATGTGATGGACTATGACGTCATCGTCGTCGGCGCAGGCCCGGGCGGGGCGTCGGCGACGTTTTTTCTGGGTCAGAAGGGGCAGCGCGTGCTGGTGCTGGAACAGGCCATGCTCCCCCGCCACAAACCGTGCGGTGGCGCTGTGCCCAAAGCGGTATTTCGCCGCTTTCCCTTCTCATTCGATCCGGTCATCGAAGCCGAACCGGCTGCCGCCGAGTTCCACTATCCAGGCCAGCCACCTGTCAAAACGCTTCTGAAAGACCGCCCTGTCGCCATGGTTCGGCGGCAGGCTTTTGACCATTACATCCTGGTCCAGGCATCAGATCGCAGAGTGGATGTCTTGGACGGTGTTGGCGTGACCGGAGTCGCCGAGCACGCTGACCGCGTACAAGTGACGACCACCGATGGACGCACTTTCATATCGCGCTATCTGATCGGCACCGACGGAGCAAACTCGACTGTGGCGCAGGCGCTGGGGTTGCGGAAGCGCCGCGTGCTAGGCGGCACGCTCGAAACAGAGGTCGAGCCAGACAAGAGGACACTGGCCCGCTGGGCGCAGACGGCCATGTTCTACTTTGGTGTGTGCCCTGGCGGCTACCTGTGGATCTTTCCCAAACGGAACCGGCTGTCGGTGGGCATTGCTCGCTTTTCGCCGGGCGGCGTCGATCTGCGGCGTATTTTGGTGCGGGAGATAGCGAACTTTGGTGTGGGTTTGACCGGCGTTCGGTTGCATGGCCACCCCCTGCCGCTCCACTGGAGGTCGGAGCGACTGCACACCACCCGCTGCCTGCTAGTGGGCGACGCAGCGGGCCTGGTGGATCCCCTGCTGGGCGAAGGCATCCGCTTCGCCGTGCGCAGTGCCGAGATCGCGACGCAGGCCATTGCCCAAGACGACCTGGCAGGGTACACCCGTCAGGTGCAACAGGAGATTGGCAACAATCAACTCTGGGCAAAGCAAGTCGCCCGGGTATTGTACGGCTTTCCCTACCTCAGTTGGCGATGGGGAATTCGCAACCCGCGCGTGGGGCAGGCCATGATAGACGTGCTGCAAGAGCGAAAGAGCCACAGGACATTCACGTGGCAACTACCGCTGTATCTTTTGGAATCGCTCGTGCGGTACCCATCTGTTCGGGGCAACAGTTAGATCAAGCAGGTAGACGTTTCAGATCATGAGAGGAGAATTGCCATGAAAGTTCAGCACTACACCGATGTTCCAACCGAAGAGGTCGAAGGCGTGCCCGGGGTGACGGTTCGCTGGGTGATCAGTGAGAAGGACAGTGCGCCCCATTTCGCCATGCGCGTCTTTGAGGTAGAACCAGGACACGCCACACCGTTTCATCCCCACTGGCTCGAGCACGAGGTTTTTGTGTTGGCCGGGCAGGGCGCAGTACGCAATGAGAGCGGCGAAATATCAGTGAAGCCTGGCAGCACCGTTTTTGTGCCCGGCGACGAGATGCACCAGTTCATCAATAAAGGGAATGATGTCTTCCGCTTTATCTGCGTCGTGCCCAATGATTGGTTAAAAGACATTGCAAAAGAGAATGCCTGACAGCCAACCAAGCAGCAAACGGCTGGTCCTGGTGACAGGCGACACTGGGGTGGGTAAGACAACTGTCGTCGAGAGGGTCGTCGCGCTGGCACGTGGGCGGGGCTACGTTTGTGCGGGCCTCTCGTCGCCCGCGCACATCGTTGACGGGCGAAAGATCGGCATCGAAGCCGTGAACTTGTGTAGTGGCGAGCGTCGCCTGCTGGCCCGTGTGGCCACAGAAGAAGCAGGCGTGCAGGTGGGCCGCTATACCTTTGACCCAGCGGTCATCGCCTGGGCCGACAGAGTACTGGCGGCGGCGCTCGCTGCCCGACCCGACCTGCTGGTGGTGGACGAGATCGGCCCACTGGAACTCGAGCGGGGCGGTGGACTGGCCTCAGTGTTGGAGCCTCTGGCGGCAGGATGTGTCCCGCGCGCACTGGTCGTCGTACGCACCCGGCTGCTCGACACGCTGCAAGCGCGTCTGCAGGGATGCCCGGTAGGTGTTTTTACTGTGGCTGTAGAGACCCGGGAGTCAACGCCGGGGCTGGTAGTGGACTGGTTGTTTGAAGCAACTGAGCATCGTAGAGACGGGATCGAGAAATGCTGAGGCCGGTAGGACTGTCGTCTTTACAGCCCGCCTCGCTGTCATCACCATCCTCGCCTCGTCTGAGGGTCAAGGATATCTCTCAGACCATCTCCCATGAGCTGGTATCCCAGCACCGTGATCATAATGGCGAGTCCCGGAAAGGTAGAAACCCACGGCTGATCCATAAAGTGGATCCGCCCCACGCTCACCATCAAGCCCCACTCAGGAGTAGGTGGCTGGGCCCCTATCCCGATAAAGCCCAGGGCAGCTGCATTCAAGATGGCGTAGCCCATGCTCATCGACATCTGCACGATCACTGGCCCGATGCAGTTAGGTAGGATGTGTCTGAAAAGTACCCGCAATCTGCCACAGCCTATGGCCTCGGCCGCCTCAACGTAATGTTCCTCCCGCGCGGCCAAGGTGAGGCCGCGCACCGTTCTCGCATACCAGGGCCACGCTGGCACCGCTATGGCGATGATCACCGTTTCAATGCCACCACCGAGAGCGGCTGCGATGGCCAACGCCAGTACCAGATTGGGAAAAGCCAGGAACATATCTCCGAATCTCATGATGACGGTGTCAACTCTACCACCCAGGTACCCTGCAATTGCTCCCAGAGAAACACCGATGCTGGAGATGGTCAGAACAGACAGCAATCCTATGCGCAGCGTGACCCTGGTCCCATGCACGAGCCTGCTAAAGACATCCCGGCCCAAGGCATCGGTGCCCAGGAGGTGAGTCCTGCTGGGGGGCAAGAGTGCGTCTCTCAAGCGTACCTTGATCGGATTATAGGGCGCAATTTGAGGCGCAAAGATGGCGACGAGCACCAACACAGCGACGATAGAAAAACCCGCGATAGTCAGGGGACTCCGCCGAACAAGTCGAAGGCTACGTCGTAACTCCTCTATCCTTGGCTGCTGTTCTGTCCACCAGGTTCTCGGAGCCTCTTGCGCGGCGTCCTGCGAAAATTCCTTGATCTTCATGCCCGTCCTTACCCGTATTCGATCCTGGGATCCACAAAGATATAAACGATGTCAACGATCAGATTAACAACGAGATACGAGACCGTCAGGATCAGGGTAACCCCCATAATGGCGTTGAAATCCAGGGTTGTGATCGCTGTCGTGCCATAGTAGCCTAACCCCGGCCAGTTGAAGATGAACTCGACGATGAAACTGCCTCCCAACATCCAGCCGAACCTCAGTCCGATAATCGTGATCACGGGAATCAGGGCGTTCCTCAAAGCGTGTACATAGATCACCCGCCTCTCCGACAAGCCTTTGGCCCGAGCGACCCTGACATAATCCTTTCTGATCACCTCCAGCATGCTGGCCCTCTGGAGACGGGTGACGCTTGCCAGGCCGCCATAAGCGAGGACAAAGGCGGGCATGGCAATGTGCTTCAGGCTGCTGATGAAGGCTGGGATGTTGGCGGTCAATAGGCTATCAAGCAGGTAAGAAGTGGTGATCGTCCTGGGCGGGCCGACGGCAGAATCAATTCGTGCCCCATAGGGCAGCCAACCCAGCTTGCGGTAGAGGACGAGCTGCACCAAAAGGCCAAGCCAGAAGGAGGGTGCTGACACCCCTACCAACGCCAGAATCCTGGTGACGTGGTCCACAGCTTTATCCTGTTGCACCGCTGAAATAACCCCCAGCGGGATGCCAATCAGAGAACTCAACAGCAAGGCAACTAAGGCTAACTCAAAAGTCGCTGGCAGATAAGTCTTTACGTCGTCGAGGACTGGACGCCGGGAGCGGATGGATAACCCCATGTCCCCGCGCAGTAGCCCTCGCATATAGATAAAATATTGCTCGGGCAGCGGTTTGTCAAAGCCATACTTGCGCTTGACGTTCTCGATGACTTCCTTGCTGGCATCCATCCCCACCATAGCCCGCACCGGGTCGCCAGGGACGACGCGAGAGATGGAAAAAGTCATGATCGAGACGCCGATGAGAACTGGGATGAGCAAGATAATTCGTCTCGCGAAATACTCGTACGGTTTCATGTATTCCTCCCCGTGAACCCTCGACGGACTGGGACTCATAAAAGAGGGCTCAAGCGGGCACCCTCACGATTTGCCAAAAGTCCAAGCGGAAACATCCCTTTTCCAAAGTGTCGAGATGTGCCATGGTGAGCAGGACGCTTGACTTGCGGACACGGTGATCCACGGGGCGAGGAACGTCAGAAACGCTCCTCGCCCCCTCTTAGACTAGTCGAACTCAGTTGGTCGATCCTCGATGTAGAGATCGTACCAGTGGATGAGCCCTTGCAAGCCGGGGTTGTAGAGAAAATTCTTGACCCATGTCCTGTAGAAAGCAATGTTGTCTCCGGCAATGACAAAGATGCCCGGCATGTCCTCAAAGAGGAGTTTCTGCGCCTCAATGTACAAGGGTATCCGCTCCTCACGGTCAACGAGCTGGATAGCCTCGTCGAGCAAGGCATCGAGTTCGGGGTTCATCAGGCCCGCCGCGTTGTACCCGTCGGTGGCCGTGTCAGTGTGCCACCTCTGCCACAGCCTCTCGTGCGGATCCGGTACAGTCAGATAGGCCCACGACCCGGTGACGTTGTATGGCTTTTCCTCGGGGGGCCTGGTGATCGCCTCAAACTCGGTCGGCCAGGTCACCCACTCGATATCCATATTGCCCCCGATCTCGGCTACGCCATCTTGCAGCAGAAGCGCCATCTTGCGCCAGGTTTCGAAATCTGCCAGAAGCATGTGGATGTTCAGGTCTTTGCCATCCTTCTCGCGGATGCCGTCGCCGTCGGTGTCCACCCAGCCCCCTTCTTCGAGTAGCGCCCTGGCCTTGTCCAGATCGTATTCGTAGACCGGTGCCTCCTCCCACACCGGCCACTCGCTCTTGGACATGGGGCCAACGGGACGATCCCCATAGCCCAGGTGGATGACGTCGATGCTTCCTTCGTAGTCGTAAGCGTGGTTGAGCGCCTTGCGGACGTTTATGTCGTCGGTGGGGAACTTGTTGACATTCAGGTAAAAGGTGTACACCATCAGGGAGGGGCGGATATCAACCGTGACGTCCGGGTTCTCTTGCATCGCGGGCACGAATTCGGTCGGCAGGTCAGCAAGGTCCACCTCGCCCTTTTCCAGCAAGAACCGACGGGTGGCCGCCTCCTTGACGATCATCTCTACGATTTTGTCAACGTGCTTTCCCTCCCAGCCCTGCCAGTAGTCAGGGAACTTGACCATGACGATGCGGTCCTCAGAGATGTATTCCTCCAACATGTAGGGACCGGCGCCACAGTCGTGATCGTAGAGCCATTCCGCAGCCCAGGGATCGTCGGCCGTCTTGTGCTCCTCGACGCAGGCAGGTGAAACCATATAGCTTCCGGACCGCTCCCCGGCCAGAGTGGCCAGCCAGGCGACGTAGGGAGCGTTAAGATTCATCTGCACGGTATAGTCGTCGAGCACCTCGACGCTTTCCACCGACTTTAGCCAATAACCGCCCGGCAACTCGCCCAGGGCCATAACTCGCTCGGCGTTAAACTTGACCGCCTCGGCGTTAAACTCTGTGCCATCGTGGAATTTGACCCCCTTGCGCAAATGGAAAATGTAAGTGGTGGGGTCGGGCACTTCCCACGATTCGGCCAGCGCGGGTCCCACATTGAGCGTCTCGCCCTCTAACTTGACCAGTTGGTCATACAGGGCAAAGATGGGAACGAGTCCCCCGCCCACAGAGCCGCGAATGTGGGGGTCCAGGCCCTGCGGGTCCTGCTGCCTCGCCCGCCTGAGCACCACCTCCTTCGGCGGCGGTGTAGCCGTGACCACCTTCTCCACCTCTACGATTTTGGTCACTTCCTTCTCGACGACCTGGGTCTCGACGACCTTCTCGACGACTGGCGTACCGGCGACGATCTTGGTCACCTCTTTCTCGACCTCGACCACCTGCGTGACGACTTCCTTGACGACCTCCGGCGTCGGTGTGGCGCAGGCAGCCAGCAGAGAGACGACCATGATCAGGCCGATGAACAAACCCAAGCGTTTCATTTCTCCCTCCTCTCACGAGTCGCAAATAAGGATTTCAACTTCATTGGCGATGACACTACCAGGCAATTGTCCTATACTTTCACCTCCCTTCTTCGCTTGAGCCCTCTCGGAAAGCTCACGAGAACGCCCTAGATCTGCCAGGCGCACCTCTATCGCTCTCTGACCAGCTGAGCCAGCTCAACGACCAGCTCTTCCAGAAAGTCGATGCCCGCCTCGCGATCTCGCGTGATGTTCCTGCGCCCATCGTCGATCTTGGCAGCTATCGCGCTCAAGCCCTCGTCGCTCAGACCAGCCTCCTCCATAGTGCGAAGAAGTTGGCTGGCTGCCGTGGTCAGCCGGAGAGGGCCATACGTCTCTGGTTCACCGTACAGCCCCCGGGCACTGGCGATCAGGAAGCAGACCAATTCGAAGAGACTGTCCTTCAGCAGTTGTTCCGGTTCCATCAGGGGTTACTCCTTGTGAACTGTTCCCAGTGGATCATCTCTTCCAGGGAACGCTTGGCAGGAATTGGCGGCTCTTTGGTCGGGTAGCCTAGCAGAACGATTAACTGAGGTTCGATCCACACCGGCAGATCCAGAAGAACCTGCACCACTTTGGGATGGAAAGAGCGTACCGCACAAGAGCCAATGCCCAATTCGTGGGCCAAGAGCATCATGTTCTGTGCAGCCATGCCATCGCCCATCCAGGCGCTTACTGATTCCGTTCCCTCGATCCCCAGCTGTTTCGCCCGTTCCAGATCTCGACAGATGACGATCATGGCCGCCGGCTCGCCAATGACGCCAGGGGAAAGGATCTTGAGCTTGTGGACGTTCTCGCGTTTCTGGACTACAATGAAGGCCCATAGCTGAGCGTTGCTGCCACTGGGTGCCCAGGCGGCAGCTTTGACCAACTGATGCAGGAT
>Ga0180437_10002987_pt1 | contig 25877 bp, 20 predicted proteins | sample SS_ome_4_FD_132410 | JGI IMG/M metagenome (GOLD analysis project Ga0180437, IMG submission 132410) | Hypersaline lake sediment archaeal communities from the Salton Sea, California, USA - SS_3_D_1 metaG | ecosystem: Environmental > Aquatic > Non-marine Saline and Alkaline > Hypersaline >... | reverse complement strand
TTCTCGATCATTTCGAAGACCTGATCGGAGAGAGAATCCGCGATCACATGGTGGTCAAACGCATCTTCTCCCATCGCGATTTCGTATCCTCCTACAACGCCTTGCAGGGATCCGCCTTCGGGCTGGCGCACACCCTGCGGCAGACGGCCGTATTCCGCCCGGCCCAGATCAGCTCCCAGGTTAAGAATCTGTACTTTACGGGCCAGTACACCCATCCGGGAGTGGGTCTTCCCATGACCCTGATTTCCGCCGAGGTGCTCTGCGACCTCATCCATAAAGCCCATGCATGATTCCGAGCATCGAGCCATCTTCCGCCGGGGCAGCCGGACCTATTTCAACTCCAGCCGCTTTTTTCCCCGCCCAATCCGGGAGGATGTCGTCATCCTGTATGCGTTCGTCCGCACAGCGGACAATTTCGTGGATGCCGAGCCCCAGCAGGAGGATGCCTTCCTCCGCTTCCGTGAGGTGTATAGGAAGGCGCTTAAGGGAGAAACGAGCGGGGACCAAGTGGTGGATACGTTTGTGGAGCTCATGAGCCGGAAAAATTTTGATGCGGGCTGGGTGGAATCCTTTCTGGACTCCATGGAGATGGATCTCTACCGGCGAATCTATGCCACCCTGACGGAGACCGAAGCCTATATTCACGGTTCAGCCGAGGTCATCGGATTCATGATGGCTTCCATCATGGGACTGGAGAGAGAGGCGTTCGAAGCCGCCGGGCTGTTGGGCAAAGCCATGCAGTACATCAACTTCATCCGGGACATCGACGAGGACTCACGCCTGGGGCGGGTCTATTTCCCCCAGACGGATCTGATTGAACATGGACTCGACGGCCTGACCCGAGATGCAAGCCTCGGCAAAGCGGAAGCCTTCTCGGCGTTTGTGCATGATCAACTGGAACGGTATGCGGAGTGGCAGACACAGGCTGAGAAGGGATTCCGGTATCTTCCCCGTTCCTGCCTGGTTCCGATCAAGACCGCGTCCGATATTTACAAGTGGACGGCGGAGCGGATTGCCAGGGATCCTCTGATCGTGTACCGGATCAAGATCAAACCGTCGCGGCCGCGGATCTTCTGTACGGCCGCCCGCAATTTTGCAGGAGTGAAATCAAAGCCGTCATGAGGTATTTTGAGGAAAACAAAACCACGGTCAGCGCCTTTATCGACGCATTCCTGACATCCAAAAAGCGGGAATTCGAAGACATCAACCGCTGGGGCGGAGATGTGATCGAGAAATTGCGCCCCTATGTCAAGACCGGAAAGATGATCCGCAGCGGCCTGGTCAGATTGGGTTACCGCATGTGCGGAAGGCGCAGCCTCTCGACCGTGACTCCCGCGGCTGCGGCCGTGGAGTTCATCCAGACGGCGCTCCTGATCCACGATGACATCATCGATAACGATGCGCTCCGGCGGGGGCTGCCGGCCGTCCACACCCAGTACGGTGAACAGGGAGCCGCCGAAGCGGTGACCGATTCCCGGCACTTCGGCCAGGGCATGGGAATCTGTGTGGGCGACATAGGCTTTTTCCTGGCCTTCGAGCTGCTGTCGGGATTGAAGTCCGGCTGCGCACGCAGGCAGAAAGTCGTGGAACTCTGGGCCCGGGAGCTGTCCCGGGTGGGATTGGCCCAGATGCAGGATCTGTATTTCGGGGCTGCCGACGTCCCGCTCACGCAGGAGGATATCCTCGATCTTTATCTCTACAAGACCGCCCGTTATTCCTTTTCGATGCCGCTGCTCTCGGGTGGGCATCTGGGCGGAGGGACTCCAGACCTGCTGGCGGGGTTGAATGCCTGTGGTGAGCACCTGGGGCTGCTGTTCCAGCTCAAAGACGATGAGCTCGGCCTGTATGGAACAGAGCCGGAGTTGGGCAAGCCCGTGGGCTCTGATATCCGGGAAAACAAAAAAACCCCCTTCACCTTCTTTCTATTCCAGGCTGCGTCATCCCGGGACCGCCGGCGTCTAGAGGAGATCTTCGGCCGGGAGGACCTGACTTCGGACATGATCGAAGAGGTGAAAGGCATGCTGGAGGCTTACGGGATAAAAAGTAAGGTCGGGGGGATGATGCACGACCTCAGCCTTAGGGCCGAAGCCGAGATAAAAGACCTGCCGGCGCCTCCGGAGGACCGACAAGTCCTTTTCGAGCTGCTGGAGTACATCGCAGCGCGAAAGCGCTAGTCACTCGGGACCATGTCCAGATACCTTTGGATCAATCTCATTTCATGGTCGGTTCCTTTTCTATACAGTTTTGTCCCTCCGGTCCGGTTCTATAAGCGGATTCCTCAGGTCATCCTGACCTTTGTGAGCGTGGGAGGATGCTTCATCGCCTGGGATGTTTGGGCCACTCACAGGGGGGATTGGGGTTTCTCGCCCTCCTACCTTTCCGGAATCGGGCTTTTCGGTCTGCCCATCGAAGAGATCCTGTTTTTTTTCTTCATCCCCTATGCCTGCTTGTTCACCTATGCCCACCTCTCCCATTATCTGCCGGAGCGAAGGATCCGATTTCCCAGGGCCGTCAATGCGGTTCTGGCCGCTCTCTGTTTGACGGGGGCCCTGGTCTTCCGGGGACAGGATTACACGCGTTCGGTGCTCATAAGCTGCGCCCTCTTTTTTGTCGTCACTCTCGTGTGGCAGCACGATCTGCTGGAATCGCGGACGTTCTGGATCTACTTGGGAGTGACCTACGTCCCGTTTTTCATCGTGAACTATTTCCTGACATCTCCGCCTATAGTCTGGTATAATCCGGAAGCCATTTGGGGAATCCGGATTACGACCATCCCGCTGGAAGATTTCTTCTATTCGTTTGCCATGCTGTCGTTTTATTTGCTGGGGTATCGATTCCTGTGCGGTCCAAGAGCCCGATCCGGGGCCCAGGGTCCCGAACGCGGAGGTGAATCATGATGGATGCGGCAGGCTTCACCGCCCTGGCGATTTGGGCCTATATGACCCTGATCTTCATCCTGGCGATTATCCGGAAGGACAATTCCATCGTGGACAGCGCCTGGGGCATGGGCTTCGTATTGGTCGCTCTTGTCTCTCTGGACTATGCGAACGGTCCGGTTTTAAGGTCCCTCGTGGTGACCGCCCTGGTCGGCAATTGGGGCGGGCGCCTGGCCTGGCACATCTGGAGACGCAATCGAGGCCGCGGAGAGGACTTCCGTTACGCCCGGTGGAGGCGGGAGTGGGGCCGCTGGTTCCTGCTGCGGAGCTACTTTCAGATTTATATGCTGCAGGGAATCCTGCTGTTTACGATCGCCTATCCCATCCTGCTCATCAACCGATCCCGGGCTCCGGGATTCACGCTTTTGGACGGAGCCGGGATCCTGACCTGGACGGCCGGATTCCTGTTCGAAGCTATAGGAGACCGCCAGCTTGCCCGCTTCAAACAGGACCCGGCCCATCGCGGCCGCATCATGACCGAAGGTCTCTGGTCGTGGACACGTCATCCGAATTATTTCGGGGAGTCGGTCATGTGGTGGGGAATATTTGTCGTCGCCCTCAATGTGCCCGGCGGATGGACCGCGATCTGCAGCCCTTTGGTGATCACGCTCCTGCTGACAAAAGTCTCGGGTGTGCCCATGCTGGAAAAAAAATACGCGGAGAATGCAGAATTCCAGGCGTATGCGCGCAGGACGCCGGCTTTTTTTCCGCGCATCCCCTCCAAAAAGCCGCGGGCGAGACTCTGATCAGCAACCCGATCGACAGCCCGCGGCGTGCCCAGCCAGGCGCCGCGTTTTGTTGAGTACGGCTAATCCTGGATAATTCGCGAGTTGAGATTGCCGAAGATGAGAGGCGCAATTGAAATCGAACTATTCCGAATGCTGGCTCTTATACAACGTAATATTTTGATAATATTAATGTTATAGTTAATGTCGACAGTTTTTATGAATTGGTCAGTCTATTCGTAGCGGAGGGAGTCGACGGGATCGGCGACAGCCGCTTTGACGGATTGGTAGCTGACCGTTGCCAAAGCGATGAGGAGGGCGAGGCCGGTGGCTGAGAACAAAAGCCACAGGTTGATATTGATCCGGTAGGCAAAGTTCAGCAGCCAGCGATTCAAGACATAATAAGCCAGGGGGCATGCCAAAAGAGCGGCCAGCAAGACCAGCACGATGAACTCGTTGGCCAGTCTCATGACGATGCTGCCGGTGGAGGCTCCCAGCACTTTTCTTATGCCGATCTCTTTGGTCTTCTGCAAAGCCAGGAAGGAAGACAGGCCGAACAACCCCAAACATGCAACGAATAGGGCGACACCGGTAAAATAGCCGGATAAGCGGCTCAATTTCATTTCAGACCGATACAGCAGGTCGTAATTTTCATCCACGAAGGTATACTCGAACGGATGATTGGGATTCGCTTTCTGCCATTCATCCTGTGCGAAGGCCAATGCTTCCGGGATGTTTTCACCCATCACCCTGATGAAAACCCAATAGAAATTATCGGGAGATTCGAGCTGCAGGGCAAACGGTTCCATCTCCTCATGCAGCGATTTAAAGTGATAATCTTTTAAGATCCCGACCACCGGGCGCCTCATGGGGTTCAATACGACGCCCTGTGATGTCGTAAAACCGAAGCGCTTTTGCGCCTCTTCATTCAACAGCAACGCTCTGTCCATGTCTGCAGCAAATTCCCGGGAGAAATCCCGTCCTTCCAGGAGATTCATGCCGAATGTCGCGACGAAATCATAATCGACGAACAGCATCTGAACACTCAAGGCTTCATTGAAAGTGCTCCCCGAAGGCCAAAGCAAGCCGATGGAGAATATCCCGCCCGGGATGCTCGATGCCCCGGAGACGCTTATGATGTTGGGATGAGAGAGCAGGATACTTTTGTAGGATTCATAGGTATTCCTCACATACCAGTCGGACAGGGGGAGCGCGATGATGTGTTCCTTATCGAAACCCAAGTTTCGGTTGCGCATGTACGTCAACTGGTTCGACACGACGCCCAATCCAACGACCAGAAACACGGATATCGCGAACTGGACCACGACCAGTATTTTCCTGAGCACCCCCCCCGAACTCTTCAGCCTGAGTTTCCCGCTCAAAACTTCGACCGGCCGGAATTTCGTCAGGAAAAACGCAGGATAGCTCCCGGAGATCAGACCAAGGGCTAGACTCAAGCCGAACAGGGGCAGCAGGGTCTTGGCGTGCAGTATCTCCGATACCGGGATGATCTTGCCGGTAAGGGCATTGAATTCCGAAAGCATCAGGAGTACAGAGGCCAGGGCGATACCCGCGGCCAGAAAGGTCAGCAGTATCGATTCGATAAGAAACTGCCCGATAAGCTGGGGCCTGGCTGCGCCCACGACTTTTCGCATCCCCACTTCCCTGGCTCGGGTCGCCGCACATGCCGTCGCCAGGTTCATGAAATTGATCGAGGCGATCAGCAGGATGAAGACAGCGACCGCAGAGAATATGTAAACATAGCTTTCGTTGCTGTTGGGCCCGATCTCTCCTTCCAGATGGGACTTGAGGTGGATATCCGTAATCTTCTGGAGGTTTGGGCGGAACTCCACTCCGGGAGCCTTGGCCATCGGCCCCAAATGGGTCCTCAAGAAAGCCGGCATTTTGTCTTCGATCGTTTCCGACACGGCATTTTCGTCGAGCCGGAGATAGGTATGGATCCTGAAATTCTGCCAACCATTAAGATCTCCGTAGGACAGCCTTCCAGGCGGCTCTAAAGCCTTGAGCAGGGTATCGAAATTCACCAGGAAATCGTAATCCATGTGGGTGGCGGCGGGATGTTTTTTAATGATCCCGGTCACCGTAAGTTCCAACCAGATGTCGGCGGTGATAATCCTGCCCAGAGGATCATCATCTTGAAAATATTTTCTCGCCATCTCCTCGGTCAAGACAACGGAATATGGGACTGCCAGTGCGGAATCCGGATCGCCCGAGACCATTTCGACATCGAAGAGTTTCAGGAAGGCCGGATCCGCAAAGTAAAGCCCCTTTTCGAAAAATTTCAGATCTTCATAGCGCAGGGTCCAGCGGGATTCGGGGACTTTTATGCGGACGGCTTCCAGCACCTCCGGAAACTCATCGACCATGGCCGGTCCCCAGGGGCCGGAAACCAACGGCATTTCAATGGGATTACCGCGAAGGGTAGCCCGGTTGACGATCCGGTAGATGTGGTCCGCGTATCGGTAATATTTGTCATAGCTCAGTTCGTCCCGGATATATAGGAAGATGCAGATGCTCACCACGATGCCGACCGACAGGCCGAGAACATTGAGTATCGAATAGGTCCGGTTTCTTTTCAGGTTCCTGATGGTGATTTTGAGATAGTTGCCGAACATCGGATCCGGATCCCTGCTGAACGGTTTTATTCTGCCCTGCATAAAGTAAATTAAATACTAATCCTTAGGTTGTCAACGGAATATGTCTTTAAGTCTAGATTAGTCCATTATTCAGAGGACCATGAAATTCCAACTTGCGTGAACATTTTTTTAAATAACTACGTTGTATACATTATAGAAGGAACAATGGAGCCGAAATTCATCTCACGTTCTGAGGAATTCCTCCTGCTGGCCATCTGGCGCCTGAGGGAGAATGCCTACGGTGTGACCATAATGGAGCAGATCAGGCAAGCAACGGGCAAGAATTGGGCCTACGGGGCGCTTTTCGTGATGCTGCGCCGCCTCGAGAAAAAGGGCTGTCTCACTTCCTATTTTACGCAGCCTTCGCCCACGCGCGGGGGGAAAAGCAAGCGCATCTTCAGGCTGACCCGCGAAGGCATCAAGGCCCTGGAAGAGGTGCGCAAGGTGCAGGAATCCGTTTGGGCGGGGATCGTGGAACTTTCCCTGCCGCGCTGAGAGGCCCTGCCATGGACAGGCACCCAAAAACCCCGGGACCCCCCCGGGTCGCAGGCTGGCTCATCCGTCGGATGTTCCCGGACAGCGGAGGCAGCTCGACCTTAGGGGACATGATCGAGACCTATCGCTCGCTGGCGGCGGAAAGGGGCCCGCTGCGGGCCCGGCTCTGGTTCTGGGTGCAGTGTGCCAAGTCTGTTCCCTACTTTATGAGCGATGAACTGTGCGGGAGGATTTCGATGTTCAAAAACTACCTGAAGATCGCATTCCGGAACATGCGGAAGAACCGGACCCACTCGGTCCTGAACATAGCCGGCCTGGCCGTGGGGCTGGCGGTCTTCATATTGATCATCCTGTATATTCGGCACGAACTGAGCTTCGACCGCTATCATGAGAATGCCGGCCGTATGTACCGGGTGGTAAGGGAAACCCGTGCCTTCACCCCGCCGCCCCTGGGCCCGGCCCTGAAGGACAAGTTCCCGGAAGTGGAGGCCGCGGGTCGGCTCATCCGGAGTACGAGCTTTGTTGTGTCGTACGGCCGGGAACACTTCCTGGAGGCGGAGTTCTTTTGGGCGGATCCCGAGATGTTTTTAATATTCTCCATTCCATTTATCGAAGGTGATCCTGTGGCGGCCCTGGAAGACCCCGCAGCCATCCTGCTGTCGCAAAAGGCGGCTGAGAAGTATTTCGGGGACGAAGATCCCATGGGCAAGGTCCTGGCCGTCAATTCTCGGAACAACTTCGTCGTATCAGGTGTCTTCGAAAACATGCCGCCCAACTCCCATTTCAAGATGGATGTCGTTGTCCCTTATGTGACCTACTTCCAGGTCTACGGCCCTGATATAACGAGCTGGATGTCGAACTTCTGCTACACCTATGCGCTGCTGCGGGATGGGACCGACCCGGCGGCCTTCGAGAGCAAGATCCATCCTGTGATCGAGCGACCGCTCTACCGGCAGGCCGGGATGAAAGAGCCCTTCCCCAGGCTCTATCAGATCCAGCCCGTGACCGAAATCCACCTCCGCTCCCACCGGGAGCAGGAGATAAGCGTCAACAACGACATCAAGTATGTGTGGCTTTTCAGCTCGATCGCCTTCCTCATCCTGTTCATCGCCTGTGTCAACTACATGAACCTGGCCACCGCCCGCTCCATCCGGCGGGGCCGGGAAGTGGGGATGCGCAAGGTGGTAGGTGCCCGCAGGGGCCAGTTGATTCTGCAATTCCTGGGTGAATCCCTGGCCACGGCCTTCCTGGCCATGGGGCTTTCTCTCATTTTGATAAAGTCCACCCTGCCGGCCTTCAACAGCCTGGTGGAGAGGCGGCTCATTTTCAATCCGGCGGCCGATCCGCAGCTCTTCTTGGGGCTGGTGGGGATCGTTTTCTTTGTGGGGCTTTTTGCCGGCAGCTATCCGGCACTCAGCTTGGCCAAGTTTAAGCCGGCGAGTGTCCTTGCCCGCTCCTTCTCCCGCAGCGCCAAGGGATCCGCCCTGCGAAACGTCCTGGTCCTGGCCCAGTTCTCGATTTCCATCATCCTCATCGTCTGCACCCTGACCGTGCGGGATCAGCTCGAGTTCATAAACCAGGCGGACGTGGGCTTCAGCCGGGAACAGATCATAACCCTGCCGGTGAGGGACGACTCCATCCGCCGGAACATTGGGGCGATTAAGACCGAGCTGCTGAGGAATACGGGTATCATGGACGTCACGGCCGCGCACCGCCTGCCCAATGACATCGATAACTTCACATCCCGGGATTGGACCGGGCGGAATCCGGACGAGCCCATCACCATTTACTACAACATGGCAGACAGCGATTACGTCAACCTCTTCGGCCTGGAGATCATAGAAGGCAGGAATTTCTCACGGGAATTTTCCTCCGATCCGGGGGGTGCTTTCCTGGTCAACGAGACCGCCGTCAAGGTCGCCGAGTGGGACACCGTGATCGGCCGGAAGATGACACATCTGGGCCGGCAGAGCGGCACCATCGTGGGAGTTCTCAAGGATTTCCACCTGCACTCCCTGCACCGCCCCATAGAACCGCTCTACATCTTCTACAACCCGGGAAGCTTCTCCAATATCGCCATAAAGATCCGCACGGCGGACATCCCCGCCACCCTTGCCTATGCAGAGTCGGTGATGAAGCGCTTCAGTCCCAGCTTTCACTTTGCCTACAAGTTCTTCGATGAGGTGTTCGCAAGGGCCTACGTAACGGAACAGAGGATGGGGAAGATCTTCAGATCCTTCGCGGTCCTGGCCGTCATCATCGCCTGCCTGGGGCTCTTCGGCCTGGCCGCCTTTGCGGCGGAACAACGCACCAAAGAGATCGGGATCCGCAAGGTGCTGGGCGCATCCGTATCGAAGATCACCCTGTTGCTCTCCCGGGAATTTATCCGCTGGGTGCTCCTGGCGAACCTCATCGCCTGGCCGATTGCCTACCTGGCCATGAGTCGGTGGCTGCAGAACTTCGCCTACCGCACGCACATGGGAATCGCCGTCTTCCTGATTTCAGGGAGTGCGGTCCTGTTGATCGCTTCGCTTACCGTGAGTTATCAGGCCTTGAAGTCGGCCCAGACCGATCCTGTGGGTACGTTGAGGCATGAGTAAATCTACTCCTCCCTGCCGTTGGACTTCCATCCTTTTATAATGTTTAGCGGAACAGGATGAATCGAAAAAATACACTTAATATCAATTTAGCTTTAATAATCGAACGAAATCATATATTTTAAGGATTACGACCGGGATAGAGGTTCATAAGGAGGGAAACGTGAAGCGACGTCAATTCATCAAGACCATGGCCGCCGTCGGCATGGCCGGAATCGATATCGGTGCGGTAGGTGGGGAAAGGAGGTCTCGAACAAAATACCGGGGACAACCGGCCTTCCCCCGGCGCCCGTTGGGAAAGACCGGCGAGGAAGTAACCATTTTCGGCCTGGGAGGTGTCATCGGGATGCAGCAGGCGCCTTCCCAGGATCTTGATCCCGCAGCCATGGCAGAAAGGGCGCTGGATTTGGGCGTTACTTATTTCGACACCGCTCCGTCCTACAATAACGGCCAGTCCGAGACCAATTTCGGCCGGGTGCTCGCCCGCCGCCGCCATGAGATCTTCTTGACCACCAAAACGCAGGACCGCACCTACGATGGAGCCATGCGCAGTGTCGAGGAAAGTCTGAAGCGGCTGCAGACCGATCATGTGGATTTGCTTCAAGTCCATGGGATGCACCTTGCGGATGAACCCGAAAAATGGGGAAAACCGGATGGCGGCATCACCGCCTTTCGGAAACTCCGCGATCAAAAGGTTACTCGTTTTATCGGCATCACCGGCCACGAAGATGCCGGGATCCTGGGTCGGGCCATAGAGATGTATGATTTCGATACACTGCTGACGACGCTCAATCCCGTCAGCCGGCGTCGACTCTATCGGGATGAGCTGCTGCCGGCCGCCAACCGGAAAAAAATGGGCGTGATCGCAATGAAAGTCATGGGAGGCGGTCATGGCTGCCTGGCAAGCGGAAATCCGTTCAAGACACGCATCCAACCCTTCCATGACGAGACTTCCCATCAGGTTGAGGCGAAGTCGTTGATCCGCTACACTTTGGGGCTCCCGATTTCGGTGGCCGTGATCGGAGTGTCCACGATCGAACAACTGGAGGAAAACATCCGAGTGGTCAGGGAAACCGAACCTATGACTGCAGCGGAACAACGGGAGCTTGAGGGGCTTGTGGGCTGAGAAATATCGCGGCCACGGCCGACATCATCGTCCCCGGGCACGACAACTACTTTCTGAGCGATCGCACGGCACGCCCGATGGCTTCTAAGTGAGGAACGCGCATCTCTTCATACTCGCGTGAGATGACGATCCCGCCGGCGCCCGCCTCAAAAGCCTTGATCGTCGCCTGGTAAATCTTTTCGGGATCATCGGGCGGACTGCCGGGCACATCGATGCCGATGCCCGCGTAAACCTCGGTTTTTCCTCCTGTCGAGGCTACGCTGCGTTTCGTTTCGCGATAGACATAATCGGGTGAGAGGCCCTTGTCGTGCAATTCGTCGACCTTTGGTTCGACATGTTTGTCATAGCCGAAGGTGTCATAGAAGAGGTTGAGCGACTGCTGCAGCGAGATCTCGCTCAGGATCGTACTCTTGAAGCGCTCCAGGTACCAGGAACGGAGGCGGGGTCCGAGGACCGCATGGTAGAGGATCAGCTTGATGAAATCGGAGTAAGGGGCCATCTCGGCATAACTCATCTCGGCACGGTAGACGATGTCCCAGCTCGATTGCTGCTGGCTGACATGCCAGCCGACCGACGCTTCCGGCCTGACGGCCTTGATGGTCTCGTACATACCGCGCTGGATGTCTTCCCGAGCGAGTCGGTACTGATACTCCCATGCCAGGATCTCGGGATAGCGAATCAGGTGGCGCAGGAAGACCGTGAAAACACCCTCTGGAGGCTTGGGGGCGTCGCCCTTTAGATTCTGCACGTATTCATAGAGTTTGCGGTAGCCCGTTCGGGCACGCTCCGCGTCGATGCCCGCGGCCCTGCCTCGCTCCACGCAGTATGCGCAGAAACAGGCGTCTTTATCGTCGTTCCAGGGCAGGATGATGTTCATCAACGGTCCATGTCGCTCCGCGCCCCACTGCAGACCGTCCAGGTCATAATGATGGAACATGTCGTTTACGACGGCATTCCAGAAGCTGCGGTATTCGATATGGCTCCAGCAGGGGTGGACGCCTCGCCCTCCGTCCCAGTCGATGGTCCGGACCGAATCGAAATTCTCGATCACGGCGGCGCCGTATGCTTCCAAGATGCGCGCGAAGACCTTCATGTTACGCCGGCGGGCGGGCTCGACGATTTCGCGGAAAAGGTCGCGATCGGAGAACTCCAGCCCGGGATCGGCCGGCCGGATGCGCAAGCTCGTGTCTTTGAAAAACGCATCGTTGTGCCGGACCCACACCAGGGGGACCTTGCGGCGAAAGTCACGCGGAGGTTTGCCGTGATCGGGCGCCAGGTCGCGGATCGGTTTGCCCAGGGTAGAGCTGTGAAAGGCGTGGCTGTAAGGGAACACAGCACTGACAGCCCGCGTTTTCTTGATCAGATCGAGACAGGGCCCTATCCCCTCATATAACATCGTGTGGGGACTCATCTGGATACCGACAAATGGTTCATGCGCACCGCTCTGCGGTCCGGCTCCCACATCCTGTTTCACCATGGACAACCTTGAAGCTCCCAAAGTCACCTCGGCCGCTGCCGTCGCCGCCAGCATCGCCGCGGCGCTCTTCACGAATTCTCGCCGACTCTTTTTGACCATGATTTTCGTATCCAATTCTGTGATTCTATCTTAGTGCATTAAAATATATAGCAACTGTTATTCAGAATAAAACATTAAGAGCAATTTGTGATCAGGATCAGTCCCCGCCTCGATGATCCTGGAACCGCTTTCAGGGGGCACCAATATCTCAGAGAATTTACGGAACAGGTTTGGCTTTCCTGGTTTCCCAGCGGACGGCCCGATTGAGGGCCAGCATCCCGATCAATCCGCCCAGGATAAAGGGCAGCGTGAGCTGCACTCCCATCCATTCATAGGGAAGCAGGAAAACCGGGGGCGGATGTTGCGGATTGCTGGGAAGAGTCCGGAGATAATAAGACACGGCTGCGCTGATCCAGGTGAAGGCCCAGGCAAAAAAAGCTGCCGGGCCGAGCCATCTACGCCGTCCGTAGAGGGAAGTCTTTTTAAAATAGGAAAGCCAGGTCTTCCACAGGATTATCACCAGTACCGGGAAAGAGCCCCAGGTGTGAATGTTGAATGATGCGCTTTCGAGTTCGAGAGGCGGTTCATTGTGAGTCAGCGCCCCGATCAAGCCCGTGATCCCGGCAAAAAGCCCCAGCAGATAAAGCATAGTGGCGAAGCTACCGAAGGCTCGGTGATAACGGAACAGCACTTCATTGACCTTGAGCAGCCCGATCTTTTTACGCACATAGGCGGCGAAAGCTCCCGTAATCATCTGAACGCTGGCACACAGCATGCCCAAAGCCGTTATCAAGGTATTGAACTCAACCTGAACGATCGTCATCTGTTATTTCCTTCCCGTGGCGGCCGAAGATCACCAAAACCGAGCATCCTTCGCTGGGAGTCGGTTTCCCCTTCCGATGAGAGGGGTGATCAAATAAAATCAAAGTATATCAAATTAGACAAGAATTGTTCAGATAATTCTGCCTGCTCGGGATATCGTCTTGAATTTTCGCGATTACGTTTCCCGGGGATTTTCAGTAAGAATCCGCGCTCATCCTGTTTTCAGAGGCTTTTCCGGATCCATTGGCAGAGAAACTGAAAAAATGGCCCCCGATCCCTCCCTGCCTTCCACGGAAACGATGCCTCCGTGGGCTTCGACGATTCTTTTGACGATAGCCAGCCCGAGACCCCAGCTTTTTTCCCGGGTCTCGCCTCCGGAATCCTCGCGCTGAAAGGGTTCGAAGATGGACTCGCGTTTATCTGAAGGGATGCCCGGGCCCTGGTCTTGGACTGAAAATACGACTTTTTCGGGACCGGGATGTCGGACATGAATCTCGATACAGGCGTTCGGGGGGGAATACTTGATGGCATTGGAGATCAAATTGTTCATGACCTGGAGGATCTTTCCGGCATCTAGGGAGACCGGTAGCGCGGCGGCATCCAAGTCTAGCTTAACCTTGAGGTGCTTGTCTTCGGCTGAGACGAGGTTGAGTTTGAAGCTTTGTCTAGCCAGAGCGATCAGGTCCTCCGTCTTACGCCGGAGAGCAACACGGCCGGATTCAAGCGCACTGATATCTAGATAATCCGAAACGATGTTCGACATGGATTCGGCGGTTGTCCGTATGGTCTCCAGGAACTCTTTTTGCTCCTTGTTCAGCAGGGATTCTGTTTCCCGCAAAAGGATCTGGCAGTAGAGTTGGATGACCCACAGGGATCCTCGCAGGTCATGAGCCGCCATCCCAAAAAATTGATTCTTTAGCTCATTGAGCTCGGCCAGCTCAGCATTCTTTTTGGCCAGCGAACGCTGCAGGTTGGTGAGTTCGTTGTTGAGGCGGGAGAGCTCATCCAATATAGTATGATCGGAATATCGAATCGTCGGTGTAGACGGAAAAGACACCTGCCCATCCCCCGGGATCGGCTTGGGCTCCCCGATATCCTGCATAATCTGGAGAATGAACCTGTGTGTGTGGCGGGCCGAGCCCACTCCTGTGATCAAAATATCGGCGCCCCAGGATTGGGCACTAAAATAAAGGGTGAGCTCTTCCTCTGGAGTGCTCAGGGCCAGGGCCCAATCATAGATAGGATCCTGTGACCCGGCAGCCACAAGAAAATCCAGCGCCGAGGGAAGCTGAGATCTGGCCACCAACGTCGTGAAAAGCCGGCCCGGGATCAGAATTCCCGATAGCCCGAAGTCATCCTGAATCAGGCGGCGAATCCGGCCCTCACGGTCACAGAGGAGCGCGATGCCGGCAAGGGTGGATGGGCTCTCCATGATTTACCGGCTATCCGGAGTCAATAGACGGTCGACCGCCCGCAGAGCCTCTTGAGCGTCTGTTCCACACGCATCGGCTCCCAGTTTCCGGCAGAGGTCCTCCCTCTGACCCAAAGCGACACCCCCCACAATGATCTTGATTCGCTCTCCGATCGGTGTGGCCCTCACCTCGGAAATGAGGCGTTCAACGGCCGAGTAACACAGGGATAAGGTCGCCGAGACCGCTAAGACTTCCGGTTTCTTCTCTCTCAGCATACCGATTATATCATCATTCGGCATATTGGCGCCCAGATAGTAAGTGTCCCAGCCTTCCATCTCGAAGAAATCGGCGACCATGCGCATACCGATCTCGTGCAGCTCCCCCTTGGCACAGGCGGCGACCAGGCGGCGCCCCGACTTGCGGGTGTTGAAAATGAAGGGATAGAGTTCGGACATCATGAGTTGGGTTACGGCGGTGAAATAATGCTCTTCGGCCACACTGATCCGGCGTGTGTACCAGAGCCGGCCGATTTCTCTTTGCGCCGGCTGGAAGACATGGAGATAGATATCTTGGATCGGAGTCCCTTGGTTGACGGAGCCCAGGATTAGCTCCCGGGCGGCCTGCTTGTCTCCCTGGAGGAGAGCCTCAGTGTAGCTCTTGCAGGTTTCGACAAGCCCTTGATTCGGGCATCGGGATCCGGCATCGACCTGGGCGGAGACATCAGTGACCTCGTCTGAGAAGTCAAGATAGGCGCTGATCATGGACACGTATTCGTCTGGAAGCATGTCCTTTAACACTCGGCGCATACGTTCCAATAGATCGGACACGCAGTTCTCCGGCAGGTTCATGTGGGCAAAAAGGCCCCTAACCCATGTGAGATAGGAAAAGAAAAGCGAGGGATCCGATTGGATGAGGGATTCGATGAGATAGGAAATATGATAATCCATGTCGACCCGGCACAGCTCACGTCCCCTTTCTCCAAAGACATCCCAGAGATGAGGAAGGTCCCGATAGGTGCTTTCGACCACAGCCTGGGATATCAGGCTGCGGCGGGCGATGAGGATATCGATGAGGCCTTGAGATCGACCGCTGAGTCTTGGCATACGTATTTTGTCCCCGCCTTTACCTACCATAGATGCTTTCTAAGGTCAATCGAGGGAACAAAATTTCCGGTTTCCATTAGCCGCAATTTCTCCTGTCGGCAGCGATAAAATGAAACAGAGTTCAACACCGGGCGGAAAAGTTGCAAAATGAACGGGGACGGTCCTTAATCAGAAAAATCATCTCCGGAAGCCTGATTAGAGATGCGACGCGCATTTTTAATGGTTGGATATGGGTCAGGGATGGGCTACCAAAAAGAAACAGGGCCCTCCTCGCGGGCTGTGGCCCACGGCTCAGGCCCCTGTCATCTGGAAATGGTAAGAGGAGGCTTACCTTAAACCCTTGATTTTGAGGGAAATAAACGTAAAGGTTTGAAACTCCAATGAGCCCACGGCATAGAGAAGATATCCATTGGCTTTTCTCAGATTGGCTTTTTTGGAGACCAGCTCAATCCCGGTACCCGTGGGACCCAGCGAAAATTTCCAATCCTTGGGGCTGACCTCGACCATGAACTTATCACCGTTGCTCAGGTCGTCCACCCGGAACATGGGATCCTGGGCGCCGAACACACGATAGGCACTGGCATCGACGGAAGGGGCGGCGGCCAGGTGGTGAAAATAAAACCGGGCATCGTGGCCGGGAGTGGGGGATTTGTCATAGGAAAACTTGCTGGCCGTTATGCCGCCCTCTTCGGTGAGGTGGGCGATCACCACGGCGAGTTCGTGCTCATAAAATGGAACGTCGGCTTCGATGACGGCGTCAGTGGTGCCTGCCAGGGCGATTTTGATGTTGTAGGTTCCTGCCGGCAGGGAGAGAGGCCCGGCTATGTCTTCAAACTCAAAGCCCTGAATGGCAGGGGCGTCGTTCACCCAGACATCCACGGAAAGCGCGGGATCCAGCCCCAGATCAAGTCCGGGAATGCCGTGAATGACATAGACCGTAGCACTCGTATGGGACGAGCTCAAGTCTAAGTCCTGAGCCTTCACCGTGCCAAATAGAAATAGGAACCCGATCAATCCTAAACCTAAAATTTTACCTGTTTTTTTCACTTCATTTCTCCTTTATGAATAATTTATCTATGTCAGAATCCTTTCCCGGATTGAAAATCCGGTCCCAGGATTGAAAAAAGGTATTTTTGGGCCACAGCACTCCGTCAATGATGTGAATGATACCGTTCAAGCATTGAATGTCGGCGACTACGATCTTGGCATTATCCAGCCAGATCTCTGTGCCCTTCATGGAGACGTCTAGAAGACCGCCGGTTGCGACCCTTAAGACTTCCATATCCGTAATATCCCCGCTTCCGATCCTATCGAAGATTATATGGGACTTGATAACACGCATCAGGTGGAATTTTTCTTTAAATAGCGAGGATCGGGCGTTTCGGGGAAGCTTATCAAAGGCGTCATCCGTAGGAATGAAAACGGTAAGGGGGGAGATTTGATTCAAAAAACCGTCAAACTCGGATATAAGAATCGCTTCTCTAAAGTCATCCAGATTGGGAATTTTCTGGATATAATCGAAGATTGTAGCTGCTTCTCCGAGCTTTTCCGGCACTGCCCTTCCTCCTATTGCCTTTTTTTGCTTCGCCATTTTTTTCTCTTCGTGTTCACCTCTCCAATATAAGCCGCTGCCGCTCAGCTGGATAGAGCGGGATCGTGGGGATTGCTGTGGTGCTGGGGGTGAAGGAGTGTAGTGATTTTCGTGACAACGCGTGGGAAATCTCGCTTAATCCACGAGATCGTGCTTGAGGGCGTAGCGGATGAGTTCCGCCGTTGTGCGCATGCGCATTTTTTCGAGAATACGGGTTCGGTAGGTGCCGACCGTGTTTTCACTGATGAAAAGGTCACGCGCGATCTCTTTGGTGCTTTTCCCCTCTGCGATAAGACACAGCACTTCGTATTCCCGATCGGAAAGGGCCTTGTGGGGAAGCTGTTCCAAATCCTGGTCCAGTTTAAAGAGCACCTTTTCCGCCAGTTCTGGTGAGATGTAGCGGCCGCCCTGCGAGATCTTTTTCACGGCCGTCACCAGCTCCGTTATGACGCTGTCTTTGTTAAGGTATCCCGCGGCTCCCGCTTTGAGGGCCCTCAGGACGTATTCATCCTCTTTGTGCATGCTGACGATCAGCACCGGAAGCTTGGGGAACTCTGCTTTCAATTCCTTCAGGACCTCCAACCAGTTTTTGCCCGGCATGGTGATGTCCATGAGAACTAAGTCAAATTCGTTCTTGCGGACCTTGTTGATAACCTCTTGGCCGGTCCGAGCTTCCCCCAAGATGCGGAAGGACGGCTCTCTTTCGAAAACCTTTTTCAATCCTTCCCGCACGACCGGGTGATCATCGGCGATCAGGAGTCTTTTCATGCCTGGTCCTCTTTCTGGCGCTGTGAGGTCATTATAGCAAATCTCATCCTTCGAGACAGCCCCCATTTACCCTTTAGGTATTAAACCTCAAAGCCGTCGGTTATTATCGCTCTCCGGGGCCGGCCCGGATATGTAAACGCTCCTGTAACCAAAGCGACCACATCGATTTCATAATTATGGGCATTTTGCGTTGAGTTGTGTATGGTATGATGAGAGTGACAAGATACGGCAACATGAAGATTCAGCGGATGAGGACATAAAGGGGAAGCGGCCGGTTCGCTTTGGCTCTCGTGAGAATCTCCACAGATGAAGCCGGAGCCGATCCCGAGAGGTGTAGGTCCGAATCCACGCGTAGTAAGAAGGGGCAGAGTGCGGCAACATGAAAAAATTGTTTGTCTTGGGATTGACGGTAGGACTGAGTTTCGGCTGTGTGTTTCAGGAAAAGACTCCCAAATTGGATATGGAAACCCCGCCGGGATGGAGCTCTGAGCCGGAGTCCCACAGGGGGGAATTCTCACAGTGGTGGAAGCGTTTCGGCGACGAGCGGTTGAATGATGTTGTCGAGGACGTTCTGCGCCATAACTATGACCTCCAGGCCGCCGCCGCCCGGATGGAAGGCGCCGCCGCTGTGGCGCGTATCGCCGGCGCCGATCTTTATCCTCAGATAAGCGGCGGATTGTCCGGCAGCCAGCAGAAACGGAACTTTGTGGGATTCCCTCTTGCCGGATCTGAATCCGATGTACCCAGCGTAACCAACAATCTTTTCGGCGTGTCATTGAATGTGAGCTGGGAGATCGACCTGTGGGGGCGTCTGCAGGCCGGAAAGGCTGCTGCCACGGCTGATTGGAAGGCTGCGGAGGCGGATCTCATGGGTATTCGTCTTTCGCTGATCGGACAGGCTGTTAAAGCCTGGTTCGCCGCTGTGGAAGTCAAGCGGCAGATCCAATTATCGGAGGCGACACTGACCAATTATCAGGCGACCGATCGTCAGGTTATGCGCCGCTACCGCCTCGGCCTCACGCCTTCTCTGGACGTTCGGCTATCGAGCTCCAACGTGATGAGTCAGGAAGCGCTGCTCATCCAATGGAGGAACCAGCTCCAGCTGATCAAGCGGCAGGTGGAAGCCCTGCTGGGGCGCTTTCCAGAAGGAAAAATCCGTTTGAGTGAGGGACTGCCTTCCATCACGGAGCCTATTCCGGCCGGCCTCCCGGCTGATATCTTAAGCCGCCGGCCGGATCTGCTGGCGGCCGAAAAACGCCTGATGGCGGCCAATGCCAGGTTCGTCGAATCCCGAAAAGCGTTATATCCGCGCATCAGCTTGACGGGCTCGGCCGGAACCTCCAGTGATGAATTGAATAACATCTTAAAGGGAGATTATTCCATCTGGAACCTGGTGGGCAATTTACTGCAGCCTATTTTTCAGGGAGGGCGTCTGAGGGCCGGCGTGGATCTCGCCAAAGCGCGTGAGTCCGAGGCCCTGGCCGTCTATGCCCGGAAGGTCCTGGAGGCCTTCCGCGAGGTGGAGACGGCCCTGACCGCGGAACAGTTTTTGGGCGACCGCGAAGCCGCCCTCAGGGAGGCGGCAGCACAGGCGGTGGCGGCCCGGGAACTGGCGGACGACCGCTATAGCCGGGGATTGACCGATCTGATCGCGGTCTTGGAAGCTCAGCGCCGGGCGTTTTTGGCCCAAAGCCAGCTTTTGGGAGTGCAGCGTCAGCGCCTGGAGAACCGGGTTGATCTCTACTTGTCCCTTGGCGGCGGATTTCTGGATGCCTCTGGTGAACAAGGAATCAAGGCAGAGGAGAAAGATACATGAGCAAAACAATCAGGATAGGAGTGCCTTTGGGGATATTGCTGCTGGGCTTGGTATCCGCCGCGCTGATGATCCGTTCGCGGCCTCAGGTGGAAAGGCGGGAGGTGTCGTTCCCCCCGCCTCTGGTCCGGGTGCTGGAAATCCGGAAGCAGGATTTGCGTCTGGAGGTCAGCTCTCAGGGGACGGTAAGCCCGCGCACGGAAAGCGACTTGATCTCTCAGGTCGCCGGGCAGGTAATCGAAGTCTCTCCCCAGTTCGCCGCCGGCGGTTTTTTTCAAAAGAATGATATCCTGATCCGGATCGATCCCCGCGATTATGAATTCGCCATCGCGCGCCTTGAGGCCGAGGTCGCTCAGGCTCGACTCCAGCTGGCTCAGGAGGAAGGAGAGGCCAGCATCGCCCGGGAGGAGTGGGAGCGGCTGGCCAAGGACGAGACACCCAATCCCCTGGTTTTACGCGAGCCTCAGCTGATCCAGGCCAGGGCAGCGCTCGCGGCGGCCGAGGCCGCACTCCAGCAAGCCCAATTGAATCTGGATCGGACCCGCATCCGCGCCCCTTTTGACGGCCGGATTCGAACCAAAAAGGCGGACGTGGGACAATATGTCACACCCGGCGCTCTATTGGCCGTGATCTATGCCGTGGATTATGCCGAGGTGAGGCTGCCGGTTCCCGACGGAGACATGGCTTATCTGGATTGCTGCATCGACTACCGCGGACAAAGTCCGCAACCGCTGGATTTGGAGGTTGTCCTTAAGTCGGATTATGCGCAACAGGAATACACCTGGCAGGGAAAGATCGTACGGGTGGAAGGAGAAATCGACCCGTTGACCCACATGGTGACACTGGTAGCCCGAGTCCGGGATCCCTATTCCCGTCAGCAGCAAAGCGCCCGCCCCCCCCTGGCGGTGGGACTTTTTGTGCGGGCGGAGATCATGGGCCGTACGGTGCAGGAAGCCGTGATCATTCCGCGCTCGGCCCTGCGCGGATCCGACCGGGTGCTGGTCATCGATGAAAACAACCGGCTGCATTTCCGCAAGGTCGAAGTCTTGAAGACAGAGGCCGAGTCGGTCGTCTTGAGCGGCGGCCTGGAAGGCGGCGAGCGGGTGTGCCTCTCGCCTCTGGATGTGGTCGTGGACGGCATGCTCATGCGCCTGAGCCAGGATGGAGCCGAAACCGGAGGGAATCAGGATGCGGAGGGCCTCTCATGAACCGCATGCTGGATTGGTTCGCGCGGAATCCGGTGGCGGCCAACCTCATCATGATATTCATCCTGGCCAGCGGTATTTTAACCCTGACCAATGTCAAGCAGGAGGTGTTTCCCGAACTGTCGATGGATATCATCACGGTCACTGTCCCCTATCCGGGATCCGCGCCCGAGGAAGTGGAGAATGCGGTCTGCATCCGCATCGAGGAGGAAATCCAGAGCTTGGAGGGAATCAAACGGATCACATCCCGGGCCTCCGAAGGGCTGGGTAGCGTGACCCTCGAGCTTTTTCCCGGCACCGACGTGCGGAAGCTTCTGGATGACGTCAAGGCCCGCATCGATGCCATCGACAGCTTTCCCGAAGAAACTGAGAAACCGGTCATCCAGGAGCTTCTCAACCGCCGTCAGGTCATCAACTTGGCAGTGTCGGGAGATACCGACGAAAGAACCCTCAAGACCGTAAGCGAGCGGATTCGGGAGGAGATCCTGCTGCTTCGGGGCATCACCCAGGCCCAGGTGGCCAATGTGCGTCCCTATGAGATCGCCGTCGAAGTCTCGGAAAATGCGTTGCGGCGGTTTGATTTGACTTTTGACGAGGTGGCTCAGGCCGTTCGGCGTTCTTCGCTGGACCTGCCCGGCGGATCCATTAAGACCAGCGGCGGCGAGGTCCTGCTGCGCACGGTTGGGCAAGCCTATACGGGAAAAGAATTCGAGTCGCTCATTCTCCGCACGCGGGCGGATGGCACGCGGGTTACCGTGGGGGATGTGGCAGTGGTAAAGGATGGATTTGCGGAAACCGATCAAGCGGCCCGCTTCGACGGACGGCCGGCCGCCCTGGTGCAGGTTTTCCGAGTGGGCGATGAAGATGCTCTGCAGGTAGCGACGGCCGTGAAGGAATACCTCGCAGAGGCACGGCAGCGTGTGCCGGAAGGCATCGAACTCACGGTTTGGAACGACGACTCCCAAGTCTTGAAAAGCCGGCTGCAGCTTTTATTCGCGAACGGGCGTGCGGGACTGATCCTGGTCTTTGTCCTGCTGGCGCTGTTTCTCAGGCTACGGCTGGCATTCTGGGTGGCTCTGGGGATTCCGGTATCTTTCCTGGGGGCCATCTGGCTGATGCCCGCTTTCGATGTGTCCGTCAACATGATATCGCTGTTCGCGTTTATCGTCGTGATCGGGATACTGGTGGACGACGCCATCGTGGTGGGAGAGAACGTATTTACGCAATACGAGTCGGGGAAAAAGGGAGTGGAAGCGGCCATCGCCGGAGTCCGGGGCGTTGCGGTACCGGTTTTCTTTGCCGTACTGACCAGTGTGGCCGCCTTCTTTCCGCTGCTGACGGTGGAGGGGACGGTGGGTAAGATCATGCGCTTCATCCCCATTATCGTGATCCTCACCCTGCTCTTTTCCCTGTTTGAATCCCTCTTCATCCTTCCCTCGCACCTATCCCACCTTAAACCGCCGTCGGCTCCCTCCCCAGGCTGGAAAGGCGCCTGGCCTCGTTTCCAGGACCGATTCAATGCCCGATTCCACCGATTCGTGGAGCGGGCCTATCGCCCCAGCTTGGAGTTCGCCCTCAAGTACCGCTTCATCGCGCTTTCCGGGTTTATCTTTATCCTCTTCCTGACCTTTGGAGCGGTGGGGGGCGGCTGGATCAAGTTCGTCTTCCTGCCCAGGATCGACGCCGACAACATCGTGGCCCGCTTGACCATGCCCTTGGGATCACCCATCGAGGTCACGGCGCAGGCTGTACGCCGGCTGGAAAAATCGGCCTTGGCATTGGAATCCGCACTCGATCACGATCGGCCTCTCATCCGGCATGTGCTCGCTTCGATCGGCGAACAGCCCAGCCTCAACCAGGCCCGGGGTCCGAATGCATCCTTGGGGGGATTCACCGGCTCACACTTGGGTGAGGTCGACATCGAGCTTTTCCCCTCCGAAGAACGGAACTTGAGCAGTGCCGTGATCGCCCGGCGCTGGAGAGAGATCACGGGAGCCATCCCGGATGTGGTCGATCTCAGCTTCACCAGTTCTCTCTTCAGCGCTGGAGCTCCGATCTTCATCCAGCTGGCCAGCGCCGATTATGCGGCCCTGCGGCAGGCGGCAGACAGGCTTAAGGACACACTCTCGGACTATCCGGGTGTCTATGATGTGGCGGATTCCTTTCGGGCGGGGAAGCAGGAGATCAAACTGGATATCACACCCGCGGCGGAGGCTCTAGGCCTGACTCTTTCCGATCTGGGTCGACAGGTCCGCCAGGCGTTTTACGGAGAGGAGGTTCAGCGCATCCAGCGGGGACGGGAGGAGATCAAGGTCATGGTCCGTTATCCCGAGGAGGAGAGACGCTCCCTGTCAAACCTCGAAAACAAACGCATCCGTACGGCCGGCGGCGTGGCCGTGCCGTTTTCTGCCGCGGCCCGAGCGACATTGGATCGAGGGTTTTCCAGTATAGAGCGGACGGACCGCCGCCGCACCATCGACATCACGGCCGAGGTGGACGAATCCGTGGCCAACGCCAACGAGATCCTGGCCGACGTTACGCAGAACCTTTTGCCGACGTTCCTGGTGGATTTTCCGGGCTTAAGCTATTCCCTGGAAGGAGAACAGCGGGATCAACGGGAGGCCCTGATCAGCCTGCGCAACGGCTTCATTGTGGCCCTCCTGCTCATTTTTGCCCTGCTGGCCATCCCTTTCCGTTCCTATCTCCAGCCGCTCCTGGTGATGGGGGTGATCCCATTCGGCGTAGTTGGGGCGATATGGGGTCACCTGCTCATGCGTTACAATCTTTCCCTACTTTCATTTTTCGGCATCGTGGCCCTGACCGGCGTTGTGGTCAACGACAGCCTGGTCATGGTGGATTTCATCAATCGGTTGCGGGCACAGGGAGAGCCCCTGGCCGCCGCCATCCGCGAAGCCGGAGTCGCCCGATTTCGTCCGATTCTTCTGACATCCATCACCACTTTCGCCGGCTTGACACCCCTTCTCCTGGAGAGAAGCCTTCAGGCCCGCTTTCTCATCCCCATGGCCATTTCTTTGGCCTTCGGAGTCGTGTTCGCGACCTTTATCACGCTTATTCTGGTCCCCGTCAGCTATCGGATTCTGGAGGACATCAAGGCACGCTTGACCGCCGTGTTCGTGCCGAGCCGATTACAAGGCTCAAGCTTGCAGGAATGAGGCGCATGAAGCGGATTTCCCCTGACTTCACACGTTTGGTCGCCCCTTGTCATAGCGCCTCAGTCCATGTAATTCTTACGTAAGGTTAAATTATCCATAACGACTGTCATATAAAATAAAAACACCAAATCAAATTGGCGATCAGGACCAGTCCATAACCTGATAATCGGGGAGTCAGCTCGATGGGGATATCAATGACCAAAGAGAAAATCGTGAGGCTGTTTTTCGATAACCATGAATTTATCATCCACCAAAAGGGGATCACACGATGCACAGGTATTGTTCCCCACAACGAATATTTATTCCCGCGGTTGATTCGCAAGGCACGACTTAAAAACAAGCAACATCTCACGTTCCCCCTTGCTGAATATTCAACGTGACGACGATGTTCTCCGGGCTGTTGGTGGCATTCCGGCTGGAGACTTCAATCATGCCCTGATATATGCCGGCCGGCAGATCCCCTACCTCCGCCTTGACCTGGAAATCATCCCACTCTCCGGATGATTTTCCTCTTTTTGGGGTGACACTCAGCCACGATACCAGGGACTTTATGCGGTAGTTCAAAGTGCCCGGGCCTTTGTTTCGGATCCTACCCTTCCTGTATATGGGACTCTCCCCGCCCTCCTCGGCGTTTATGGTAAATTTTTTCCGCCCCAGCTTTATTTTCGGCCCCTCGACCTTTACGGTCACCAGGATCTGCTGGGGGCTGTTCCAGGCATCCAGGCTGGCGACACGCACGGAAACGGTGTGTTCACCCCGCTTCAATTTGTAGGTATCGACCGTCACCTGGATGCTGTCCGGCACACAAGACTCTTAACAATGTCGACGGGACAAATCGTTTAGGATTTTTTTCAGGAAATGAATGTCTTACTCCCGGAGCACCGAAGATCTTCTATTCCAGGATCTTGAAGTACTTGTAGATCGGATAGACGATGCTGCGTTTCTCCACGCCGATCGATATCAGATACTCCGTCAGCACATCCCATGCGACAAAACCGTCGGCGGCCTGGGGTTCAAGACAGTAGAAGGCCATATTGGCCATGGGTTGGGCCATGTCCACATGGAACGTGCCGGCCGGGAAATGCTTGACCGGCGATTTGGCGAACGCGCCCTCGAGTGTGACCATATCGTCGGGTTGGCCGACTCCGGGAGCCTTCACCAGATTGTCGATGACAAACTCCTCGCCCGTGACTTTGATTGGCTTGTCGAGGACCTCGACCTTGACGTTGTGCGTTCGCAGCTTCTCGGCGATAAAGCCCATGTCCGCCGGGATCAGATAGCCGCGGGGGACCGTTGCCTCCTTGGTGCCGACGGGCTTGGCCAGGTAATCGACCGTGTAGACCAGGTCGGGCGGGCCCAGTTCGCCGGGTGGGATCCCGCCCCTCACGCTCGTCCCGGGGATGGTGCGCCTGCCATATCCCCCTTGTTTTTTGCTGTAAGCCCGCACATCGATCTTGCCGTACGATTCGTATTTGCCCTCGACGAAGTTCTTGAGCTGGCCCGATTCAGCCTGGGCGAGGACCTTATCGACGGTCTCCTGGTCCGCGTCCCGGCAGATCTGGAGCATCTCCTGACCGTGCTTTGCGGAATAGTCCAGGATCTCGCTGACAAGGGCATAGTGGACATAGATTCTTTTTTCATAGTTAGGATTTCCGGCTGCGGATCCTGTCTCGGCTAGGATGGACATCCGGTTGCGCAGGCCGTAGGCAGCGGCCACAAACTTGGCCTCGGTTGTCCAGAGGGCGTTTCTCAGGCTGTAGACCGTAGGCGTCGAGTCCTCTGGGTGGCCTCCTCCCTCGTAAGTAGGGGTCAGGTCGCAGTGGGTGAAGACCTCCAGTCTGAAGTTCTTGCGTATGGATTCACGAACGGCCGGGAAAAGCGTGTCCCAGACGTAGGTGCGGGGCGCGGGGTGCGCGGCGGGTACGGTAGAGGTGGTAT
>Ga0180437_10002985_pt1 | contig 25899 bp, 14 predicted proteins | sample SS_ome_4_FD_132410 | JGI IMG/M metagenome (GOLD analysis project Ga0180437, IMG submission 132410) | Hypersaline lake sediment archaeal communities from the Salton Sea, California, USA - SS_3_D_1 metaG | ecosystem: Environmental > Aquatic > Non-marine Saline and Alkaline > Hypersaline >... | reverse complement strand
GGCGAGCTGGGGGAGGCATTTCTGGTTTGCGAGCCAGATAGCGTTTTCGTACCCCCAGCATCGGGCCCGCATGTTCAAGAGGTTCTCGCCCACGATCGTCGCGGCCGACTGGCCCGCCTCGGCGTCCACGTCGATCTTGGCGGCCGCGGTGTTGACACCCTCGGGTTCCCCCACGCCGGTGCCGTTGAGCAGCTCGCGCACGTGCTTACTGCGGAACTCGTCGCGGAACCCCGCCTCCAGGATGGTGATGAAGGCCGGCGTGGAGCGGCTGAGCAGCTCTTCGCTGGCGTAGGTCAAACCCATCAATGTCGTAGCTTCGAGCTTGACGTCCTCCATTTCCATCCGCGAGCTGGACGGCTGTTGCGTTTCCCCTTTCCGGTAGACTTGGAGCCCGCCGGAGACGGAGCTGGAGTGATTCTTGTCGGTCCGGGCGGGGATCTTCAGCACGCCGCTCGGCATATCGACGGGGGTGGTGCGTCCGGCGAAGGGATCGGCGCCGCCGCCGAGCCGCAGCATCATGGGACTGAGCGCTTCGGGGATCAACACACCGCCGTAGGCGTCGTGCATCCCGGCGTGTTCATCGGAGCCGGCCGCGGCCAGAAAGCGCACCCGATGATCTTCTGCTTGCGCCGGCCGCGGGCCCGCGGTGACCACCGCGGTAAGGAACTCGCGCGAGTCGCGGAAGCCCCGGCGGGGGTCGCGCTCGAAACCCTCGGTCACCCCGCCGATTGTGTCGAAGGCGAGTCCCGGAGGCGGATCGTCGGGCGGGTTCGCAGCGTCGAGGGCGGCTTGCTCTCGGGTGAGGAATTCCTTCTCGCGCAAGATACGGCTGTTTAAGCCGATCAGCCGCTCGCGCAGATCGTCGATCTCCTCCTGATCCTCGTCGGTGGGACCACCGGTCCCCCGACTGCCGGCCAGAATGGCACCGATCCGATCTTGGAGGCGCTGCTTGTCCGCGAGGTAGCGCTTGAGCCGTTGACTTGGCATTTTGGGGATCTTCCCTGAGCCCCACGTGTCGGTTGTGATTAGACCTCGGCGTGACCGAGCTGCCGTTCTATTTCGGCGGCGCGCTGTTCCGTCTCCGCCAGGTGGGCGCGCGAGAACGCCACCCAGACTTTGCGAGCTGGTGGCGGGCTTTGGGGATAGCCGGCCGCGGCCCACGCTTCAAGCTCTGCCGCCGGCCAGCGGGCATGCCCGCCGATCAGCCGGGGCACGGGGCAGATGCCCGCGCGGCTCCATCGGACCACTTCGTATTCCGAAACGCCGCACAGCTCGCCAACGTCCGATGCACTGAGAAGCTTCATGTTTCGCCTACCTGCCGTGGCATGATGGGTCGGAACGTCCAGAACGGCTTGGATCGTAGGCGTCTCGGGCCGTGGAGTTGACCCCAGAATACCAACGGGCGTACCAACCTTCTTCCTACCCTTTCGCCGCTTGGGCCCGGCTGGGCCGGTCGTCTTCCCGGTCTTGCCACAGTGTGGGCAACGCCGATACCTGACCGCGATTGAGCCCCTACGCCGGGTGCAGTATGCGGGCATTGGCGTCTGACAGATAGGACAGTCCATGCGTTTGCCGTTCATCGGAATTACTTCTCCCGGGGGGCCGCCGGGCCATGACCCCCCCACCCGTATCTTGCCGAGGGATTCGCCCCCCGGGCACGCGGTTCCGGCCGGGCAGCTCTCAGGTCTTCACCCGCCCCCTACCACGTGACCCCGGCTGCCCATACCAGCGGGTGAAGTACAGGAACAAGTTGCACCGCCGGCAGTCGCGCCGGGTCGATCGGCCGCCGTGGATTTCCGCGTCGCGGACGTCCTGCGAACCGCAACGAGGGCACGGGGGATGATCCGGCCCGGGCGCCGCCGCCGTATCCGTCGGCGCGGCCGGCTCCGTCGCCGGTGGGTCCAATAGCGCGAGCTGTTTCATCGGGGCTTCCTCGGTAGTGCCTCTTCCAGGGAGGTAGCGAAGGGCCCGGCCGGGTGTTTGCACTTCGCTGCCTGTTCGGCGAGTTGCAGCACAGTCTGCTCCGACAGTCGGCCGGCCTGGACTAGCCTCACGGCCTCGTCAATGATGGCGGGCTGAGAGATGGGCTTGCCGAGCGCCTTGCCGATACGGCGCCAGAGCGGAGCCGTCTTCTTCTCCTCTTCAGTCCCCGTCTGAACCCCCGTCTGAACCCTTATAGGGGGTTCAGACGGGGAACCTACCTTCTCCTCTTGTGCCCACTTGCCTGCCCGTTTGCCTGCCCGCTTCCGGGGACCGGCATTGTCCGAAACCCTTGTTTTTTGGGCATTTGCGGCCGGTTTTTGGGTGCCCACTTGCCTGCCCACTTGCCTGCCCATTGCCTGCCCGCCGGCCGAGTCACCGTCGCCGCAACCCGGCCACCCGACGATGGTTACGATCGAAAAGTGGGTGCCCGCTTGAATGCGCACCAACCCGGCCCTTTCCAGTCGTTTAAGCCGCCGGGCAAGGGTTGCCGGATTGCATCCCAGCTCGCGCGCCCAGCGGTTCCGCCCGAAGACGAGCTGGCCGGGTTCCAAGTGGATCTTGGTCGAGCCCTTTCCGGTTTGGACAGAAACCCACCGCGATGCAATGGCTGCTTCCTTCCGGCAGAAGCAGTAGACCCGCCACTCCTCCGCGTCGCGGAACACTGGCCGGTGGAAGTCTTGCCGGGGGATGGGGACGAAACCTCGCAACGACCGCTCCGTCAATCGTGGTTGACTTCCATGACAGCGCCGGGTTCCAGGCCGGCGACGAACTGCTCCACCCACGCCGCGCGCCAGCGCGCAGAACGGCCGATTTGTACGGGTTGGGGCAAATGCCCCGCCTTGGCCAGCCGCCAGACTGTGCGGGTGGAGACAGACAGCGCAGACGCGACCTCCGCGACCGACAAAAGCAGTCGGCCGTTTGGTTTCTCTGCCTGCTGGGGTGTTTCGCCTATGCCCTGCACCGCGTGTCCTCCGATCGCTCGGGGGAGGGCGGTTGCAGCTTGGCGAGCCGTTTCTCGATCTTCCCCAGCAGTCGGCGGGGGATCAGCCGGTAGCGGCCGGCGCGCGGGATCTCCGCGTCCAGCTCATCGGCGATTCGTCGGATGCGCCAGTCGGGCGCACCGAGAAGGCGGGCGGCTTCGCCCACCGTCAGGTGAGATTTGCGCATAACACGGGCGTCAGATTTGAGCCTGACCGAAGGGCACAGCGCTTTTCATGCGCTTTGTGAAATCCGCCGTGCCCGATCATCCTTAGAGCGTTGCGCTTCACCCCAGGATAACCCGGTCTGTCAATTCCAACGCATACGATACTGGGAACAAGGCCCAGAGAGACGGGTCGTCACGCGCAAAAGCACTAGGAACGCGCCAGTCTCAAGTGTCGGATCGCCCGCGCAAATACGTCTAGGAACGCGCCGGCTTCGGTCGACGGTCGGCACGCGCAAACATCACTAAGCCGCCCCTCCCTGTTCGGGGCGTCCTATCAGTGAGTTTACTCATTGCGCAAAACCTGTCAACACCCTTCCCCCGATTTTCCCTCCCCCGGCCAGGTCCCCCGGCCGCGTGCGTGGGGGCGGTCCCAAGAACCGATCACTTCGGCTTGCGGGGGCGGTCCCAAGAACCGCCCGCTTCGTCCGCGGCCTCGAGGATCGCCAGCAGGGCCCGTTGTTGCCACACGAACAGGTCGTCACACCCCCGGACGGCCTCTGCCAACTCGGCCCGTGTCAAGTTTCGCGCAAGTGGAAAAGGGCCGTCGCCGTAAGTCGTTTCGTCGCAAGACGTTTCGGGCGACTCCCCAGCGGTTTTCAAGACCGCCCCCTTAGACCACTCGGGCACCCATCCTGGCGATCCAAACCCTTATACCATAGAGTTTTGCGTCAACTGCCGTTTCGGCCCGTTTGTTCGCCGACCGGTTGGTTGACACCCGGTCTGACACCCTGTATAGCCGGAGGTTCGAACAATCACAACCGCCCGATGGTGACGAGCGGGTGCCTGACACCACCTGACAGCCTTACGTGCGAGGTGGCATCACGTCCGAGTTTACCACCCCTGGGAGCCGGCGGAAAGCCGCGAAGCCCCCGGCCGACTTCCCGCTCTGGAAGCACCCGTCCAGCCGATGGTGCAAAAAGGTCTGCCAGCGGTTCCACTACTTCGGCCGCGGTGAAGCGCGTCGCATCACAGCGTGGCCAACAGCTTCTCCACGGCGGCCCTGGTCGGGTTGGCGATCTCTGAGGACGGGCTCCGGGGGGCCGACGAGCCGGCGTCGTCGAACCACGAGAGGTCCGCCAGGTAGGGATCGTCGCCGGCACGCGCACCACGTTCGGCGTCCGGTTCGGCGCCCAACTCGCCGACGGCCGCGTCGTGAAGCGCGCCACGGTCGATTCGGGCGAGCGCCGACGTCCCTTCCGGCCCGGGCGAGGGCCCCGCCGCCGGTGCGGTGATCAGCCTCAGCGCCGTCGACGGGTTCGTCGCGTTGTCGCGCACCAGGCCGAAATCGACCGCGCCCACCCACTGGTCGCGGTTGTAGTCTGCGAAGTCATCGATGGGCGCCGGGGCGACGAACGGGTTGTGCGGGTTATCGCGCACCGCACCGGAATCGACGGCGTTGACCAGGGCCGCGCCGCCGGAGTTGCCCGTGCCCGAGTCGCCCAGCGCGTTGCCGAAGTAGAACACGTCGGGCTCGGCGAGCCCCGTATTGTCGGTGTCGAGCACGGTGACCTGGAGCCACTGCTTGGCCACGGCCTGGGTCGTGGGGTCGGGGTTCACCGAGTCGTAGTTGGGCCAGACGATCGTCACGCGGTCGGAACCGCCGGTGCCCGCGCCGGGCCGCACCGTGATGTTTTCGTCCGCCGGGGTGGGGGCAAAATCCCAACTGCCGGGATCGCCGTCGTTGCCCATCTTGAACGTGAAGTCGGACGCGCTTAGGTTCTCGCCGTCGGCAAGAGCCAGCACGTCGATCATGATCCCGTTGATGCCCTTCGAGTAGCTGGTGTAATTGTCGAACGTGGCGATCTGGCCGGGCAGCAGGGCCGTCTTGTCCGAGGCAATCGCGTTGTCGTCGTACTGGTTGGCGGCCGGGTCGCCGCCGGAGAAGCCCGGGCTCTCGTCCCACTTCGAATCGTTGTAGAAAACGTGCCGCCCGACGACCGCCGGCGCGGGCGCGTCATCGTCGGTGATGTAGACCGGCTCCTGAAGGGCGTAGGTCAGCAGGTAGTCGAAGTCGTTCGTGTCGATGCGGTGGGTGACGTAAGCTTCGTGCGACCCCTCGACCAGATCGTCGTCCACCGCCGCGACCCGCACCGTCTGCGGCACGTTCCAGTTGCCGTCAGTGAACGTGAGCGAGCTGCCGCCCGGGCGGTCGTCTTTGACCGCGGTCAACTGTCCGCCGGTATGCTCCAAGACGATGGTCACGGTCTTGTCCGGCGCCGGCGCCTTGGTCAACACCACTTGGTACGTGTCGCCGTTGCCGTTTTCGGTTACGTCGGTGGAACCTTGGGTGGGGATGATCATCACGCCGGCCGAATCGTCGTCGATGATGTTGGCGACCACTCGCGGAATTCCCGCGTCCAGGTAGTCGTCGTCGCTGCCCGGGGCGACCTCGTGGTAGATCGAGCTGCGGTGAAACGACTCCGGGTCGTTGTCATCCACGGCGCTGACGACCACGGTTTGCCAGTCATCCCACGTCGCCGGCGTGAAGACGACGAACGGCTGGCCCGACGATTGCTCGACGGCGATCAGCTCGCCGCCGGGCGCGGAGAGGTCGATCGTGACGTCGGAGGCCGGTTGCTGGGTGAGCCGGATCTGATAGGTGTCTTCGTGGTGCCAGGGGTCGGTCGGCTGGCCCTCGCTCACCGTGGTCCAGCCGCCGCTTTCGACCACGAGCGCACCCGGACCACCCGGATCGATGACGTTGTCGAGCACCGGGTTCAGGTCGAAGTGGATGACGCCGTTGCCCGAGGTCGCCATCTCGCGGAAGTCGAGCTGGACCTGCATGAGCCAGCCCGACTGGCCGTCGACGGCGAACGCCTCGATCCAGCCGCTGGTCACCAGATCGGAGCCGAAAACGGCGTCGATGCCCGGATCAATATCGAGGACGAGCCACTGAAGATCGGTCCAAACCAGGTCCGGGCCCTCTTGGGTGGGGACGTGGACTTCGTCGAACAGGAACACCGGGGCGTCGATCTGGCCGCCCACGCCGCCGACTGTCTCCCAGCGCGCGAAGTTGGCGTCCTGGTCGTCGAGCAGTCCGTCCTGGTTCGAGTCGAGCCCGATGCCCATCCCCATCGGCACGGACAGCACGCTCACCTGGGCCCCGGTGTCGAAGAGGAAGTTCCCCTGCACCGCGGTGCCCTGGTGTACGGCGTAAGCGGTCAGGAACGGCACGTCGGCCCAGACCGGTGGGTATTCGCCGTCGGTGACGTGGCCCTCCGGGGAGTAAGAGACCCGATTGTCCACCGCCACGGAGTAGCGGACCGCGTCCTCGAAAACACCGTCGACGACCTCGACCGAGACGGGGGCGGGGACCGAGTCGCCGAACAGGGTCCGCATCAGCAGCTCGTCGCCGACGGTCGTCCACACGGTCATGTCGAGCGTGGTGACCCGGCCCGCCATGGCCGGCATTCCCGCGATTCCGTAAGGGCCGAAGATGCTGATGTCGTTTTCCGGGTCGGAGAGGATGCGGGCGTCGCGCACGGTGTTCCGCGCCCCGGTATTGCCCGCCACGTCGAAGCGATAGGGGCAGGAGATGTCGAAAGTATGCGGGCCGGCGACACCCAGCTCCTCGAACTTGCCCTCCGTCGCGTAGACGTGCGGCGGACTCTCCATGTCGCTAACCGCCGAAGCAAACGCCATCGCGCTGTTGGCCCCGGTGTCCAGCAGCCACGTATTGGTCCAGGTCGGCCCGACGCTCCCCAGCGCCGGATCCCCGTCGTCGAACAGGGTGATGACCACCGGCTCGCTCGGCTCCTCGGTCAGCACCACCGTGTACGTATCCGCACGGTCGTCCGGTCCTTCGGTCACTTCCGTCGAGCCCCCGGTTTCGGTGATCTGAAACCAGATCGAAGCCCCGGGCAACACGCCCGAATCGCCGGCCTCGGATTCCGAAGGGTCGTTGTCCCCGATGCCGACTTGAAGCTCCGAGGTCTCCCCGTCGAAGTCGGTATCATCGCTCTGGGCCGTGTGCTTGACCGTAAACGAGTGGGGGCCCTCCTCGTCGTGGTCGTCGATCGCCGTGACGGTCAGCGTCTGCGGTTGGTCCCAGGCGTTCGGCCCCTCCCCGGGAATAAACACCAGGGTCGCCGGGGTGACGTTGACCTGCTCGCCGACGATCAGCTCGACGGTAGCCCGGGGCTGGTCCCAGGCCACGTTGTCCGACGTCCCCAAGTCGATGTACGGCGTATCGCCGATGGGGCTCGCGGACAAAAGCTGTCTCGGCTCGAGCTGCTCGAACCGGGGGATTAACAAGGGTTGCCAGGTTGCCCGCCGGCGGGCGCAGCCCCTCCCCGCGCGAGGTTTCCCTCGCTGCTTCCTGCGAATCGCCTGCCACCAGCCAAGACGAGCCATGCTGATCGCGCCCCTCGAACGGGAAAAGGGAACGGGGCTAGTTCGCCGGAGCGGTCCGAAGCGTTCTTCGCACAAGTTGGCCCGCCTCCCTTTTTCCTCTCAACGTCCCCGGCGCGCAAGAGAAGTCTCGGCCCCGACGCGGGAATCGCATCGTAGAAGGCCCCGGGAATCCACGTGTCTCGGCCAAGGGCGGCTCGGGTGCCCTTTCCCGCCGCATACGAGTCAGTCTAGATCATTCCCGCCGAGAGTGCAAGGCTCCCGTTCAACCTGCAAGGCTCCCGTTCAACCCATTCCGGGCCGCTGCCGCTACGTGCTCCCGGCAGTGTTTCCGGTGAAGGTGCCCTGCAAACCACAGCTTCCGGCAGGATTGGGGCCCCACAGAAGGCGGCCTCAAAGCGTCGCGAGCAGCCTTTCCACGGCGGCGACGGCCGGGCTGACGGTCGTCGCGCTTTGCCCCCGGGCTTCCGGCAGATCCGAGACATCGAGCCAAGAAAGCCCCGGCAGATAGGACATGCCGTCGGCAGGGGCTTCCCGTTCGGTATTCAGTTCGCCGATGGCCTCGTCGTGAAGCGCGCCACGGTCGATTCTCGCGCCCGCCGGCGCCCCCTCCGGCCCGGGTGACGGCGCTGCTGCTGGGGCCGTGATGAGCTTCAGCGCCGTCGACGGGTTCGTCGCGTTGTCGCGCACGAAGCCGAAGTCCACCGCGTTGACCCACTGGTCGCGGTTGAAGTCGCAGGGGTCGCAGATCGGGGCCGGCTCGATGAACGGGTTGTGGGGGTTGTCGCGAACCGCACCGGAATCGACCGCGTTGACCAACGCCGCGCCCCCAAAGTTGCCCAAGCCCGACTCACCTACGGCGTTCCCCCAGCAGAACACATCGGGCTCGGCCAGCCCCGTGTTTGCGTTGGCCAACACCGTCACCTGGAGCCACTGCTTGGCCACGGCCTGGGTCGTGGGGTCCGGGTGGACCGTGTCGTAGTTGGGCCAGATGATCGTTATGCGATCGGACCCGCCCACACCCTCGCCCGGGCGGACCGTCACGCTCGACGGCTCCGGTGCCGAGCCCCAGTCGTTCGGCGTGTCGTCGTTGCCCATCCTGAACTCGAAGTCGTCCGCCGTGGGCGTGCCCGGCAGGCCGGCAATGTCGACCATGATCCCATTGATGCCCTTGGAGTAACTCGTGTAGTTCACAGAGCTCGCGGTCTCACCCGGCAGCAACGCCTGCTTGCCAAGCTCATCCCATTCGGGAGAAACAGAATGAGCCGGGTCGGAACAGGGAGGCGAGGGATGGATGGCGTTGTCGTCGTTGGCATTCGCCTCGGCGTCATTCCCGTCCCATTCCGAGTCGTTGTAGAAGATGTGCCGGGCTGCGAGCGTCGCCGGGTGCGCCATGTAATCCGCGTGATCGGAGACCACTTGACAGACATCGTTGTCCTCAGGGTAGAAGACGAAGTATCCGTCGTTGTTGCCGGCGAATTGACTGTCGGCTAGCATCCACAACGTGTCGCCATTACCTCCTTCCGACTCGACGATGCCGTACCACGTGTCCAGAACCTCGTCCCTATTCGCAACGTCACTTGTGTTGAATTCTTCGAACACAACCGGTTTTCCAACAACGTTGTGCGCGTCCTGAATATGCTCTTGGATCCACGTTTCCGGAACCAAGCTCGGATCCATGTCGCGGTAGTAGTGGAACGTGGCAAAGTCGATCGTGTTCCATTCATGGTTTCCAAGAAAGTCCTGCCCTTCGAAGCCCTTATACCACCACGCATAGGGTGGATAACCCTCCTTGTCCAGATATCCGCCGTCGATTCCCGTAGTCACCAAATGGTTCGTATCGATCGACTTGATGAAGCCGCTCATCTGCTCGATCCACGCGTTTAGCGTCGCTCCAGTCGGATCGCTACGGCATCTGGGCTCGTTGGCCAGCTCCCAGGCCATGATGGTGGGATCTTCCTTATATAGTACCCCCGTGAGCGAATTCTCGCGATTCAAGAAGTAGCGAACATAGTTCTGGTATGCCGCTTTGGTAGATGCATTCGTGTAAAACTCATCGTGGGACCCGGCGCCGCACCAGGTGTTGTAGCGGTTCATGCCGCCAAAATCGGACCAGTTGTTCACCAGGGTGACGATCAGCTTGAGGTTTCGATTCGCCGCTTCCTGGACCACTCGGTCGAAATGTGCGAACGTGGCTTCGTCGTAGTCACCTAGCGTCGGCTGGAAGCAGTACCCGTATTTCCAGACACCTTCCGCGGACCCCCAAGTGCGGATCACGTTCAACCCGAGTGCCTCGGCGTCATCGAGCAATTCCGTAACGCATCCCTGGTTCGGCTGCACGCTAGAAGGGTCGAACGCGCCGTACCACAGGTAGTACGCGTTCGTGCCAGCGAAGCGAAACTTCCTTCCGTCCAGGTAGAAGTCCGTCCCCTCCACGGTCACGAAGGCGCCGTTACCCTCGTCTTGCCCCGTCTCATCGCCTTGGACGACGACCGGATCGTTCAGACACTGCTCCTGATCGTGGGAGGTTTCGACAGAAACGGTGCCGAGCCAGCCGGACAGCACCCGCCGATTCTCTAGCACTTCGAGAGCGAGCCGCCGCCCGGCCCGCCAAGCGTGCGGCCTGCGGCAGTTCGTTGAGGGGTCGTGGCCGGGATGGTCGGCCCGGCGCGAAAAGAGTCTGCGGTATCGCATCGCTCCGCCTCCGGGAAAAAGGTTCGAGGCACCCCAACACTGCCGGCGCGCAGTATACCACTCGACTGGGCCCGATCAAGCAGCCGGGTGAGCCATGCCGCAACCCCCCGTCGGAGGCACGATGGTTTTGGTGGAAATCTACGAGGAAGCAGAGCCGGGCCCTCCGGGACAAGGGCTCTCGGCTCGCAAACCTCTACGTCTCCCCGATGAGCCGGCAGGGGCCCGGGGGCGAGGAGGCAGGAAGAATGGCGGACAGGAAGATGCAGAGGGGCAGGGGGGATCAGAGGGTCGCCAGCAGCTTTTCCAGGGCGGCACGGGGCGGGTTGGGGAGCTTCGAGGAACGGCTTTGAGGGCCTGAGGGATCGGAGCCGCCGAGGCAGGAGAGGCCCGGCGGGTAGGGAATGGCCGTGGTGGAAGGGGTGTTGGCACCGGCGCTGAGGCCGGCGACGGCCGCGTCGTGGAGCAGGGGGGTGTCCGCCTCGATCCTCGCGGTGGCCGGCGCCCCCTCCGGGCCGGGTGACGAGGTCAAGGAGGGCGCGGTGATCAGCTTCACCGCGCTGAGAGGGTTCGTGGCGTTGTCTCGTACGAAGCCAAAGTCGACCGCGTTGACCCACTGGTCGCGGTTGAAGTCGGCGATGTCGTCAAGCTGGGCGGGGACCAGGTAGGGGTTGCGCGGGTTGTCGCGCACCGCCCCGGAATCGACCGCGTTGACCAGCGCCCAGCTTCCGAAGTCGCCCAGGCCCGTGTCGCCCACCGCGTTGCCGAAGTAGAACACGTCGGGCTCGATCAGGCCCGTGTTCGGCGTGGCCTTGACGGTCACTTGGAGCCACCCCTTGGCCACGGCCTGGGTGGTGGGATCGGGGTCGACCGTGTGGTAGTTGGGCCATAGGATCGTCACCCGATCGGAGCCGTACGCCCCCCCGCCGTGCCGCAGGGTAATGCTCGAAGGGTCGGGAGCCGTCGGCCAGGCATCGGGATCGTCGTCGTTGCCCATCCTGAAGACGAAGTCGGCGGCAGTAAGGGTGCCCGGCACGTCGCCGATGTCGACCATGATCCCGTTGATGCCCTTCGAGTAGCTGGTGCAGTTCTCGAACGTGGCGCTCTCGCCGGGCAACAGGGCGGACTTGTCCGGGGCGATCGCGGCGTCGTCCTCGGGCGTGGCGAGCGCGTCGCCGCCCGGCGAGCCCGCGGTCGCGTCCCACTTCGAGTCGTTGTAGAAGACGTGGCGGGCGGCGACTCGGCCGGGCGCGACTCGAATCGCAACGCGGTAGTCCTGCACCTCGCCGTCCGGGGCGAAGCCGTCGTAGGAGAGCCCGGGCGCCGTGCTCAGGCGGAAGCGGGCGAAGGTCCCGTCGGTGGGCGTGGCCGACGCGGGAACCGGGAAGCTCCGGCTGTTGCTGCCTTGGGAGAGCGGCTCGTCGGCGAAGATCTGCTCGCCCGGGTCGTCCCAGTCGGCATCGCCGTTGAAGTCGATCCAGGCGCTCAGCAGCCCGTCGCCGAACGTGGAGAACTCCATCGTGGCCGTCTCGCCCGGCACCAGGTCGGAGGTGAATCGCACTCCCTCTTCGTCGGCCGCCAGGTGGAGGTCGTCTCCCAGCGCGTCGGGGCTCGGAAGGCCGTCGGGCTCCGCGTCGGCGCCCATGCCGAAGAACAGGCGGTTGCTCAAGAGGTGTCGGGCCCCGTCGCTTTCGCGCAACGTGGGGTAATCGCCGGGCAGGGACGGATCGTCGGGCGCGTCGCCGAAGTCGAGAACGGCCCGGTTGCCGAAATCGACGCCCGTGCGGATCTGCCCGGAATCGAGCGTAATCCGGTGCGTGCCGCCGGGCCTTCGGCTCGGCAGGAAGGCCATGCCGTGCAGGCCCAGCTCTTCGGTTCCCGGGATTGCGCCGATCCGGGTCGGTTGCCAAGTCGTCTTGTCGACCGTGTACAGCTCGACCAGGTCCAGGTCGCCGGTGATGTTGCGGGCCAGGTACATCGTGCCGTCGGCGCCGATCTCCAGGCTGGAGGCGTCGGGGAAGTCGTAGGACGTCAGGATCGTGGCTTCGGCCGTGAGCGGGTCGATCCGGAGCAAGTGGCAGCCTTCGGCCGACTCGTTGTGAGCAAGCCCGTACAGCGTGCCGTCGAGGTCGAAGGCCAGGTCCCCCGAGGCCCGGTAGCCGGTGTTTCCCAACGAGGTCTTCTGTCCCGTCACCTTGTCGACGAGGAACAGCTCGCGGGTGCTCCCCCAGCAGTAAAGCTGCCCGCTCGAGTCGAAGGTCACGGCGGTCTGCGCCGACGGGTAGTCTCGCGCCCCGTACCAGATGGCGTGCCCGTCCTGCCGATCGATCTCGTAAAGCTTGTCCGTCGCCCAGGCCACGGCCTGGATCTTGCCGGTGGTCGGATCGAAGGCCATGTCGGCCAGGGGACCGTTGTAGATGTACGACACGCCAATGTAATGGGCCACGGGGTTCGTGGCATAGTTGTCAATGCGGTAGAAATCACTGCGGTAGTCCCCCACGCCGCTGCCCAGGGCATAGAGCTCCATGGGCGGCGTGGGATAGGTCTGCATCCAGCCGTCCTGCACGACCTCGGCCACGGTGTAGGTCCCCGCGGTCAAGCCCGTGAAAGAGTAGGTTCCCGTTTCGTCTACGCCGGGCGTGGCCGGATCGTCGTCGAGCGTCTCCGTGCTCGGCTCGTTGCCGTTCGGGGTCCCGTCGTCGTTGTAGTCCAAGAAGACCGTCACGCCCGGAAGTCCCGGCTCGACGCCGAGATCCCACTCGCCGTCGCCGTCGAGGTCGTGGAACTTGGCGCCGTGGATTTCGGCGGGCCCGCGCCCGCCGTCGTCAGCCGAGCCGTCGATGCCCACTTGGTTCAGGCCCTCGAAGCCGACCGACAACAGACACCGATTCTCGAGCGGCTCAAGACCCAGACGCCGCGCCGGGCGCCCGCGGCGACGCGGCCGAGCCGGTCGGGCCCCGCGCACGGCGGCCCAGTGCCAAGTCGCCGATCTCCACAGGGACATAGACTACCCTTCCCAGACACAAACGGTCTGTTCCGCGAACGACGTGAGTGGCGAAAACACGAACCGCCGGGCCCTCGAACCACCGGACCCGACCCACCCGTGTCGCGTCATACTACCAGAGGTCCGCAGGAATCTCAAGTAAATGGCGCCTGTCGATTTTTCCCCCCGGGGAGGTGTCCGCCCGAGCAGGCCCGCGCCGGACAGCGGCTGGTTCGCCGGGGGCAGCGAAGACCGGCCGTTCACGGCGGCCCCACCCCAAACAGAGGCTGCCCCGAGAAACGGCCGCCCGAACCAGTGCCGACCGGAGCAGGGGCCCCGGCTCGGTCTCTTCGCAGTGCGATGCGCAAGGTGCGCCGCCGGGCGGCGGGCCCGACTCACAACGTGGCCAGCAGCTCTTCCACGGCCGACCTGGCCGGGTCCACGGTCTGGGGAGACTGCTGACGGGCAGGCCATGGGTCCAGGCCGTCAAGCCACAACAGCTCGGCCGCGCCCGTCCCACGGGACGCGGTGCCGGAACTCCCGCGAGCCTCGGTTTGCCGTCCGCTCGGCGCCGCGTCGTGAAGCGCCCCGCGATCGATCCGCGCGGCCACCGAGGCATCTTCCGGGCCCGGCAACGACGCCGCCGAAGGCGCGGTAATCTGCTTCAGCGCGGTCAAAGGGTTCGTCGCATTGTCCCGCACGAAACCGAAATCGACCGCGTTGACCCACTTGTCGCGGTTGTAGTCACAAGGGTCACAGATCGGGGCCGGGGCCACATAGGGGTTGTGGGGGTTGTCGCGTACCGCGCCGGAATCGACAGCGTTGACCGGGAAGTACCCTGGGGGGTTGCCCAGGCCCGACTCGCCCATGGCGTTGCCCCAGTAGAACACGTCCGGTTCGGCCAGGCCGGTGTTCACTGTGTCCAGCACGGTGACCTGCAACCACTGCTTGGCCACGGCCTGAGTGGCGGGGTCGGGGTGGACCGTGTCGTAGTTGGGCCAGATGATCGTTATGCGGTGGGAGCCGCCCACGCCTTCGCCCGGGCGAACCGTGACGCTCAACGGCGCAGGGGCCAAAGCCCAGTCGTTTGGCGTGTCGTCGTTGCCCGTTTTGAACAGGAAGTCGTCGGCGGTCGGCGTGCCCGGCAGGCCGGCGATGTCGACCATGACCCCGTTGATGCCCTTCGAGTAGCTGGTGTAGTTCACAAAGCTCGCGGTCTCACCCGGCAGCAACGCCCGCTTGCCAAGCTCATCCCATTCGGGAGAAACGGAATGAGCCGGGTCGGAACAGGGAGGCGGGGGATGGATGGCGCTGTCATCGTTCACGTTCGCCCCGGCATCATTCCCGTCCCATTTCGAGTCGTTGTAGAAGATGTGCCGGCCGGCAATAACTCCGACCACGGGGGCGAAAGGATTGAGTCCGACTTGGGCGAGCAAGGACCATGCGGTTGCTCCGACGTGAAGTCGGGCGTCGTAGACGGCGCCGAAGCAGTCGTCCTCCAGTTCATCACTACTGGCGGCTACGGTGCCCAGGCCATCGGTGTTGGGGTGCATGAGGCGCGCATGTTGGAGTGTTTGCACGCTGTGGGCGAATTTCGTGGCTTCGCCCAATACATCGTAGACCGCCGCCGCATGGGCGGTCCCTTCGAACCAGACGTGATCCGGAGTCGATTGGTTGCTGAATGTGAAACCTGAAAAGGGCACGTCGGTTTCCCAGAGGTGCTCTTCGGCCCATTCCACCGGGCGGGTCCAGTCGATTGCATCGGCGTACTCGGGCGATTGTGCCAGGGTGAGTACGGGCCACATTTGCGCGTCGAGGGGTACGGAACACGTATTGACCTCGTCGCCGTCGTCGGTGCCGGTCCAGAACTTCCCTTGCACGGGATCGAACATGGCCATCACGAAGTCGCCGGCGTGCGTCGCACGAGCGGCGTAGGTCGAGGCGTCGGCGTCCCCCAACCGGTCGAGCTCGCGGGCGATCTGCGAATTCAGTTTGAAGAAATCGATATTGTGCTCGGTCGACCGCCAGAGGAAGGGAACGTTGTCCTCGTCGAAACCGCCGTGGTAGCCGCCGTATAGCTCGTCGCAGAGGAGGTTGTCTTGCGCCCAATCGCTGATTCCGCGAGCATGCCCCAAGTACTTGTCGTCCCCCGTGAATCGATAGACATCCAACAAGGCCAGCCCGAACCACGAATTGTCGCCCAAACCGCGATCGGAAAAGGTGGATCGCGGCGAACCATCGCCGTTGAGCGCGTGTCCGCTGTTGCGGAGATTGACGTACGACCCGTCAGGCTGGACCGTCTGGAGGATCGCGTCAGTTACGTCGATCGCGGTTTGCCTGGCGTCGGCATCGCCTGCGACCAGGAGCGACTTGATCGCCAGGGCGTTGTCGTAGAGCGAAGCGAGATTCGGGTAGATGTAAACGTCGCGACCTTGAGGCGTATCCAGGCAACTGTCCGTCGGCGCCCAAAACCCCGGCCGGAAAGACTGAAGGACGCGGAGCGGGTCGAAGCCGCCGGTCGCGATCCGCACGTCGTCCAGCCGGAACGTCCCGTCGCCGGGGTCGAGTTCGTCGCCGATGACGAATTGCACCGCGTGAAGATCGCTGGGAGCGACGCCGGCGGGGAGGTTGATGTCGTAGTTGTCCCAATCGGTACCCAAGTCGATCACTCGGTAAGTGAGGAGCGAGAAGCCGCCGCCGGGGTCCGTGCGCCAGACGTTCGCCCGAACCTCTTGTTCGGCTGCGTCGCCTTTGGCCATGAATCGAACCGCCTCGGCCTCGCCGAACTCGGGGATGTCGCGGGGGCGATTGGCCACGGAGGCCCCTATGCCGAACTGGAAATAGCCGTTGTCACCGCCGCCGTCCCACGTGACCCGAAAACTGCTGAGCCCCCGGCCCGCGTCCGGATCGTTTCCGTCGAGCGTTACCCGCGCCACGTCATCGATCGCGCCGTAGGTGCCGCCTGCGTAGAAGTCGGTGTACAGCGGCACGATCGGGCTCGCGAGATCGACCGGATTGCTGCTTCGCGCATACAAGTCGGCCGAGTCCGTCAGGAATTGGACGGCAGGCTGGACGTCGATCTCATTCTGAAACACGGCGTCGAGTGCGTCGCCAACTTCCGGCAGGTCGGTGAAGAACTGGTTCCCGTCGTACAGATACTCGTCGAGCGCCATCATCGCCAACGAGGTGTTCCACAAGTCGTTGCGGGCGGTGACCTGATAGGGCTGCGGTGCACCGGTGGCCCAATGCACCGAGTCGACCAGCCCGAAGGGACCGTGCAACCCAGTCTGGAGCATGTGACGCAGGGCGTTCTCGGCCGCCGTCGGGTCGGCAAGGAAGCAGAACGAATCCGACCAGGGCATGAAGAGTTCGGGCTGCCCGTGATCGTTGTAGACGCTGTACTGCTCGTAGTTTCCCGATCCGTCGTCGCCGGCGTCCGACTGAAGGAACGTCGGCCGGCCCAGCAGGGCCAGCTTGGTGTCCACCTCGCGCTGGTAACGGACGGCGTTTTCGTAGGGGTTGGCAGCCAGGTCGGGGTCGGGGTCGGGGTAGGTGTCGAGCCCCCGCTCCGCCACCTCGACGAACAGCGGGAACAACCACTGCAGGAAGGGCGCCCGGTACTCGGTCATCGAATGCACGACGTGGGATTGCTCGGGATCCACCAGGAAGTCACGGACCCGGCTGACCCCCGAGTGATACAGTGTGGTGATGTGCACTTGGTCGGCAAGATGTGCCGCCAGCGAGATCACCCAAATCTCGCCCGAGTAGCCGTCATAGGTTTCAGGCGTGAAGCCGGGGGGATCATACCTGTATGCCAGTTTCCATCCCTCGGGCGAGGCGAAAGCGTGGAAGTTGAATTGGCTCAGCAATGCCTCGATGTCCGCCCTCAACTGCGGAGGAGTTTCCGGCCGTGACTTGTACTGGTAGAGGGCCAAATACAGGAACGCTGCATCGACGGACGATTCCTCGCGAGCAGAGTTTGCATCGAGGGTCACACGATCCATGTGCCTTGGCGGAAGGTAGTATGCCGGATCCATCACGCGGTCGTCGAGCGTACGCACGAGCAGTTCCACATAGGCATTCGCCTCGTCGGCGGTCAGCCAGCCTCGGTCGACCGCTCCCGGCAGGACTTTCACCAGCGCCGCCGTCGTGTTCAGCGCCACCACGTCCGCGCAAGCCGAAATGGCCGGCAGCAGGCCGGTCTCCCGATCACGTGTGCCCCATAGGCTGTAGAACTCGCGTCGGGCCAATTGCTCGAGCAACGTTTCCACGGGTGCAAGCGAGGGATCGATCGGGCCCCCCGGCTCGATGAGAACCATGTCGTCGAGGTAGATCGAACCGTCGACCGGTACTCCCTGGTCTGCTTCGATGACGAAGGAAAAAAGCTCGGCGCGAGAGAGATCGGGCTCCGTCGGCGTCGTGTGCCAGCCGTCGTCGAGGTCCAGCGGTGCCGAGAAGCGCGTCCAGGCGTCCGCGCCGCTGACGTCGTAATAGCGCCAAGCCTTGACCAGGTCGCTGTCATTGTAGTCCTTGATCTCGAACTTCAGCGTGAACGCTGACCCCGTGTCATTGCGAAGCCAGAAGGCGACCTCCTCGAATCGCGTGAGGTCTCGGGTGTCGATGTAGTCATCGGTCGGGCCAAAACCAGTCAGGGCCGTGCCCACGAAATCGAAACCGGCCGAGGGAATCGCGTTGTTCGTGTCGATCCTGTAGGAAGCGGTCCCGCAATGCGCAATGTCGGTGGTGTGTTCGACCGTCGCCTTGATTCCGTCAGACGCGTTCCCGCCGAAGTAGTTCAACTCATAGTTCGGCGGATCCCCCTCGTTGCGCGGCGGATCCTGCCTCTCGCCGTCCCACAGCGGCACGACAGTCAAGTCCTGCAACGGTGAGACCTTCGCCACGAAGGCGTCGCTGTAGCCGTTGGGTTCCCCATCGAAAGCCCCGGGCGTGATGGGGAAATCGGCGGACCATGCAACGCCCGTGACGCAGGCTTCGCCGAGCGGGTTCACCGTGACGCCCCGACCTACGTCGTTCCCGGCGCCCCCCAGATAGGTGGAGTGCGACGGTTCGCTACCGGCCGCATCGAAAGCGGAGAGGAAAGCGTCCGTTAGGCCGCCCAGGGTCGGATTGCAGGCGTCGAACGTTACGGGGAAGTCCGAAGACCACGTCTCGCCCGTCACGTAGGCGCGCGCGGCGCCGTCCACTGCGAGGTCCCATCCCATGTCCCCATCGGCACCTCCCAAGTAGGTTGAATATACCAGAACACTCCCCGTGTGGTCGAGCCTGGTCACGAAAGCATCGTGATCGCCACCATTGTAGGTTTCGTCCCACGCACCGGGTGTAGTTGGGAAGTCGGAGGATGCCGTCCAACCCGTCATGTAGGCGCTCCCATCCGGATCGACCGCGACCCCGGTACCGGCGTCTGAGTCACTGCCGCCTAGGAACGTGGAATACACCAGATCGCTGCCCGTGGGATTCACCTTCGTCACGAACGCGTCCCAAACGCCGTCGTGTTGTGTATCATAGGCACCCGGCGTGGTGGGGAAGTTCTCGGACTTCGTCTGGCCCGCCACGTAGGCGTTGCCGCAGGTGTCGACAGCGATGCCCCTCCCGGTGTCCCAACCGTTGCCACCTAAGTAGGTGGAGTACTCCAGGTTGCTTCCCGTGGCGTTCAGCTTCGCTACGAAAACGTCGGGGTAGCCGTTGTCGGTTTGATCGTACGCGTCCAGCGTGGCAGGGAAATCCGGGGAGGACGTCTCGCCCGTCACGTAGGCACAGCCGGCCCCGTCAACGGCAATGTCCAACGCGGTGTCCGTAGACGTGCCGCCTAGATAGGTGAAGTAGACTAACTCGCTGCCCGTGGGGCGGAGCTTAGCCAGAAAGGCGTCATCACCGCCGTTGTGGCCTTCATCATACGCGCCGGCCGTGGCCAAGGCCGCCGATCTGGCCATGCCCGTGACGTAGGCGTTGCCGTCCCTGTCGACCGCGATGCCCTCGCCGCGATCGGCCAGGCTGCCACCCAGATAGGTGCAGTAGATCAGGTAGCTTCCCGTCGGATCGAACTTGGCGACGAAAGCGTCCCCGCCGCCGTTGTAGGTCTCATCGTAGGGCCTCGGGGTCACGGGGAAATCGGGCGAATGTGTGGTGCCGGTCACGTAGGCGCATCCGGCGGTGTCGACGGCGACGGCGTGGCCCTCGTCGTAGGAGCTGCCGCCCAGGAAGGTGCCCCATTCCAGGTCGGGGTCGATCACCAGCTCCTGCTCCGGATCGTAGTCGCCGGTGACGACGAACGAATACGTGTCGGCGTCGACCAGCTCGAAACGGCCGGCGACCTCGACCTGTCGACCGTCGGTCAACTGATAGATGTACGGCGCATCGTCGATCAGCTCGCCAAGGGCAGTCTGCACGTGCAGCCTCCCGAAGTCGTCGACCGATAGTCCTTCGATCGCGTCGTAGCTGATTCTAATCTGTCGCCGGTCCGCGCCGGGTGCCACGTGGAATTCGTACTTCAGGTGGTCTCGTCGGCCCCAGGTATGAAGGTCGATCCCCTCGTAGAGGCCCGCGTAGGCCACGACCGCGTATCCGGGAACCTCGGCCCGCCACCGCGACTCCTCGCCGACGAAAAAGTTGAACCGGGTCGGTGCCGGGTCGAGTCCGACGGGTGTGACCTGGTTCGCGCCCTCGAACGACACCGAGATCTGAGCCGACTGTGTTACGGAGGCATTCCCTTGGGCGCGTTCGGTCGTTTCTTCCCCAGGTTCCCGCTGGAACAACTGGATGACCGGGCCCAGGTCCGTGTGCAGCACGTTCGCTCCGTCGCCCCGATGGGCGAACCGCACCGATTCGTCGACCCACTGCCCCTGGTTTTCCACGAACAGCGCCGCCGACGTGCTGAACAGCTCCGATGTTGCCGGCGCCACCGACAAAAGGCGACGATCCTCTAGTGATTCAAAGTAAAGCCGGCGCCCGGCTTGCCAGGCGTGCGGACGGCCGCGGTCCATGGACGGGTCCAGCCCGGGCCGATTGCCCCGGCGCGAAAAGAGACTGCGGTATCGCATCGCTCCCCCTCCCGGCAAGAGGTTACAGACGCCCCAACACTGCCGGCGCGCAATATACCACTCGGCTCGGGCCGATCAAGCCGCCGGGTGGGGCATTCCTCAGCCCCCCGCAGAGGCACGGCGGGTTTGGTCGAAATCTACCAAGCTGGAAGCGAGAACGGCTTGGGGGTCGCGCCTTCGTGCGCAGAGACGGACTCGACAGGACGAAAGACCGCATGAATGCGGTCACTACGAAGTTCGCCGGCGGGCTGCCTTACTCCGGCGAAGGGGGCGCCGGCAGGGGCCGGGCCGGCGGGGACGTCGATCGGTTGCTCCGCCTCTCGCCGCGCGTCGCCGAACAGCGAGCACCCCACCGCCCGCTCGAGCGAGGCCAGGGCCTTCGCTACCGTCGGATCAGCCGGGGAACCAACAGGACCGGTCCCTTCGTTGTCATCGGCATCTTCGGCTAAACGGTCTGAAGACGAAAAGGGGACGGGGCTAATTTGTGCGAAGCACCCTGCGGGCCGTTGAAAACAAACTAGCCCCGTCCCCTTTTCGTTGCTCAGTACACGCACTCCCGGCCCGCGTCAGCGTAGATTTGCAGCTTCTCGGGCGGCGTCTCGAAGAAGTGGTCGGAAAGCGAGCAGACGTAGCCGCCCCGGGAGCCGACGGTCCCGAAGAGTTTCTGGACCATCGCGCGGATCGCTTCGGGCGTGCCGTCGGTCACCACGTTGAACTGGTCCACGCCGCCCACGAGCGCGATGCGCCCGTCGATCTTGCGTGCGAAGTCCCAGGGCTCCTGGTTGCCGCCGACGCTCTTCGGGGCGAGCGTTTCCGAGGCGTGACAGCCGTTGGCCACGATCTGCTCCTCGATGCCCAACGTGCCGCCGCAGGTGTGATAGGTCACGCGGAAGCCCAGCTCTCGAAGCGCCTCGTGAATCTTGCGGTCGTAGGGCAAACAGAACTCCTCGTGGAGCTTGGGCGAGATCACGGTCGACGACGACGCCCCGCCGCCCGTCTCGACCAGGTCGAACCGGGCCCCCTTCATCGACTCGATGAAGCGGAGCTTCTTCTCGAGCAACACGCGGAGGAATTCGTGGAGCCAGTCGGGCTTGTCGAAGGCGTCCATAATCAGTTCGTTGACGTCCTTTAGGCAGCAGGCGTGCTGCCAGCAGCCAACCTGATCGCCCCAGACGAACCCCCGCAGGATGCCCCGGTCGCCGATCTCGTCGTAGAGCGCTTCGATCGGGGCCAGGTCGAGCCGGGGAACCGGCATGTACTTGCGCAGCAGCTCGACGTCTTCGTCATGCTTGATGAGGTATTCCGTGATCCAGGTGGTCTTGCGGTCGCCGGCGGTCTTGTACGTAAGCCCGCCCTCGGGCGTCTGGATCTCGTGGTGCACGACGCGATGGTCGAGGTCGTCGTCCACGACCACGGCCTCGTCGCGCCACTCGGGCGTCGAGAACTTGGCGAAGTCGGCCTCGATCAGCCAGAACTGCCCCATCGACTCGAAGTACTGGATCTGCGCATCCATGCCGAACCGCTCGAAGGCATCCAACGCCGAGATCCCCCCGAGGTACTTCTCCAAGTGGTACGGCTGCCACTGGTGCAGCGAGACGGGCATCCGGTCGGGCTTGCCGCCGTCCAACGCCACAAGCAATCGTTCCTTGCTGGTCATCATCGGGACATGGCTCCCTTCGATAGGGTCTACGCGTACTCGCCGAACTCCGCGACCGTGTCGAACATCACCAACACGTTCTCCAGCGGCGTCTCCTCGAGGATCGTATCGTGGCTTGCGCCGGCCACGTAGCCGCCGCCGGGCTTCATGATTTCCAGGGTCTCGCGGGTCTCTTCGCGCACCAGCTCCGGCGTGCCCTCGATCAGGACGTGGTGCGAGTCGATCGCCCCGTTGAGCAAGATCTTGTCGCCGAAATCCCGTTTCAGGCGTGCCGGCTCCATGCCCGCGCAACACGGCTGCAAGGCGTGCAACCCGTCCAGGCCGATCTCGATCATGGCCGGGATCAGCTCGGCGAACCCGCCGCAACAATGCATCATCACCTTCAATCCGTAGTCATGGCCCAGGCGCACCAGGCGCTCGAGGTGCGGCAGGATGAAGCGCCGGAACATGGCTTCGCTTAGCAGCGGCCCGCGCTGGCTGCCGAAGTCGTTGCCGATGAAGAAGATGTCGATGGCGTCCGCGGCCGCGTCGAAGATGTTGCGGCTGACGGCCGCGTAGTAGTCGAGCATATGCTCGATCACGGCGTCGACCAGCTCGGGCTGGTCGTACATCGCCAGGTACATGTTCTCCATGCCCAACAGATCGATCAGGTCGTGCCAGAAGGGCGACCAGTCGCCGCCCAGGATGGCGTACTCGCCCCCGAATGCGGCCGCCTCTTGGTGGATGTGCGAAACGTCCATCCAGGCCGGGTCGGGCCAGGGGTAGGCGTGTACCTCGTCGAGCGAGGCCCCGGCCAACGGGTGGCCCATCGGCTGACCGTAGCCGATCCCCTCGCCCGCCACGCCGAACGGGGTGATTGACGTGGCACCCGGCGGCAACTCGACTGGCGGTCCGGCGTAGCTGACAAAGACCCGCCGGAAGTCGTCGCCGAAGCGGCGTCGCAGGCCCTCGTCGTCCAGCTTGAGCACGCGCTTGGCCTTGTCCCAGAACTCGACCGACGCCCCGCACCAGGCAGGCACCCGGTCGGGCTCCTCGTGGGCAAAGGCGGTGAGCACTCGTTCCCGCGAATTCACGATGGCACCTTCGCTGGCCTCGCGCCGATGCAGCTCGGCCGAAGACGGCTTCCATCAACTGTGATCCCCAAGAGTCTCGCAGAGGGCGAGAGAGACGTCAAGCCGCCGGATCCCCGTTCGCCTCGTGCTCCGGGGAACGCTCATGCGGCGGATTCTCGGAACGTTACCCCCCGGGGCAGGGCAAGTGCCATCTACTCGGGCTTGATCCTGGCATAAATTGCTCCGAGAACGGGATTGGAGAACAGCGCCAGACTCTTTTTCAACCAGCGGGCGCCTTTCTTGACGGCAAGCCTCTTGATGTGTGAACAGTCGCCGTCAGGCGTGTTAACACCTCGTTTTGCCGTGTAGAGCATTCTATACCCGCAATCATGCGCCATGCGCGTCAGGGACTCGTCATACTTGCCGTGAGGCCAACATAGATGCGTCGTGTCGATACCCAGACGCGCCTTGATGATTTCCTTCGACAGTGATAGGTCCTCCGGCCAGCCGACCTGCGAGAAGTATTCCAAGCGGTGGGTGTGGGTATGCGAATGAAACTCGAAGACGTCGCTGACCTTTTCGATATGATCCCAGCATAAGACGACGCTGCCGGGCGAGTCCCCCAATGCCTGTTTCGCCGAATTATGATCGAGAGGGCTAAACTCCGCCGGCTTTTGCGACGCCATTTCGATCCACTCCGTAACGATGAAGATAGTCGCGATGAGGCCATACTTTTTTAGAATCGGATATGCATAAACGGCGTTGTCCCGCCAGCCGTCATCGAACGTTATGACCAACGACTTGGGCGGCAGCCGGACCCGCGCTGTCTTGTAGGCGTAGAGCTGATTTAAGCTAATCGACGTGAAGCCGTTGCGCGCCAGAAATCGCATCTGCTCCTCGAACTGGCTGATGCTTGCCGCGAGAAAGCCTGTTTCGGGCAATATATGGTGATACATGAGCACGGGAATGCTTTGCATTTCTGATTGACCTCTGTCCGGAGTTTCTGACGCAATTTCAGATAAAGCGAATACGATCCTTGAGATGGCTCTCGAGGTATCCCAATCGCTCTCCTACTACATTTTCCTGAACCGCACTCAGCGCATATTCATGGTCTTCGGCCCTGCCCATATCGACGATGATCCTACCGCGGCTGTCGACATTGCGGAGGCCCTTCGCTTGCTTGTTCGGTGTGTTCTTCAACCGATTCAAGCTCTTGACATGCTTCCGCCTGGGAACGGCGCAGAACGCGGCCAGCGCATCCACGCATGATTCGCTCTCCGACACCAGTTGCCTGTAATGCACGATGGTTACATCCTCCGAGAAGTCGCGCGTATCATGGATGAACGTTTTATACAGGTATGCGTAGAGTTCGCACAGCGCGTCCAAGCCCGCCTCTCGAAACATTTTCCATTTCCTGATCCAGCCTTCGATGTTCTCTACCGGATCGCGGTAAATAATGACGAATTTGGACGCCGGAAACGCAGCCTTGAGCTGCCGGGACCTCACGAGATGGCAATTAGCGCTCTTGTCCAGAACGCGTATGACCTTGGCGCCGAACAGCGATTTGAACAGAATCCGTCGGGATTTATGTCGATAGAGCCTGATTTTCTCTTCCCGGAGCGACGAGGCCCCAAGATCAGGATCCAGGGCCAACGCCCGCCGATATTCATTGAGGGATGCATAGCGTCCGCTGTGCAGCATCTTTACGCGGTGATCCAGATGGCGGTTGAGGTCCGACTCGAACTCGACATGGTCAAAATCGCAGTGCTGATAGAGCAGTCCCGCCAGCAAACTGGTTCCGCTGCCAGACAGTCCGGAAACAAAGACCGGGAAGTGGCGTTGTTCTTCCATCAAGATCCTCGACGATGAGTCTACGCCGCTGCGGCGACGCGACGGAACACGTCCTCCATGCGGTCGAGCATCGACTCGATGCCGAATTGCTCGAGGGCCCGTTGCCGGGCGGCCGTTCCGAATTGCACGCGCAACGCGGCGTCGTCAACGAGCGACGCCAGCGCGTCGGCCAGCGATCGTGCGTCTTCCGGCGGGACGATCAGGCCGGTTTGGCCGTGTTCGACGGCGTCGCCGATGCTGCCGACCGCGGTGGCCACGACCGGCAGCCCGCAGCTCGCCGCCTGCATCAGGGCCTGCGGCACGCCCTCGACGGCGTAGGAAGGCAGAACAAGCACGTCCATCGCGCGAAGCCACGAGAGCACGTCTTGTTGGTTGCCGGCCATGACAACGCGATCGGCGACACCCAGCTCGCGCGCGTGCTGCTCGACTTGCGGCCGATATGGCCCGTCGCCGACGAATAGAGCCAACAGGTCGTCGCGCGACAGCAGGCGGAGGGCGTCGAGCAAGTACTTGTGCCCCTTGCCGCTGCGTATCGTGGCCAGCACGCCGAGAATCGTCTTGTCCGCCGGCAGATCGAGCTTCCGCCGGGCGGCCGCGCGATCGCCGGGAGAAAAGCGACCGGTATCGATGCCCGTCGGAACCGACACGACCCGATCGGCAGGGAAACGGTTGTGCCCGACCAGGACCTCACGCATCCGGCTGCCACAGGCCACGACCATTCGCGCGCCGTGGACGTAGAGCCAGCGGGTGAAAAGGTCGCGCGATACCGGCGCGCCGATGTGTCGCGTGCGGACGGTCGGCGCCGGCCGGAATACGAGCCGGGCGGCGGTGCAGAACAGCCAGCTATCGGTGGAGCTATGGGTGTTGATCACGTCGACCCGGTTCGAACGCAGCCACGCGCGGACCGCCCCCAGGGCCTTGAACGTCCGCCGGCGGATGGGCAGCGCCTCGACCGGGATGCCTCGCTGTCGGGCGGCCTCGTGGACCTTCGCGTCGGGGGGACAAAGGATCCGGACGTCGTGGCCCCGCTCGATCATCCCCTGGGATTCCGTGAGGATGCGTATCTCCTG
>Ga0180437_10002984_pt1 | contig 25903 bp, 28 predicted proteins | sample SS_ome_4_FD_132410 | JGI IMG/M metagenome (GOLD analysis project Ga0180437, IMG submission 132410) | Hypersaline lake sediment archaeal communities from the Salton Sea, California, USA - SS_3_D_1 metaG | ecosystem: Environmental > Aquatic > Non-marine Saline and Alkaline > Hypersaline >... | reverse complement strand
GTCCTCTGGATACCGAATCACATCTGGAACCTGGCCATCTTTTACAGCGAAGACTACAAAAAGGTCAAGGTGCCCATGCTCCCTGCCGTCTTTGACTTGACGCGGACCCTGAGGTGCATCGCCGCTACGGTCCTCCTGATGTACCTGGCCTCCATCGGCCTATACTTTGTGGGAGGGTTCGGATGGCCTTATCTGGTCGTGGCTCTCGTCTCTGGCTTGCTGATTAGTGTGGGCAACCTGTATCTCTTTTTCAGGCCCTCGCGCCGGAATGCCTGGGTCCTGTTCAAGCTCTCCAGCCCGTATCTCTTTGTCCTGTTCGCCGGGATGATGGCCGACGTATGGCTGAGGTAGAGGCCGATGTCATCAAGGTGCAACGCACTTACAGTGATGTCCAAAAGGCTGCGATTTGACCTGATTTGGTGCTGATTGAGTGTTTCCCGATGACAGCAAGTGCGTCGCACCTTAACTTCGACATTGAGGTAGAGGCTATGGCAAAGGATCAAGTTGTCGAGACCACTGTCCGTGTCCGCTATGCCGAGACGGATGCCATGGGCGTGGTCTATCACACCAACTATCTCATCTGGTTTGAGGTGGGGCGCGGTGAGTACTTGCGTCAGAAGGGGAGCGACTATGCCGACTTGGAAGCTCAGGGCTTTTGTCTGCCTGTCTCAGAAGTGGACGCCCGTTTCATAGCCCCGGCGCGATACGGTGATCTGGTCACTATCAGGACCTGGGTGGGAGATCTGCGCAGCCGCAGCATGACCCTGGCCTACGAGGTGGTGATGCAGGAGACGGGGCAGGTTCTGGTCACGGGCCACACCAGGCACATTTGCACGGACCGCGAAGGGCGCGTCAGGGTGATGCCCAGGGAAATGAGGAGATTGCTGGGAGGAGACACGGGGAGATGAGGTCGTCGTGATAAAGTCTGAAACCATCGGCCCCGTCACCAAAGTCAAGCTGGGCCGTGCTCTCTTTGGCCGCGTTTTCTACCACACCACCGCTTACTGGGTTGATGGCCTGCTCATTGACACGGGCTGTGCCTACACAGAAGGGGAGATCATGCAGGCCCTCCAAGGGCTGTCTGTCGAGTGCGTCGTCAACACCCACAGCCACGAGGACCACATCGGAGCCAACGCTGTTTTGCAGGAAAGGCGTGGTGCAAAGATATGGGCCCACCCTTTGGCCCTGCCTGTGCTGGCCGATCCACGCGGCACACAGCCGCTCCAGCCCTACCGGCGCCTGTTCTGGGGCTATCCGAGGCCATCCCAGGGCCAGCCTGTTGGCGAGACGGTGGAAACGGAACACTATCGCTTCCAGGTCATCCACACCCCCGGCCACAGCCCCGATCACATCTGTCTCTACGAGCCCGATGAAGGCTGGCTGTTCAGCGGGGACCTTTACATCGGCGGCCGTGATAGGGCCTTGCGTGCTGATTACGACATTTGCGCCATCGTTGATTCATTGAAAAAGATAATGCCTCTGAAAGTGTCCCGTCTGTTCCCTGGCAGCGGCACGGTACGTGAGAATCCTGGCAAGGATTTGCTGGAGAAAGTAGACTACCTGGAGGAGGCTGGCAGACGAGTGCGAGAGCTTTACCAGCAAGGCTCAAGCCCCCGCCAGATAGCCCGCCGAGTCTTTGGCCCCGAACTGCTGATCGCCTACGTTACATTGGGTCATTTTTCCGGTAAATGTCTGGTGGAATCGTATCTACGGGGGATGGCTGCTGCCCCAACACCATAGTCCAATGGGTTAGTTTTAGCTGGAGGAGGCCAAAGGATGGCCTGCCCGAGTCTAATGAACTTGCTCAAGGAGGAGGTCGTGGAATCCAAGATGCCCAAGAAGAAAACCTACGGCCTGGCTTTGGAGAAGGCCAAGCAAGACCTGTGGGGCCGTGATCCGATGATGGCCGCCGCCCTCAGCGGCGCGATATATGAGAAACTGACGGCCAGCAAAGGCCGTTTCAAGCTCAGGTTCTGGGGAGAGGAATATGTAATTGACTATCCCGAGGCTTCGGTGCGCGAAGAGAAGTCAGGCCAGGAGCCTTCCACCTTTATCCAAATCTTGATCTTGCATTATCTCATCAACGCCGACGGCACCCCGTCGGCTGACAATTGGATCTCTTTTCGAGAATTGCCAGGGGGGCGCGGTTACTACCCTGCTTTCGAGCAGCAAGCCAGCCAGCCTCTGGCGCGAGCCTTTGGCCACGATGCAGAGGGCTTTATCAAGGCGGCGGAAGCTTTGGGTGGAGAGCGCCTGACCTTTGGAAGCGCCTCTTTCCTCTTCCGCATCTTCCCTCGTCAGTGGGTGGCCGTTGTGCTGGATATGGCCGACGAAGAATTTCCCGCCTGGGTCAACATCCTGTTCGATGGAACCGCCAGCCACTATCTGCCGACGGAGGATTGGGCGGTAGTGGGTGAGCTGGTCAGCAGCCGGCTGCTCCAGGTGGCAGGTCGCTAGAGAAGCGCCCGCCAGGACCGGCCACGTTATATTCGTCGCGCCATACTCCTTGCACTCCCTTCGCACACGTGATATAATACTCACGCATCTTCAGGAAAATAAAAAGGGACCAACCACGTCCCAGGTGGAAGGTCCTTAGTTACGCCATCCTTCCTGTCTCGACCAGGAAGTCAGGCTTTGGTTGCAGTATACCAGGAGACGCTTTCCGTGTCAAGCAGGAGAGCGGCTTTGTGGTTGGGAACATCTCAGTATAAAAACAGGTGTGGTAATGAGCCTGTATAACCCGAACCTTTGATCGTGAGGAGGTAAAATATGAACCCCGAAATTGCTGGTGCGTTAGTTACAGCCGCAGCAACTATTTTCACCTCAGCTATTAGTAGCTGGGTTGCCATTAAAGTTAAAGACATGGAATTAAGGGCAAAGAACAAGATAGATAAACCAGTCACTCAAGCCGAGAGGAAGGTAGCTCGTTGGTTATGGGGAGTTGGTGGGGCAGTGATTGGAGCAGCACTGGTATTTGGGGATCTTGGCACTTATGGGGAATTTACCACTAAAGTGGCCTACAGCAGGCTCTCTGTACGATGACTTCAACAATTCAGCGTTTGACGGGGGATGGAATACAGGCTTGTGGAGTGATACTAGTTATCCTGGTATTACATCTATAAAGCAGGAAAGCGGTAGTCTAATTATCTCTCGTCAATCACCTGAAAGCAGTATATTGCGCTCTCTCAGGCCAGGTAAATGGACAATTGACCAACTCGGTTTTGTTGAAGCCAAAGTTATGCTGGATAGCAATATCAAAGCATCAAGCGGGAGCGTTGGTATAGGAATTGATAATTTTACCTCACCTACCTGGTGGCTTTTTTGTGAAATTAGTAGTAGGCTAGGAGATGTCGAAGCTTGGGCAAATTGCAAGACAGATGAAGACGCTAGTGTTCATGGAATTTACTCGGCAAATGGCCTCTCAGTGCAGTACAATACTTGGCACACAATGCGTTTTGAGATAAATCCTGATACAGCGGCTATATTATTCTATATTGACGACCAGCAAATTGGTAGTTTTATTCCTATCGCCCCAGAGACATTTAAGGAAACTCAATTCAGCCTTTTACTGAACGTGCATTCCAAGGATGGGGGCCTTGTCACTGGCTATTTTGACGATGTGCGGGTTGGGCAGTTTGGGCAATAAAGCATCTTTTCACCCGCCGCCAGTCGGCCTTGCCCAATGCTATGACCAGCACAGCGTCAGGGAGCCCACCATAGTAAGATGCGATAGCCCTTTCAATTTTGAAGGAATCATGGAAGACCAGAGACGAGTAGAAGGTGATGAAGTCTACGGCGACAAAGTTATAGGTGACAAGGTCGGCAGGGACAAGCATGGCCTCAGTGGTGCAGAGATCAATCAGATTATTGAAACGCTTCTCAAATATTTTCCACGAGGCCATTTGCAACCATCACGGCTTGACAGTACCTTGAACCTATTCTACCAATACCATGAGCAGCTCCGGGAGTGGAAAGAATTGCACGACTCTCTTGATGATCTCATCAAGGCATTCGATCCGTACTATGTACTGGTCCAGACCTCTGATATGACACGGAAAGTATCAAGTCGGAAAAAGCTTCGAGCCCTATGGGGGCCGGTCTCCCGGCAAGTCGACGCATTGCTGGTCTTTGTAAATAATGCCAACTACATAAATCAACCTCAAGTACTCGGTGATGGGAGTAGGAAAGGCGTAGTACAGGTTGACTCCTTGAATGAACTTCGCCGGCATATTAGCGAACTATTAGAAGCAAGAGCATACCCAACTTTCCAACAATGTCTATTATTTAAGTATTTGAATGTGGATATAGATTGGTGGCAAGAAATATACAAACTCGCAGGGGAGTTTGAACACGTCATCAAACAACAAATGCATTTGGCCGACAAACGGCTACGTGACACAGCTACTGAGATCTATCGACTATTGAGATAGTCGCTACGGAGCTAAGAAACAATGAGGCACTTCCAGAAGAATAATCATTCCAAAAACTGGGGGGTTGCCGTGCGAGTTGGCGAGATTTTGGGACAATTTATTTTCTGGAAATCCCTGAGCAAATTTGAAGCACTAGTAACCCGTCATGAAGAGTTACTAGAACTTCAGAAAGAACAAGACATTGCAGAAAAGGCGCAGATATACATAGAGCAAGTTATAGCTGCCAGCAGTCAAATTGCGGCGCCTCATAAGCGTGATCAGCTTCGTGCAAACTTACGCTATTGGGCAGGCTATGTTTATGATAAGAAAGGCGTTTATCCTAGCATTGAATTAGCTCCACCATCTAGGCTTGCTTCAAGAAACTGGCGACTGAGAAAAACAGTAACTCGGGCTTTTCTGACTGTCATTTTGCTTATGCTTATACTAACGTTATTGGGGGTGGGAGTTAGCATCCGCCAGTTCCTCCTTGTTTCTGTGCTACCTACTTATACCCCTACACTCACGCCTTCGCCCCCACCTACCGAAACACCCACAGTCACAGTTATGCCGACTCCTACAGCGACAGCTACGCCCAGCCCCATGGTGTTTCCTGGGTATGACTGGGAGAGCTGCAACACCGAAGGAGCGGTAGTGCAGACATATGAGGATAGTCAAGGCATTGAGAGTGTAGAGAGCTCCGATAAGATCGCCAGAACGGGGAGTTGCTCATTGAAGCTAAATGCCAGGTTGCATGCCCATCATCCGAACTTCAGCAAGGGGGAAGTCTATGTTCAACTGCCTACACCAGTCGATCTTCAAGATGTAAAGATCGACTGTTGGGTTTACGTGCCTAACCCTAGCGCCACTGGCCCAAAGGATGCTCCTAATGGCGCTCAGCTCTTTGTGAAAGACTTGAGCTTCAAAAGTGAGTACGGGAGTTGGGTAAATCTGGTACACCCAGGGTGGTTCAGAGTGACTCTGACACCGGGGACATCCGCCCCACTTTTTGGTGGCTATATGGATTTCGGTTTTGATCCCAGCGCTGTGCTGATTCTAGGAGTCAAGATTGGCACAAACGACCAAGCAGACGCTAGCTACAGTTACATTGAATCGTTCTACGTGGACAGTTGCACGTTGGAGCCCGCCTAAGTTATGCTCGCCGGGACGCTGCCCACCAGCCTGGGTCAGGGAGCCCGCCAGAACATAAAATTACTATAGCAATTTTATGTTCCTTGCACTCCCTCCCCACACGTGATATAATATGGGTGCATCTCTGGAATTGTGAGCACATCCGTTTGGGTTGACTTGACAAAAGGTCCATTTTCGTGCAAAGTGGAGTCTATCCACAGATTTTACCCAAGACGGAGGCTATCCCATGGAATTTTGCCACAGAGATTTGGTTTTGGAAAGTCGGGCTGCTCTACGGCTGAGACAATTTATCCGCGAGCGACATAAGCAAGGGGCTATAGACACCTTAGACTTTGAACGCTTCGAGCACGAGTTGCATGAACTGGTGATGGCGCTGGAGCGCGAACTGATAGGCGAAGAACTGGCTCACTACGATGTGACGGCTGAAGAGATTGAAGTTGCCGGAGTGATCTATCGGCAGACGTTGACCTCGTCGGAAACGTATCTGTCGGCGGCCGGGCCAGTGACGGTGACGCGGAATCTGTATCGGCCGTCGGGGCGTGGAAGCAAAAGTATCTGCCCGCTGGAATTGCGGGCGGGGATCATTGCCGGTTACTTCACACCGCGCGCCGCCCGTCAGGCCGCGTTCGCGACAGCCCATCTGACGCCGGGAGAAAGCGAAGCCTTGTTCGACGAGATGGGGGGAATGCGACCTTCGCGGTGTAGTCTGGATCGGTTGCCTAAAGAGTTGTCGAGCCATTGGGAAACCCATCGGATGGAATGGGAAGCAGCCTTGCGAACTCAGGAAATCGTGCCATCTGAGGCGACCGTGCTCGCCATCTCGGTCGATGGGGTCATGGTTCCCATGAAAGGCGGTAGCCGTAGCGCCAAGCGCACCCAACCGGGCAAACATGCCAGTGGCCCAACGGGGAACAAGGAAGTGGGCTGCGGGACGGTCGTGCTGTATGACGCCGAAGGGGAGCGCTTGCAAACCACACGCTACGGGCGGATGTCGGAACGCAAGAAAGTCACGCTGCAACAACAACTTGAAACCGAAGTCGCCAGCATTCTGGCCGTGCGCCCCGACTTGATCCGAGTTCATTTGGCCGATGGGGCCGAAGACAACTGGCGTTTGATGACTGAACTGGAACAGAAGTGGAGTAGCCCACCCCAGCCCTGTATTGAGATTGTAGACTTTTATCATGCCTGTGACCATCTTAAGAACGCCTGTGATGCAGCTTGGGGAGAGAGTACGCCGCGCGGCAAAGCCGAGTTTGAACGGTTGAAAACATTGCTCAAAGAAGCGGACGACGGCGCCGAACAGGTTATCCGAGTGTTGAAGTATCAGCGCGGTCGGGCACGGGGACGCAAACGAGAGCGGTTGAATACCGAACTCACCTACTTCCGCAATCAACGCCACCGCATGCACTATGCAGAGTACATCCGCAACCATCTGCCCATTGCCAGCGGCGTGATGGAAGCAACCTGCAAGACGTTGGTCACGCAGCGGATGAAACGATCGGGCATGGCCTGGACTCAGACCGGCGGCCAAGCGATTTTGACCCTGCGCAGTCTGATCCAAAGCGACCGCTGGCAGTCTGCTTGGGAATTGCTCCGCACCGATTTCCACAAAACCGTCGCGGTGCGTAAAACACGAAGCGTTGCGCCCGGGGAGGCTCTTCGAGAACGAATCGATTTCCATCAACTTGTTGGAATACTTGACCATACAGACTACGCAGCGATTCCTTTAGCTGCATAGGCTCGAACATCCGTGCTCACAGTTTCAGAGATGCACCCATATAATATCGCCAGCTATTCGCCAATCTTCAACCTTCCATCGTTGCCCATCGTAGCCAGTAGTCAAGTAGGAGGTCGGAGCGTAAGACATTGAGGGCCAATTTTCTTCGCTGATCGGGAGAGGGTTGGCCTTTTGTTGTTTTGGCTGAGAGGCAACAAAAAGCCCCTCGTCGCAGCGGGGGGAAGACCCGACCAGGTATCGGGTACCCGGTCAGGCAGGTGTATTGTAGCACGGGGTGGCCGCCTGGTCAAGGGCGGCTTTTTGGTTGTCCAGCCATTAGCCTTGAGTACATGGTTAACATGTGATATGGAGAACCGACTGGGGACGTAAGGATGTGGGATGTCTTCATAAGCCATGCCTGGGAGGACAAAGAATCACTCGCTCACCCTTTAGCTAAGGCGCTGGAAGAAAGGGGGCTCCGCGTATGGTACGATAAGTTCGCGCTTCGTGTTGGTGACAAACTTCGTCGCTCAATTGATCACGGGCTGGCCAACTCAAGGTATGGTGTTGTCATCCTAAGTCCGAGCTTCTTTGCAAAGGAATGGCCGCAGAAGGAGCTAGATGGACTCGTGGCCCGTGAGGTCTCAGGTGAGAAAGTGATTCTTCCCGTCTGGCACAACGTCAACGCCGACCAGGTTAGGGAGTACTCGCTTACTCTGGCAGATCGAGTTGCAGTGTCATCAGATCATGGCCTTGAGTACGTCGTCGAGGAACTACTTCGTGTCATAAAGCCAACCTCTGAGGTGGTGCGCCTGCTTAGCTCTGCGCCCCAAGAGCGTCCTTCGGCCAAGCCACGGCGGGTGGTGAATTGGAAAATAGGAGCCATAACCGTGGTGATAGGTGTGCTCATCACTTTGGGTGCATGGTTGGTGCCAAATGCCACAGACAGACTATTAAAGACGCCTACAGCGACACTAACCAGTAGCCCGACACATACACTCATGCCTACGCTGACCGACACGCCAACCAATACGCCTTTTCCTCCCACCGCTACCCCTACTTCCACTCCGCCATCTACGGCAACGCCGGTGCCGCCGACACTGACTGACACGCCGACCGGGACACCAACAGCTACCAATACACCGGTGCCGCCAACCGATACGCCGACCCCCTCCGCTCCGCCGCCGGACATGGTCTACGTCCCAGCCGGGGAGTTCATCATGGGCAGCGACGAGGGGGAAAGTGACGAACAGCCGGTGCATACGGTCCACCTGGACGCTTTCTACATTGACGAGACCGAGGTGACCAATGCTCAATACCGAGCATGTGTGGAGGCAGGGGCATGTGACGCCCCATCGGATACTACCTACTATGACAATGCCGACTATGCCCAACATCCAGTGGTTTTCGTGAGTTGGAACGATGCCGATGTTTACTGCAAATGGGCGGATAAGCGACTGCCCACTGAGGCCGAGTGGGAAAAGGCGGCGCGGGGCACAGATGGGCGGATGTATCCCTGGGGTGAAGGGCTCGATTGTGATCACGCCCAGTACAGTGAATGTGATGGGCAAGCAGTGCCAGTAGGGAGCAAGCCGAAAGGGGCCAGCCCCTATGGGGCACTGGACATGGCGGGCAACGTGTGGGAGTGGGTGGCCGATTGGTATGACGAGAGCTACTACAGCCACTCCCCTTCCCACAATCCTCAGGGGCCGGATTTGGGGGAATATAGGGTGCTGCGTGGGGGCTCGTGGGACAATGTACCGTACAATGTACAGAGCGCTCCCCGCGACAGGCGCAGCCCCGACTCTTGGGTCGACGGCAGGGGGTTTCGTTGCGCCAGGGGTTCTCAATAGGTTCACTGTCCACTGTCCGCTGCTACCTGCTAGGGCGCCCGTTCGGGCGTCTGGCCAAATTATAAGTCGGCGGGGTGGTCGCTCCCACCGCCAACCGGGTCTCACCGTCCTGGTGGCTACGAACAAGCACGGTATCAGGGAGCCCGCCAGAACATAAAATTACTATAGTAATTTTATGTTCCTTGCACTCCCTCCCTACCCGTGATATAATACCCACACCTCAGCCACGTGGCCGAGGGAAATAAAAAGGGACCAACCACGTCACAGGTGGAAGGTCCTTAGTTACGCCCACTTCCTGCTTGGACCAGGAAGGTAGGCTCTGATAGTATACCAGGAGCCGCTTTCCGTGTCAAGCAGGAGAGCGGCTTTGTGGTTGGGGGGAAACGAGTCTGAATGGATAGCTCCTCGTAGGGCCAGCGTCTGTCCTCATCCGCCGGACCGTTAGGTAACTTGACCAAGGAGGCAATGGATGCCCAGGAATACTCTGATGGGCCTAGATGAGCTTTTGCTCGATGTCCCAGATCAAATAGAGCGTCAGTACCTTGAAGAGGCTGTCAAATGCTATCACATTGAAGCCTATCGGGCAGCGGTCATCCTGTCATGGATCGTTACCGCCCGCAACCTAGAGAAGAAGCTAGAGCAACTAGCACGGGAGGATGGCGAGGCCAAAAACTACCGGGTTGGGATAGATAACAAAAAGAAGAATGAGCAAAGCTACGAGGAAGACCTCTTGGATGCATGCAGAGTCCTTGGTATTCTCGACGATCAAGAAACCAAAGAGTTGAAACACCTAAAAGATACACGAAACTGGTGTGCCCACCCAACCAACTACGAGCCAACGGCAGAAAAAGTGCGCCATTGCCTGCGGAGCGCCGTCGAGTACGCTCTGGCAAGACCAATCATCAGAGGTTTTGTGTACATCCGCTCTTTGGCTGAAGACCAGGTAACGGATCAATTCTTCTTGCCATCGTCTAACCCTGATGAGGTTGATGTCTACGTGCGGGAAATGCTGGACAGGGTGCGAAATGACTTGCACTCGAAGTTAGCCGAACGGATGGTGCATACTTTCCAAGACTCAGATTCAACAGCAACGACGCAGCAGAATGTCAAACTGTTCTTGAGCTCGATGGTGCGACAATCGCCTTCCGAGAATCTTTCCGAGCTGACCCACGCCATTGAGCCGCTGCTGGATACCGATTTGCGTACCAGTGCAGTTATCTTGAGCTCTCGACCTGAGTCAATTGACCATCTTGGGATTTTGCAGCGGGATAGGCTGAAAGCCTTTGTTATTGATGAGGTCACTGCTGGTGCTATCCCTGATCCGTTGATGCTCCATGCTTTAGAAGCGATAGTCGCTAGCAGTTCTCTTGATGAAGACCAGATTCAGCAAATGAGCGATAGCCTCCGTATGCACATATATGATTTGTACTCTCAACTGGAGAACCAAGATGCTCCATTCTTCGCCAATATTCTGATCGAGCGGTTAGAATCGGATTTTGCCAGAACATATTGGGGTGAGCGCGGGACGGATTTCGACAGAGCGAATCCTGCTGCACAATTTATTCAGAGGATTGGGTTGGATAGCTTTGACTCACAACCCGTTGAGTCCCGGCAACGATTGGCTAATGCGATAGCATTTGCGGCAGCGGAAAACGCTTACGATGCGATTCGAATCTTCACTTCTGTAACAAGATTGAGCGATGAGTGGCTTCGACTACTGCTGGATGGTTTAGCCCATCACCTTATGGAGGACAACCGTTTCCATAACCTCAATGTACTGACGTCTCCGCTGACTGAATGGGTTGGTCGAGGCCACGACCTTACGACAGCGTGGAAGGATCTTCTACAACAGACCTTGGGTGAGTATGAGAGACAGTCTCCCGAGACAGATTTCTCGTTGCCAACGATAAGTTGGTATCCTACTTCGCCTCGGGAATCGGTCAAACGGCTGGCTGAGATGTTTGAACAAGTGGCCCACACGTTACGAGATCGGGGTTATGATGACAGCCTTGTCGTTAGATTCGTAGCATACCTCCGTGCTGTCCATCCCAGTTCCTTTTCCCCAGAGGCTAAAGTAGAGGGGTTCTAGCGTCACAGAAAGACGATTTGTTTTTGGGTGGAGGCACCTAATCCTCGCCGCACCCGACCGCCCAAGCCGCAACTTCAGGCGTCCCGGCCGCAGCAGAAAGCCAACGTAGGAGGTGGAAATGCCTATTGTTCACGTAAACGTCTGGGAAGGTTTTGGGCAGGAAAAAGCCAAAACCGTGATCCAAAACATAACCCAAGTCTTTGTAGACCTGGGCATTCCTGCACATGCTGTGGAAGTCATCGTGCACGAAATCCAGAAGTCACACTGGGGAATTGGTGGGGAGCCAGCTTTGGAGAAATTCAAAGATGAATCACCGCCCAAGTAGGTTATAGTCGCGGGGCGACTCTGCCACCACCAACCGTCTTGCCCGTCGGGGAGCCCGCCAGACTATACGGTTATGATCATAACGCCATAGGCTGGCCAACCGCAATCTCACGGACTGGCCAGGATGCAATGGTCGGGCGGGTTGTCTCGGTTCCGTTGGATCACTGCCGCATGGTTTTGAAAGAGAGGTGAGAATATGCTACGTCTACACCGCATTATCAACGTTCGTTTCTTCACTTTGATCTTAGTTGTTTCCCTCGCAACAGCTTGTGATGGCACAAAACCTGCTGTCGGCGAAACTTGGACATTGGTGGAACTGTTGACTAGAGGGAAGCGGACAGACATTGTACCAGAGGTTGTTGAGGTGCGAAATTGCGGTGTAGCTGAGCGTAAGACAGTCAATTGCTCGGCTGGTACTTCAAACGACCTCAGTGTCAATTTAGGTGGAGGTGTTACTTTCGGTGGGGGTGTTGAGGGAACAATAAGTGCCAGTGTTAGCTCTGGTTTAGGACTAGGGCGTGACAGTGGAGAAAGCTTAGCTTTGGATTTGCCACCGGAGGGTTTTATATACCGGTATACGATAGAGAAAACATATCGTGTTTTGGCAGGGGAGGTATTGGCACGTTCGTCAGAGGGCAATGAGCATAGAGCTCCCTATGCCTTTCATGCCAGTTGCTCAATTAGGATTGAATCACGAGAAGAGTCACCTTGTACCAAAGCCCAGGCTCCAACCGTAACTCCCGCAGCTAAGCCTATACTGCCGGCTGATACGCCTGTGTCTGTCCCACCCCCACCGACGCCAGTGCCGCCAACTGATACACCTCCCCTAATACCTGCCTTGACATCGACACCAACATACACACCTGTGCCGCCGACGTCAGACTTAACGGGAAAAATCGCCTATGCCATGAGAGATGGAATCTACGTTATGGATGCTGAGGGAAGCAATAGGAACAAAGTTTACGAAATAGCTGGTTGGATGCCGGTTCTATCCCCCGATGGGAATAAGATAGCATTCATAAGACAAGACGGGCTTTGGGTGATGGATGCCAACGGAAGTGGTGTGCAGCAGATTGTGAACTCGGATAGAATTTGCTGCGCCGCCTGGGCACCTGATTCAACTCAGGTTGTTTACACTGACTCGTGGGCAGGGTACATTGTCAAAATACCAGGTGGTATACCAGAACATATAGGTGGTGAGTGGAGGTACCTAGCTTGGTCACCTGACGGTGTTTGGTTTGCTGGTCAGAGTGGCCAGGGCTTAGTGAAGCAACCGGTATCGGGAGGGCACACATCTGTGCTCGATCCGTCTACCGGGTGGCAAGAGGGTCAGCCCACGTGGTCGCCTGATGGCACAAGGATCGCTTATGTGAAAGGAGACGACATCTTTGTCATGAATGCCGATGGCTCAGGCCAGGCAAGGCTAACAGATCACCCAGCCAGTGACCGGTACCCCCATTGGTCTCCCGACGGCAGCAAGATCGTCTTCGATACCAATCGGGATGGTAACTACGAGATTTACGTGATGAATCCTGACGGCAGTGACCAAGTGAATCTTACCAACAGTGCCGAGTCTGAGTGGTGGCCTACCTGGGCGCCATGAGCTTGCTGTACCTATACCCGGCAACCCCACGGGCTGCAAAGGTGTGAGCGGGTGGCCTATCTTACTTCCCCCAGACGAAATAGCGGCGAAAGGAGCAGGACCATGAACTTTTTCCAGAAATTGCTGACGGCCATCGTCCCACGGCGCTGGGCTGACGAGATGGAAGCCGAATCACGCTCGTGGGTGCTGCACTGCAACGTCTGTGGCTTGGAGCGGTCCGTCTGGGAGGTGGGCGGAGTCCGGTGGAAAGCCGCCGGCCGCTCTTCCCGCCGTATGCACTGCCCCCGGTGCGGTCAGACCACTTGGCATACGCTCTATCGCAAGCTGTCTGAGTCGCCAGCGGAAGGAGAATAGATCATGCCGAACGTCAATGACGTTGGTGATCGTGCAACGAAATGGATACGCTGGGTTGCTCGGATCTGGGGAACCTTGATCGTTGCATTCACTCTACTTATGCTCATCGGCTATGCCTGGAACTGGGTGACAACTGGTAAAGCAGACCCGCATGCAGTGGAGGATTATCCCCCCATTGAAAACTTGCCCCCGCTATTCGGCCTTTTGAGTGTCCTGGGATTGGGCGTTGCCTGGCGTTGGGAGGGATTAGGAGGAGCGATTACCGTTGTTTTCAATCTGGCAGCCCTTCCGGTGCTTCTGATTCATTGGCCGATTACTCATGACTTTCCTCGCTATCTTGTGGCTCCTTATGGTACATGGATGATAATCGCCATTCCTGGAATATTATTCCTGATGTGTTGGCGGCGATCGAAAAAGAGGGTAGTTCCTCAGCACGGCGCATAACAACTCGTTGGTGTGTCCTGAAAATAGTAATTTTATGTTCCTTGCACTCCCTCCCCACACGTGATATAATATCGTCGTCAAACATTCGCCAATCGTCAACATTCTATCGTCGCTGCTCCATCACAGCCAGTAGTCAAGTAGGAGATAGGAGCGTAAGACATTGAAGGCCAATTTTCTTCGCTGATCGGGAGAGGGTTGGCCTTTTGTTGTTTTGGCTGAGAGGCAATAAAGAGCCTCTCGTTATGGGGACGAGGGGAAGTCCCGACCAGGTTATAGAGAGGGCACCCGGTCAGGCAGGGGTATTTTGGCACGGGGTGGCCGCCTGGTCAAGGCGGCTTTTTGGTTGGGAGATTCACTGAAAGGAGAGTGAGAAATGGAAAAGCATGTCACCGTTGTAGGGGCGCTCCACATTGGATTTGGCATCTTGGGGATTTTGGCTGCTATGGTCGTTTTTGGGGTTGTGATCATTGTCTTTGCGGGTACGGTTGGCCCTGGCGTTCTCTCGGGAGATCGGGAAGCTTTGGCCATCCTCACAGCCATCGGCTCTGGGGTAGCTCTTCTATTATCTGGGGTAGCTCTTCTATTAGTTCTGCTCTCGGTGCCTGGGATTATTGGTGGCATTGGGCTGTTGAAGCGGAAGCCCTGGGCAAGGATTCTGGTCATGATACTTGCCGCTTTTGACTTGATGAACATCCCGATCGGAACTGCTGTCGGGGTCTATACTTTCTGGGTTCTGGTGCAGGACGAGACGGTAGGACTATTTGCTGAGAGGTAACAAAAAACCCGGCTTTGCAGGTTGTGGGACCTATCCCACCAACTGGGCAATCTCACGGGCTGGCCAGGGTGATGCAATGGTGTGAGCGGGCGGGTTGTCTCGCTTCCGTTGGGCGGCGGCCGGGCGAATAGGATTTGTAGAAGGCATTCATCATGTCTAACGACTATCCAAGAATAGCAAGGGAAGACAAGACTGTTGAGGGTATGATCAACATCTATTGTCATGGCCAGCATGGAACCAGAGAAGAGCTTTGCTTCGAGTGCAGAGAGCTTTTGAGTTATGCCAGGGAGCGCCTCAACAAGTGTCCGTTCCAGGAGGGCAAAACGACGTGCGCCAAGTGTCCTGTGCATTGCTACAAGCCCGCTATGAGGGAGAAGATCAGGGCCGTGATGCGGTATGCCGGTCCCCGCATGGTTTACCGGCATCCTATTTTGACGCTGTTTCACTTCATTGACGGCTTGAGAAAGGAGCCGATTCGCCATCAGCGGAGAGCGGGCAATTAGGGGCAAGCGTCAGGCGGTCTGGCTCCGGTCCGTTCTACGAAAACGTCGCCTCATCACATCAATCGGCTTGCCCGATGCCACGGCACATGTTTGACAAAATGCCCGGCATCTTGGGGCGGTGAGCAGTGCTGTACTGCTTCGAAATCCCGGTTGGGACACCAATTGCACTTTTCCACAACGTATGCTATAATCCGGCAGCAAAGACAAGAATATCCTTCGGAAGATTGAAACTTTTAGGCCGAGGAGGCAAGGTGGCTAAGAAAAAGTGCGATAAGAACTGTCCGTATCGTTTGCTCAAGATTCGTTGTCCGTTTGGGGTGAAAGAGACCAAGAAAGACAAGTAAGGGTATCATCTACTGGGCTTGTTGTAGCCCACGATACAGGAGAAGAGGGCCGTTCTGTTATTCAGGACGGCTTTGCTTTTCGTCCACCAGTCAAGAGGGCGTGAAGGCGCTATCCGGCTGGTTATGCCTGAAACCGAAAAGGCCGGCCCTTCTCAGGTGACCGGCCTCGTCCTTTTCGGTACTCACAGCGTCGTGGTGGACGCTTCCCTCTGTGCCCTGGCAGCCCGCAAAGTCACTGGCCGTCACCTCCAGGCCCAGCTCCAGGTATTTCATCGTCGTCTGGACGGAAGCGTGACCCAGCAGCGTTGAAAGCTGAGTGAACGGTCCTTCTTGCATGATTGCGCTTTATCGAGTACAATACGGGCCGTGAGGGCGAAGGGAAACGCTTGTCCGTTGCAACTGGCACTTTTGGGAATAGTGTTGTACAATATCGGGGCGGGGAGGTGAACCCATGTTAAATGAGATCGAGGCAATCAAGAAAGACATTCTAGAATCCGGGTTCTCACTGGAATTGGAAACCTCAGGACTCTTGCGGAGCCAGGGCTGGCGTGTGCAAAACAACGTCTACTACATGGATTGGCATGCGGGCAGAGCCCGTGAGATAGACGTGATCGGGACTCGGGGCGGGCAGGTCTTTGCCGCTGATGGCTCTGGCGATTTCGTGCTCTTGCACTACAATCTGATCATCGAGTGCAAGAAAGACGACGGCAAGCCCTGGGTTTTCTTTGCGGGCGAGCCAGAGCCCCGAGTGAAATTCGAACACAAGCGCTATCCCAGCATCGCAGGGCTGTATCGTTATTCGTTCCTCGAGTCCAGGGAAAAGAGCATAGAGCACCACTATTTCACTGTGCGTCGAAAGAGCAGATCCCACCGCGTAGCCTTCAGAGATCAGACCAACACCTCGATTCACCAGGCAATAGACGCTGTGATCAAAGCTACCGTGTTTCGAACCGAAAGTGACTCGCATCTCAAGCGACCGCCTCAGGGAGGCCCCCCTATATGGGCCGTGATCTGGCTCTGCTACCCGGTGATCGTTTTTGATGGACATCTCTATGAGTGCATCATCGTGGACGACGAGCCAAATCTCAGCAGTGTCGGCTATTTGCAGCACCTGGCCGACCATCAAAGCCGCAAAGAGATGGGAGCGCTTGGATTCGAGACTTTTCCTATTGATGTGGTTCAGAGCAATCATCTAGACAAATTCCTCGACATGATAGAGCAGGAGCACGTGGCGTTGATGGCCGAAATTGCGGAGAATTTCGCTCTCGTGAGAGAGATGGCAGACCAGCCACCGAAAGCCTGATGCTCTGCGTACCCGTCAATGTCATCAAGTTAAGGAAGCGGGACCGAGGTGCGACGCACTTGCTGTCATCGGGAAGCACTCAACCAGCGCCAAATCAAGTCAAATCGCAGCCTTTTAGATATCACTGTAAGTGCGTCGCACCTTAACGACATTGGCATACCCGTAGATAAGTGTCAGTCCTACAGAGGGGGGCTCCGGTTCCGTATGGGACCGGAGAGCCCCTTGTTTGTTGATAGGCGCTCGTGGGTCAAATTTCCTATTGTCTTTGGAACCGAATCAGGTTATAATGTACCTGGCAGACTTGGTAAGCCGCCGTAACCCTTGCGAAGGTTACAAAAGGCATTTGCCATAGGGCACTTTCTGGTTGTCGAAGGCGTGTTTGTCCAGAAATCTACTACCTAACCTTCGCAAGGGTTTGCTATCCTGAATTTTCAGACGCACTCTCAGACGGGAGAACATGGTGAGGAAACGGCTACTCTGGTCAGGGGCAAAGGCCCTCTTGGCGGGCTTTTTGATTATTCTATTGGGCGCAACGACAGCGCAGCCACTGACGATGGCCTCCGATGTGAGCATCACAGCTCAGGGCAGCAGCCTGGTCGAGGTAGGCGGGTTGGTGACCTATACGATCACTTTGTCCAACTCGCGCCGGCAAGATCTATCGGACGTGGCGGTGGCCGACAAGTTGCCCGAAGGCTTTACCTATGTGCCGGGCTCGACAACTGTTCAGATAAACGGACAGGTCGTCTCGGAAGCTGACCCCGCAATCAGCGGGCGTGATCTCACCTGGGGGCCCTTTATGGCTCCCTCTGCTGCCTGGGTCTATGACAACCCTTATGGCGTCCACACCTATGTGCAGGACATGTGCCTCGACCGATACATTGATTTTCAACTGGACAAGGCTCTCGGTCTGGTGGGCCCGGGGGGACACGTCAAGCAACTTCTGTACCCTGTGACCAACACGACAACGGGTCCTCGACAGTGCTGGGTCGAGTTCGTTGACGGTGCTTACGACCGCGAGCTCGTGCCTGTTGTGCGCATCCAGGGAGTGTGGGGGGGCAGTTGTTGGATCAAACCCCAGGCCGATGCCCCTGGCGATTATACCTCTATCGCTGCGGCCTACAAGCGGGTCGTCCAGGGGCTGCCCCGCCGCGACGGACACACTCTCTACGTCGAGGTATGGAACGAGCCAGACCTGCCCGTCGAGTGGAGCGGGTCGCCCAGCGCCTGGGAGTACGGTCATTTCTTCGTTGACGTGGCGGCGGCCATCCACAGCCTGGGCGATTCACGCATCAAGGTTCTCAACGGGGGACTGACCCCAGGCAACAGCAGCTTTACCCGCCAACTGGTATCCGTCCCCGGCTTTGTTGATTCCTTTGACCTGTGGGCTGCCCATTGTTATCCTCACAACCATCCCCCCGAATACAATCTTCACCAGGGAACAGCTACTTATCCTCAATTTGCCATAGACAGTTACCTGCTCGAACTGGATGTCCTGGCCCGCTATGGTGGCCGGAGAGACGTTCAGGTCATCCTGACCGAAACGGGATATGCCCTCTATGAGAACACCTTTGGCTTTGAGGGTTATCCGCCTATCAGTGAAAGCAATCGGGCTGCTTACATGGTGCGGGCTTTTCAGGATTACTGGCTCTCCTGGCCCGAGGTCGTGGCTGCCACCCCCTTCGAGTTGGTTGACCCCTACGGCACAACGTGGTACATGGACTGGCTCTACCCTACCACCGACATCCCTCACCAGCAGTACTCGGCCATAGAGGCCCTGCCCAAGCCGGGTCCGGTTCTCGTGCCGGGCACCCTGACCGTTGCTTTCCAGGCGCGGGCTTCGGATATACCGGGCACTTATTACAGCGATGTCTTTGCCATCGCCCAGGTCGTCATCGCCGCTGCCGAAGGTACGGCTGAGGTCAGGGTCGTGGATAGACCGCAACGCGGGTATCTGCCCCTCGTGACGAGCAGGTTGACCTCTCCCATCTCGCCTTCGGCCACGGCCGCCACCGGGCCAGTGACCGAAGTTGAGCCCATTTTGACCTGGCAACCTTTTGTATCCAGTACCATCCTCAGTTCCTCAATGCGGACGGCGGAAACACCGCCGCTTGTGAATAGCATTGGTGTGGAGGCTGGACCGCGGGGGATGGCCATTGATTCGCTGGCCCAAAGGGCCTACGTGACCACTGAGAGCGGGTTGGCCATCGTTGACCTGAAGGAAAACAGTTTAGTGACGACTGTATCCCTGGGCGCTGACCCTCAGGGGGTGGCCGTCAACCCCTCCACAGGCCTCGTTTATGTTGCCCTTTCTGGGGGGGGCAGCCTTTGCGAGGTGGACGGGCTTGAGGGGCAGGTGTCGGCTGTCCTTGCGGGGCTGAAACGGCCGCGGGGTGTGGCCGTGAATCCAAAGACGAACCGGGTTTACGTGACGGATACGGGCGCTGACAGGCTGGTCGTGGTGGATGGCACCAACGATGAGATGCTGGCCAGCCTGCCGATGGGTTCCTATCCCGACGCTGTAGCCGTTGACCCGGGGGCAAACCGTGTCTACGTGGCCAATGCTGGCGATGGGAGTCTCTGGATTCTGGATGGAACGAGCCACGAGCTCATCGGTCGTGTCAAAGTGGCCGTGGGGCCTGCCCTGGGGATGGCCGTCAACCCGGGTACGGGGCGCGTCTATATCGTCCATGCCCTGGCTCCTGGCCAGCATGGTCTGACCGTGATAGATGGCCACGGTGGAGACGTCGTGGCCACCCTGGCCGGAGACTACAGCCGCCCCCTGGGAGCGGCCTATGCCGTGGCTGTGGATGAAGAGGCCCATCGTCTCTACCTGGCTGCTGAGGGGGAGTTGTTGGTCATCAACGGCGAGAGCCACGACCTGGTTGCCGTCATCCCGACGGGAGCCATCGCCTATAACTTTGGCCTGGCTGTGGACCAGGCCACGGGGCGGGTCTGTGTGGCGGATGTCCAGGAACCCAGGATCTTGATCGTTGGGAAGTGAAAGATGCTGAATCGTTTCAAGGTAGAGTTCTTTGCTTTCATCCTCCCCTCGGCCGAGGTCGGTGCGGAGAAGCCTGATGAGGCGATTTTCAGGTTGGCCTTGCAACGTCTTGGCTTGAGGCCGGAAGAGGTCGCCCACGTCGGCGATCAATACGAGACCGATGTGATAGGGGCGCGGGCTGTGGGTATCACGCCTATTCTGCTGGACCGCGAGGGCAAAGCCAAATATCAGGACGTGATCTGTATCAGCAGTCTGACAGAGCTGACTGTTGGAGCAGTGTCGTCAAGTTAAGGAAGCAGGACCGAGGTGCGACGCACTTGCTGTCATCGGGAAGCACTCCATCGGCACCAAATCAAGTCAAATCGCAGCCTTTTGGACATCGCTGTAAGTGCGTTGCACCTTGGAGGATAAGGGGGAAAAGGAGATGGCTAAAGCCAAGATCATTCTCAATCCCTATGCGGGGCGGTGGAAGGGGCAGAGATCCATACCTGCCATGGAGGCCGCTTTGGGGAAGGCCGGCGTGGATTTTGACCTGGTTTGCTCAGCCGGACCCGATCATGCTATCGAACTGGCACGGGAGGCAGCCCTTGGGGGCTACAGTCCGGTGGTGGCTGCTGGCGGCGATGGCACCATCGGCGAGGTGGTGAACGGCCTGATGCAGGCGGCTGGCGACCAGGTGGCTGGTCCCCTGGCCATCATCCCCCTGGGCTCGGCCAACGATTTCATCCAGACTCTGGGCACACCCGCCGATATCCAGGGAGCCTGTCAACTGCTGCAGGCGGGGCGGGTGCGGACCATTGACGTGGGATGGGTCAACGAGCGCTATTTCATCAACGACGTGGGGGTGGGCTTTGAGCCTCAGGTGACCCTGGAGAGCCGCAAGATCAAGCGGCTGCGGGGCAAACTCATCTACCTGGTGGCTGTCCTGCGCGCGGTGCGGGATCCCATGCAGGCTCACATGACTATAGAATGGGATGGGGGCCAGCGGGTTTCCAAGCCCATCCTGATGGTCTCGGTGGCCAATGGCCGCTGCACTGGCGGTTTCTGGCTGACCCCCCATGCGGAACTGGACGACGGAGAGCTGGATTTCATCTTTGCCGACGCTCTGAGCCGCTTGCAGATCCCGCGCTTCCTGCCCGAGGTGATGCGCGGAACGCATCTCGACAAGGACCCCGTCACCTATGGGCGCACCCGGCATATCGTCATCGCTTCCGATGAGCCCCTGCCGGTGGTAGCTGATGGGGAGATCATGACCACCGAGGCCCACCGTCTGGAGATGGAGGTTCTGCCAGGGCGGATGCAGATGCTGTGTTGAGTGGTCGGTAGGTATAATCAATCCTGTGGAGGGTGCCAGCCGACACTGACCCAGCGGCGCCGCGCGGTCACGCGCAGAGCATCGTTCATGCGCAGGGCAACAACGGTCGCCCGGCCCACGGCAGTCAGGCCGATGATCTGTGTGCCATCGGCGATCCAAGCAAAGTGTTCAGTCCATACTTGGGTGCGTGGGTTAAAGAGGGGAACGTTTTCGCCAGTCAGGGGATCTTCTGCCTGCGTCCTGGTTCCTTTGAACTCGTTGCAGCGATAACAGGCCAGCCAGAGATTGGCCAGAGTTGTTTTACCGCCTTTCGCCCGTGGAATGATGTGATCAACAGTCATTGGGATCCCGGTATTGGCTTCCGTAGTCAGGCAGTAGCCGCAGCGATGCTGGCCTTCCTCCGCCAGTTTCCGACGCAGGCTAGCAGAGATGTGAGGCTCGTTCATCCCATATTGCTCAACGATTCAGGAGAGGGCAACTGATAGCCTCGCCATCTGAGCAAGGCGGCCGCGTGTGCTTTGAGCAGCGTAAACCGGTCGGCTTCCTGGCGTAGTTCATCTAGCTTGCGCCGCTCGGCGTCGGTAAGAGTGTCATTAGCATGGCGGTCTAGCAACTCTTGGTGACGCCTCATGTCAGCTTTGGATCTGGAACTGCGAACAATGTGCCACAAGGCTTCATCGTCTAGCCTGTCGAGCGCCGCCAGGTCTGCCTGGAACTCGGCCGGTGCATCGTTCCAGGCCGGAGGACTACCTACTTGGAGTGCGTGCAACACCACTTCGTCCAGCGAACGTTGTGTTGCCTGAGCCGTTTGCAGCAGTCGGCGATACAGCATCTCTGGCAAGTTCAGCGTCACAGTATTTACTGACATCTTTCACCTCCAAATCAGGTGGCGACGTAGGCTGGCGGTGAGGCAACCACCTTGGGGTTTTGTAAGCGCGAGCGGATTGGGGCCAGTTCTCCCACCTCTACGTACACTAAATTTATTCTACCATGATCTAACGCAAAAGACAAACGAAAGGACTCTCTATGAGCAAGCAACTGATTGTCAATGCTGACGACTATGGGCGCACCGCCGGGGTGGTGGAAGGCATCCTGCGGGCGCATCAGCAGGGGATCGTGACCTCGACGACGGCTATGATGAACATGCCGGGCATCGAAGATGCGCTAAGTCGCGCCCAAGGCTGTCCCGATCTGGGTTTGGGCGTCCATCTTGTCTTCAGCGCCTGGCAGCCCCTGCTGCCACCGGAACAGATCCCCAGCCTGGTGGATGCCGATGGGGCTTTCTTAAGTCAAAAGGCCATCTGGGCTCGGCCAGAGGCCATCGAGCGCGATGAGTTGCGGGCCGAGCTGACAGCCCAGATCGAGCGCTTTCGGGTCTTGACCGGTCACCTGCCTGACCACCTGGACTGCCATCATTTTGTCCATTCCCACCCGCTTTTCTTTGCCCTCTACGTCGAGTTGGCTGCCCAGTGGGACCTGTCCATCCGCGCGCCTTTCCCTCCCGAAGAGGCCTTGAACCAGGCAGCGGCTACCGTTCCCCTTATAGAAGGGCTTCCCCTCTCTGCAGTGCGGGACATGATGCGCCAGGACCGAGAACTGGTGCAGGCCAAGGGAGTGCGTCATCCCGATCATTGGATTGGCAGTTTCTATGGCGAAGAGGCCGTCACCTTGGAAAACCTGCTGGTCATCCTGGAGAATCTGAGGGAGGGCACCACGGAATTGATGTGCCATCCGGGGCTGGCGGACGAGCAACTGCTGGCGGAGAGCATATATGGACGGCCACGGGAGAAGGAACTCGAGTTGCTGTGCCATCCTCGTGTGCGGGAAAAGTTGGGTGAATTGGGCATCGATCTGGTCAACTTTGGTGCCCTCTCCACACCCTGGCCTGCTGTAAGTTGACAAAGTGGGATAGAACGGTATAATAAAGCGTCCTTTACCGGGCTATATAGAACCCTTACCCAAAATGGAGGAGCAAATTGATCGTCAAAGTGCTTCAAGTCGGCCCCATCATGACCAACTGTTACATCGTTGGCTGTGAGGAGACCAAACAAGGAGCCATCATTGACCCCGGCGGCAATGGGGATTACATTCTTTCAGAAGTCCGGATGCTGGGTCTCGAGATAAAATACGTCATCAACACCCATGCCCACTTTGATCACACTTTAGCCAACGGAGAAGTGATCGAGGGTCTCAAGGAACGTCAGCAACAGCCGCCTTTGCTAGCCATCCACAAGGCCGAGGAGCCCATGCTGAAGAGTGGTGGTGGGGGGGCTTTGTTCGGCCTGAGGGGGTTTTCCAGTCCTCCGCCGGATATGTATCTTGAGGAGGGCGACGTGCTGATCTTGGGTCAGGTCAAGCTCAAGGTGCTCTACACTCCGGGGCACTCGATGGGCAGCGTTTCATTGCTCAACGAAGAGGAAAAGGCCGTCTTTGATGGCGACGTTCTGTTCAACATGGGCATCGGCCGCACCGACTTGACGGGTGGAAGTCTTGAGACCCTTATGGACAGCATATGCAACAAGCTGCTGACCTTGCCTGATGATACAGTGGTCTATTCGGGTCACGGTCCGGCCACTACCATCGGCCGCGAACGGGCCGGGAATCCTTTCTTGACGGGGAGGTGGTTTTAGGTTCAAGGACGAGAGCCTTGTATGATTTGGTCGGGGCGAGGACTGAAATACAAGCCCCCTGCTGTAGCTTCAGCAAGGGGCTGATTTTATAACGCTATGACCTATCGAAAGAGATCTTCGATGTTTTTATAAGTTTGCTCTGTTCTTCTAGCGATCTTGCCTACGTCTACAAGGCGCTCTGCGTCGTTTATATGGTAGATGATACGATAGGCTCCTGCACGCACGCGGTAGATGTTGTCTACGAGTTTTCTGCACCCACGAGGCCGCGGATTCCCTCGTAGCGCCATGAGTTTGGCATCTACCAGATCGAAATCCGGAGGGGAAATATCATCCAATTGCTTGCGCACTTTTTTGCTGCGGAGTCTAACCTGGTACACTGGCAAGTCTCCGCTCCCGATAGTCTTCGTAGTTTACCGCTTCGCTTTCATCGGTTTGCAGGGCTTCTTGCATATCGCGGATGTCTTCCAGGTCTTCCAACTTGGCTACCATCTCTTCAAGTTGCGCCAGTAGACGGTTGTATTCTTCCAGAGGTATGACGACCACTGGTCCCTGAATTTGCAAAGTCCCTACCGTGTTTGCAGGCATGTGCCATCTCCTCTATCGCTTTCGGCGTTATTATACCTCACTGTCCCCCAAAAGGCAACCCGATTTCACTATTGCCGACCCCCTGAAAACGGGATGCTAGCGCAGACGGCTGTACCGCTGTTCCACAACAGTTTGCCCTGCCGGGCTCAGGGCAAACTCGATGAAGGCTTTGACCTCTCCCGTCGGTTCCTGGCCTGTCAGGAGGTAGAGGTGACGGGGCAAGGGGTAGGCACCGGACTGAACGGTGGCCGGCGTAGGGCTCACACCTTCGACTGGTAAGGCTTTCACCTGAGTTGAGAGGTAGCCCATGGAGACGTAGCCGATAGCCGTCGGATGGCGGGCTGTGTATTCGACCACGGCCTCACTTGAGGGCATTACGATAGCCGTCAGAGTGACACGCTTTTCCCCCACGACCATCTCCTCGAAAACCTCTCGTGTGCCTGAGCCGTCCTCCCGGCTGACCACCACAATCTCCCCAGGTGTTCCTCCTATCTCCTCCCAATCCAGGATCCGGCCGAAAAAGATGTCCCTGGCCTGGGGCAGTGTCAGGCCCTCCACGGCATTCTGAGGGTGAACCACCAGGGCGATGCCGTCCTGAGCGATAGCGGTCCACCACAGCCGTTTGGCTCCCGTCTCTGGGTCCCTTTCCTCTTCCGCCGTGGGCTTTCGAGATGCGGTGCCGATGTCAATCTCGTTCCCTCTGGCCAGGGCGATGCCCAGGCGCGATCCTCCACCCCTTACTTCAATGGTCACGTGCTCGTGTCGCCCATGATAGGCCTGAGCCAGGTCTTCTATCAGGGGTTGCATGGAGGTGGAGCCAGCGACCTTGAGATAGACTGGCTCGTGGGGTTCCAGGGGCGCGCCGCAAGCGGTCAATAACCATAACAGGGTGGGCAGGGTAAGAAAATAGAAAAGGTTGTGGTAGGACAAGCTTTTACTCCATCAAATCAGTGAGACAAGACAGCAGTTGCCAGACAGGCACCTCCAGCCAGCCAGCAGTAGATGGCAAAGACGTACAGCCTGCCCCGTTGCAGGTATGAGAGCAGAAATCGGATGCACAGGTAGCCGCTGACGGCTGCAGCCAGGAAACCGAGGATCAGGGGAAGGAGATGGGCAGTTGCGTTTCCCATCTCGAAAAGGTCAAGGATTTGCAGCAACCCGGCTCCGAAGATGATGGGGGTGGCCAGGAGGAAACTGTAGCGAGCAGCGGCTTCCCGTTTGAGCCCACGGAAGAGGCCGGCGGCCATGGTGGCCCCCGAACGCGAGATGCCCGGGGCGATGGCACAACCCTGGGCGATGCCGATGATGATAGCATCCAGGAAGGTCAGTCGGTGGGGTTCCTTTTGGTGTTTGCCCAGCCACTCGCTGAGAGCCAGGATCAGGCCAGTGATCAGGAGAAAGCCCGCTACCCAGGCAGGGGCAGCGAACAGGCTCTCGAAAAAGTCCTCCCCCACGTATCCCATCAACGCGGCGGGCAAGGTGCCGACGATGATCAGCCAGGCGAT
>Ga0180437_10002983_pt1 | contig 25907 bp, 39 predicted proteins | sample SS_ome_4_FD_132410 | JGI IMG/M metagenome (GOLD analysis project Ga0180437, IMG submission 132410) | Hypersaline lake sediment archaeal communities from the Salton Sea, California, USA - SS_3_D_1 metaG | ecosystem: Environmental > Aquatic > Non-marine Saline and Alkaline > Hypersaline >... | reverse complement strand
ATGACTCTTTTTTTTTCACGAGTTTTGGAGTTTAACAATGGGTAAGCGAGGCCCCGCAAAAGAGCCAACGGCAAAGCTGGCAAAAAAAGGCTCATGGCGAGCTAAAGACCGCAAGGATGAGCCGGTATATAATGGCGTAGAATCGCTGCGTATGCCACCTGGCCTTGGTTATCACGGGCAAAAGATGTGGAACCGGCTTTTACCGATGCTATGCAATCAAGGTGTATTGACCGAGGTTGATATTGCAGGTTTTGAGCGATATTGCTTTATGTGGCAACAGTGGAAAACTATAGCAAAACAAGATGAAGTTGATATAAACAAGCTTATGAAGCTGGAATCTGGCTTTTCAAAGCTTGAGCAGCAATTTGGATTGACTCCGGCTAGCAGGCCGAACGTGAAGGCAACAAAAAAGAATGACGAAACTAGCAAACAAAATTACTTCAAAGTGGGTTAAGCTTCTCACGGAGATACCCGGTTACGATCCCATCGCGACCGCTGGTGATTGTACGTTTGATGTGGATGCGGCTGAGAATGCTATCGGCTTTTTCCATGACCACTTGTGTCTGATTGAGGGTGAAAAGGCAGGGCAACCGTTTTTCCTTGAGCCTTGGCAGAAATGTATTGTTGCGAACCTGTTCGGATGGAAGCGTCCGAATGGCACAAGGCGATATCGTGAATCCTTTATATTCGTCCCTCGTAAGAACGGGAAAACTCCTTTTGTTGCTGGTTTGGTCAATTATGTTGCTTATTGCGATCAGGAACCAGGGGCACAGATATACGCAGCCGCTGGTGAGCGTGAGCAAGCCGCACTTACATACCGTCACGCCGCCGGGATGATCGCAAGGAATCCGGAACTTGCTAAGCGGGCCAGAACATACCGAACATTCAAGAGCATAGAGTATTACAATGGTGATTGTATTTTTAAGGCTCTTTCTGCCGACGCAGACACAAAACATGGGCTAAATGCCCACCTGGTAGTCAATGACGAGCTTCACATACAAAAAAATAGAGATTTGGTCGATACGCTCGAAACCTCTACTGCGTCACGCGTCCAGCCCATGATTGTGCATATTACAACGGCAGGTTTTGATAAGCATTCTATTTGTTACGAAAAGTATGACTATGCTTGTAAGGTTCGGGATGGGATTATTGACGATCCCAAGTTCTTCCCGGTTTTATTTGAGGCGGGCGAGGATGACGATTGGACGCAAGAGGAAACATGGCGTAAGGCTAACCCGAATCTGGGTGTTTCTGTGTCGCTTGACTATCTCAAGTCGGCTTGTAAAGAAGCCCAGGACATACCCGCAAAAGAAAATACATTCAAGAGGCTACACTTGAATATCTGGACAGAACAAGAAACACGCTGGCTTTCGATGCAGAAATGGGCGGCTTGCGATGAGAAATATGATGAGGCTGATTTGGTCGGCAAACCTTGCTTCGCTGGTCTTGACTTGTCGAGCAATAAAGACATAACCGGATTTGTAATGCTGTTTGACGTTGGCAATAGATATGTTGCCGTGCCCCGGTTCTGGATCCCGCGTGACAATGCACACGACCGCGAGAAACGCGACCAGGTTCCTTATAGTGTTTGGGCAAGGCAAGGTTTCTTGACGATGACAGACGGTAATGTTATCGACTACAACTACGTTCTTGATGACATAATGAAAGATTTTGAAAAGTTCGATGTTCGCGGAGTCGCTTTTGATCGGTTTGGTTTTGAGGCCGTTCGGCAGCGGTTTGTTAATGCGGGTGTCAGTGAGGATAAGTTTGTGTCGTTCGGGCAGGGCTATGTTTCTATGTCGCCACCCATGAAAGAGCTGGAAAAGCTCGTATTAGAGGGTGCTTTGATCCATAATGACAATCCAGTACTGAACTGGATGGCTTCGAATGTTGCTGTTGTTCAAGACCCGGCGGGGAATGTGAAGACTGATAAGAGCAAGTCAATTGAGAAAATCGACGGTATTGTTGCAACAATCATGGCTCTTGGTCTTGCGATGGTGGATCCTGGTGCTCAAGAATCAATATACGAAACACAGGGGCTTAGGACATTATAATGTGGAATCCCTTTAGCAAAACTGAAAATGTAGAAGTAAATGCCGCGACAAGTCTTGATACGGATGGCTGGCTTGTAAACACGGTCAATGGCGGCTGTTATACCTCTGCCGGTCAATGTATCACCAATAGCTCTGCTCTTGCGATATCAACGGTGTATGATTGTGTACGGGTCATTAGCGAGGATTTGGCTAAACTTCCGCTGCAGATATTCCAAGACACCAGTACCGGCAAGGTGAGGCGTAGAGAGCATCCTTTGCAGTCTGTCATAAGCTGGCAGCCAAACCCTGAAATGTCGGCTATGTCGTTCTGGAATACGATTGTAAGTCATTCTGTAGGATGGGGTAACGGTTATGCTGAAAAGGTTCGAGATCAAAACGGCAATATAAGGGAACTATGGATTATACCGCCCGACCGTATAAGGCCAGATCGCGACGATAAAGGCAATCTGTTTTACGAGGTACGCGAGGATGACGGCAACAATACAAAGGTGTCACCAGATAAGATATTTCACGTTCCAGGTTTTGGTTATGACGGTGTTCAGGGTTATAACCCGATAACGATTGCCCGCGAATCTCTTGGATTGGCCGCTGGTGCGGAGCAGTTCGGCTCTAAGTTCTTCGGTAACGGTGCAAAAACTTCGCTTGCCCTAAGTTTCCCAAATTCTTTGTCAGAAAAGGCTTATAACAATCTCAAGAAGTCTGTCGAGCAACAAGTCAGTGGTGATAGCCAGCATAGAGTATTGCTTGTCGAAGAGGGCGGCAAGGTTGAGACGATGGCACTGTCCCAAAAGGATAGCCAATATCTCGAAACAAGGCAGTTCAGTGTGGTTGAGATATGTCGGTGGTTCAGGATGCCCCCGCATAAAGTTGCAGATTTAACCAGAGCGACATTCTCGAACATCGAAGAACAGAACATTGACTACGTCACAGATACGCTTGGATCTTGGTTCATGCGGTTTGAGCAAGCGATTCATAATCAGCTGTTTATTGAGTCAGACCAATTGGCAGGTTATTACGTCAAATACAACGACAATGCACTATTAAGGGGTAATACTCTAAATAGGTTTGAGGCTTATGGTAAGGCTATCAATGATGGCTGGCTAACTCGAAACGAGGCAAGAGAGCTTGAAGACATGAACACCGTGGACGGATTAGATGAACCGCTAATCCCATTGAATATGCAGACCGTCACACAATCAGAGCAACAGACGGAAGCTGGTGGGGCGGCATCTGACGCGTTTGTCGAGGACGTTGCAGGACGTATAGCACTTGCCGAGGAACGTGGATTGTCTGCGAGAGTTGATAAAGCAGAAGAGGATAGAGGTAAATTTAATATGTGGGCTGCTAAATTCTATGCCAAGCACGCTGACTACATAGAAAAAGCAGTTAAGCCACTTGGTTTAAGTTCTGGCAATATGTGCGATATTGCTACGCAGGGGTATAATTCTATATTTGCGTGCGAAAACCCAGCCGAACACATAAAGACATGGAATAGAAAACAAGAAATAATTGATATAATAAACGAGGCTCTAGCATGTACGACCAAATAATCAACTTTATGAATAGCTCAGTATGGGCGATTCAACCGGAAAAGATGGAACTTATAATGAGTTTTATGTCTGAACGTCTTGCGGGCGGGCCGATTCCAGAGTTTGAAGCCGCGACAAGACGCACAACTAACCGCACCGAGGGCAAGGTTGTAGTAGTTCCGATGGTGGGCACTATGACACAGCGAGCAAATATGATGACCGAGCACAGCGGAATGCTATCAACAGACCAGTTCGGCCGGATGATCGAGGGGCTTTCTAATGATCCTTCTGTCAAGTCTATCATTCTTGATATTGACTCCCCAGGTGGTTCCATGTTTGGCCTTGAAGAATTGACTGGCAAAATCAGACAGGCGGCTAGTAATACGCGAGTTGTTGCCGTGGCTAACTCGCTGATGGCGTCTGCTGCTTATTATACAGGATCGGCGGCTACTAAGGTATACGCCGCCCCAGGTTCACTTGTTGGCTCAATTGGAGTGATTTCGACACACATAGACGCAAGCAAACAAATGGAGCAAGATGGCGTTAAGTATACTTTTGTTACCGCAGGAAAATATAAGGCCCTTGGCAATAGTGCCGAGCCATTGTCTGAGGACACGCTGGCGTATATGCAGGGCCTTGTCGATCAAGGATACCAACAGTTTTTGTCTGCTGTAGCCAAGAACCGTAGAACGTCAAAGTCGAAAATTGAAGCTAACTATGGCCAAGGTAAGGTTTTAACAGCAAAAGATGCTCTGAGTGTCGGCATGGTTGACGGTATCAGGACATTGGACGAAGTTATAAGCATGGAATTAAGAAGAAAGCAGAGATAGTTTTCACGCGGTAGCGGTTGACATCTTTGATGTATTAAATTGAATATTAACTAAAATTGAAAGGTTTATCGATGTACGATGAATTAGTAAAACAGCTCAAGGCTAATATCGAGCGTGTCGCGGAGATTGACGCGATGGCCGAGGTTACCGAAGAGCTTACAGCCGAGCAGGATTCGCTTATTGGGGCACAGCCCGGATTGAAAGCGAAGATTGAGCGTGCTAAGGAACAGGTTGAGATTGGCAACTTCGTCAACGACGCAGAAGCAAATCCACCTGTTGAAAAGAGAATCGCAGCCGCTACGCAGATAGCAAGCCCATCTCCGAATATCATTGATGCTACGAAGATTCCAGCAACTGCGAAAAGGTCTATTTCGACCTTGAAGGCGTTTTCTGGGCAGGATGCAGAATTAAAGGCTTATCGTTTTGGTCAGTACTTTATGGCAACGACTGGCATGCAGTCTGCTGTTAATTATTGCCTTAACACTGGTATGCCTATGGCTGTCCACAACGAAGGCACTAATACGCAGGGTGGCTATCTTGTACCGCATGAGTTTGGCACGGACTTGATTCGTTTAGTCGAGAAATATGGCGTATTCCGTCAAAACACGAACATAATCCCTATGTCAAGCGAAACAAGAAGCGACCCGAGAGAAACCGGATCTATTTTGACTTACTTTACCGGCGAATCAGAGGCAGCCACTGAATCAACTATGTCTTGGGACGATGTTGAACTTGTTGCGAAAAAGCTCACCGCTCTTACCCGTGTAACGAACGAGCTAAACGCAGATTCAGCAATTAATATCGGTGATCAGATCATGCGTTCTATCGCTTATGCTTACGCACTGAAAGAAGACCAGTGCGGATTCAACGGTGATGGCACAAGCACGTATGGCGGCATCACTGGTGTAAGGCAGTCTCTTGATGATGCAGCTGGTAATCCAACGTCTGCTGATGCAGGTGGCGTTGTCATTGCTGATGGTAATGCTTACAGTGAAATTACTTTGAATAACTTGGAAGACGTAATCGCCGTATTGCCAGAGTATGCCGACATGGATGCCAAGTGGTATGTTTCTCGTAAGTTCTATCATGGCGTCATGACTCCGCTTATCACTGCGGCTGGCGGTAATACTATTGTAACCTTACAGAACGGTGCAAGACAGCTTGAGTTCCTTGGCTATCCTGTTGTACTGTCTCAGGTCATGCCTAAAACTGAAGCCAATAGCCAGATTTGTGCATTGTTTGGCGATCTTGCCATGGCTTCCAGGATGGGCGATAGAGAAACCCGTACTATAGCCACGTCAGAGCACGCGACTATTGGCGGGGAAAGCGTATTCGAGCGTGGTCAGTTGGCTATTAGGGCTACTGAACGGTTTGATATTAATGTTCACGATGTCGGCGATACTAGCGATGCAGGTCCGATCACTGGTCTTAAGACAGCAGCCTCCTAATCGAAAGGGTCTATTATGATACCAAGTAACGAAGGCAAACAGGTAATTGACCTTGCTCTTGCAACCACGAACGCTACAGCAACACACGCGTTGTCGTTTGACACCAAGGGTTCGGATCAGGCTAATTTTTATCTAACATGCGGTTCTCACAATTCCGCTACACAGGGCATTACGTCCGTCGTTGTAGCTGAAAGTGACACTGTAACAAGTCCGTCAAGTATGACGACTATTGCGGCATTATCTAGTGGGACATCAACAAGTACATCTGCAAGTAATCAGCTTGTTGGTGCGGCTGTTATGGCTCTAGGCGGTGTTTATCAGGAATTGCAGATGGATTTGCGGAAACGCAAACGCTATGTTGGCATCACTGTAACTAGTGGAGCAGTAGCGGCAGGAATGCCAATTTGTAATCTTGGCCGTATTTCTCGTAATGAGCAGTCGGCTGATAGTGCGACGGAAAAAGATCAACCAGACCTGACAGCAACCAATGTATCCGGTTGCATGCAGGTTGTAAGTGGCTAATCAGTCCTTTATCTTGGGGGTCGGCTTACGAGTCGGCCCCTTTAAAGGACACAATTTAAGGTAAAGGAAAAACTATCATGTTGAAATTAAACTTAGGCAGCGGAAATAAAAACCTTAAAGGCTATGAAAACATAGACCTTATCAACGGGCAAAGTGCGTATCCATTGCAGTACGAAACGGAATCTGTTGACGAAATACGTGCGTCCCATATTTTAGAGCATTTCGGCAGGAATGAGGTTAAGGCTGTTCTTAAAAACTGGATCGACAAACTCCGTCCGGGTGGTATTTTAAAAATTGCCGTACCGGGCATAGACAAGCTATACGAGGCAAAGGCAAAAGGCGTTGAATTGCCTTGTACCGACGATGCTTATATTATGGGTGGTCAAACAGACGAAAACGACTATCATAAATCAATATTCACTGAGGCGTCTTTATATGAAATCTTGCAATCATTAGGGCTTGATTACGTTCAGCCGTGGGAATCAGAGATTGATGATTGTGCAAGTCTGCCAATCTCGGTTAATCTGCAGGGACAAAAAAAGGCCGCTGATCCAATTCAAATACAGGCTGTTATGAGTATGCCGCGACTTGCGTTTACAGATAATATGTATGCGGCTATTTCGGTATTCCCTCAGCTTGGTATAGGTTTTTCAAAGGGAACAGGGGTATTTTGGGGGCAGGTGCTTTCCAGGCTAATTGAAAAGTTCAGGACGGACGGCACTGAATATATCATTACCTGCGATTATGATACATGGTTCAAGAAAGAGCATGTTATCAAGCTTTTGCAGTATATGCAGGAAAACCCTGAGCTTGACGCGGTTGTGCCGGTTCAGATCAAGCGTGAAAATCATATGCCGATGTTTGCACCAGTGATAGATGAGGGTGAAACAAGAAAAGAAATACCTTTGACCGAGTTCGACAGAGAGCTTGAGCCGATTGTAAATGGTCATTTTGGCCTGACTGTTTTCCGGGTTTCTGCGTTCGATGACCTTAAAAAGCCTTGGTTTATTGCCCACCCTAACGAAAATGGCGATTGGGGAGAGAATCGGATCGATGAAGATATCCATTTTTGGCACAATTTCCGCGATTGTGGGCGTAAAGTAGCACTTGCAACTAAGGTTAATATCGGACATATGCAGATGATGTGTACTTTCCCAGGCGAACCGCGAAAAGGATATGAGCCAATCCAGTATTACATGCCTCAGATGGATAGAGGCGAATACGCAGAACATTGTGTGCCTAATGTGGAGATGAAGACATGAAAATTGTATTGTTAAAAGCTTATGGATTGGCAAAAGCAGGGGATATCCTGCCGAAAGTTAATAAGCCGGTGGCCGACCAACTGATAATGCGTGGCGTTGCGAAACTATACCGCAAGAAAAAGGCAAAGAAAAATGATTGAAAAATGGCGAGTGACAACTGAACCGCTGGTCGAGCCAGTGACGCTGGAAGAAATGAAGCTGCATTTACGCGTTGATTGCACAGCGGACGATGACTTGATTACCGCGTTGATCGTCGCCGCCCGGCAGTGGTGCGAGGATTACGAGCATAGAGCATACATAACACAGACGATCACGGCAACTCTTGACTATTTGCCGAATACTATCATTTTGCCGAAGCCAAGACTTCAAAGCGTGACTTCTATTACGTACACAGACACAGGAGAGGACACACAGACGCTTGATAGCTCTCTTTATGACGTAGACATCATAAGAGAACCTGGCAAGGTTGTGCGGGCTTACAGTGCGTCTTATCCGTCTGTTTTGAACACGAATAACAGCGTAACGGTTATATATATTGCTGGCTACGGCGACGCGGCGACCGACGTTCCTGCGAAAACAAAGTCGGCTATCAAGTTGCTATGTGCTCACTTGTACGATAACCGATCGGCAACCTCAGATTTGAGCCTTGAAGAAATCCCTCTTGGGGTTAAGAATTTACTAAACGCAAGGGCGTGGACTGTATAAATGCAGAAACTAAACATTGGACATTTTAACAGGCGAATCGGAATACAGAGCTATACCGAGGTGCTTGACCCTCACGGCGGGCAGGATGGCACTTGGTCAACCGATTATGAAGTGTGGGCGGCTGTTCAGACTCTCACGGGCCGGAAGTTAGAGCTTGCACGCCAGATCGACGCCGAGGCCACGATGGAGATTCGGACGCGGTACTGCGGCACTGGTGGGATAGCGAATATTACCATTGATAATCGAATTTTATATAACGACCGAATCCTTGAGCCTGTCTATATTGTAGACGAAGACGAACAGCATATCTGTCTACGCATTATCTGTAAGGAAAAGAGGGGGGAATTAGAAGATGAGTAGCATGACGATCCAATTAGAGGGTTTTGAGCGGCTGGACGCCAAACTAAAGGCTTTGGGGCCGAAAGTTGGCAAAAAAGTAGTCAGAAGTGCTACCAGAAAGGCCGCTAAGCCAATATTAACCCAGACCAGAATAAACGCATTGCGTATGGTTGGTGGCGAGATGGGCGAAAAGATATACCATAGTTTGCAAGTTAGGGCTTTTAAAAAACAAAGACCTGGTTCGTTTGGTGTTCGTGTGCAGCATGACCCGAAAGAGCTATCTTTTATTCATCATGCAAAATCTGGGAAAAGATCTTACATTCCCAACGCAATAGAATACGGTCACGGTAATGCAAGGCCTATACCCTACATGAGGACTGCGATGGGCTCAAAGAGGCCTTATGCTGAAAAAATACTACAAGATGAACTTAAAAAAGGAATAGAAAGAGAGGCGAAGCGTGTCTGATAATAAAGAAAGCGTGCCTATGTGGGTAAAAGTTTGTATTGGCGTACTTGGGTTTTCTGTTGTTGTGTGGACTACCGCATGGGCAGCCAGCAAGAGCGATTCCGCAACTGTCAACCTAGTCGCCTCGCATGAATCAAGGTTAACTGCGACAGAGCATGAATTGAAGCAGATAGACAAGCGGCTGGATGGCATGGAAAAGATGTATATCAAGCAAGAAGCCGCTCAGAAAGCACTGCTGAATGGACAAAACGAAATGAAAGCCCAGATGGCCGAACAGAACAAACTTATGATTGAGAAAATAAAATCTGACGCAGAACTTAGGGCTTGGCTGAAATCGATTGATAAGGTGAACTGATGGCAAAAAAGACTGTGACAAGAAAAAAACGTACAGTAACGAAACGCAAACGAACTATAACCAAGAAGAAATAAAATGATACAATCAATAATTGACTATAGAGTTCCGTTCGGTACAGCCGTGAATCAGATCCAGGTCTGGAACCCTTCTACTGGTTTATTTGAGGTTTCTACGTCGCTGTCTGGGCTTACCCTGATATCGCCGATTATTTCTGGTGACTGGACTTGGTTGGGTTCTTCTGAGTTAGATTGTTCAGACAACCTAAAGATTATAAGCATAGACCCTTCATCGGGCTTGTTATTTGCCAATGGGCAGACATGGCTGAACCTAAGCACGCTTAACAATAAAGTTACGATAGGGAATACCACGGATAACCCAGGTTTAGAGCTTGACAGCACAGGCCTGACAACTCTTGGGGGGAATTTGCTTGTAAACGGTGGGTATATAGGTGACAGTGATGATAATCAGCTTATCGAGATAGACGGTTTTAGTGGTTTAGTGTCGGTTGACGGTTGCCTAGAGTCCGTCAAGTCTGGCGTTGGGACTACCTGTGGTGCTAATCAGGTGTTGAACGTGTTAGGAGCTGACGGCGTTGGCTCTATCGGCGAGTCTGTTAACATCATATCCGGAGCGGGAGCGCCGGTGGCAGGCCTTATCGCTTTCAATGGCGGCGTTTTTGGGCTGACAAGTGGCGATGGCGGTGCGTCCTCTGGTTTACCTTTCTCGGTTGGTGGTAATGGCGGTAGGTTTTTTCAGGTTTCCGGTAATGGCGGCAGGGCGTATGGCACGGTTGGGAATAATACAGGTGGTAATGGCGGTATTTTTGACCTAATAGGAGGGTTGGGCGGTGATGCTGACGGTGTAACAGCAGGGACAAATACGGCAGGAGCTGGTGGGTCTATCAATATACTTGCAGGTTTTGGTGGTGATGCGTCAAATGGTTCTACAAACACAGGCGGCAACGGGGCAGATGTGAATATCAATCCAGGCCAAGGTGGCACTGGTTCGACCGCTAACGGAACAGATGGCAATGTTTATATCGCCTCGGATAGGGGCAACGTCCGCATAGGTGACTCCACTAAGCCTACAGAGCAATTAGAGATAAAAGGTTATTCCAGGTTCGGCCACAGCACTTCGGCTGATTACACTGAAATAGAAGAATCGGGCAATGTTGTTTTCGTTGGCACTGCAGGACTTCCATTTGCGGAGATTTATTTACACGATGAATCAACAGCACAATCTATAGCTACCGGTGCTACTTATACTAAATTCACTGGATGGACAACGAACGGGCAAAGCAATAATTGCACATCAGACGCAGCAAACGACAAAATAACGATTACCAAGCCCGGTAGATACAAAATAGATGGTACTCTTTCGGGGTCATCTGGCACAGCTAATGTAGTATTTCTCGGCTCAGTTTTCTGGAATGGAATAGAACAGAACCAGATACATTGGAATAGGAAATTTAGCACGGCAGGCGATGTAGGGTCTGTCTCGTTCAATGGGATTGTAGACGTGACAAGCGTTCCTACAGACATTGACTTGAGGCTCAGGCATGACGCAGGTGCTGCGGTTAACTTTACAGCAAATTATGGAAACATTGATGCAATGCAAATAGGAGGCACATGATGCCAATACAAGAAATAGAAGTACCGGACGGTAGAAAAGCATTTTCACCATTTACAGTCGAGGTTGACCACGAGCCTATCGTTATAGAGTGTTTTGCTTCCAGAATGCCGGTTGAATACGTCTTAGATGGCGAAGGCAACCCAACAGAAGAAGAAAAGTACACACCCGAAGAACGGGCACATATGGTGGTTGCTAACTCTATCAACAGACAAGTAGAGAGGTATCAAATTAAACAAGGCGTAACGAACGCCACAGTAATCAAAGATATTGTTTCATAAAGGAAAGAAAGATGGATGAATTGAAAGAATTGAAAGTTGAATGGTACAACAAAAACATGGAATTAGCAGAAATCCAAAGAGACGCTCAAGCAAAACTTAAAGCGTTAAATGAATTAGGTGCGAAAATCCAAAAAATGGAAGCCACCGAAAAGGGTTAAAATATGGCTATTGTATATGCACATTACAGGACAGGAGCAACACTTACTTATGGTGCTGTTTCGGTTGACGGGACTACACTTGTAACCGCAGCTGGGACTTCATTGCCGGAGTCTACGCAGTTGGATGGGTATTACGCTGTAGTTGATAATAATGTAATAGTGAGTGATTCTATTGTTATCCAAGATGGCACGAACGTCGTAGCTGGAGGCCTGTATGAAAATCCAGACGTAGCCAATGCGGTATGGAATGAGGTTATCTCCAAGGCTAATTACAACGTCGGTCAGAGTGCAGGCAAGATACTTCGTGAGTCTGATATATCTGTCACGTCTGACGACGCTCAGGGACCCGGTACAGGAAACAACCAGATTCAGCTTGCTACGAGTGCCTCCACCGTAGATGGGGCATATGATCCGGCAAGAGTGTTTATCAAGACAGGCACAGGTGCGGGGCAAAGCCGAAACATCATTGAGTACACAGGTGCTACAAGGACAGCTACAGTAGATCGAAATTGGAAAGTAAACCCCGATTCTTCGTCAGAATATGTTGTGCTTGCCGATGCTGGCAGGGAGCATGTAAACGAGGGACTAGCACAGGCGGGAACGGCCACAACCTTAACCTTAAATGCCTTGGCTTCGTCTATCGACAATGCGTACCGTAATCAACTATTGTTCATCAGGTCTGGCACAGGTGACGATCAGGTTAGACGCGTAATATCTTATGATGGTACAACTAAAATTGCCACAGTAAGCAGGGTATGGGGCACGACACCTGACAGTACATCGGGGTACGTAATTCTTCCTATGGCGTGCGTAGAGGTTCAGGCTATCAAGGAAGTGGAGCTACAGGACAATGTTGGACCTAATTTTGACACGTTCTTTGAGAACGACAGCAACACTACGAGCGTTATTGTGGATGATATTGAATCAACAGGAACCACAGTAACAAGAATCAGTGCAATACAAGAAGCTGACAAGCAGCTGGACGACAGTACAACGCCTTGGAGCTTGAAATATAAGACTAAAGGCACATCAACTGTATTGCTAAAGAAAAACCTTACCGATATCGACGATGTAAATGTAACAAGCACAGAACAGATAATCGCAACAGAAACGGACGCAACGCCATGATAATTGCCGGAAATGTTGGTCAAAATATGGGCGTGGTTATGCCTGATGCCGATGAGGTTCAGTTAGGCATAGTCTACGGGTGGCCTGACACCCGTACAGGCACACTGGAGGGCTGCAATCCTCCCGATGCACCTGTCATAACTAATGTCGTTGATGACGGTAATGCTAACAGCGTGACAGTGACAGTGACTACAGACCAGCCGACAAATACCGTCCAGCTTTACTACAGACAGCAGAGCACATCATCATGGACAACTGGCAATACAAGGGTCGGCGACGGTGACATTGTTCAGTCTGGCTTGACCGCTGGCACGTGGTACGAGATGTACGCCACAGCCTTAAACCCTGACGAATCAGCACCATCTAACCTAGTAACGATATATTTGGCAGGTGCAGAGGGTGCTGGAACGCTTAAGAGTGCTATTTATGCAATCTTGATGGGTGATAGCAATTTGCAGGCGTTGGTAGATGGTAGAGTTGGGCCGGGCGGCGATCCGGTAGAGGGTAAGACTTCGGTTGTATTTCATGTTATAAGCAGCATTCGCGGCCATACGCAAAGCGGGCCTGACGATTTGGCAATGCCAACATTGCAAGTCAATTCGTATGGTGCAAGGGATTACACGGCAGAGCAGGTGTCAGACGCGGTAAGGAAAGCCTTAGACGGATTTAATGGAACAGTAAACGGCGTATTTATCTCTTATATGGCCCTTGATGACGAGGGCGATTTGGATGATTTTGAACCTGGAAACAGACGAGTTAGTCGGCATGGTGTCCGACAAGATTATTTAGTAAGTTATACCGAAAATTAAGAAAGGGTATCACGATGGCAGGAATAAATGGGTTTCAAACAACCTTGACGGGTTCAGTTAATTTTACCGGCAGTAATCAGGTGTCAGAGATCATAAGTATTGATCTTCCGGAACTGAACGTAACAGATATTGATGTTTCGAGCATGGATTCTGCGAGTAACTACATGGAATTTATCGGAGGCTCTACTGATCCCGGTGTAATTGCATGTACTGTGAACTACACAGAAGCACAAGATGAGCAGATGTCAAGTATCGTTGGTGGCACTAATGTCGCAGAAACATGGACTATCACATTCCCGGACAACGCGACATGGGCAACGAAAGGTTATGTAAGTAATTTTGGAGCAGGCACAGCATCGCCGAACGACAAGATAACTCGAACGTTCTCGATCAAGTGTTCGGGCGTACCAACTCACACAACAAATGCGTAATTTTATAAGGAGCCAAAATGTTAAGTAAAGAACAAATTCTGAGTGCAAATGATATCGAAAGTAAAGTAGTGTCAGTCCCTGAATGGGGCGGCGAGGTTATGGTAGTCGGTCTTAATGCGACTGAAAAAGACGAATTTGAGAATGGTCTGGTTACTCGTGACGAGAAGACAGGCAAGGCGAAAGCTAACCTGAAAGGTGCTACAGCTAGACTTTGTGCACTTTGCATTAAAGATGAAAACGGAGAAAGACTTTTTGCAGATAGTGAAATTGTAGCTTTGGGTGAGAAGTCAGGCAAGGCTATAAAAAGGGTCTATGACGTAGCCGAAGACCTCAGCGGATTGAAGCCAGGGGAGGTTGAGGAAATAGTAAAAAACTCAGAAAAAACCCAGGTCGCCGATTCAGATTAAAAATCTGTAGGGAGCTGGGTTGCACATTGTCAGAACTTGGCCAGCGTATGTCGGCCAAAGAAGAAAACTTATGGATAGCTGATTATCAGATTGAGCCTTGGGGCGAAGAAAGAGCAGACCTTCGGGCAGCGACAGTAGTCAAGAGCAATTTGTTACCGTGGACGAAAAAGACTATTCAGTTGAAAGACTGCATTTTAAATTTCAAGCCACCTGAAAAAGAAAGCTGGCAGGACATGAAAAAGAAGCTTGAAAAATTCACAAGAGCGATGGGTGGAAAGGTGCAATAATGGCAACAGTTTCGACCTTAGCAGTTAATTTGATCGCACGTACTTCTGTGTTTGAAAAGAAGATGCGGAATAGCAGGAAGTCAGTTGGTAGGTTTAAAAATTCTACTTCCAGTGCGGCTATGTCCTTGTTGAAATTTACCAAGGGGCTTGCCCTCGCGGCTGGCGTCACTGGCCTCGGTGCAATGCTGAAAAGCACGATGGCGAACCTCGATGCGGTGTCGAAGCTGTCACGAAGATTAGACATAACCACAGAATCCCTGCTCGGGCTTAGGCATGCAGCAGAGCTTGCAGGTATATCGAATCAGGCCTTGGATAAATCGCTTGAGATATTCATCCGTAGAATGGGTGAGTTAAAGACAGGATCAGGCGAAGCTAAACGGGGATTAGAGTTGCTGGGCATTACTGCAGAGGAAATGATACGCAAGACACCCGAAGATGCTATATTGGTGATTGCCGACAGAATACAGAATTTAGCTACACAGGCAGAAAAGGCGGCGGCGGCTTATTTTCTATTCGGCAGGGCTGGCCAACAGATGTTGAACTTGTTCGAGCAGGGTGCTCCTGGAATAGAAGCGGCTATGAAAGAGGCAAAAGAACTCGGCATAACTCTCGAGGGGCTTGATCTGAAAAAGGTTGAGGCTGCAAACGATTCTGTAACAAGGCTTACAAAGTCCGTAAAAGCACTCGGCCAAGAAGGAACAGTTACAATATCACCACTAATAGAAGGGATTTCAACATTTCTTGTTAAATTCAGGAAGCCTATCGCAGGTGCTATAATCGGAGGCCCTATATTTGGACAGATAAAGGCTGCCGCGATGGTGTTGGATAGAGTGCAGAAGTCTACCGATCAAATCGGCAAGTCGCTTGGAGATCAAAAAGCAGCTGAGAACATGAAGGCTCAGAATCAGATACTCGAGCAAAGAGCAGAAATAACCCGCATAATAGCAGAAAACCAAAAACGACAGAACGACAAGCTAAAAGAGCAGCAATCTGTATTTGAAAAAGTCAAGAAAATGACATCTGACATAAGAGGGAAAATCGGATTTGAAGAAATGATAGCCGATGGGCTAACGCCGATAGAGGCTCAATTTGAGAAAATCAAACAGCTTGGTAGGGATATCTTTAGTGGTCAAATGCTAAATGTTTTCAATGCATCTGTAAAGAAAACAGAGAAATTACTCGGCAGGCTTCGTGAGGTTAAGGCTTTTCAGTCTATGAAAAAAGACGCAGAAAGCTTGGTTGAATCGATCAAGACCCAGAAGGAGCGACTATCCGAAACAGTTGCCAGATACAATGAACTTTTTGCCGCTGGATTGATAAACCAAGACCAGCTTGCAAGGGCAGTCGCTCAAGCAAACGATCAATTCAGGGAACCAGAAGCCCCTACAGGCCAATTCAGAGAGATACGCTCGCAGTTTGTCGATGTTGCCGCGTTAACGGGCAGGACGGACAGCCAGAAGCTTGATGAGGCTAATAGGCTATCAAAAGAAAGAAACCAGATATTGAGAAATATTGATAAATCAGGTCAAGGAGTAAGTCAAATATGAGTACAGCATATCCATATCGAGTTGAAGGTGCAAGTGCATCTTTTGACTCGGCTATTAACGGCTATTCGTTTACGGTTACGATTATACTTGATGAGGTACTTGGCACTAACGACGTAGAGCAGATGTATAACGCTTTGACAGACGGTAATATTCCACTGATCGGCTCAGATCTTAGCGGGGTTAGTCTTGACCTTACAGGGTGCTGGCTACGAAAAATAGACTGTTTGCCAATTGGCGACCAGCAGACTCGCATGACGCTTGTATACCAGCAAAGCCCATTTGAGCAAGTGCAGGTAAGCACACAAACGCAGGTTTCGGAGGTTCAGTCTAATAAAAATAGATTTGGCAGTGCCGTCAATTTGCGATATCTTTACCCGAGCAATTATGGTGGCGAAACGCCGACCGCCCGCGAAGAAGAATTAAGAGGCACTTACTCGGGCGTGCAGGGCGGGGTTTTTAGCGTCTTAGTTCCTGAGAGCACGAGAACTTATACTGTAAGACAGGGCATAGATGGCGACCAGATCGCAAGGCAATACATTGGCACTGTAAACGATTCGTTATGGCAGGGTGGGGAGGCTGGTACTTGGATGCTTTCGAGCGTTACAGGGGCAACAGACGATAGTCAGCAATCCCCCTTGAATTGGGTTAATTCATATACATTCCAGTATAAGTCTGACGGATGGAATCCCGAGATTGTCTACATTGACGCCAACACAAACGAACCTGTGCCCGATCCAGAATGGGAATATCCGCTAATCCCAGCCCCTGAAGACCCAGACATTGGCAGTAGGACAGTTGTTGATTATTACGAATCGTCAGACTTCACAGACCTTTTCCCGGCGGTTGACCCATGATACAGCCTTTTAAGCAATTTAATGCAAGAATATTGCCACAGCTTAATCGGTGGTTGCGTGAGTTTAATAAGCTTAACAACCTGCGTGGCGATGAGTTTATCAAGATCAAGAAGTCCGGAGCCGGTACTACAGTTTCCCTTGACCTTGACCGGGCAAGGACTCGTCTATCAAGAAAGCCGGGTACATCGACTGCAGGGGCTGGCGGAGCGAGTGTCCGAAGGGCCGTATGCAACCAAGACGCTGGATTTACCAATGTTATTTATGTTAATCTTTTTGATGAAACAACGGGAATAGAGATAACGGACGGAGTGGAATTTGTTGATTACAATATACCTGTGACATGTAATATATCGGGCGGCATACATCTTAATTCGTCTCTGCCTCGACTGGAATTTAGCGATCAGATATTTATAACACAATCTGTCTATGATAACGCAGGCACGCCAGAAACAATATGGTACTGCGTAAGCAACTTCCAAGCTTCGGCAGATTGTACTTGTGGAACTTAATTATGGCTTTAGCACAATTTGACCCAAATACAGGACTTGCTTCTTACTCTACATCGTTAGAGCGTCAGCAGGTTTTCAAAAACATAGGCAATGACTGCTGCTGTTTCCTTGATCCATCTACCACAGCTTGGGATTCCGGGGTAATATATAGTTTAGGCGATCTAACAGAAAGTGCTGGGGTGACTTGGCGAAGCTTGAAAAATGACAACTTGGGAAACCTCCCATCTGGTATATCTACTTACTGGATTCAGGTTGCGGATACGGTTTCTTGTGGCAACCTGGATTGGGACTCTTATCCACCTTATGGCGGGCCCGGTAGAACCCCAAGGTTTTATGAGGTTACCGTGTTTTTTACATGGATAAGCTTACCATGCGGCATGGCGTTTAGTACAGAAATATTAGAACAAACTGAAGATCCATGTGTGTATAATGATGTGCCGGGTGGAAGATATTTGTACTTAAGTCCTGCCCACGCAACAGTAAACGCAACAGTAAACACAGTAGTAACACAAGAGGGGATAGGAGGCGTTTTTAATCCCGATTTAATAGTAGAAGGAGACTCTCCGTGTCAGTTAGGTGGCGAATTAGACAACTATATAAACAACTGTAGTACTGGCACTGTAGTAACTTTTCAGCCAGCTTAGGTCAATAATATGTGTTGCGGAAAAACAGGAAAGATAAAAGATAAAGCAAAGGCAATCGCCAAGGGCTACACAGCGTTAGCAACTGGCAAGAAATACGAATTCACGGACGGCAGAATAAGGACATGCCGAACGTGTGAAGATAATTACTGGATTAAAAAAACTCTATGGTGCTCGATATGTAAATGTTATATCCCAGCGAAAGCAAGAGTTGAAAGCGAAAAATGCCCCAAGAACAAATGGGCTAAATAAGGAGTAATATAATGGCAATAAATCAATGGATAGCGGCAGCCGAGGCAGTAGCACAGGTAGACACCTTTACCCCCGCCAATGTCGGAATTGGAAATGTATTCACATTGACCGTTACAGGATTTGACGGGACAAGCCATGTTATATCATACACTGCAGCGGCGGCAACTGTTGCGGATGTCACGGCAGGGCTTACTGATGCGTGGAATAACAGTACTAACTCGCTTTGTACTCCGATTACGGCGGCTGACAACACCACAGATCTTACTTTGACCGCAGATACAGCGGGCAGTGCTTTCCAGGTTGCTTCGTCCGCTACAGGCGGCACAGCAACCTTTACAAGGGTCGCCACAACAGCCAATGACGGGCCGGGCGTTTGGTCGAGTGGTGAAAACTGGAGCCTTGGGAACCCTCCTGGCGAGAATGGGGCAGGCGAAGAAGTATACGTCCAAGATTCTTCGGTTGACATATTATATGGACTTGATAATTCAGCAGCAACAAACACTATCGATGCTTTGCATGTAACGGCAAGTTTCACAGGCAAGATAGGCTGGAACGAAACAGCAGGTTATGTTGGCGACTACCTACAGATCAAAGCAACTAATATATTTATCGGCGAGAACTTCGAAGGAACGTCGGCGGCGTCATCTAGCAGAATTAAAATCGACGCAGGTACGGTCGCCACTTCCGTCATTGTCTACAACACAAGCAGAACATCTGACACCAACAAAGCGGCGTTTAGGTTCCTCTGCAATAACGCATCCTCAAAGATAACCGAGATCAGAAAAGGAACCGTTAGCGTAGCCGCTCTCGAGGGCGAAACATCAACTATTGGGAGTGTTTTAACAAGCTACGATACAAACAAGAGCAGCGATTCACAATTAACCCTTGGCCGCGGCGTTACAATTACAACATATGAGCAGATCGGCGGGAAGGGCACTGTTAAGTGTGCAACAACTAACACCACATGCTCTGCTGGCACACTCTTGCTTGTTGAGGGTGCTATTACAAATCTAACAGTTAAGGGCGGCGAGGTAATCCCCGTAACCACTGACACTATAACGACCTGCCTTGTCTACGGCGGCACATGTGACTTTACAAGGTCTTCTGAGCAACGAACGGTGAATACTTTAAAAGTAGGCAGCGGAGCAACATTGAATATCGACCTTTACGATGGCTCTTCTGGCGTTGTAACAGTTACCAATAACATCGAGGCTATCGAATCCGGCAGATTCAGTTACAGGGTTTCAGATGTATAATGGATGCCAAAGACAGAGAAATAATGAGGCTTCGGCTACTTGTCCGGGGTTTATATAAAATGATTCAGGAGCTACGAGACTATATCAAGGAAATGCTATGCGATGCAAAATCGTGACTATCTTTCGTGTCTGCCTATTGGCTCCATAGGTGGGCTATTCATCCTCCTCCTTTGGCCCCTGTCAATTAAATTTGGCGGGGGTTTTTTCTTGCCTAACGCCCTTTAAACGCCGATTTGATAAGTTTCCATGCTTTTTTAAAGTTTTTTACGTTTTTCTGTTTGACTTTGTTTTGTTTTGTGCTATTATTTAAGAGAACAATAATATTACTTTTCATTTAGGAACTGGACAAATGATTAAATCACGAAATAAATATTTCCAAATCTCTTACAAGCTTAAATATCACAAGAATAATACCAGCAAGGCTTGGTTTGTAAATGTATACGACAGCAGCTATATGAATGCGGTCAATCGAGTCATTAAAGCTCACACCAATCATACAGTGGAGCACGTCATCATCGACAGAGTTGTATGGCACTAGCCAGTTCCGCCCCTGTCGTTTGTCGCTTGTTGCTACTTGCGGCGGGGGCTTTATTTTAAAACAGGAGTTATAAAATGTCAGACGAAAACTATAAACTATTGAACCGAAAAGAAGCAGCGGACTTCTTGGGGCTATCTTTGTCCTCATTCGACACAGCCCGCAAAAAGCCAGGATTCCCGGACGCCGTTGTCATGCTTAACACAAGTAAATGGATGAAACGTGATCTTGAGCAGTTTATTGAAGCCTCGAAAGCCAAGAGCTAACTTAACACAGGAGAATTGAATAGAATGAGTGGACATAGTAAATTACCTTGGCAGTATAGGTCTGATAACTTGACGTCTACTACTTACTGGGATATTGAAGACGCAGACCACAGAATACTGGCCTCAACTGGCATGTCTAGGTTAAACGCGGAATTTATCGTCAAGGCCTGCAACAACTACGACACCCTCAAAGCCAAGGCCGATTTGTTTGATGGATTACTGACAGCTTTAGAGTCCTATCACGACCAATTAACCGCTATTGACGCTGCTATGGGTTTAGAGACAAATGGAAGAAGCAGTGTTGACTATCTTCTATCCAAAGCAAAGGAGCTATCCAAATGAAGCTAATCAAAGACACATTCCGGGCTATATACTGCTTAATGTACGGCTGTCTTGCTACGTTTGGGCGGATAAACTAAAACTTTACAGGGAGAATTGATATGAGAAAACTCAGAATAAACACATGCTTTAATAGTACAATCGAAGTGCCGGAAGACTGCACAGACGAAGTAGCCTTTGCAATGGCATCAAAAGCCATTGAACAATCCCTTGAATGCCTTGATGGGTGCGAAAGCCACGATTGCCGAGTTACTGGCGTTAATAGCGTAGAAAGTGAGGGATTGTAATGGACTACCCAAAAATACATATGATGGAGCAGGGATCGGACGAATGGTATGCTGCAAGATTAGGCCATGTAACGGCCTCAAACTTCGGCACGGCCATCGCTAAACCAGGATCCACCCGTTCAACCCTCATGCGGCGTTTAGTAGCTGAGAGACTTACAGGGCTTCCGCAAGGAACATATAAGAATGCAAACATGGAAAGAGGCAACGAACTTGAGCCACAAGCAAGAGAATATTACGAGTCTTTAAATGACTGCGTTGTAAAAGAAGTGGGCTTTATTGAGTGCAGTGAGCATGTAGGTGTATCACCTGATGGGCTCGTAGGCGAGGATGGCGGGATAGAAATTAAGGCTCCCCTGCCGTCCACACATATTGATTACATCGTCAAGGATCGTGAGGTTGCTGTTTACCGACCGCAGATTCAGGGTTTAATGTGGGCAACCGGCAGAAAATGGGTTGATTTTGTTAGCTTCTGCCCAGAGGTGACAAACAGGCAGTATTGGAGCAAGCGTATTCTGCGAGACGAACAGTATATCGCGGAATTGGAAGTTAAAATAAGCATATTCATAACCGAAATGCTTAAAATGATAGACAAAGTTAATGTCTCACAGTTCTAAAGGAGAATTGACATGGAAAACGAAGTAATAGAAGCCGGAGAAATCCAAAAGATTGAGAGCCAACCGATCGCGGTACAGCAATCGCCAGTTATGATGCTGGCCGACAAGCTGGCCGAGGGCAAGATAACAGCCGAACACATGGAAAAGATGCTTGACGTTCAGATCAAATGGGAAAAGAACGAAGCAGAAAAAGCTTACCATGCGGCAATGGCAGATTTCCAAGAGAACGCACCTAGGATTATCAAGGACACCGATGGGCATAATTGCAAATATGCGAAACTGTCAGATATAGTCGCGAAGGTGTCTCCTTTGCTGAGTGCCCATGGGCTTTCTCATTCATGGGTAACAAAGACCGTTGAGGGCGGCATGGAAGTCACATGCAAGATAACACACGAACTTGGACACAGCGAAACAACATCGATGTCGGCAGGGCCTGACAAATCAGGCAGCAAGAATGATATACAGGCCATTGGCAGTACGATGTCGTACCTACAGCGATACACGCTTAAAGCGGCTCTGGGGCTTGCTGAGGCCGACCAGGACGACGATGGCAACAGTGCCGGCAATAAAGCCATTGATATCCCATTGCCCACAGAGGTCAATTGGGAGTGTGTTGACGCGATTATTGTCGAGCTTGGCAAGCAAGAGGACGCAAAGCCAATCGACCGTGAAAAGCTAATGCGATGGTTCTTTGCTGATACTTGTAAGTACCCGGCTACAAAGAGCAGGGTTGTCGCGGCAGCCGAATACGTAATGCAGAAAAACCCACAGAACATCTATAAGGAGCAATGAATATGAATTTTAGCAAAGTAATACTAGGCGGTAGACTGACCCGCGATCCACAGTTATCATATTTACCCAGCAATACGGCTGTTTGTGAGTTTTGCGTTGCTACAAGCCGGAGATTCAGGAAGCAGGACGGAACACCTGGTGAGGAATCTTGCTTTACCGATTGCCAGATGTTCGGCAAACGTGCGGAAGTTGTCAATAAATATTTCAAGAAAGGCGACCCTATTCTTGTCGAAGGCAGATTGAAGCTCGATCAGTGGGAAAAAGACGGTCAGAAGCGTAGCAGGCTGCGTGTGTTCGTTGAGAACTTTGAGTTTGTTGGCAACCGCCAGCAGAACCAGGATCAACCTCAGCAGAGTCAAGACGCCCCGCCGTTTGACCCTACTGAGGATATTCCCTTTTAAATTCTCCTTCCTCCTAAAACCCGGACGCCGTGGCGGGGTGACATCACGGCATTTGACAAGTTAATAACAGGCAGGATATAACTTAATGTTTAAGATCGCAATGCGGTCAGAAAGACTCGGACATCTTCTCTCTTGTCTAGAAAGCATTTGTTACATAATACACCCTGCCTTGCCCCTTGTACGGGGCTAAAGCTCCCGTAGCTCAGAGGATGAGCGGCCACAGGCTAGTGACCAGTGGAATGACGTGGGTTCGATTCCTGCCGGGAGCATTTTTTTGCTAATTTACAATTTTATATTTGACAATGGCTTTTTTTGTGGTATGCTTATATTGCACACTAAATTCAGAACAGACCTTGTGATACGAGCTCTGCGATCATTTCCCTCTGGATTTGGTGTGCAACGCAGGGCTCGTTTTTTCATGCCCTAAAAGACTTAAAAAGGCCTATGATTGCTCTACAAGTGACACAAATGTTCATCACGAGGTGGCCAGAATTTATACCGCTGGCCTGAATATGCCGTAATAGGTAGCCAAGGCTTGACTTTGGAGTAGATCAGAAGCGAAAACGGTTAAGATATAAAAAGGCCTTGCCATTGTCTAAACAGTAGGTTTGTGATATATACCTATAAGGTACTCGTTTCAGGTTGATTTAATTTAAGGAGAATAACCATGGAAGTGTATTCAGACAAAAACGGCTGGCCTTGCGTAAGCGGTAACCGAATAGAAAAGTGCCTTTGCGTTGGCCCGGAAAATTGTAAAGACAAAGAATGTCCACTTGTGAAAGAAAGGAATCAAGATGCTAGTATTATCAAGGCAGACAGACGAGTCGATAATGATCGGCGATGACATTGAGGTTATGATTGTTGACGTTCGGGGTGACAAGGTAAGGCTTGGCATAAAAGCCCCGGCAGACATTGACGTCCACCGCAAAGAAGTTTACGAAGCAATAAAAGCGGGCGTTCCGCATGAAAAGGAGATAAAATAATGTTAATCCTAACCAAGATCAAAGGCAAAACGGCGGCAGGGCTATTCTGGCTTTTGCTGGTAATATCGTTTCTTACAGGCGTCTACACGATGGCGACAAGTCAAGAAGTGCCGACGCAGCCGAGACAAGTCAACATACCAGTCTATTCAATAGCCGATATACAGGCCGAGCTTGTCGCTAGAGGCTGGGAAATCAAAATTGACGGCATCTATGGGCCTGAAACCGAAAACGCCTTATACGGCGAACTGGAGGCTATGAAATGATTAACCTACGCAAAGAGGCAAAAGGCCGGCAATGCACCGTGGCGATTCCAGGAGTATGCAACGGAAACCCCGAGACTACCGTTTTGGCCCACTTAAACAATAAACCCCTGTTCAGGTGCGGAATGAGCCAGAAAGTGCCTGATTGGGCTGCCTGCTTCGCCTGTAGCGACTGTCACGACCTCCTGGACGGCAGGACCAAGAGCGAGTATTACACTGACGATGAAATCAAGATTATGCACTATGACGCGATAATGAGAACTCAGATGATATTGAGAAAGGAAGGAAAGCTATGAAACCAATACTATTCAATGGCGACATGGTTCGGGCTATACTGGATGGGCGTAAGACGCAGACACGGAGGCTCTTAAAGCCACAGCCAATGATGAACAGCGATATTGTCTACAAGCCAGACCTGTACAACGGTGGGCCAAACTGGGCTTTCTGGAATGGCAACAAGATGAATGAGCCTCGTACATGGAAACCCCAATACCAGCCCGGCGATGTGCTTTATGTGAGAGAGCGGGCAAGGTGCATTGAGTGGGTCGAGCAAGGACACGAAAGAGAATCGCGATTTAGATACGAGGCCGATGGTGTAGAAACTGACTTTGTGCTTTTGCCAGACCGCATTAAGCCTATCAAATGGAATCACTGCGTTCCCAATGGCTGCTTTCGAGAGCTTGCCCGTATATTCCTGAAAGTCACTGATGTTCGGGTGGAGAGGGTGGCAGACATATGCGACCTTGACGCATTGAAAGAAGGCTTCGATTGCAGACAAATAATACGCGGCAAGCTCAACGGCGTTGAAGGAGATTATGCAGATGGTTGCCCACACGAAGGATTTATGGACGCATTGGAATCCGTATACCCCGGCTCATGGGAAAGAAACGACTGGGTATTTGTATACGAATTTGAGAGGTGCGAAAAACCATGAGCAAAACATACCAAAACATGAGCAAAGAAGACGGAGCACCAAGATTCAAGAAGCCGATGGGCGACATTCTGGCTGAGGTTAAGCCGGGGGGAGCTATTAAGATTGTCGATCCATTGGAATACCATACGGATCAACAGCGTAAATGGTACAAGGGAATTTGCTTGCGTGGCCTTTCAGATTGGAATGGTGAAACCAAAGACGAATGGGACTTGAGGCTTAAAGACGAGTGCAATGGAATAGAATTGCTCAAGAAAGAAACGATACTGTTGCCCAATAGAGAAACGTGCGAAAGACTAACAATCAAAGGCGTAGGCAAGCGTAATCTTACGGCATACATCGAAAACATACTATCCTACGCGATAACCAACAATTTGCCAGTAACGCCTCCTGACCCGGATTTGCGTAAATGAGAACAATAACCCGTAAAAAGAACGGCGTGTACATCACCGACCGAACCCCAGCCTGCCGAGATTGGCACGCGAAGTTCTGGAAGCATTACCGCGATCTAAAAACGTTCATAGAAAACGACCCAAAACTAAAGCTTTTAGCTGTTAAGAGATACAAGGAGAAATGAAAATGACAATCCACACGGATACAGCCAGAACCAGGAACGACCACCCGGAGACAAGCCACGCAGCAGCCGAGCGTGTCCCAATCAAGACACAGCAAAAGCAGGCATTGGGCATGGTGAACTACAATAACGGACTGACTGCAAAGGAAATAGGCATACAAGCCGCAATGGACGCACACGGCTTAGACAGGCGTACAGTCGAGGATATCGTATGGCTTGCACAGGT
>Ga0180437_10002982_pt1 | contig 25907 bp, 27 predicted proteins | sample SS_ome_4_FD_132410 | JGI IMG/M metagenome (GOLD analysis project Ga0180437, IMG submission 132410) | Hypersaline lake sediment archaeal communities from the Salton Sea, California, USA - SS_3_D_1 metaG | ecosystem: Environmental > Aquatic > Non-marine Saline and Alkaline > Hypersaline >... | reverse complement strand
TTGCGGTATTGGCACTTGCTGGGAAACGGCTATCTGCGGACCAGCATCTAGGTCGTATGACCGAACTAACCCCATTATATCGCACTTTTCGCAGCTTGTCAAGGGGCAGCTTCAGAAAACCTCTCCAGATTTCCTGGGATTCGCAGTTGACCAATGCCGGGAAATCGGCTATAATGGCCTTGTGTGAGTCGGTTAACCGACCAAAATGGTTCTGGGATCCGCTTCAATCTTTTATACGCTGAGCCCGGATAATACCTGGAGGTTCCCCCGTGTCTTGTGAAGGTCCAAATACCACGAAGAGAGAGCAGATCCTTCAGGCAGCCCTGGATACGATCTATGAAAAAAAGATCAGTGGGGCGAATCTCAGGGAGATCGCCAGCCGCGCTGGCATGAGCCAGGGTCATCTCCATTATTACTACCCCTCCAAGCAAGCGCTCTACCTGGACCTGCTGGATTACTTGCTCGAATGCTTTGTCGAGGAACGGCGAGACGTGCTGCTGAGCAGTGAAGCCCGCCCCCTGCTCAAGTTGTCGTTCTTTCTCAAACAGAAAACCGACGTTATCCAACGCAAGAAAGAAATGGACGTCTTTGTCGACTTTTGGGTCCAGGGCACCAACGACCCCGAGATCCAGGAAAAGATCCAGGGTCTGTACGACCGCTGGCGGGAGGACATCGCGACTGTGGTGGAGGAGGGGGTGCAGTCGGGGCTGTTCTCTACCAAATACGCCGGCCTGATCCCTCCCCTCCTCGTATCCTTGATGGATGGTGCTGCCTTGCAGTATCTGATCGATGGCCAGGCTTTTGATTTGGAGGAATATTTCTCGGCTGCCTACGAAATGGTGCTGGGTCTTCTGATCAAGCCTCTCAGCGCGTAGCATGGACGCTGCAACACCTCTCAAGTATCTTCAGCAGACCCTTGACAAAAACCGAAATAGTCTGTATAATGTATTTGGTCGGTTGAACGAACTATAAACATGTCAATCTGGGGACTAGGTCCACGGGGACAGAGGAGCCCGTCTGATTTTTGATCCGAAATCGCAAAGGAGGCGAGAAATGGAAAAAGTGCTGTTCAAGAACTGTCGGTTTCTGATTTCCCAACCAACGCCGTTTGGTGGGATCTTGGAGGATGGCGCCGTCTACGTCGAGGGTCCGATCATCAAGGCGGTTGGGCCAAGTGCTGACATCGAGGAGGCGTATGCCGGCCAGGAGGGGGTCCACATCCTCGATTGCAGGAACAAGATCGTAATGCCTGGCCTTATCGATTCCCACAACCACATCGGCGAAGCCCACATGTTCCTCATGTTCGGCTGGTTGACTTCACCGCTGACCGGGATCGTCGACACGGCCATTCGCGTGCTGTGGCCGGCCTACAACTGGTTGACCGAGGAGGCTGTCTACGATCTCACCCTGGTTGGCCTGGTCAACTTGCTCAAACATGGCACCACAACCTACGCCAATGCATTCCCCTTTCCGGACGCGGTCTACAAAGCCTCGGCCTACGCCAAGATGCGTTCGGTGATGCACGTGCAGATGATCACAAGTGTGAATCTGCCCGATGCCCAGAACGAGGAGGAGTATCTTGCTCTGACGGAGCATGCGATCAAGAGCTACCACAATACCATGGATGGCCTGATCCAGGTTGGTGTTCACCCCAGCGCGACCTACAACTGCACCCAGAACATGCTGATCAAAGGCATGGAACTGGCTGAAAAGTACGATGTGCAATACGCCACGCACGTGGCCGAGGCACCGGATGAAAAGGCGCGGGCGGATGCCACCTGGGCCGATGAGGGGGGACAGATCCAGCATCTCAAGAACATCGGCCTCATGCAGGAGCGCACACTGTTCTTCCACGGGGCAGTGTTGAATGAGCCCGAGATCGATCTGGTCGCCGAGACAGGTGTGGCCATCGCCCACAACCCGCCCACAAACGCCATCCTCGGCAACTGTGCCTACCTGCCTTATATGCTCGAGGCCGGTGTGAAAGTGGGCTTGGGCACCGATCTGCCCACGCACAATCTGTTCAACGTGATGCTGTCGGTGTCGCAGTGGCACAGCATCATGCCCCGCGAAAAGCGTGGGCTTCTACCCTGGGTGCCGTTTGAGTTGGCGACGCTTGGCAGTGCCCGGGCGCTGCGCCTCGAGGACAAGATCGGGACGCTGGAGGTTGGCAAGCGGGCTGACATCGTCACCATCGATCTGAGCCGGAACACCAGCCTGTATCCACTCAACGTAGGGAACTTGTTGACCTTCCTGGCGGCCAATGGGCCCGGCACCGAAGTGACCGATGCCATGGTCGATGGCGTGTTCCTCCGGCGGGATAACGAATTCACCATCTTTGATGAGGAAGCGATCATCGCCAAAGCCAACGAGTGGTGCGACAAGTTCACGTTCGACTACTTTAAGGCGCAGGAAACCGGCGACCCAATGTTCAACCGCGTTCACGAGGAGTACACCAAGATCTAGTGTTCGTTGGCAGTGATCGGGACAGGACCGGTCATGCGGGGTCGTGGACACCACAACTGGATTGCATGCAGTTGACAGGTGACGACGACCACGCGGGAAGACCGGTCTTGTCTTGATCGAGGATTTGATTCACGACGTGAGAAGGATTTGCCCATGACACAGATGGAAGCGTTGGACAGCTTGCAGGAAGCCGTACTGGACGGCGAGGAGGAGCTGGCTGCCGAACTGGCTGAGCAGGTGCTCGACATGGACGTCAGTCCGCAGAGGGTTCTGGACGTCCTTTCGGCAGCCGCGGACGATCTGGGACGGCGATATGAATCGGGCGAATACTTTCTCCCCGAGTTGTTTGCCGGCGCTGAGGCCATGAGTGCAGCGGTGGCCAAGGTGCTACCGGTGTTGGAGCAGTCGGGCGGGGAACACAAAGGAACCGTCGTGATCGGTACGGTGGAGGGTGATGTGCACGACATCGGCAAGCGCATCGTCGTTGCCATGCTTTCAGGCGCCGGATTCCGTGTCCATGACCTGGAAACGGATGTGAGGGCCAGCCTCTTTGTGGACAAGGTGCGGGAGCTGCAACCGGACATTGTCGCCGCATCCGCCTATCTCACCACCACCAGCCAGCGATTGCCCGAGATCTCCCAGGCCCTGACAGAGGCAGGCATACGATCAGAGGTGATGTACCTGATCGGGGGTGCAGCCGTGAGCCGCGAGATGATCAAGAGCACAGGTGCTGATGGTTATGGTGAGAATGCCGCCGAGGCTGTCTCCGTAGCCCGCAAGCTGGTGGAACAGATCAGGAGCAAGAGATCATGATCGCACACGCCGAGCTCAGAAACCGCATTGAGGATCTGGTGGGCAGATATGAGAGGCAGGTTGCGCAGCAGGAGATGTCCCCTTTGGAGCGCGCTTTCAAGACATGGAGCTTCCAGGAGCCTGATCGCCTACTGGGCAGCTTTGCCGTGTTCAGTCCTCTGTGCCTCGACATACAGGAGATCACTACCCGCGAATACTACACCGACCCCTGGGCCTTCTATTATATTCAAGCACTGGCCGTGGTCGAGTGGGGGAATGAAACGCCCTTGATGTATGGCGATCCCTACCATGTCGAAATCGAAGCCATGGGAGGGGAGGTGAAATACCCCGAGCACTCGATACCGCATCTGGGCGAGCCGTTGTTGAAGGAGCCAGGTGACCTGTCGAGCCTCAAGATTCCAGACCCTGAGCGTGATGGACGGATGCCCGTGCTCTTGGAGCAGAGCCGGATGCACCACAGGTATCTGGGCAGCATGGTGTTTGCGCCTGTGTCCTGCTGCGGTCCATTCTCGATGGCCGTCGGGTTGCGGGGCTACAAGAACATCCTGAAGGACATCCGCAAAGACCCGTCGTTCGTGCACGAGTTGCTGGATTTCTGTTGCGAGGTGGTCAAGGTGTATGGCGGAGCGCTGCGTGACACCCACAACGCCAGTCCGACCATGCAGGAGGCCTGGTCCTGTCTGCCGAACGTCTCGCCCAAGGTGTTCCACGAATTCTGCCTACCCTACATCACCCGCTGCGTCGAGGCCCTGCGCAATCCCACTACCGGCTTTGCCGGTACGGTCTTTCACGGATACGGAATCAGTCTGGCGCCCGACTGGAGATCTTTTCTGCGCACGGTTTGTGCTACGGGTCTTTCGGCGATCCCATTGATGGAAGAGGATGTGCATGGACTGCGCGGCTACGGCCAGATGGATGTCGCCGAATACAAAAAGATCTGCGCTTCGCAGGGGGTTGTTGTGATGTCCTTCTTGCACACCGACACGATCATCGCCGGTCCTCCAGAACGGATCCGGCAGTTGGTCCATGACTGGTTCCGCGCTGCGGGTGCTGGCGGAGGCTACACAGCCTCGACGACCTGGCCGGTAGGTGCACTAGTAGAGCATATGCAGGCCTTCATCGACGCCTTCCGCGAGTGCCGCTATCCGGTTGAGGGCTGACAGGAGTGCCAACATGACAATCCCCAGCACGCTACGGGTCGACACGGCGCTGTGTACCGCCTGCCGTGCCTGTGAACTGGCTTGTCACTACCACCACACCGGATCCTTTGGCATCGTGAAGAACAGTGTGCACATCGACTACAACGCAGACACCAGTGAGGTGTCCATCCGTTTCGACGAAACCTGTGATCGCTGTTCGAGCGAAAGGAAACCGCTGTGTGCAGCGTACTGCGGTCCGGGTGCGATCCTGGTCCGCTAAATAGAGCTTCAGGGTTTCCAGGCAATCTGCTCGGAGCCCCCGTTTCCGAACGGACGCCGTCCCTCGGGGACATGGTCCGCTTTGGGGGTGAAGCCTTGTGGATTTGAGCTTGAGCAAGGGATCCAGGGAGTCTTGGCGACTGTGAAAGGAATTGAGCAAACGTGAGTGGAAATGTCTGGGCCGGAAGAATTCTCCGGGTCGATCTGACGCGAGGCGAGATCTCTGAGCAGCCGACGTCCGACTATATCCCCCAGTTCATTGGGGGCCGGGGCATCGGCCAGTGGATTCTGTTTCAGGAGGTCGAGCCCGGTATCGATCCTTACGCCCCCGAAAATGTCCTCACCTTCAACGCCGGGGCGTTGGTGGGCACCCTGGCTCCTTGCAGTGGCCGGCTTTCGGTGGATACCAAGAATCCGCTTACAGGTGGTGTCTGTTCCTCAAACGCGGGTGGCCATTTTGCCCCTGAGCTCAAGTATGCTGGCTTTGATTCGGTGGTCATTACCGGCCAATCGTCCCGGCCCGTCTACCTGTGGATCCACGACGGCCAGGCTGAGTTGCGCGATGCCAGTGTCCTGTGGGGGCTGGATACCTGGGAAACAGAAAAGGCCCTGCGTCGCGAACTGGGGGACCCTGCGGTCCGGGTGGCACTCATTGGACCCGCCGGAGAGAACCTGGTCCGTGGCGCCTGTCTCATCGTCGATCGGGCGCGCGCCGCGGGCCGGGGGGGATCTGGCGCCGTCATGGGCGCCAAGCGGCTCAAGGCCATCGCCGTCCGCGGCCACGGTGAGCTGGTTCCCGCGGACCAGGGTGCCTTCTTGGCGCACACCCGGGCCTGCTACCACAAGCTGATGAGCTCCGATATCATAAAAGTCTACCGGGCAGGTGGCAGCATGAGGTTCGCTGGCGCCGGTGGACCGGATGGCAACTTTCCTCAGGCTGTGCGCAACTACCAGGACTCCTATTGGCCGTTGGAGAAATCCCGAAGGATCTATGAGCCTGCGCTCAAGCAGGGCTACGAACGCCGGAAGCTGGGATGCTTCAACTGCCCCATCAGTTGCAGCCACTTCTACGCCGTGGAGGAGGGTCCCTACGCCGGGAGTGCGGGCGAGGGCTTTGAGATCAACTCGGCAAGGGCCTTTGGATCCAACATGGACATCGACTACCCACCGGCGATCATCGAGGCGCATAACTATTGTAGCCGCATGGGACTCGATGTGGACATGGCAGGGGCCTGCCTGGCCTTTGCCTTCGAGGCTTATGAGCGCGGCGACCTGAGCCGGGAGGAGTGCAGCGGACTCGAGCTCGTCTGGGGGAATCACCAGGCAGCCGTCGAGCTGTTGCACGCCATCGTGGAAAGGCGCGGGATAGGCGATTTACTTGCCGAGGGCGTCAAGCGTGCTTCGGAAGGGCTCGGACGGGGTTCGCAGGAGTACGCCCTTCAGGTGAAGGGGGCCGATCTCAACGAGGCCAGCATGCGTCCTATGAAGGCCTGGGCGCTGGGCATCGTCCTCAGCACCCACGGGGGCGGGCATCTGGATGGCTCCCCGGGTGCTTGGGCCTGGAGAGGGCACGAGGAGCTGGCTCGTTCCTACTTTGGCAATCCGAGACCTGGTGCTGCTGGTGAATATCACGATCAAGCCAATGTCGTGATCTGGTTTGAAAATTACAAGGCCGTGATCGACATGCTGGGCATCTGTTATTTCACCAGCATGTGGATCGACGCGCTCGCGCTGTCGCCAGACGACTATGCCGCGCTGCTGTCTGCCGGCTCCGGCGTGGCCTACGATGCCGATGAGCTCATGCTGATTGGCCGCAGGCTGCACAACGTCCAGAAGGCTTTCAACACCTTGCACACCGGCTATTCGAGAGAGGACGACGTCCCACCGAAGCGCTTGCAGGAGCCAGCCCAAACCGGCCCCTTCAAGGGCGAGCGGCTTGACCCCGATCAATGGCAACGCATGTTGGACGAGTACTATGGCGCCAATGGTTGGGATCTGGAAACCGGATGGCAGACCAGGGAGAGCCTGGGGGCCTTGGGGCTCGAAGAGGTGAGCGCCAAACTGGAAGCATTCGGTCGTTTGAAATAGCAGAGGGGCTTGGTACCTATCCGAAAGTGCTCTAGCCCTCGTCCTCGAGGGCGGACGACGCCCCCGAGACTGGGGCTTTGAGCGGGTTTTCGGATAGATTCTTAATCCAACCCCAAACCGTACGCTGCCGCACCCAACAGCGCTGTCCTGTCGTTCAGGATGACATAAACAGGAATCTTGGCCAGCATCTCGGCGAACCGGCCCTTGTTCACAAAGGCGGCCATGAATGTCCCGTCGGTCAGCTTGGTCAGGATCTTGGGCGGGATGCCCCCACCGAGGTAGATGCCGCCCGTGGCCATCACCTTGAGCGCCAGGTTGCCTGCCTCCGCGCCCAGGATCGACACAAAGGTGTTTAGCGTAGCGATGCTCAGCTCACACTCGCCAGCCATCGCCGTCTGGACGATGATCGGCGTAGGGTCGGCCGCCTTGCGCAGCGCTTTCTTCATCTCGGGCAGTTCCGGGGCAAAGCCCTGCTTCTTGAGAAAGGCATAGATGTTGGGTAACCCCGAACCCGAGGCGATCCGCTCATAGCTCACGTGTCCAAATTTACCCATCAGGTGTCGCAGCATTCGCATCTCGAGCAGATTGGTCGGGCCAAAGTCCACATGGCCACCTTCCGAGGGGATTACGTGATAGTGTCCCTCCCGGTAGAACAGGATCGCTTCACCCAGACCGGTGCCTGGGGCGAGGATCGCCTTGGTGCCGCTCTGGGGTGGGGCATCGTTGAGGACGAACAGGTCGTCATCCCCGAGGTGCAGCATACCGTGGGCCGTCGCCTCCAGATCGTTGAGCAACTTGACTTCCATCAGCCTGAGCTCTTGCTGCAAGGTCGCCTCGCTGATGATCCAGGGGATGTTGGTGGTCGTTGACCGCCCGCCGACCACCGGCCCGGCCACGCCAAACACTGCCTTGGACACCTGGACATCCGCCTCGGCCAGGAACTCGGCGGCGATGGCCTCCAGGCTGGCATAGTCCGCGCTTTGGAAGGTGGTCTCCCTTTGGGGGTTCAGCCCGCTGCCGGGTGCAAACAGGGCCAGGTTCGTCTTGGTTCCGCCGGTATCGCCTGCCAGTAGCATGTCCATCTCCTCCTTCTCCGATCAGCCCTGGGAGGTTGACCATTATTACAATAGCACGAGCTGGGCTGTCTGTCAACTCGTTCTGGGAGGCTGGTGCAACGCACCCACGCCGGGATGCATTGTAGCAACTTGCCGCGTCTGGGAAAACTCTGCCCGGTCTTCCCACATCAGGGCTGATAGACGATGGTATCCGGCTTGAACGCCGCCCAGGCGAACCAGAAATGGTCGCCGTGCACGATGGGCGTCAGGCGTTCGCCCGCCAACGGGCCGTCCACTGCCTGCCCCAGCACGTTCCAGGTGCTACCTGTCTCCTCGTCCACGATCGCAAAGCTTTCGCTCAGGAGGCCCTCGGCCCGGAAGGTCAACTTCTGGCCGTCGAGCACTGCCTCAAACACGCCTGTGGCGCCTACGTCCGCCCCCTCGGCGATGACCGCCGTGTCCAGCGCGCTGCTGGTGCCCGGTGCGTAGAACACCGCCAGGTCACGCCCGGCCTGCGTGTCGTTGATGACCCCCACCTCGGCCAGCACCACGCTTCAGTGCGCGCCTCTATGCCGCGACGGAGGGCAACGCCTTTTTTCTCCTCGAGATGCTGTGGACCCTGGTGGAGGAGGGGTCGCTCTATCGCAGCGAGGCGGGCCGGTGGAGCACGCCATGGGACGAGTCGACGGAGGACTATGCCGAACTGCCTTTGCCTCGTGGCGTGTTGCACAGCATCACCCGCCGTTTGGAGCGCCTGCCGGATGGCCTGAATGAACTCCTGAACGTGGCGGCGGTGATCGGCCGGGGGATAAGCTTCGAGTTGTGGCGTATGGTGAGTGGCTGGACCGAGGAGGGGTTATTGACGGCCGGCGATGCCCTATGTGGCCGGGGACTGCTGCTGGCTGCCGATCTGGCTGCGCCGGGCAGCGCAGATTACGCTCTTACCCACGACCAGATCCGCCGGGTGGCATACGAGCGTTTGGCGGCGCCACGCCGCCGCTTCTACCACCGGCGCGTGGCCGAGGCCCTGATGGAGTTGCCTCCCACCAATGGCCAGCGCTTGGAGGCGCTGGCCTACCATTGGACGGGGGCGGAAGAGTGGGACAAAGCAGCCGAGTATCACCACCAGGCTGGTGACAGGGCCCGTTCGGTGTATGCCAATGCCGAAGCGGTTGCGCACTATACCCAGGCGTTGGTGGCCCTGGAACGAGCACCTGGTCCCGCCGACCCCTCCCTCAAGTACAGGTTGTACCTGGCACGCGAGGCCGTATACGATCTGCTGGGTGGAAGGGAGGCCCAGGCGGAGGATCTGCGGGCGCTGGAAGGGTTGGCGGAAGTCCTGGATGATGACAGGCGGCGGGCTGAAGGGGCGCTGCGGCAGGCAGCCCATGCCTATGCCACCGGCGACTATGAAGGAGCGGTCAGAGCAGCGGCGGTGGTTGTGCGGCTCAGCCAGCAGGGCCGGGGTGCACCCCATGAGGCGAGAGGTCGCCTTGAGTGGGGACGCGCTCTCATGAATCAGGGCAGCTTTGAAGAGGCCCGCATCCAGCTAGAGGAGGCGGGGACGCTGGCCCATGCTCAGGGGTTCATGCAGGCAGAAGCGGAAGGGCTGCGCCATCTTGGCTCTGTCTTCTGGTGTCTGGGTGACTATGCCAGCGCTGGAATCCACTACGAACAGAGCCTGCGCATCTGCCGCAAGAGTGGAGACCGGCGGAACGAGGGTTCTGCACTGAACAACCTCGGCCTTGTTCATCTCCGGCAAAGCGACAACAGCCAGGCCATAGCGTACTTTCAACAGGCCCTGGACATCCGGCGCCAGATCGGCGATCGTTGGGGGGAGAGCACTGCACTGTGCAATCTCGCCATCGTACAAATGGACCTGGGCCAGCTTGTCCAGGCAAGGACCTACTGTGAGCAGGCTATGGCCATCGCCCGTGAGGTTGGCGATCGGTCGCGCCAGGCTCTCGTCCTCTCCCACCTTGGGAGTATCTCTCGTGATGAGGGTGACTATGGCCATGCCAGAGCCTGCTACGAGCAGGCTCTCGACGGGTTCCGGGCGATTGGCGATGAGCGCCTCGTGGGTGCCATACTCAACCAGCTCGGTGTGGTGTCCCTATGCCAGCACGCCTATTCCGAAGCGCTGGTGTATCACGAGCAAGCCCTGTCGATCTGCCGGGCGATGGGCGACCGCCAGAGCGAATCTGCCCGGGTGCTAGACCAGGGAGTCTTCTTCCACCAACTGGGGGGCTACCCGGCAGCCAGGGCCTGTTACGAGCAGGCTTTGCAGATCAGCCGCGAGACGGGTGATCGCCAAGTCGAGGGCAATGCCATGTCCTACCTGGGCCTGCTCTGCCATCACGTGGGCGACGACGTGGCGGCCTGCGAGTATGGCCAGCAGGGCGTGTCGATCCTCCGCGAAATTGGCCACCGCCAGGGTCTGGCTTATTCTTTGATCGGCCTGGGACATGCTTTTCTGGGCATCAATCGCGTGGAGGAGGCTGCCGCGGTGTACCAGCAGGCATTGGAGATCCGGCAGGATTTGGGCCAGTTGCATCTGACACCAGAATCCATGGCTGGTCTGGCGCGAGCTTTCATGGTGCAAGGCGATCTATCCCGGGCCCAAAGCCAGGTGGACGAGATCGTGCCCTTCCTGGAGACTGGTACGCTTGAGGGCGGAGGAGCCTCTGCAGATCTATCTGACCTGTTACCGGGTCCTGTCTGCCAATCGAGATCCCCGTGCCGAGGGCGTTCTGAGGGCTGCTCATGACCTGCTGGTGGCGTGGGCTGGCAGCATCCCTGACAAGAAGCTCCGACGCTCATTCCTCGAGAACGCGGCTGCCCATCGCGAGATCGTGGCTGCGCACGGGGCGTTGGAGGCGTCCCGGCAGGAAGGCCAACCCTCTCCTGCATCGGCTCGGGGGGAGCGAATGATCGACGTCACCTTGCCTCGTGCCAGCGCGCCCCTGGGCCGTCCCCTGCGCGAACACGAGTTCGTGACTGTGACCTGGACATTGGAGGTGCCGGAAGATGGCAGGGTGCGTGGCAAGGTTGCTCGCCGTCGGCACCGCATCCTACGCCTGTTACGAGAGGCTGAGGCCCAGGGGGCGGCGCCTCGCGACGAGGACCTGGCCGAAGTGCTGGATGTGAGCCTCTCCACCCTGCGCCGGGACATGGCGGCCTTGCGCGCTGAAGGCCATCACCTCCCCACTCGCTGGCGAAAAATGACAACCTAGTCAGCAAGTCACCCCTGTGCTAGACTGCTGCCCAGAAACGGGTGGCAGTTTTGTGTGGGAAGCCAATTACCCGCTCAGCGATTGTACTCGCGACCGCTGGCGGGGCATCGCGGCGGCGCGGCAGCGGGGACGGCCCTTGCCGCCTGTCGCATTGATTCAGGTGGGCGACCTGTACTTTGTGCGTGATGGACATCATCGCATTTCGGTGACCCGGGCGCTGGGGCAGCATTCCATCGAGGCCACAGTGGAAATGTGGCATACCGACAGACCACTTACCCGGGAGCAAGTGGCGCGAACCGTGGGTCGCAGCCGGCCACGCGAACGGGATGCGGAGCGGAGGGCCGCCGCCGGCTCACGCCCGGCTTTGGCCCTGGGATGATTGTCTGGCTTACTGCGACATGAGGGTAGGGCGAGGGCAAGCGAGGTCGCTAGGTAGTTTAGTAGGCGCAGCCAGTGGAACCCCTCGGCCACAGGCTGGAGCAAAGAAATGTCCCCCCAACGAGGTGGCCTCGGCTGCTCCTCGTGCGGCGCGTCCACGGTCACCCTTGAGGCGTGCGGTGGCTTGTTCGCTTTTCGCTACATGTCATCAGTGGGTGCTGTGATCGCCTGGTATAGATGGGGTCGTCTGTAGGGGTTGATCTTTTCCTTTTCTCGCCAGAGTCCTACCTGACGCGGATCGATTTTTGCAGAGATGTACCCAAAATCAGTGCCGCTGATTTGAGTGACAACATCACCTTCGGGGCTGTAGATTCCAGAGTAACCGCCCATCGGCGCTTTGCGCGTGTATCCAAGGTTGGCAGCGATCACATAGTACTGGTTATACATGGCTGCCCCGATCATTCTGCGGTGTGGATACTTCCAGTGAAAATGCCTGGGTATGGCCGATAAGGCAAAGAGGAGTTCAGTGCCTTTGATTCCATGGATCCTGCCAGCCTCTGCGAAGGCCATGTCATAGCAGATCAGGATGCCGATCTTGCCAAAGCGAGTTTGTAATGGGTCTATTCTATCCCCTGGTCTCAGAAAATCCTCCGTCCAGTGGACATGGCTCTTGTCATAGAACCCCAGTTGTTGATGCTGCGGGTCGTAGAAGTAGGCTCTGCTGAAGAGTTGGTTATTTTCCTGAGCCATACAGCCAGTGACTATCGCTTTTCCAAGTTTGTCAGAGAGGGCCCTGATTTTTGAAAAATCTGGAACAAGGTCCAGCCATCTCCGGGCTGCCCCTTTGGCCTCTGCATCTTCCCGGAGATAGTCAATGGCTTGCAGGTTGATGTTATCCTGGGTTGCGAATTCCGGGAGGACAAACAGCTCAGTTTCAGGGTTTTCGACAAAGGTGGTGTTGATTTGATCATAGACATCCAGCGGATCGGTGAGCACCAGTTGCGCGACGGTAACAATGTATTCTTCCATAGTCGGGTTGCTCCACACCTTCCCTTTGTGGTCCCCCCTGCCAGGACTCTTTGCAGGACCCATTGAGATTGTATCACGGCTGCGTTCCTTGAGCAAACTCGCCCCAAATGGGCCATGGCTTCTGATGGTCAGGCCCGTGCGGTCTGGGCACCAGATGCCCATGGGCGAGTTTGACATTTGGTGTCGTGGCTGATACAATGGATGTGGTCCATTGCAGGGCCACAACACAACCTGTGAGGGAAAGGAGATCAAAGGACATGACAGAGGACTACAGTATCCCGCCGGCTGGCGACATCTCGGACAACGACAGGCTGTTGGCCGCCCTGTCGTACCCCATCTTTCTGGTGGCCATCGTCATTCTCATCGCGGAGGATATGAAAAACCGGCCCTTCATGAAGTACCATGCAGTGCAGGCCCTGGCCGTCAACATTGCGCTGTGGCTCGGCGTCATGGTGCTCAGTTGTCTCCTGGGCGCCTTGTCATTCTTCCTCGGTGGAATCTGCGGCCTGGTGCCCGTTCTCCTGTGGCTCTTCACCCTGTACTGGGGCTACGAGGCCTACCAGGGCAAGTATTTCGAGATCCCGTGGCTCACCGATTTCCTGAAGGGCCAGAACTGGCTGTAGGCCGGTCCCGGCTCCCAGACATTGCAGAGCGAGGAGCAGGTGTGCCTCGCTCTTGCTCTTTGTCAGACACGTGATAGGGAGGACAGACTTGTCGTTGCAGTCCAAGCGATGGCAGATCGCGACGCCTGTGGGCGAGCAGCACCTGGCCCGCTTTCCCGATCTGCCGCCCCTCGTCGTCCAACTGCTCCACAATCGGGGTATCGACGATCCCGGCACTGCCCGCGCCTTTCTGGCGGGACGCTTTGTCGACGACAATCCTTTCCAAATGAAAGGCATGTACCAGGGCGTGGAACGCCTGCGGCAGGCCATCCGGCAGGGCGAACTGGTCGCCGTGTACGGCGACTTTGACGCCGACGGGGTGACGGCCACGGCGTTGTTGGTCGAGACATTGTCGGCCCTTGGCGCCCAGGTGCGACCCTACATCCCCCATCGCGTGGATGAGGGCTACGGACTGAACCTGGACGCGCTGCGAACCCTGTGGCGTCAGGGCGTACGCCTGGTCGTCACCGTGGACTGTGGCATTCGCTCTGTCGAGGAGGTGAAGCAGGCCAGCCGTGGCCTGGACCTGATCGTCACCGACCACCACTCCATCGGCCCGGAACTCCCGCCCGCAGCGGCGACCATCAATCCCAAGCAACCGGGATGCCGCTATCCGTTCAAGGATCTGGCCGGCGTGGGCGTCGCCTTCAAGCTGGCCCAGGCCCTCTTGCGCGTGCAGGACAAGATGGGTGGGGTTGGCGAGCTGCCGGAGGACGCGCTGCTCGACCTGGTGGCGCTGGGAACGGTGGCCGACGTGATGCCCTTGCTGGGTGAAAACCGGTCCCTGGTGCAGCAGGGCCTGGCCCAACTGAACGAGCCCAGCCGGCCCGGCTTCGAGGCGCTGATGGCCGATGCCAGCCTACGCCGGGGCGAGGTAGACGCCACGGCGATCGCCTTCCGCCTGGGACCGCGCCTCAACGCCGCGGGGCGCATCCACACGGCCATGCTTGCCTACCGCCTCCTCACCAGCCGTGACGCGCTGGAGGCGAGGGAATTGGCCGTGGAACTGGGCAGGCTGAACCAGCGCCGCCAGGAGCTCACTGAGCAGATCACGGCCTCTGCCGAGGCCCAGGTGCTGGCCGACGACCCCAACGCCCGCCTCTACCTGGCAGCCAGCCCTGATTTCCTATCGGGCGTCGTTGGGCTGGCCGCCAGCCGCCTGACCGAGGCCCACTACCGCCCGACCGTCGTCGTGGAGGTGGGCCAGGAGGAGAGCCGGGGATCCTGCCGCTCCATCCCCGAGTTCAACATCACCGCCGCGTTGGAAGAATGCGGGGATCTGTTGATCCGGTTTGGCGGGCACGCCGCAGCCGCCGGGTTTACGGTTGCCAACGACAAACTGGACGCCCTCCGCCGCCGCCTGCAGGCCATCGCTGCCGAAAAACTGGACGGCGTCGAACTGCGTCCCACCCTCGAGATCGACGCCGAGATCCCCTTGGAGGAGGTGGACTGGGCCACGCGTGCCCTGTTGGACCAGATCGAACCCTGTGGCATGGATAACCCCCAGCCGGTGCTCCTCAGCCGGGACGTGGAGGTACGCCAGCGGCGGACCATCGGCGGGGAGGGCCAGCACCTCAAACTCACCGTGCGCGACGGGCGGGGGGTAGCCTGGGAGGCCATCTATTTCCGGCGGGGCGACCTGGCGAGCGAGGTCCCGAGCCGCGTAGACGTGGCCTACACGCTGGGCGTCAACGAGTGGAACCACGAAAAACGACTACAACTTGTCGTCGAAGATTTGCGCGAGGCTGCCCACTAGCCAAGCATCAGTCCGGATAACCGGCCCAACCCCCCGTCTCGGGGAGGATGAATGCTTTCAAGCCAGTCGTTCTGAGAGGTTTGGCTCCCGCCCTGTTTGATGATAGAATAGTGGGCAGCTACGAAGGGGGAGGAGACATGGAAGACAAACTGCAAGAACTCAAAACGCATTTTTCAGAGATAGGCGACCTCAATTCCGCCGCGTCGCTATTGAGCTGGGACCAGATGACCAACATGCCACCTGGAGGTGCGCCAGCCCGGGCGCGCCAGATGGCTTTGCTAAAGCGGCTGGCCCACGAAAAGCTCATCGATCCGGCGCTGGGCAAACTGCTCGACGAGCTTCAGCCTTACGAGGCGAGTCTGCCCTTTGACTCGGACGATGCCAGCCTGATCCGCATCGCACGCCGCGACTATGAGCAGGCGATCAAGGTCCCGCCCCAGCTCCTGGCCGAGATCGAAAACCATGCCGCCGCCGCATTCCAGGTATGGAACGAGGCCCGCCCGGCGAACAACTTTGCTGCGGTGCAGCCGTACCTGGAAAAGACCCTGGAGCTCAGCCGCCAGCTCGCCGACTGTTTTCCCGGTTACGAACACATTGCTGACCCCTTGATCGATCATGCCGACTATGGCATGAAGGCCTCCTCGGTGAGCGCCATCTTTGCCGAATTGCGCGATCAATTGGTGCCCATCGTGCAGGCCATCACCGCCCAGCCCCCGGCGGACGACTCCTGCTTGCGCCAGCACTTCCCTGAAGCCCAGCAGTGGGAATTTGGCCTGGACGTCGTCAGACGCTTTGGCTACGACTTTCAGCGGGGCCGCCAGGACAAAGCGCCGCACCCCTTTACGACCGAGTTCTCCATCGGCGACGTGCGCATCACGACCCGCGTGGAGGAGCATTTCCTGGCCGAGGCGTTGTTCGCCACCATGCACGAGGCTGGCCACGCCATGTACGAGCAGGGCAGCGACCCCGGCTATGAGGGCACCCCGCTGGCTGGCGGCACCTCCTCGGGCGTCCATGAGAGCCAATCACGCTTGTGGGAGAATGTCGTCGGGCGCAGCCGGGGGTTCTGGACCTTTTACTACCCAAAACTCCAGGAGGTATTCCCCGATCAGTTGGGTTCCGTGTCCCTGGACTCCTTCTACCGGGCCATCAACAAGGTCGAGCGATCCTTGATCCGCACCGCCGCCGACGAAGTGACCTACAACCTGCACGTCATGCTGCGCTTCGACTTTGAGCTGGCCATGCTGGAGGGCAACCTGGCAGTCAAGGACCTGCCCGAGGCCTGGCGCGAGCGATTCAAAGCCGACCTGGGCATCGTCCCACCCGACGACCGCGACGGCGTGATGCAGGACATCCACTGGTACTTTGGCATCGTCGGTGGCATGTTCCAGGGCTACACCCTGGGGAACATCCTGTGCACCCAGTTCTACGATGCTGCCCTGCAGGCCCATCCCGAGATCCCCGGCGAGATCGAACAGGGTGAATTTGGCACGTTGCTCGGCTGGCTCCAGGAAAACATCTACCAGCACGGCCGCAAGTTCACCACATCCGAGCTCGTCGATCGGGTCACGGGCGGGCCCATCAGCATCGAGCCGTACATCCGCTATCTCCGAAACAAGTACGGCGCGTTGTACGAACTCTAGATCCAACCCATGCTGACCCACTCCGGTCGCTAGGAGGCAACAGGCCATGCTGATCACCCACGGAACACTGGTAACGATGGGCACGCCCAACGAGGTCATCCACGACGGCGCGCTCTACGTCGAGGGCGAGCGGATCGCCGACCTGGGTCCCAGTGCCGAGCTAGCGACTCGCTATCCTGCAGCCCAGCGACTGGATGCTGCAGGCCGCCTGGTGCTGCCCGGCTTGGTGTGCGCCCATACGCACTTTTACGGCGTTTTTGCGCGGGGCATGGCCCTGTCCGGTGAGCCAGCAAGCAATTTCCCCGAGATCCTGGAGAAGCTCTGGTGGCGGCTGGACAAGGCCCTCTGGCCAGACGACGTGCGCTATAGCGCCCTGGTCGGCCTGGTGGATGCCATCCGCCACGGCACCACCACGCTCATCGACCATCACGCCAGCCAGGGGCACATCGCCGGCAGCCTGGACGAGATCGCCAAGGCTGTGGATCAGGCAGGGGTACGGGCTTGCCTGTGCTACGAGGTGACCGATCGCGATGGTGGGGAAACAGCGCGGGCCGGCATCCGGGAAAACGTCCGGTTCATCCGGCTGGCCCAGGCCCGGCAGCGGGAGGGCGACAGCCGGATCGCCGCTACCTTTGGTCTGCACGCCTCGCTGACCCTCTCGGACGAAACGCTTAAGGAATGCGTCAACCTGGCCGGGCAGTTGGGCACCGGCTTCCACCTGCATGTGGCGGAGGACAAGGCCGATGTGCGCGATAGCCTGCGCAAGAGTGGCCTGCGGGTGGTGGAGCGCCTGGAAAAACTCGGCGTTCTGGGACCGTCCACTCTGGCGGCCCACTGCGTCCACGTGGACCGCATCGAGACCGAGATCCTCCTCGACACCGGTACGATGGTGGTCCACAACCCGCGCTCTAACATGAACAACGCCGTGGGCATCGCCGACGTGCCCTGGATGCTCCATATTGGCATCCCCGTGGGATTGGGCAACGGCGGCTTTTCCAACAACATGTTCACCGAGATGGCCACCGCGTATCTGTCCCACAAGCAAGCCACCGGCGATCCGCGCACCCTGCCTGCCGGCCAGGTGGTGCAGATGGCCTCGAGGAACAACGCGCGCATAGCCCGTACCCTTTTTCCCCACCTGGGGGAGCACTTTGGCACGCTGTCCAAGGGCGCGCCGGCCGACGTGATCCTCGTGGACTATGACCCGCCTACACCCCTGACCGCCGGAAACCTGCCCTGGCACATCATCTTTGGCCTCGACGGCACCGGGGTGGACACCACCATCGCCGCCGGAAGGGTACTGATGCATCACCGCAAACTGCTGACCTTGGACGAGGCTGCCATCATGGTCCGGGCCCGGGAGCTGGCAGGCAAGCTGTGGAAAAGGATCTGACATCTGACAGGGTGCTAGCCCTCGTCCCCGAGGGCGGGCAGCGCCCCTGCGACTGGGGCTCCAAGCGGGGCAAGCTGTGGAAAAGGCTCTGACATCTTTGTCTATTTGGAGGCAACTTGACAGGCAACGTCGAACCGATCATCGTAGACAAGAATCGAAAGCGCGCCCTTTGGTCGCTGATCATCGTCGTTTTCTTCATCCCCATCAGTGCCTTGTTGGTGCTTCTGGGGTTGCAGCCCGGCCGGCCGGAAGTTTCCTGGGCCTTGGTGCTCATCGGCATCGCAGGCGCGGTGACCTTTGCCGCCAGCGCTGTGGCCGTCATCCGCATCCTGCGATCTCCCTGGCACCTGGCGATCTATCGGGAGCAGATGGCTTTGTACACCCCCAACTATGACCTGGAAGTGCCATGGAGTCGCGTCGTAGGGATCGCCGTGGACGAGATCAACCGCAAGCCAAGCTGCGTGCTGGTTTTTGACGACGTGGCAGCCGTGGTCCAACGCGCTGAATTCCATAACCAGAGCAAGCGTCCCGATGCCGTCACCAGCGCCGGGACGATGAAGGCTCGGATGGAAGAGAACTTTGAGGGATCGGGTTATCACCTGACCATCCCCAGCCGCATCCTGGAGCTGGGGCCGGAGGAACTGGCTGAACTCCTGAGTAAGGCTCGAAGGGGTACACTCTGGAAAGAGGGGACAGGGCGATGATACAACGTTGGAAACAACTGGGCGGGCCGGTCAAGATCGGCCTGGTTGTGGGGCTGATCGGCGCCTTGTTGACCATCGCCGGGCTGCTCTTCGGCAACCTGGCGCCCTTGACCCTGCGGTCGTTGCTGCTGGGCGTCCTGCTCGGCGGCGGGTCGTGGGGCGTGGTCAGTTGGGCCATCGCCTCCGCCGCTTCCGATGCCAAGGCGGACTAGGATAGATGAGTGAGCGACTGCACTACCGGGAACAACCCAGCCAACAGCAAATCGAGGCCTTTCGCTCCTGGGACAACGTGCGCAAAATGCGCGCTATGTTTGAGATGTTCGAACTGGCGAAGCACCGCCTGCGGATGGCCGTCCGCTCGCGTCATCCGGACTGGGATGATGAACAGGTCGAACGCCGGGTGCGGGAGCTGGTGACCGGCCAACCGCTTGTCCAGCAGAAAGCAAAAGATGGCTGAATCAAGTGTATGTACGTCGAGCGAGAGGCCGCCAGAATGGGTATGCTCGGGGTCTGGCGCGAATTGCTGGACAAAACAGAGAGCCTAAGGTGATAGTCGGAATCATCTCGGACATCCACGAGAACTACCACAACCTGCTGAAAGCCCTGGATGCCATGCGCGAGAGGGGCGTGGAGCAGATCCTGTGCCTCGGCGACCTGATGAACGCGGGCATTGCCCAGGTCCTGGCTCATTCTGGGATCCCGGTCTTCAGCATCTGGGGGAACAACGACGGGGACAGGACAAACGTCCTGCGTGTCGCCCTGGCCGAGGACAGCACCTTGACGATGGGTGACCTGACCTATGCATTCTGTGAAATGGGCGGCAGGAACGTGTTTCTCACTCACTATCCCGACCTGGCACGCCCCATGGCCCGCCTACAGGAATTTGACGCGGTGTTCTACGGCCACGATCACAGAAAGAGCCTGAAACAGATCGGCGATTGTCTCGTCGTGAATCCTGGCGAGATCTCTTCCCACAAGACGGGCACGGCCACCTTTGTCCTCTATGACACGGAGCGGAACCAGGTCGAGTTTGTCCCCGTCCCCGACGCCATTTCCACGAGGACCAGCTATGTCGTCGAGCAACTCCCGGCCGGGTATGCCCCGGTGGGTGAGTGAACTCTGAAGCTATCCGAAAACTGGCTTTAAGTCCCCGTCTCGGGGACGATTGGCAAGTGAACCTACACAATCTCTGTCAACCTCGTCCATACTTCCTCCACATTTGGTTGGTACCCTACGGGTGAAAACCAGATGAAAGGGAGGTATGAATGGACGAGAGGTTTAGAGGAAACAGACTCTGGATTGGACTGGGCGCACTGGCCATCATCTTTCTGTGCGTCGCCCTGTGTGGCTTTGGCGCGATGGCCTCGATGTTTATGCGCTCCGACGTCGGGTATGCACCAGCGCCCTACGTGCAACCTCCGGCCGGCGAGGAGGGGGTGGTGCCACCGCCGACCTACTACCAGGACCACAGCCCGCTGGGCATGGGGCGGTACGGCAACACGGGCCTGTTTGGCTTTGTCTCGGGCGCGATCGGCCTGCTCTTCAGGTTAGTATTCTTTGGGCTGCTCCTGCTGCTGCTGCTCGGCCTGGTCAAGCGGCTTTTCTGGGGCCCCAGGCACCACTGGGCGTGTTATCCGGGCAGGCCCCCAAAGGGCAAGGAATGGAAGGGCCGGCCCCATCCGGGGTGGGGCCCGTGGGCCTGGCACGGTCACGGCGCGCCTTGGGAAGCTGAGGATGAGGTCGGCACGCAGGAGGGCGAGCCTGATCCGGACGAGTACAGCGGTCCCCAGGAATAGGTCGGGAAAATGCTCCCGGCGAGGACAGGTCCTCGCCGGGAGTGCAGGAGGGACGCCACATGGCACGAGATCAGGCTAGCATCCGCTTCGAAACTCGCTGGAGCCCCCGTTTCCGAACAGGTGCCATCCCCTGGGGATGGACACGCTCCCGAGGGAGGCCCTGGGCGCGAGCACGCGCCAGAAACCGGGCCGGCACCCGCAGCGGGGATAGGTACAAAGACTGGCTGGCGCTTTTCGATGCCCACCAGGTCCAGTTCTTGCTACTCGACACCGAACAGGATCGAGGCCTGCTGCAAGCAGCCCGCGCCAATCCGCGATGGGCCGTCGATTGTGTGGACGGGAGCTCGGTGCTCCTGGCCCGCGCTGGCGCGCAATGAGGGAGACCTGACGAGGAAAAACATGGCTCAGACCATCCTGGTAGTAGACGACGAGGCCCGCATCGTCAAGCTGGTGCGCGATTACCTGGAGCGCGCCGGCTTCGACGTGCTGGCTGCCCACGATGGGGAGATGGCACTGACGCTGGCCCGCCTGGAGCAGCCGGACCTCATCGTCCTCGACCTGATGCTGCCGGGCGTGGATGGCCTGGACGTCTGTCGCCGCCTGCGCCAGGAGAGCGGGGTGCCCATCATCATGCTCACCGCCCGCGTTGAGGAGGCCGACCGGGTCGTCGGGCTGGAGTTGGGCGCTGACGATTATGTTACCAAGCCATTCAGCCCGCGTGAATTGGTGGCCCGCGTCCGTGCCACACTGCGCCGCGCCAACGGCCAGGTGGGGCCGAGTAGTATCCTCCGCGCTGGCGACGTGGAACTGGACACCGCATCGCTGACAGCAACCGTGGCGGGCGAGCCGGTGGACCTAACGCCTACCGAGTTCCAGGTGCTGGCGACGCTGGTCCGCCAGCCGGGGCGGATCTTTAGTCGAGAGCAACTGCTGGAAGCGGTCCACGGCGTGATCTTTGACGGCTACGACCGCAGCGTGGACTCGCACGTCAAGAACATCCGGCGCAAGATCGAGCCAGATCCGCGCCAGCCGCGCTACATCCAGACTGTCTATGGCGTCGGCTATCGTTTCGGAGAGCGCTAGCATTGCCCTTTCTGCAGGCGGGCGAACACCTGGTTCACCATCACCTGCAGGAGGGGAGAGGTCACTATGGGGAAACAGAAGCACAGGCACCCTCGCCCCCCCTGGTGGGACGAAGACCAATGGAAGGAGTGGGCAGAACACCGATCCCGGTGGCCCAGGATGCAAAGCGACTGGGAAGAGGGTCCCCCCCATCCTCCCTGGATGACGCGTCGGGAATCCAGGCACGAGTGGCGCACCGGCGGTCCATTCCTGTTCTTTCGCTTTGCCCTGGCGTTCGGCCTGTTCGTGCTCCTCATCTGTGGCATCCTGGCCATCCTGGGCGCAGTAGCCGTAATGTTTTTGCAGAGCCGCCCCCAGCCCCATCCCGCCCCCCCGGCCGTCGATTCTCCCCTGCGGTGGATCCTTTTGCTGCTCGGCCTCGCGGCCGTCCTGGCCCTGATCCTGCACCGCGTGGGCAGGGGCACCGCCCGGCGCTACACCGAGCCCCTGAGCGAGACGATGAAAGCCGCCGACGCTCTGGCCGAGGGTGACCTATCGGCCCGGGTTTCGGTGGCGGGCAGCGGCGAGTTCCGCCACTTTGCCCGTTCCTTCAACCACATGGCCGAAGCGCTAGAGACCGCCGACCGGCACCGCCGCGAGCTGCTGGCCGATATCGCCCACGAGCTTCGCACACCGCTGACCGTCGTCCAGGGCAACCTGGAGGGTCTGCGCGACGGCGTCTATGAGGCCACGCCCGAGCACCTCGACCTGGTGCTGGACGAGACGCGCAAGCTCAGCCGGCTCGTGGAGGACCTGCGGCTGCTGACCCTTGCCGAGGCGGGTCAACTCCCCCTGGATCTCCAGGTGTTGGACGTGCCCCAGCTTCTGGTCGACGTGCGCGACGCCTTTGCCCTCCAGGCCACCGAGGCCGGGATCGCCCTGGAGGTGGACGTGGAAGAGGCGATACCGCCCCTCGTCGCCGATCCGCAGCGGCTCGGCCAGGTGCTGGGCAACCTGGTGGGCAACGCCCTGCGTCACACACCCTCCGGTGGCCAGGTGATCCTGGGTGCAGCGCTGGAATCCGGCGAGGGAACTCCAGACGCCGTACGGCTCTGGGTCCGGGATACGGGCGAGGGCATCCCTGCTGGGGACTTGCCGCACATCTTTGATCGCTTCTGGCGCGGCGATCCGTCCCGCTCGCACGGTGCAGGTGCCGGGAGTGGCCTGGGGCTGGCCATCGCCAAGAGCCTGGTCAGGGCCCATGGCGGCCACATCTGGGCCGAGAGCCAGGTGGGCGAGGGCACGACACTGTCGTGCCTTCTTCCTCTTGTGACAACCGGATTCTAATGGATGGATGAGATAGAAGTGGGAGTACTGGACCTTCCAGGAAGGTTGTCCGACCTCTAGCTGGTTTCTCTATAGGAGATCGACGACCAGGCGAGAAAGATCGAGTCTACGGCTCTGGCCAAGTCCCGGGAAGGTGAAGGGGACTCATAGGAGGACCAGGATGGAGAGTATCAGTCCGGGGTCCCTCCAGGCCCATACCGTTGTTGGATCAGCGCTTCAACAGCGCCGATGTCCCGCTTGAAAGGCCCCTCCGCTTCCATTTTGAGGCTGGTAACGGCTGCCGCCCAGATGGTGGCCTCGGCAGGGGGGGCGACCAGACGCCGGCAGGCGTAGGCGGCAAGACAGGTATCGCCGCGGCCGCTGCGGCCAACCAGGTCCACCGGGTAGAAGCGGGCTTGGTGGAATTGCCCACCCGCAAGGACGAGCAAGCCATCGCGATGGGTCAGCACAACCTCCCCTGGACCCAGGCCGGCGATCATCTGTGCTGCCCGACCGATATCGGCCTGGCCGGTGAGCAGCTCCGCTTCCACGGCGTCGGTCTTGAGGATGTCCACATGCGCCAGCACCGCCTCTTTCTCCGGCCACGGTTCGTAGACCAGGATCCCGTCGCGGGCCACACGCACAAAACCTTGCATGTCGACGGCAATCCTCGCTTCGTTCGCAGCCAACGCTTCGATGACTTGGAGGCTGACCTCACCTCGCATGGAGGCGCCAACCGCAAACATGCGGGCCTGCAAACCGGCGACTTCCTGGGGCGCAAAGGCCCCCGCTGTGCTGGTGACGTGGATGACGCGCTCGTCCACATTTTCGCTCGGGTATTCCAGGCGCAGGCAGGTGGATTCGGGCGTGGTCTTGACAAAGGCATCCACCCCCAGGCGCGTCAGCTCCTCGACTACGCCGAGATCCTCCCTGGCAAGGCGCGTGATGGCAGCGACCCCCAGTCCCATCCGGGCGGCGACGTGGGCACCATAGTTAAAGGCTCCGCCATCCACGATCCGGGTGCCGGCGGCAGAGACGATGGTATCTTTGGTATAGTGACCCAGGAAAGCGACGTCATAGGTAGGTGTCATGTGCTAGATCAACGACGGCGGGAACTTGTCCTCCCGCAGCGCAGTGAACGCTCTTTCCCCCGGTTTCAGCTCCCTGCAAACAACAACCGGACGACCGCATAGATACCGGCTGCCACCAGCGCCGCGACCGGGATGGTCAGCAGCCAGGCGACGGCGATGTCGCGGGCCACGGTCCAGCGCACGTTGGACACGCGGTCGGCAGAGCCGGCGCCCATGATGGAGGAACTCACCACCTGCGTCGTGCTTACCGGCCCTCCTAGAAGCGCCGCCCCCAAGATCACCCCGGCTGACATGACTGCAGCGCCCACCAGTCCGCCAATGAGGGCATGGGACGTGCTGGATGGCCAACCAAAGTACCAGGTGAACACGTTCCACAGAATGGCGCTGCCTACTCCCTCTCCGATCCCTCAGTGCAGCCTTTTAGAGTTCTGCACCTGTACACATTCTACTACATGTTTCCAAATCTTGCAGGTTTGCCTGCGCGGGATGTGCTCTTGGCGTGCGACAACTCGAGCCAATCTGGCAGGCCTCACACGATTTTGACAGCCTCCCTCCCTCTGCTATAATGGGGTCATGCCCGCGCTCGCTTTTGTCATGAACAAGCATAACCTGAACAGCGTCGCCGCCCTCAGCGGCGCGCTGGAGACCAGCGCGCATAGGGCCAACTTGCACTTTTTGTGGCAGGACGAGCGCCTGCTGCCGCGCTTGCATGCCCTGGCATCCGGGGCTGGCACCGGCCCGTCCAACCGCTTGGTGGTGGCCCTCTCCTTCGCCACGGCCAATCTGCCGGAGGCGACGGCGCTGCTGGCCAACCTGCGCACCCTGGCTCCCTCCCCCTTCGTCGTCGCCGGCGGCCCGCATCCCTCCGCCCGCCCTGCTGAGGTGCTACGCCTGGGCGCCGATGCAGTTGTGATCGGCGAGGGGGAAGAGACGCTGCCCGCCCTGTTGGAACGCGTTTGGGCCGGCGAGTCGCCGGCAGGCCTGCCCGGCGTCGCCACTCTCTCCAGCGAAGGGCAACTCCTGCAGGGGCCTCGCCCTAGGCCCATTGACCTGGACGCCTACCCGCCGCTTGGCGTGGCGCACCGCCGCTTTGGGCCCATCGAGATCACGCGGGGCTGCCCCTGCGCCTGTGCTTTCTGCCAGACCTCGTTCCTGTTCGGAGGGCGCATGCGCCATCGCTCGGTAGAGAGGATCGTCCATTGGGTGCGGCAGGCCATGGAGCGGGGCTATAGCTACTTGCGCTTTGTCACCCCCAATGCCTTTGCCTACCAATCAGAGGACAATGGACGCACCGCGAACCTCGATGCCATCGAGCGCCTGCTGCAGGAGATGGCCGCGTTGGTGGGGAGGGAGCAGGTGTACTTTGGCAGCTTTCCGTCGGAGGTGGGGCCGGAGACGGTAACTGCGGAGGCGGTGGATCTGGTGCGCCGCTACTGTGGCAATGACAACCTGATCTTTGGCGCCCAGACCGGCTCGGACCGATTGCTGCAGAGCCTGCGCCGCAGCCACACCGTGGCCGACGTGTACCGCGCCGCCGAGGTCATCGTCGCTGGAGGGCTGACCCCCATCGTAGATATCATGTTTGGGCTGCCGGGCGAAAGTGCCGATGACGTAGCCGACACGCTGCGCTTGATCGAGGATCTGGCGGGCATGGGCGCCGTCCTGCACACCCACACCTTTATGCCACTGCCAGGCACACCCCTGGAGCATGCCCCACCAGGCAGGGTGGACCCGGCCCTGCATACTCTCTTGGACCGGCTGGCCAGCCAGGGACACCAGATCGGCCAATGGCGAAAACAAGCAGAGATCGCCGCTAGTGCTCGGTACGAAACTCGCTCGAGCCCCCATTTCTGAACGGGCGCGGGAGCAATTTCGCACCAGAAACGAGACTAGTGCTTGTAGTCGAGCAGGACCACCTGGGTCTCGTTCGGCAGAGACGACTTGGTGACCTTGAGCTCCGGCTGGGCAGCCATGGCCGCCAGGCCCATCTCCTT
>Ga0180437_10002981_pt1 | contig 25915 bp, 53 predicted proteins | sample SS_ome_4_FD_132410 | JGI IMG/M metagenome (GOLD analysis project Ga0180437, IMG submission 132410) | Hypersaline lake sediment archaeal communities from the Salton Sea, California, USA - SS_3_D_1 metaG | ecosystem: Environmental > Aquatic > Non-marine Saline and Alkaline > Hypersaline >... | reverse complement strand
GTTTTTTGACCCCGCGTTACGGGGCCAATTTCAAAGACTTCGAGGTGTGGGGCTACTGGGATTGGGTTCCATTACGGATACCGAGGGTAATATTCAAGGCCTTGGTGGGTTTCCTCATGACGACTCCTGAAGAGAGTTTCTCCAGGAGACCTATCTCGACTTTATTAGCTATCTCGGCTTTTTCTTGGCCGCTCGTATCTTCTTTATAATGAAATCACCTTCTCCGGAGACGGTTCAGACGGTGTACCGTTACAGCGAGCTCACCAGCCAAATTTTTTGTACCGAAGTCGAGCCGGGCAAGTTTTGATGTCGAAACCATCTTTGTTCTCATTATCATAGGGATCTATTTCAAACATGTAGCACCTCGTCTTATTCCATTCGGCGAGAGTATTATCATTCACCTCATGTTGGAGGCAGAATTCATTGTCACATTGGTCCATCTTATTTCTCTTTAGAGAAGGCTCTCAAAACTATGGATAAGTCGGGGGCGCAGCTCGTACATAAAAGGCTCTCCATGGGCTCATTGATTAGACCGATGGTAACAAAATAACAATCCCATACTAGTCCCTCACGCAACGATCTTCTACACTTGATACATCTTTTCTCATTTTTAGTGTCAGTTTTTAGAACGAGCCGAACTTTATCCGTGGGGTCCCCAGGAATTTCATACCACAAACCTATTTTAGCGCCAAAAGCTTCTTTAACAGACTTCTGAATGATAATGTTATATCCAAATAAGGATATCACCATTATAGGCCCCCTTCCTTCCGTATAGTGTCTGCAAGCAAAATAATAGCGTTTCTAATCTTAAGGTACTTTCCTGGTTTAGAAAATGAGATTTTCAAGGGTTTCCAGCATTTTATTAATAGTCTTTTATTCATAGCATTTTGTCATCGCATCTTGGAAAGCACCATTGATTCCGAAAAGGATAAAAATGCACACCTTCTCTATCGTATTGCTAAGCATTGCAGTAGCATGTGTTCTGATCGTGACCGGGCTACTAATTTACTGGAACCGTGACCCTACCAAGAGAATCATGAACCACAGGGGCCATAGACGGGACCCGGAGGCAGATTAATCATACTCGGTCATATCCCTATAGGTCCCCTTCATATCATCTATTAACTCCTGGGAGTCGTTCAGGAAATCTATGGTTTCCTGACGGTCTTCAGCCGACACATCCTCGTCAAACTCCATATCAGGTGCTTCATGATCAAGGCGGTCCATTAGTATCCCTCCGGAGGAATAGGATACATCCTACAGTAATAACTCCAACCAGTGATATGGAAACTCTATCTACGAGCAATGCCACTCTCTCATACCCTGACAGTTTCAGAACGAGCCCTATAAATAGGCAGCTCATGAGAATGGATATTCCTCTTGGAAAAGGTTTACCGGAGAACCAGAACCGACAGACCTTACGCATAGAATGCCTCCAAAAACAGCTACCAGTTAATATAATTCATCTAGCACCGGTTGGGGCTATGATGTTTTCTTGTCGAGGATCCCATCCTGTTCGGGTGAGAGTCTAAGGCTGCCCAGAATGCTCATAAGTCCTTATTACTGCGTGACTTTCATCTCCATGTGTTTCATAGCCCGAAACCTATAACACTACCCAGTTGTTTAGGTTTCTTACAGGGCTTGTAGCTCCTGTATTTAGGGGACCATTTAAACCACCACTCTCTTCTTTCTTCGGCCATTAAGAGCCCCTCAGCGACTTCCTCTATAAGGGCTATCGGATAAGACCCCTCATACATTTCTGCCCAATTCTCAGCCACGGCCTTTTGGGCAACCTCTAATTTTGAGAACCATCCCCAGGTCCTTTGGTCTCTTATTCCGAAATACTCCTTCTGACTTGGATAGATCCGGACATTGAACGAGTGATAGAGGCCGTCCCTAGACCTCTTGGCGTTGATGTACCGGGGGCCAATATCCATAGTTGTAACGACATATACTTTTTTCATGACTCATCCATATTAAGAGCATTCTCAACCATCTGTTCAACAGTGTTGATGTCTCCTACTTCTAGATTAAGTTTTTGAGTGGCATCTTTTAGGTTTTTCCAACCACGATTGTTGATGATTTCCATTACCGCCGAACTGTGTGACCCCTTTCTCGAATTGAGGCCAGAAACCAATGCCTTCAAACATCCCTCAAAGATTTTCAAACCTACATCAGAATTCCCATCTACCTTGAAATGAACGATGTAATACCCTTCATGCATAACAAGACCCCCTTAAGCTGCAAGAAATTTATAGACATTCCCTGATTTTCTGAACAGGTCCGGATCCGTCTTCAACATGGTAAGAAAGGCTACGACATTATCTGTATCAGGTAAATTCCCACTCAATCTAACACATACCTCTTCAATAAGGCTCCCATCCTTATAGACTTTGGTGTGCCATTTATTTTTAAATATCTGATAAGTTTTTCCGTCACGGGCTTTCAATGAAATGAACCCGTTTATGCGGTATGATTTATAGTCCTTTTCTGATATCATCTCACGGAGAGTCTCCAGGGCTCTCTTCTCTGACTCACTCGTTGGAAAAACGGGACGACCCCTGTGGACCATTTTGCACATCAAATTCATCTTTAACTTAAGGCGCTTTTCCTCCGGTCCTATTCTCTTATCATTTTTATAGGTACTATATTCATATGTTTGTATATAAATGGTTACTAATCGTTCTACATTATCGTAGCTAATGCATATGATTTCAGCATTATATTTTGATAGATAATCAATGTTGAAAAATCCCTTATTTTGATTTTGGACCGTAAGATAGAAAAAGCTATTATCAAACGTGCTACCCTTAATATCTGAAACCATATCAGGTGTAAGATATAAACCCCCAAATAATCTTTTTATCCTCACCTCTTTGGTATCTATGTATCGTTCCAGGCGACTATTAACACAGTCTATTATAGGACCCGTTATCTCTTGTTGGCTAAGGGGCCTTTTAGTAGGATTGATCAGTTGCTGAACGTGAAACCGAATTTGATAGGTTTTCTTTATCTGAAGCCCCATCTCAGAAAAGTCCATCTCTACGTGTTCATATCCGGCCCCATAGTGACTCACTACCCCCATTGAGGGTTCAACCATTCTGATAACTTCTGGAAACATATCAGAGACCTTTATAGCACAAAGAGCCACTTTTAATGACCCTTTTAGGTCTGACCTGTCCGAGGCACTTTTCCGTCGAGAAACATTTACCACCTATTTTGAGTAAACAGTGACCTTTCTTAGAGCACTCATAACTACCGCTATTAATGGCTTGTCCTTTTTTAAGCATACCATCTCCTTCAGTATACGCCAGTGTTGAGTTCCTCGATATCAGTATATTCATATCTCTGGCCGCAGAGGATGCACTGGTCGTTCGCTAACAGCTTACCATTCTTAATATCTCTTACTACTAAAAGGATACCCTTTTTACATTCTGGGCACTCTCTTTTATAGATGCTCTCTCCCCAGGGTATCAGACTACCATGTTTCACCTTTTTTACGGGTGAATCCATGTTAATGAGAAGGAGCTTATCATAGCCCTGATCAGCATCAAAATCAAGAAACTCTATTTCTGCACCATTTTCAAGGGTGGCTTTCGTTTCTTGTTCCAGGTCCATCTTTATGGTTGTCGGTTTTTCACCTTTAACTGATATCCTAAATTTAATAATCCCTTTCACTGTCATTCCTTTCTATTCATGGCTTTGATAAGAGATATAACTCCTCTAGCAGTCCCCGTCCAGCCATCTACTGACTTTCCGAAATATTCATCGAAAGACATGTTTTTAACGTTATTTTTATCGTGGGCCCCATCCCAATATCTCTGGGCGAGTATCTTCGCTACAGTTATCAAAATCTCATTGGAAGTAAATACAGCGGGGCTCATATGGGACCTGTAATATCTCTCCTCTATTTTGATCCACCTGTCCTCGATATAAGCATATTTGTCGAGATGGCCGGTTCGCTCTCCCCAGTATTCTATTCTTGAGGTATTATGAATCCTTCTTACTTTTTCAGCTATTGATAGTCCCCTTTTATTGAACTCTCGGCTCTTTTCCTTAAGTATACGAAAAGTCTCTTTATCCGTATATTTTCTGCTATAATCCAGTATCCACTCATGGAGTTCTATGATAAGGTCATCAGGAAGACCAGACTGATCGTAGTCTACCATTATTCCCGTATCGAGGTCCCATAAACCGGTGCTGGAGAAGTCTGCCATCACTTTGAAGTTCATTATCCTGCCATCTTGTAGACGTTTCCGAGTTTTTTGATATCATCCTCGGAAGTCTCAATAATGGTTTTCATGGAGATAACCCTATCCGTCTGGGGTATTTTTTTGTCCTTGAGAGTAACACATATCTCTTCTAACAGTTTTCCATCAAACCAAACGCGCATATGTCCCGTATCTCTAAATATCTGGTAGACCCTTCCGCTTTTACCTAAAACAGAGATGAATCCGTCCCTTATATATCGCCGGTACTCCTGTTCAGAGATCATTTCACGAAGGGTCTCGATTGCCCTCCATTCATCATCAGATATGCCCGCTATCGGTTTCGACCGAGTACGGACGTTAATGACGAGGCCGCTTCTTGCTCTATGGGCAAAGACAGGATGGACTACTCTTACTGTGAACCCATTTCCTTCATGAATAGGCTCAGAATAGAGTAAATACCCATTCTTGAGAGTCTTGTTGGGATAAAGATTTAAGGGGATGGCGTCGGACCTGAGCTCAAGGGTGTCGCTGAAGATAACTTGAGCACCAAGAAGCATTGGATTCAAAGCTGGAGATGGGACGGTAAACAGGTCTGTATTTTTAAATAGATGAACATAATCTTTCTTCGGAAGACATACTTTATCTACGGTGAGGCCATTGTTGTGGACATGGTTGAAAGCGGTACATAGTTCATCAAGTAATACAAATGTTTTCGGATCTTCTGTACAACGCACATCCCCAAATTTTTTGGCTAGTGGATTACAGGGATGGAGGGGTGTTTTCTGATTCATGGCCGACCTCTTTTTTATCGGTCGATAGTCTTTTTTGAAGATATTCTATTTCATCACAGAGCCTGTTTATAGCCAGTACCGCTCCGTGACACGGAAAAGCGTGTATTGAGTGTCCGTCGGAGTTATCGAGCCATTTCATAGAATAATTGGTTCGGTAATCCTTCAGGTCTTTCTCACTTAATGGTACGTTCCCACACACGTATACAGACTCCCAGCACGGTTCCAAGAAACGACCCAATAAGCCCCAGTAAATATCCTAATAGCTTCATAGCCAACCTGTTTTTAAGACCTGATAATTGACCTTAAATTCTTTAAAAATAGGGCACATTTCTGGTCATATAGAGATACATCAGTACCGCATACAGGTAACGCTATGCAGGTTTCACATACGGGATGATATGATGTGTGCTCATCACACCCCGTGTTATTCCTGGCTTCGTGTATGTGGCCTTTACAGCAATCTGCCGGTATCTCCACACCACCATCATCATCACCGACATATGGAAAATAATCAAGGCATCCCTTACAGCTTTCAGGCTTACTAGGCATCTATATCCCTCACAAGACACCTATCGGTATAAGGTCACTTTTCTTTGCAATGATAGATTCGGTATAGGACTTATCTAAGCGCCTTTTATTCTTTTTACTCTTGTAGTCCTCTACCATCACAATGAATTTCGGGGCTTGTTTCAAGCTCTCCTCGTCATAGATAGCAACCATGTGTTCTACTATTCCGATCGTGTCCCTTTCGGGTATGTATACTACATCATTCATCTTCATACCGTTAGAACCTTACTGAGAAATGTTCGGCCTTAAGTGTTTTTACACGGTGCCGGAGCTCTGGGTCATTATTCATCATCTTAGTAAGGAGCCTTCCAGGCATTTCATCTTCAGACAATGCCGGGTGCTTTCTATGAAACCGAGGTTCATGATTCCAACCATCCATAGTAGCTGTGAGAGCCAACTTCTTGGCTAAGGCCTCTTTGCTGTAACGATACTCAGTCATACAGCTTCCTTGTATTCAGGGACTGCTTCTATTGCATTAATCCTCTTCCATCGGAAAGTACCCTTGCATTTACGGCACTTAAGGATAATATCCTCAACGCGAGAGGCGTCAGGCGGACATGACTCACTAAGAGTTTTTTTGCCACATTTCGGACACGGAACTCCTCTGACACCCAGAATAGCCATGGTTTCACCTGTTTAGGATGCTGTCTCGATACCTAATAATGCTTTCGTATTCTTTCTGAATATCCTTATCAGCCTGCAACACTGTAGCTCTGATAAAGATACCTGTAAGAAGACATACTGCAAGTATGACCAGAGCTGCAATGAGATAGGAAAATCGGTTCATTCCCGGTCTCCCCTGTTCGAATATCCCCCTTTTAGTGGTTTTATTTGATGTTATTCTGATGGATTATTTGGGCAATCTTTTGTATCACATACCCATACCTGACGCATTGGTGCTCTGCATGCGGGACATTGAGGCGGACCCTGTTTTTGCTTTTTCTTAATTCGTTCCCATGCATGTAGTGTTACCTTATCTGCATTTTTTCTCTTGAGGAAGACATCAACGATATCCGTGTCGCTCAGCATATCTCACACCTCAAAAGAAAAGAAAGGCGGCAGCTTAGCTACATGGGCAGATAACTGCAGACTGCTGCCGCTCAGCCCTGCAGATACTCCCCATGCTACATTTCTTGCACTTCTGGTTGCTTAGATAAGTGCATAACCTCTATTAAAGGCTTTTTCGATGCTTCTTCGCCCCTCTGAACATAAAAGGGCACGTACTTCAGCAGGTCCATGCCTCTGTATTTCTCAGGAATAGCCATGTCCCAGTACCTAAAAGAAACATCGTCACGGTGCCGGGCTATGCTATCCATCATCTTAACCTGATCACTGCGACGTTGGGTCCTGGCCAACCCACCGTCTGATGGTTTCATGTAAGCCATAATCTGCTTTATAGTGAGCCATCGGCTCACTTCCTTATAGGTTTTCTTCTCAATGGGGAAAGTACAACCATAGGCGTCAAAAAGCAGGGGTTCCTGACCGTACCAGTTAAGTATCTCAGTTTCTGCCTTAGCCTGTTCGATCGGAAAGTTCTGAGTACCTATACCCCCGTCGGAGTAGACCATCTGATTTTTCGGGTCATCAAGCTCGCCGAAGTAGAATGGAGCGGCAAAACTTCGACATATACAGTCTACTACTTTCTCGTTCTCGACCTCGGGTTTCCATGATTTGAAGAAAACATTCTCCTCAGATACCAGGTCAGTTGCTACTATCATCAGCTTGGTTTTGCACTGACCCATCCTGAAATCTTCTCCAACATACTCGTCCCAGATGTCCCTGAAATTGTCCCGGTCGAATTTCGGGGGACCGAATCCTCTGCGCTTCTTAAAGGCATTCTTAAGGAATCTCGGGTAGTCCTTTTTAAGATCGGCCATTTTCATGGCTCCTGTAGCTGCCATGCCAAGGTTGATGGAAGCCACGGAAGCCCCTACCACCAAGCTATAATATTCATGAAGAGGCTTTTTTTCACGTTCTTCAGCTTCAGCCAATAGCTGGATCTGAAATGCACCCATTGCACCACCACCGGAACCGATTGCCACTGCCTTCATAAGAGACCTCACTTTCGACCGAACCATTTCGAGTAAAGTTTCTCGTAAGTTCCGTCGCGCATGATCTCCAACAGGGCCAGGTTCAGGGGCTCTCTTAAGGAGCTGTTTTGTTGAAGGGCTATGCCGTAATCCTGTTCATCGAAGACAGGCCCGGTCATAGCAATTTTACCGGAATCGTTCAAGACAGCGTACCTGAGTGCTGGCATGTCATAGACCATGGCATCTACGCCGTCTTTTATCAATAGATCATAACAGTCCTCAAAAGTGGGCTGCGTTAAGACGTTCGAATTTAAATTGTTAAGTGCATCAATAGAGGTGGTCCCCTCCACTGTAGTAACTCTTTTTCCGGAGAGGTCCTCTTTAGAGTTTATCGATTGATAGATTTCCTGCATGGTCATCACAAGGCTCATTTTTGCAATGACATAGGGACTTATAAGGTATATCCCTATCCACATGACAACAATGGCTACGAATTTTCCCAGAGGGGTGTGGGGGGTTTTATCTCCGTACCCTACTGTGGTCATGGTAACATTGGTCCAGTACATGCCATCGGCTATCCCGTGTAAGGGCCTGTCATCAAATGAGGTACGACCTTTTTCCACACGCCATATGATGATGCCGCATAGTACAATGAATCCGAAAAATATAGCTATGGTGTCCCAAGATGATGTGAAGAAGAGATAAATGATTCTGAAGAAGCCGGTGCTGCCCTTTTTTTTCACCATGATGCCAAGGCCTGATTTAAGATAGGGATGAGAGAAATCGATAATTTTTTCTCTCTTTTCATTGATGGTGATACCAGCTAAACCGACATCAGCGCGACCCGTTACGAGGCTATCAAAGAGACTCGGGAAATGGCCTATTTTTACATACTCATATTCAAGGTTCAGTCTATCGGCGATAGTTTCCCAGAGGTCTATATCGAATCCGGTAGGCTTGGGGGATTCCAGGATTACGCATGGGGGAAAGTCATTAACGGCTACACGAAGGGTATTACCATAGCAGGTCAGGACTAAGACTAGGAGAATAGTTGGTGTTCTCATGTGGGGCTTCTTTTGATAAGTTCTGCGTATTCCTCTAGTTTATCTAAATCATTAGATGAGTCACCATATTATCTATCAGACATGACTTATTGGCTTTGTTCGTCTGGTTCACCGTCTATCATTGTTCTTGAAAACTGAATACCCCATCTCTCCTCACCAGTACGTTTAGATTCTTCTTCATCGACAAAAACATCGATAAGGCGCACCTTCTCGTCCTTTATATACTCATCAGGGGAATGGTTTTCGAGATCAATGTCATAATCTCCGTCGAACTTATAGACAATGACTATGTATCCGATATAGTTCCTAAGTTCTTTTACTTCAAGGAAACTGTCACTCATCCGTTTATGGGTGATGCCATTAGGAAGGGTAAACATGTTTATGGTATAGTCCTTAAGGTAGAGGTGAATAACCTCTGAATCATCCTTTTCATTTCGAGCAATGGACGCGTTCGCCCACATAACGGCCTCTTCAAGACGTTGAAGGGCCTGATTTCGCTCGGAGCTCCGAGGGCATGATTCCATAATATATCTGGCCATATTCAGACCGTAGTCCCGGATGTTTTGATACCTCGGGATCTGATCCTTTTGTGGTGCGTGGTACTTGAAGTTACGCTCAACCGGATAATATTTATCATCAGACATTGGATGAGTCCGATCTTTTAGGGGTGGGCCGTATCTGTCAATGAGTTGATCTCAGCCTCTACGTATGATATTGACCATTGGTTCTATAACTGTCTCATGCTCCGATATGACGGAAGGGCCATCGTCGTGAATAGAGACACAAGTTTTTTGTATTATCGGGTGACCAAACTGACTGCTCATGACAACAAGTCTCATAAGGGGCCTTCCAAAGTATAGCAGCGACGGTTCAACCCCGCGTGTGCAGGGAACTGTTGGAAAGACCCCTAAAAGGGGCCCGGAGAATCCCGAGCCCCCTCCCATGTCACAGGGAATCAAAAAGGGAAGACCCCTTTTGATTTCCGAGTGCCTTTTCCGTTTCTTCGTCCAGGCGGTCACCAGTGCTCTGCTCATCCAGTATGGCTTTCGAGGAGTCAAGGCGCTCCTGGAGTCTCTTTTTACGGGCCTGAAACTTCTCCAGAGCCGATGAAGCCCCACCCACCTTAATGGTGGTAAGGGATTCATTGGACTGGGCAACATCACGCATAGTTTTCATAAGCTTGATGCTGCGACGGCCCTCCTCTACGGAACTCTGCAGCTTGTTCTTGTTTTCAAGCTGGGTCTCGTAATGGGCCTTGAGGTCAGTGTAAGAGTTTCTCAGAACCTCAACGGTTGCCGTGACGTCCTCGATGATGGCACACTGCTTCATAGCCAAATCCATCATATCCTTGGCCTTAAGCTGACGGGCCTTCTCGGTTCTGTCTGCAATCTCGGTTTCTTTTTCCTTGATATCGCGTTCCATACCCATGAGCCTGGCCTTGATGTCTCCCAGAGCCTTAATGGCCGCAGAGAGGTCCTTCTCCATATTTTCAAGGTCTTGCTCAGCGAACTCCACCTCATGCTTCTCTTCGAGTTTGTTGGCGAGTTCGGTATCTTTGGCTTTCCCCCAGGCAACGAGGGATTTGAACAGTTTCATCAGATATTCTCCTTTCAGTCGGTCATGTCACTGATTTCATCCATGCTTTTGGCTACGGTGAGAAACATCATCTCGATGGCTGATTCGACCTCATTGAGGTCGATGTTTTCGATTTCGAGGTTCTCCTTTAAGAGCACGATGTTCTTATCGAGACAGAAAGCACCATGCACAGCCGTGTTGTTGATCTCAAGGAGTCTTCTCAAGAGCTTTTCATTTATGAGGGGGAGAGTAGCCACTTCAATCATGAAACAGACGGTGGTCTCCTCGACATCGACCACCATTTCAAGCTCAGTTTCCGGCTCTGAGACCAGGAACACGTCGTCTCTGATCTGCTGCACGGTTATGCCCTCGATTTTACCGAGCATTTCGAGGATTATCTTGGCGTTCTCAATCTCTTTTTGCGACGGACCCGACATTGTTGAACTCCCTTCCGGATAATGTTCGTCGCAACGTGCTGCTGCGACTGTTGTAGACTGTGCGGGTGGTTCACTTTGATTTTTAACATTGCTGGAGTTTATTGACCCCATTGCCGCCGCCCATCCACGTTCGTAACCCTGCATATACGCCTTCTGGCGCAAATCACACGTTTTACCCATGACTAGCATCGCCATATCATGCGATAAGCCAAGGTCAACCAGAGTTCCTACGAATAACTTTTGCCACTCACCCATAATCTTTTCCGGCTCTCATGATTTCGACTTCATGGGCTTTTATTTCGGTACCGTAGAAAATCTCCATATAACCTTCACCGTCCGGGTTATCTATCCAGTCCAGGAAGGCATGGGGGTTATCCGGCCAGGTATCATTTTGATACTCACAGATGTGGTGAGGGGCTTTTCCTGAACCTTCGGTAGAGTTGTAGGTGACCCCAAAGGTTGTTCCAGAGTCCTTTTTTACCCACAGGACATCTTTAGCTTCCTCGCCGTCTTCAATGCTCCCGATGAAGGTATCCTTGAAATCATCCCGCTTATCATTGAGAAAGGTCGCTGCGATTCCATCATCGATGACGAAACTACCGACCCTATAACATATGAGCATGTCAAAATCGTTTCCTACCTCTCGAATGATAAGCATGAGCCCATCGCTATCGTTATTCTCCATGAGGTAACAGGTGTATTTAAACACGCCGTTGGGTTCGATGTATTCCCTGGTCTCAGTGATCATGAAATCAACGCTGGACTCGTTGAAGGTTTCCTGTGTCTGAAGGTCGGATAGGGTCACCACGTCTCCGACACCAAAACGGAGGAAATCGTTTATACTTTTCGCCATTTCATACTCTCCAGTAGGTGGGGGGCTTTTTCAGTAAGTACAGCTTTCCACGTCTGGTCAACGTCGTTCCAGACTGATTCTGGGAGTTCTAAGACTAGACATTTCACTACCTTACAGAATTCCTTTATAGCATCATCATCGTCTTTAGTAAGTACTTCTTTCCATTTATGTTCAACGTCGTTCCAGACTGATTCTGGGAGTTCTAAGGCTAGACATTTCACTACCTTACAGAACTCTTTTACAGCATCATTCTCATCTTTAGTAGGTATGTCGGCTAACCTACACGCCTCATCACGCATAAGGCGCAGCATAGCCCCCTGAGAGCTTGACCCTCCTAATCCTGTTTTGTCGAGAGACCACACCAAATCACGCACCAATCGTCTTAATTCAATATCCCTGCTCATATAACCGCCCTGATGATGTAGACTAGGCCACCGATGACCACGAGACCCCCAACAACACTGAGCACGATGATACCCGTATTATTAGAGCGATAAGGTACAGGAGCCCCTACTGGAGTATAACTGCCGTAACCGTGAGAGGAGAGCATGGCATCAGTAACAATCATGTCGGTCATCATATCCAGCATTATCCATGTACTAATCCCATTCACTGTGTTCCAGTATCCGTAGCTGCCTTCATTGTAGATTACGGTATAGTTCGTTCCGCCACGGGATACCGATGCCGGTATGTATTCAGGTCTAGAAGCCGGTTCTCGGTCGAACTTATTCGTATACCTCGTTGAGAATGATGGGTCATTCTTAATCTTGGACTTAAAGGCTTCCTGTGCTTTGGATCGGGACCCATACATCTTAGCGGCTTCGGCATTCTTCTTAGCCAGCTTAGAATCTATCTTAGTTTTAGTGACAGTTTTTGTTTGAGTGACCGTGGTAGCCCTGTTAGTCTGACTTACCTGTGCCGGTTGCGCTGATTGAGTAGACTTGAAAGAGGATGCAGGACGTGGGTTCGTTGGGGCCACTTTTGGCTTTGACGCGGGTCGAAAACTCGAAGATGAAGACCTTGATCGTGATGAAGAGGAAGACCTGAAGCTGCTGCTGGACCGTGCAGCGAAAATATCAGAGTCCCCGATAAGAAGTACGGCAGTGAGGATAACGAGAAAACGATGCATGAGCGCCCCCTTTTTATTTAGATATGATAGACCTAAAGTGGTATAGCCGGGACCCACACTCCATCTCTGAGTGTCTCCGTGTGCCCACTATTCTCTACGTGTTCCTTCAGATAATTTTCCCAAACCTTAAAGCGGTCATCTACATCACCGGCATATAGGCCCATGAAGAGGTCATAACCGCATTTAGACGCACGTTCATCGCTGATAGTCTGTGCAACCCTTCGTATGAGGTCTGCGTATTTTTCGTAGTCACTCATAACAGTTTGAGAGCCAGATGAAGAGAGGAAATAACAATAGATACCCAGACGACGATGTTTATGAGTGTACCTATAGTTTCATTCGGCCATGATAGGCGCATTCCGGACAGGCTGCCTATAAGTTTTGCCAGGGTAATTACAAGTGCGACCAGAACTATCGTTGAGTTTATAAGAGGCATATGGGCTCTCCTTTAAGCTGCTGATTTGATGAATTTGTAGACGTTCCCGCTATGCTTAAAGCTCTCTTCGGAAGTCTCCACGGCAACTTTGAAGGCTATGACATTATCAGTCGGAGGTATCTTGATGTCTTTTATTCTTACGCATATCTCCTCAACGAGTTTACCGCCCCTCCAGACTTTAGTATGTGCGTTATTTCTGAAAATCTGATAGGTGTCACCGCTTTTACCTCTGACGAGTATAAATCCGTACCTTAAATATTTCCGGTACTCCTTCTCAGTAACCATCTCTCGAAGGGTTTCGAGAGCCACCTGTTCCTGAGCACTCACCTTATCAACGGGGGCAGCCCTGGTTTTTATGTGGACAGATAGGCCACTAAAAATTTTAGGTTTATCTTCTTCCCCTAAGACGATACCACCATTTATGGTACTTATATAGGATGGGCAGTAATAAACAACATGGGGGCTATATATGGAATAATCCGCTCCAATGGTAAATTGGTTTCGGTTGGTTGGTCCTGTGATATACTCAGGGCCTGCGATATACTCACATCTATCAGTGGTACCAGAATCTATGTAAGTGGGGGGAACCGATACTGAAAGGGCTCTCCCGATGTATACTAAATCGTCGTGCGTTAGGGTGCTGGAAGTGTTGTTTGTGCGTGTGGTATTGTTGACCTGATAAGAGGTGCCCGTGGTATAAACCAGGCCTGAGCCTGAGTATTTTGAATAATGGCTTAAAGATGTTCCAGGCATGCTTCCTCACAGTTTTTTCAGGAAGTCCCGTATCTGAGTCTTAACATCACCTGCGGTTTTAAGGAACACGAAATAAGCATTATCGAGGAACACGAAATAAGCATTATCGTTTTTACCTAAATACAGGCTGGTTTCGGTAGTGCCCTTAATTTCGATAATGCCCTCTTCTCCCATGAGCTCATCAAAGGCATACTGCACATCATTCCGAAAATTCTCTGATGACCCAATAAATTTTATGTTGCGGGAATCATCATGAATGTGGATGGTGCCATTGTCGTACTTCTGAAAGCGAAGGCCGGAAATACTCACAGTATCTTTCATATTTCATTCCGTTTCCAAGAGTACTTTCCCACTCTTACCTTGAGTAATAGAATTAGTGGAAATAGGGCCTTGTTCACAACTTCTACCCTGGGTAATAGAACTAGAAAAGATATTGCCCTGCTCGTCACACCGATAATATAGGCTTATACCATTAATCAGTATGTTCCTGATATAAAAGCAACTACCATCTGGTTGATGTATCCTGTATATATCATTAGAGTTATGTACTGACTCGACCTCTGATGATGAACACAGAAGGAAAACCAGAGCCAGAATGGTTAATATTAGTCGCATCCTTATTATCCCTTAGCAGTTGGCGGGATCATGAGGATTTCCTCGGCGTCGATGTCGAACTCCTCTATCTTACGGTTCTTATTACCACTGACATCGACGCTGTATGCCGTGTAACCCTTTTTCAGGAGCTCCTCGAATTTGGCCTTGGCTTCCTTGGCCTCTTTCCCATTCTCCTTGTCCCAGATGATACGGTCATCGCCACTCTCACAGAGGATTTTCATAACCCTTTTTGCCGTTCTGAGGGCCTTGACGATGATTTCCTCGGCATAGGGCTTAAAGCGCTCCATACGCTCACCCGTGGCCGTAAGGATTTCATGCCCACGTGAACGATAGAGGAGGTACGTCCTTTTCGCCTCATCAATTTCCTTTAGGGAGTCTTTATTCCAGATGATTCTGAGGTCCATGACGAGGTCGCTCATTTCAATTCCCCCTCTTCTGAAGCAGTCCACGGAGCTTCTCGATAGTATCAAAGCCTTTCTTCTCAAGGCTTATCTGAAAATCTCCGTCTTTTTTTGTGAATACGAGATTGTCGTTATCTCCAGAACCTTTTATGGTATGAGACTTACCCTCTATGACCTCGTCGAAGTTGATCTGGTCCAACACCTTCTCGAACTCATCCATGTTCTTCTTGAACAGGAGTTTTCCATCCGTTATGTGGATGACACCCCTTTTATAAATTTTGTACTTGGTTGTTCCCAGGGATCCGGCTTCAAGAATATCCCCATCATCTTCCTCTTTAGTACCCGATTTCTTTTTGAAGGGCACAACTTTGTTCATGCGAGTTCCTTTTATTGAAGGATGGCTTTTGTTTCTTTCCACAGTCGATTCATGAATCCTGCCGCATCCCTTGAAAGGTCTTTTTCAGTATCCCTGAGCACGTCCGTGCAGGAGGACTTCATGGGCCTGATATCTTCTATCAGGATAGATGTGCTGTTTTCAGGAAAACGGGTATCGGTGATTTCCCCGTTAAGAACCTTCCGATAATGTATATGCCCGCAATTTGGACAATGTATTCGATAGTTGCCCTCAAGGGACGTATTCAGCTTGAAGTTGAAGTATTTACCGCATGAAGTGCAATGAAACTGGAACAGGACCCGTGCCATTCGAATTTACCACCGGTTTAAAGCTTCTAAGAACTCACTGGCGAATTTTTTATCATTTTTATCCACTCTCAGGCGCATTGCTTCATTGATGGCTTTGAAACAAGAGAGGTGTTGATTTGGCAGTTGCCGGAACTCCCTAATAACCCCTCCAGCCCTATGACAAAGCCTGTGGGTTCTTCTTTCTCCCTTTTGTTTTGTCACGTCATTGGATACTATAAAGTAATCTTTATGGCCCCGTCCGAAAACATCCCATCCTTTTGTAACGAGTCTCATGTCCCTAACCTTATTATAGGTCAGAACCATTCCATGGCAAAGAGGCAGAGACCTCGTGTGCTCTTTTATCATGGAGTGACTTCCACTAAAAAGTTTGGGTCCGTCGGGTAGATATAGCCATGCTAAGCAGAAGGCACTAGACATGGCTTCTTTATCCCTATAAAGTTTATTCTTCTGGACACCACAGAACGTAACGGGTAACCTCTTCCTCTCATGGACAGGAAGCTGCTTACTATTTATGATTTTGTATCTGTTCATTTTTATAGAGGACTGAGGGTCTGTGGCTGAAAAGCGTTTATAATAATGCCACGAGCTTCCATTATTGTTGTTGCGGCTTAAGAGAAGTTACTAAAAATACCGCGCTTCAATAAGAGAAGAGACCCGTCAGTCCTTTTCCGGACAGTAGTAAAAGGTATCCGTAAGTTTGCAGAACGGAGTCCAGTTATTACCGGCAGTTTTATTGTTTAGGATAAAGTCACTCGAATGTCTGACCATGGCATCGAGAGCATCTATCTGAGAAACAAGCTGGGCCTCAGGAAACATCGCATCCACATGTCCCTGGTCTTCATGATGAGAAACAATGATATGAGCGATTTTAAGATAGGTGATGTCGTTCTCGTCGACTCCCAGTTCTCGGTTAATGTCCCTGAACATCCCGTATCCAAGGCTAGTATGGTGTAGGAGCCTGCCTGAATCATTCATCTCGATGGCCTTGGACCAGTTATAGGACTGTATCTTACCTATATCGTGGTAGAGACACCCCGTGAGTAGTATATCCCTGTTTATGGGGGTTTTCAGAAGAATAGTGTTACATACCTGGTCTGCAATGCGTAACATCGAGACGGTATGTTCCAGGAGGCCCCCCAAATAGTTATGGTGGACCGTCCCGACCCCTCCGGGGCACTCGCAGAAGGCATCATAGATGGGTTTTCCGCAGATAGAACTCCAATATCCTGCACAGGTGGCATCCCTGATACTCATATGGAATGTTTTGAGGTCTATTTTAAGGGAGGCAAGCTCTGTGTAATCCAAAGAAGGTAGGAAATCAGACTGGTCGTACTCTGTGACCCCTTTTATGGTCTTGATTACTACCTGGGGAGAGTCGTTATAACGAGTAGCTTCACCGGTAATTTCAACTACACCTTTACCGGTTAAAGAGGCGGCAAATTTTTCGGCATTATCCCATATGACCCCTTTAACGGACCCAGTCTTATCGAGAAGTTCACAACTGAGGAAGTTTCCTGGCTTACGTAAAAAGGTTTTCAGTTCAATCTTGGTGATGACATAAGTCCCTGATATATAAGCGTTTCTTTTTGAGGCTTCGATTATTTCGGAGACGTTCATGGATACTCCCTGTATAGCGAGTCAGCTACCTATGTTTAGATGATAGCTGTATATCCCCCCACTTTAAAGTTTTTTAGTCGTTATCTTCCTCAAGCCCTAACCATAGATAGTCCAAAGTGCCCTTATCTATAGGTTCGGTGGGATTATCTTCTTCCATCCGTAGATCAAGGCCATCAACGGGCAATCCTGCCGAGGATGCCAATGCCGAGCTGCTTATATCTAGGGTATCAGAGAGCCCCTTTCTCTGATTTATAATTTCTAGAGCTAATTCTGGAGAGAAATCATAATCAGTATCCCAAAAGAAGACATCGAGTATAGATTCTAAGTTGAGTTCTTTTATTTTTTTGCGTTTATATCGAAGTATCGGATCCCACGTTCCATCATTATAGAGACCACAATGAAGCCTTATTACTCTGTCTAAAAGTTGAAAGTGCCTGTCGGTTGGCATGTAGCATTTTGAGGATTGATGCGCCTTAAGGAGTTTTTCAAATTCACGTAGCAAAAGCTCGGCTCCATTAAGTCCCCCGCCAAAAGCCCGAATAATTTGGTCCTCTAGAAAAAAGATTTCTTCTGGTTCATCATCTTTTATACTTTCCTTGATAATCCAAGAGGCGCTTTTCAGAGCCTCAGTAAGAAACTTTGAAAATACTGCATCCGGCATACATGCAAATCGAAGCATAAGCTTACTTTATTTTTATAGGCGTGATAGGTTCGACTAGAATTCCTGACTCGTGTATAGCGGCCGAATTCTCAAAGTGGTTGATCAGCTCTTGAGACGTTGCTTTTTTCAGTCTTAAAGACAAATAGTCAAAACTCATTACAATAAGGAAGTGACAGTCATTATGTTGCATACAGGATTCGGGATGACACCCATTACATTCGGGGGGGTTTGGAAGAGCTCTTCCTAGAATGTCTTCAAGAATACTTCTCAGAATTGTTGTTTCTTCTTCAATACCATCATTCATGGTTCTACTTCTTTAAGATAAAAAAGGGCCCGAAATAGGGGCCCTTTTTTTAGAGTCCGTCCTTTTTAAGCCCTATTCCATCTTCCGAACTTCAATCATCCTCGGATTGGTGATCTCGATGATCTGGACTTTAACGTTCAATTGGTTGAGTATTTCTCTCACGTCATCCAGGAAAAGAATTGGTTCATCACCTTCCAGAATGTTTTTAGTGTAGACAGTCACATAACTGGATCCTGAAACGATCTCGGAAGCGACCGATAAGGGCTCTGTTTTCAGAACGACAGGAACCTTGGATTGTACCGAACTGGATGGTACAAGGTCCAAGTACTTGGCCCGGTAGTTATAGAACATGGTGTCGGAGATGCCGGGGTTCCTGGTGGCCTTTTTGTAATCTCCGTAGGTAGACCTCATTCCGTTCTCGGCCAAGAACTTGAAGACCTTCTTTCGTATGTGCATCTTCGGACTTTTGCGCTGTTTTTTAACAGCCATTTTTCCCCCTTTATGGTTTGAGGGATAAAGGTTTATAGAGGAAGTTTATCGATGAGCTTTTTCTGAGCGTCCAGAAGAGAAAGGGCCCCTTTTAGAACTTCGTTATAGGCTTTGGCTTTCTTAACGAACTTATCGAAGTCCTCCTGATATTGACCGGGGAGGAACTTGATTACTTCTCGGGCCCTATCCAGGTCGATAACGATGAAATCTGAAGACTCCTCGACCAAGCCCTCCGAGTTCAACTGCTCCAGTGTGTTGATGATGTTGATAGGCTGCCGTTTTACTTTTGGCTTAATGACCTTCAAGCCCATTTGATTCATGGGTGATGTTCTGCCATGGATTGGTATGGAGGCTCTTCCTCGGACCTTTGAAACAGAGATACCGAATTCCGAAGAAGGACCAACATAAACGTACTTTCCTTCTACCTGGTCGATTCGATATCCCTTTCCGCGTACATCACTTATAGCGGCACACATCGTACCCTTGGTACCATACTCCATAAGCTTCTGAAGTTCCTCAAAGGGTACTCCCTCCGGACGGCTATTGAGGAGGTCCAGGAGTTTCTTCTGCTTATCTCTTAGCCTTGAATCCTCCCGGCTGTTTGCTGTGGCAGATTTAGCACCATTACCAGGTATTGGACCTTCAAGGGTATAAAGGCCGTTTATCATCCTTATAGGCCACCCACGATGCCGCCGTAACCTGGAGATGTTGCTGTAGACAGCCGACCTCGATAACATGACGGTTTTAGCAAGGTCATCGAGGGAAATACCATTCGGGTACTGTTTCAGAACATTCATTACCTGCTCTGTTACTGACATCAGATGGCTCCTATGCCGATTTTATCGTTGCACCCCATTTACTACTTAAATTCTTTGCGAGTTCTGAAAGGTTCTTTTCCACTTTGGGCGGTGAAGTGGAAAGTTTTATAATCCGATCAGGACTAATCGGCTGAGGCGTGACCACTTCTACCGCAGTCTCTTCCGTTTCATCATCCTTTCTGGTATACCAGCCCATAAGACGGCAGTAGGAATCCTCAAGGAGTTTCTCGTACTGATCACGAGCCATTTCCTTGCACTCGTTGCGGATGATGGTATTGAGAGCAATGATGCGCTGATAGTTCTTCAACATCAGTTTCCCAATACTTCTCTTATCCTTTGAGAGGGTCATATAATCTGGATGGTCCGATGATACCTGAACCATGGTGCCCTCAATTCGAGCCCGACGAATGTCCTGTTTACCGAAGGGCACTACGTCATAGCTGAAGCCGAACCCGTGTTTCTTTTTCCTCGGTTCGCTGTCACCGGTAGGGGTCGTATACTGTGGCTTACCTTCCGAGGTCGGGGTGCGCCCTATCGGTTTAGTGTATATTCGTCTGGCCCAAACATTACCGCAAGTTCCACAAACATACTTATCTGAGTCTTCAAAAGCGTATATATGCCCGGCAACCGGCTTGCACCTTGGACATCTGGTAGGGGGCATGGTCAGACCACAGCTGGGGCACTTTGCCTGATACCGTGCATCCACGGGGTCCAGGTTCGATGTAGACATGATATCTTTGAAGAGGTCTGGATTATCCTTGAAGAAGGCATCCATGTCCTTCTGCAGGTCACGGGAGCTCCGTTCATCTCTTCGCTGGTGCTGCCCCTCGATATATTCACGGATTACCGGCCGGATAATCTCGATATCGGCATAATTCAGGATATTCATCAGGCAGTTACCGAAACTGTCAAATCCACCATCTACGAGGATCTTCCGCCGACTACCAGAGTAGACGTTGGGATTTTCACCACGGTCGATAGGGGTGATCCTGAAGTCTATCAGACCTTGAAGGAGATATTTGTTCTCTGCACTCTTGAAGATAGAGTCACGTCCTACCCGAAATCCGATAGCATCTCTGATATCCAGGGCGTTCTGGCCCTTTTCGCTTATACGGATGTCTCCGTCATTACCGGACCCGACCCATATGTCGAATGAGACCTTAAGTTCGAAGGTCCTGTCTTGAAGCGAGAATATATCCCTACGGTTCCCGAGTTTATTGAGTAGTGGGTGTTCCTTCGATGGCAGGATAAACTGGAGGTGTTTTCCATGCCCGATCTTGGCAGAAATCTTTTTGGGTTTAGCGTCACCGCATTTCAGGAAACAGCTATATCTCTTCAGGTCGAATCCGCATTTCTTTTTCAGCTCCCGTTCCAGGGTAGAGAGCTCAAACTCCTTTTTGATATCAAATCGATTATCAAACCGAGAGGTCTTGCTTTCTCCGACACCTTCAAGAATAGTTATGGTTCCCTGTTCCCACCTTCTTAATTTTCCAAGAGCTGTAGCATTTCCACGACATTCTGTTTGGCTCATTTCACGAGCCTGCCCGACATCAGATACTACGGTATCATTCTGGCCGGTGCAGGATATCCAGTAGTACTTTTCTCCTACTTTGGAGATGATGACCATTCTTTTACTCAGGCGCATGAATGCGAGTATTCCTAAGCCGAAATGGCTCTGGCCCTTACTGGAGACCCCCACGCTTTGACTGATCCGGTTAAGCTCATCGGCGTTCATGCCGTTGCCGTCACCATAGATATATACGCGTTTGTTATCGTAGTCTGTATCTACATGGACGACCTTGGCCCCAACCTCGTCCAGATTCTTGATGTACTCGTAGAGTGCATCGATTGGTGAGTTGTAGTCAGAGACATGAGCCATGAGGGTGTTCTCAAGGCTCCTTACTTGCCAAGCAAAGGTATCCGACATTTTTTACCTCTCGGATTTAGATTTCTTCGGTTTGTCTCTGACCCCAAAGGATGTTGAACTCCTCATCTGCCACACATTTCAGCTTATTAGACAAGGCATTACAGTTACCCCCTAAAAATGCTCTGATTTTTTTCATGCCATATTCTTTTATTGCCTCGTCCAACAGATAATTGGATAGAATAAGAGTCGATTCCAGGGCCTTCATCAGGTCCACTGGTTTCTCAGCGAGTGCATCAGCTTCATCCCTGGCTATATCAGCCAGAGTGAAAGTCGAGGACCTCTTATATTTCTGAGCGATGAGCCGAACGTTATCTACTTTGAGTTGTCCGGACAGAACGCTGTCGACCAATTTCTCGAACTCTTCTTCCCTGTTCTTTCCGCGCATGTTGCGATACAATCCTGGGAGGGCCGATATGGTGACAGCGTAGACATCATCGCGGGGGTTTTCGAGCCATTCAGGTCGGCGGGTCTTGACGAATCGATGAGCCTTGATGAGTTCCCTTATACGACTATAATTCATGTCCAAAAGGTTCATGTTATAACCGGCGTCTTCGAGTTGGCAGAGGAACCCCGAGATGGCAGTCCAATGTATTTGTTTTGCCAGGAATTTCGGAATGAGATCGTTAACTATCTCAACGATATGCTCAATTTCAGACGCCATTGACTCTCCGGCGAGGTAATTTATGACAGGACATATTTCGTACAGTGACTAATATAACACGGATTGGCTTGACTGTCAATAGGTAGCAAGAACTTTTTTTCTCAAGGCAAACCAACGGTCAGAATATTTGTTCTGGAAAATTCTATCGTATTCACCGCTAATTATCCGCTTAATTTGAGGCATGTAGGAACGGTGGAGAGCCGTAACCCCATGTATTCTCAGGGCCATTAAGTGATCTGGCGATCGGTAACCCTTGTTCGAAGCTATATGGTATTGGGAATAATCATTACCATAATGTTTTACTATAAATCCGTCCCTGTAATCCTTTGCTATTATAGAGGCTACAGAGATCCCGAATACTTTTTCATCACCCTTGATTATGGTATAAACGGGGCACGGATATTCTATAGGATGTATGCCATCAATGAAAAGAGCGTCTGGCCTTACAGGCAAGCCATCAACGGCTCTCTGCATAGCCAGCTTATCGGCGGTTACTAGATTTCTAATCTTGCATATTTCCTGAGCTTTGACTACCCCGTAGGAGTAGACTACCCTGTTTCTTAATTCCGGAGCCAGCCTATATATAATTTCGTGTTTGAGCTTTTTTGAATCGTCTACGAGTTTATTCTCGAAGGGGGCCGTGATAAGAACAGCGCATGCCACTAGCTCTCCAAAGATAGCTCCCATTCCTACTTCATCAATAAAGGCAGGTGAGTTGTATTGAGATGTGATATGCTCTATAAAGGGGTCTGATATCATTGGACCCCCTCATAATCCATGTGACCCTGTCCATGGCCACGGTGGCGGCCATATGCCCAATCGTATATAAGCTTATATTCTGATAGCTTATATTCTGATATTATGTCTTTGAGCTCATTGACTTCACTTTGAAGGTCCCTGATTAATTTCTTATCAGAATTATTAACTTTATCTCTTATTTTACTGACTTTCGACCTCAGTAAATTTTCTTCCTTTTTCAGGGACTTAAGACGATCTTCCACTTCACTACAATTATGATTCATCTTAGCAAGTTCAGCTGCTTTTACTACTAAATCATCAGATATTTTCCCTGATTGTTCGTTAAGGGTCTTGAGAGATTTATTCTTAGATAGTAATTTCTCATTTTCCTTGAGGAGTTCCTTTTTCTCAGCCCTAAGTGCTACTACGGATGCTATCAGATTCTGATATTCAGTGTCCAGGTCTACCAGGTTTCCAGGGGATGACTTTGTCTGGTTCCACTGAATCTTCCTGCGTAATGTTGTCATATCCAAGCTCTATTGCTTTATTGAGAGCGATAATAAGTGCCTTATGAGGACTATCTACAAATTCTCCCCTGAATACTTCTTTATAGCAGGATGAGTCATCAGTGTCTGAGTATATCTCGTTTATGATAGGAAGGAATCCGGAATCCGGTACGTAGCGGATTATGAAGTCTAGACATTTCATTTGGATACACAATGGGGGCATTGCTGCCCCCATTACCCTTACTAATTAGTATCTGTTACGGCTATAACCACCACCCCCACCATAGCCTCCTCCACCATAACCGCCGCCACCGTAACTACCGCCACCACTGCTGCGGGAAGGCCTTTCCTTGGCCTCGTTTACGGTGAGTTTCCGACCATTGAAGTCCTGGCCGTTGAACGCCTCGATGGCCTTATGGCTGTCGGATACCTCCACGAAGCCAAAACCACGAGACTTTCCGGTTTCACGATCGGTGATGATCGTGGCAGACTGTACGTCCACTACTGACGCGAAGTGACTCTTGAGATCCTCTTCCGTGACCGACCACGGAAGGTTACCGACGTAGAGCTTTGCTGACACCAAACCAATCCTTTCCCTTGCACCAAAGGTGCATTACTGTTATAACTAGCATACCAACCGGTATGCATACCCATATTATACTATGCGACATCCCTTTTTTGCACTTTTTTTCTGTGTGTGCCGTTTCAGCCAGTCTCCTGAGATATCTGCTTAATTCCTCGGGAGTTCTATTATCCAGTGATTCAGATAGTCTTCTTAACTCACGCTGGAAATAATCCACATCCACGCTATATCTATTCATATTTTCCTCAATTTGCAACACTTATTCCGCTAGAAAGGCTCCTACCGAGATGCTCCCATAATAATGACCACTTCCAGGCTTCGGCTTCTATAGCACTTAAACGATCTAAGAGGGCCTTATACTCACATTCTTTGCGGCCATTAGGTCCTGGGGCAGAGACGTCATAAAACGCATGGATAACTTTTTTGATAAAGTCATCATCGCTCATATTATGGGCTGACCGGGCGTCATAGACCCCCTGTATAGCTGCAATAGTGTCTACTTTCATTTTTCGTCCTGGTTTTCTTTTAGGATCTCGTATCTTGTCTTTCCTGACGCCCTATTTGACCGACATTGCCTGTTAGAACATTTCAAACTAAGCTCTTTAGCCTCTTTATCGTAAAAGGTATCAAGGGGATCCCCACATATGTCACAGGTTGGGACCGTGGCTTTATTTAATTTAAACATGTCAGGAACATTCCAAGAATTTTCATACTTCTTACCCGCGCTCATTTTGAGAGCCTTCATCTACCAACCCTTTCAGCCAACCAATTATCTCTTTTCTGATTGAATCTCTATCCTTCTTATATTTGTAGTGGTTCAAATGTTCATTGATGATGAATTTAAGGGCACTAACAACATCGTGACTATGCATTTTTATTTTCACGCCAACAGACTTTATATACTTCTTGTAATATTCAGGTAGACAGCTCAAATGGTAGAAATTCTTATAATATTTATCCCATATAACATAGCGTTCTTTACCGGGACCTATGGGGAGTTTGCATCTATGACAAGTAGATTTTTTGGGGCTTATTTCAAGCGTTACCTTAAAATATTCCTTCCCAAAGTTTTTTCTTACCTCTCCACTCCATTCTTGTAGTCTTATAATCTTGGTAGTAGGGGGATGGTCCCTGTCCCCTATAACAGGTTCATCTTCATATCTTCCAATGATTAGGTCAAAGCGCCCCACTTCAGGGCCCCCTTGCCGGATCGAATATCACCCGTGACTTCAATAACCTTGAGAGACTCCTGATTATATCCGGTCCTGAAACTATTAATAACAGATAAGGAGGACGCCCGATTTAGAAGCCTGTTTCCCAAATCATCAAAATCCATAAGTACAGTTCCCTTCATAAGATGATCCGGGTGGTGAGGACTAAGTGTATACAAGGGTGTTCCATCGCAGTCACGATCATGGCTCACTACCCACAATCTTGCCTTAAATATCTCGCAAGCCCCCTCGCCATACCAGGTTTCACCAGTCACTTCAACGAGTGAGCCTATAGGTATATCATGCTTTATACTCAGATTGTTTTCCCTGATTGTTTTCCCATTATCATCGATGATGTCCCCAACGAATACCGCGTTTTTCATACAGTCCTCGTGAACTTATCGAGCTCTTCGAAATAGGTTTCCAGAGCCCTGAGAGCCCCTGATTTTTTACGTTCTAAACTGATAGACCCCGTCGCGTAGTCAATAATAATCACTCTAAAGGGTACTGCTCCTCAAGTTCCGGATCTGAGTGATCATGCGCTTCTTCAATGCCTTCTTGTAGCTCTTCGGCAGATAGAACATCATCATCAAACGGGTATCGTTCAAGTTCTTCCATTGGTTCCCATGCCTTTCAAAAATTTTTATTGCAGCCAACGTTTACCGCACTCGCCCGAAGTGACGAGCTAACTTTTGTCTACAAACAACAGTCCCGCAATGATACATGCACCCCGACGCAACAGGGCATTCCGAACGACGGCTCGGCATTTTGGGCTGCGGCTGTTGGTTGATGTGGATCGCAGGTTCCGTCAGTTTTGCGCGGCCAGCTACGCTATC
>Ga0180437_10002977_pt1 | contig 25930 bp, 47 predicted proteins | sample SS_ome_4_FD_132410 | JGI IMG/M metagenome (GOLD analysis project Ga0180437, IMG submission 132410) | Hypersaline lake sediment archaeal communities from the Salton Sea, California, USA - SS_3_D_1 metaG | ecosystem: Environmental > Aquatic > Non-marine Saline and Alkaline > Hypersaline >... | reverse complement strand
TGCACCTGAAAAGTAAACCTCACCACTAAGAGTTGTATTCCTTTTCACCGGATTAGGTTTGCTATCATCACAAGAGATTAGGATATTGAGTGTTAGCATTAAGAATACTAAGAAACTAAATTTTTTCATAAAGCGCCTCCAATTAATTTTTATTCTTCTATACTTAATTTAAAATAAATCCATGTTTTAACAGGCTACTATCATTATAGTTATAATACTTACAATGAATACAAAAGCCGGAATAATTCCACTAATGAAAGATTTTACAAAGAGGGTTGTATAGTGTGCAACGCCCTCTTTTGTATCCACAATCATTTTATCCCACTGTGGAGTGTTACTATTTATAGAAACATCGGTTCCCTGTTCCATGATGATTCTTCTATATTCATCAGGGGAGCCTTGTTCTAGAGTTACTTTTTTATTCTCTTTCATAAGCTACCTCCATTCTTATTGAAATTATACCTTATTTTTAAAACTTTGTCAAGAGTTTTTAAAAAAAATTTTAACGATTTTTTAAATAAAATATTCAATAATATCTTCTTTTTTATCTATGAAATAAATCTGTTCAAATGATTTGTTACTTTCATTTTCTATCAGTAGGTATGTTTGAGTATTACAATCTTCATATATTATAAATTCTGTTGGAGAGTACTCACTTATAAATGGATAGGGTGTGATGGACACACCTTTAAAAATACCAAAGGTTGTAATAAAGATGATTGTATAGTCATCTATCATTTTTAGAGTTATAATTTTACAATGAATTTTTACTTGTATTGTAGAAGCCAGCAAGCATTTTTTTATAAACTCACAGACATTGTGTATCGAAGAATGTTTTTTATTATCGAATCCAGAAATACAAATAGTTTGTTTATCTGTTCCAGTAATATAATAATGAGGTTTGTGATCAATCATGTGGAATTTTATTTTGCTTACATGATTGTCTAGAAAATCATTCATCTTTTTTATAAGTTCTATACTAAGCATTCTATTATCAATTCCCTTATGCTTTTATCATCTAAAATTTTTGTGTTATAAATTTTTAGCATTAAATTTTTTTTATCATAATCATAATCTAGGGGATGAAAGTATTTGCTTTCTAAATGATTTAATATTCTATTTAATTCATCCTCATTGACGTTTTTTAAATTTAACAATTTTGGTTTCATTTACTGGTTCTCCTTTTTTCATTTTTATTTTAATAAAAACAAATATAATAAATAGTAATATTCCTGTTGCTAAAAAGAATCCTATACAAGAAATAAAAAATAATATAAACTCCATAAATACTCCTTTCATTTTATATTAAATATTCCACTATAATTTCTTTAAATTTAATATTATTAAATACTTTTTTTGAAACACTAAGCCACCAGAATGAATTTAAGTGATCATTGCTAAATATATTATAATCATAAGGAGACCATTCTCTTCTTGCAGTTACCTTATACGGTATCCGCCAAATTTCTGGTTGTTTTCTATAGCTTAACTTAGAAAATAAAGAAATAATTTCATCTTTTAATTCTTCATTTATAAGTAAACAAACAGGGTAATAATATACCCCAACTGGTAAATCTATGTAATCAGCGTGTTTAGTTAATTTTATAATTTTAGGTTCCATTTTATTAATTTCCTAAAATAATTCTTCTATTGGTTGCGGTATATTATTTTTGTCCAGTTCCCATCTATCCAGATGAACAGGATATTCAGTTTTTCTTTTTTGATTAGCAGCAAATCGAATGGCATCTATTTTATTATCAGTTTTATAAATAGATTCTGTTCCATCCTCTCCTTTATCTATGAATACTTCATACCAACTATTAATTGTACCAGCTCCATTGCAGTGTGTACATTTAATTGTAAAAGGTTTATGTTTAAAGTTTGAGGTGAGAAAGGTAATTGTACCTATTCCTTTACAATATTTGCATTCCATAAAAGTTACCTCCAAGTAATTAGTTAAAAATTATGCAGGAGAGTAGAAAAATTTTCTACTCTCGAACTAATTTCTAACAAGTTAAGTTACTAAATAGTATTCGTTCCTTTGCATAATTTTCAATATCATCAGGGCTTGGATTGTCACAATCAGCGATTAGAAGTTCACCTTTTGTAAACCCATCATAGATACTTTCACTACAGAAATCTGCATCAGGGTCATCAAGAAAACCAAACCATTCACATGTTTTATAAAGTAGCCAAAAAAATAATCCTGTATAATCATAATACTTAAAGGCTCTTGACATAAAGTATTCTAAGACAAATCTTATGTTTTCTGGTAAAAGTGGTGCCTCTCTGATTGATAATTGTCTTTTTTGGTATGCACTAAAATCGAAGCAGTTCATACCATTTTCATCAGCACTTACTAATACTAGAACTTTGACTGTTTCATCTAATACTTTACTTCCTCCATAGTAGTTGTTCCAACTACAGAGAATTGTAATCCATTCATCATCAGTAAAATAATCTTTTAGATTTTCTGCATAAAGAATTGCAATTGAGTGTGTGAGTCCCCCACTAACTCTTGAGATTAATTTAGCGACTGTATTATTCTCACGAGATTGAATGTTTGCATAAAACATTCCTTCTCCCCATTCTTTAAATCTTTCATACCATTCTGTTGTTAATTCTTTATGTTGTTTAGGTCTAAAAGCTTTCTTTCTATTCTCTCCTATTAAAATGTTAATTATATTAGCCATAATACCTCCTTAATAGTATTAGTTTATACTAATACTATCGACTATATCATGGCTAATATTTTTTATTCAGTTTCTAAACATTTTTCAAGAGTGAGAATCTTTTCAAAGATAAACTCACTAGTGTACATATCATAATTTTCTTTCAAGTTTTGAATGATTTTCTTTGCATCATTCAAATTACTTGTAACAATCTCTCCTACTTCTTCTCCTACTTCTACATAATCACCGTCTTCATCAATGCTTTTTATACTCATTTCATAATCACCTATAGTATCATAGGCAATCCATTCAGCTTCTTTTTTATTCTGGGCTTCAATTTCAATAGTAGCAGCATGTATATATTTACGACTAATATATACTTTGAATCTTTTTTTGTTTTCTGACATATAAGTTACCTCCTTTTGTTTGAGACGATATACTATTCTTAAAAAAATGTCAACAGTTTTTAAAAAAATTTTAAAAAAATTTTAAAAAAATTTAAACACCTGACAAATTATTTCTTTTGATTAAAAATGTGGTGCAGTTCACCAGCAATGTTACATTTAATTTTGTTTTCAATCTTATGATTCTCAGGGTAATAGTCCTCATTGTTATCAATGCGATATTTCTTATCAGTTTCATGGGGGTGTGGTGCAACAATGAATGCTGGTAGAACAAATGTTTGACCATCTAGCGCAACCAGGATACTATGTGTTAATCCTTCTAGTTTTTCTTTAGAAGTTTTATTTTTATAGGAATCCCAGATATCAATTAAGGCTATCAGATGGTTTACAAATTCGTCTCTTACTTCTTCTATTGTTTTTTCTTTTACTTTTGTCATAAAATTATCTCCTATTTAAATTAGTTCAGCTATTAAATCTTCTTTATTATATTTATTTATATACATTGTAATTGCTTTTTTATATCTCATATTCATTACTTCATCTTTAGGTTGTGGGTATGCACATATTTTAGTTAGAATGGGGCATTCAGTACATTCTTGTGTATGCATGATACAATCTCCTTTTGCTTTGATTATTTTTAATAATATTTCTTTTTCTGTTATTATATTATGCATTTTTTTATATTATATATTCTAATAATAATCTTTTTATATTTTTATCTAATAGCATATCTTTGTTATAGATAGTAAGTCTTGCATCTATTATTTGTTTAGTCCAACTCCATTTATGAGTATTAGTTACTCTTAATGAGAAGTCATTATTAGAACTAATTGATTTATAACCATAAGAATGTATATCTTTTCGTAATTGTATTAGTTCTTCATCTAACATTATTTTTATATTAAAAACTTTCTCATTAAACATAGTAAATTACCTCCAATTATATATACCTATACACATGTTATGGAATACATGTACTCCCAAATGTAGTATAGGGTTAATATTATTTTATAAAAGATATTCGAGCAACATTATTTTTATTTCCTTTTCTTGTAATATTTTAGGGTTGTATATTTTTAGGACTATATTATCAGAAGGACACCATTTCCATGATTTTCTAGAGTATTCGTTTGCAAACATAAGGATGAAGTCTTTCTTTTTAGGTTTATTTGTATATCCTAGATTATAAAGTGTTCGTAGTAGGTCTATATATTCTAGTCCTTTTATATGTATTATTTTATTTGGTTTCATTTATATATATTTTTCTATGTATTCTTGTTTAGTAAGTATTTTCCAGGGATAATGTTTATTAGTACAGTGTTTTAGGATTGTAGTTTTATACATTCCGAATGGTTTAGTATTGTTAGTGGTAGAATGATTAGAACGATTAGATAGTAGTATTGTTTTGTTTGTTACTTTAAGAATGAGTAGGTGGCATATTATACCGAGTGAATTATTGGTAATGATTACATTTCCTAGCATTATTTTGTTATGTATAAGTTTCATACAGTTACCTCCAAATAATTACTTTTAAATAATTAACTTTAAATAATTAACTTTAAATAATAGATAGTATAATTGCATATCAGAGAGATAGTATATGTTATCTCTCTGATAGATATTAGATAACTTGTTCAATGTACTCTGTTTTAGAGAGAACTTTCCAGGGTTTCCATTTATTGTTACAATGTTCGTAGAGTTTATGTATGAACATTCTATATTTTGTATTAGATTCAGTTGTACGATTAGATATTATGATTGTTTTATTAGTGATTTTATGTATCAGCAGATGTTCATTGTTAGAATTTGTAATAACATATTCAGGTTGTAGTTTAAGTTTAAACTCGACAAACTTAAGTTGTTCAGTTAGAGAATTAACTCTATTGTTTATATCATTTCTTGTTTTATCAATAGAGCTTTCATTTTTAATATGAGTATATAATTTTACAAAACATTTAGTAATGAGTTTGAATAGCTTACCTTCTCTACTAAGGTCTAAGAGAATGAGACTATAACATTCAAGAGAGATAGGATTAGCGTCTTTATAGATATTTTTATCAGATAGACGAATACAAGGATACCTTTCCTTAGAACTAATAGGTATATACGCAAGCTCTATATAATGTCTTGATTGCCAATGATTAGAGAATAGACATATATTAACTGTATATCTATTAAATACTATCTTAATATCTTTAGGAGCTATCTTAATATTCTTGAATGTATTAGTTAGTAAATGATTAAGTACAGTAACAGCACTATCTATCTCAGTAGACTTAATTATCTTTTGCTCTTTTTGATACTCATTGATTAAAGTATCTAGTTCTGCTCTACTTTTAGTAAGACTTTCCCTAAGTTCTTGTATATTGTTCATAAGTTACCTCCATTTAGTTTATTTATAAAATATTAACTATAATTAGTAAGCACAATAGTTAATAGTTTTAATAATTTATTCACATATTATTAACAATTGTGAATAAATTATTAAAAAATTATTAATTTTTATGTGTATATATAAGAATATTTAGTCATGACTAAATATTCTTAATCATTTCTTTAAATGAATTAAAACATGTTTTTAAAAAAATGTCAATAGTTTTTTAAAGTTTTTTTTAATTTATTTATTTATCCCACTTCTCCTCTATATTGACGCAATTTTTTGCGTTGTTGACTCTCCTCTGTTGTGACGCAATTTTTTGCGTAACTTTTTGTAAGGAAATCTCTTACAAAAATATTAATTTAGAACAGTGAGGTTGTTTTGGATGTTGTTATACACATGATTTATAATAGTTCCTTGTGGTATTATTTCACCTAATTGAATTGTGTTACTTACTCTGTGTATATCTCGCAAAACTGTAGTTATTTTATCTTTTGTAATTTCAATGATTTGATATGCCTCTTGCTCAGGTAACTGTTTTTTACACTCATTAATTGTAAGTAAATCAATATTAACTTTCTCATCTGTAGCATAATATGTTACTTCTGTTACGAAAAGAACTTTGTGTGCTTTATTTTCATGCACTATCTCTGCTATTCTGTTTAACACAAGTATTCTATCTTTTTCTGTACTTATAACTTCTTTTAAATTTATTACTGTGCAACCTTTGTCAGCAAATATAAGTGCATGTGGTTCTATAATACCACTTTCAAGTAGCTTTTCCTCTATAAAGTTTTGAAAATCCTCTAAAAATGTCATAATGTTTCTCCCTTTTTTAAAAAGAAGGGAGCTTATAAAAGCTCCCTTTCAATTTTGTCTAACACAACTTCTGGAAGTGCTATGTTTTGTTGTTGCAAATATACATTAATTAATTCCATTAAATCTTCTTTACTTTCTGGTGTGACAATTAGAATGTCTAACGTATAAATACAACTTACATCATCAAAGTCAACCCATATAGTGTATGCCTCTACTTTTTCTTTCTTTGCAACCCCTTCCCCAATTGTTTCTAGAGTTCCATACATGTCATCATCAAGCCAATCTTCCGCAAACTGCATAAACCATTTTTCCTTTGGTACTTTTTCTTGTATCAGAGAATTCCTATTTTCTGCAAGATACTCTAAATAATCCTCTTTAAATACTTCCTCTGCAATACTTAAGAGTTTTTTATTTTTCTCTGTACTACGATTATTAAACAAGTCTCCCAGGTTAGTTATGCACCAATGCTCATACGAAGATATTCTCATAAAGTTACCTCCCTTTTTTAAAAAATAAGACCGACCAGGCAGTTCCTCAAAATTTTGCGTACAGAGGCCCTACCCGGTAAATAATTAAACCTTGTCTGCTACAATACATTCCTTCATAAACTACCTCCAATTTTTTATTTTAGTAACTCATAAATATGAGTCACTTTATTCTTTGTGTAACAAATCATGCATTTTGCACATTTCCCCTCACAATTCACCAAATGGCTCAGATTGTGCTCTTCCATAAAAGGTATAGTAAGTACCGTGAATACCTTATGGAAGCCCGTAGGGAGCTTCTGGTGCAGTCTGTTGAGCTTTGGGACTGAGTACACGAAGAAAAGGTTGTCTAGTTGCTTTAAATTACCTTTTACTATGTCCAGTCTTTTTGTCCAAAGTCCAAAGACAACATGGGGATTAGCCTCTGCTATTTGTATGAAATTGAACAAGTGAGTTTTGTTTATTAACTCACCATGAGCATGAAATCTTATTGGCCTGGTGGATTTGTAGTGTGTAATTTCAGAGTCCTTAAGTATTCTTTTAGATAATACTTTTCCATTTTTTACCCAGGCTGTTACTTTACCAGACCGACCGTTTTCTTTAACTGCCCCATATAGTTTCTCTAGTCGAATTGAATAACAGTGTCTACATACAGTATTTGTTTGTGACATCTTTTTACAGAATTGATTAGCCAGTGGACTGGTATTAATAGATCTCATACCTTCCATTTTACCAACCATTTTTTTAGTTAAATGTACCTTCATAAAGTTACCTCCAATAACTATTTTTTAGTTGTTTTGCACTCTATAAGAACATAATCACTCTTTTGCCTCAATTTTCCCTACGTAAACTAAGAACAAAATTGAAAAAGTGTTTACTTCTTATTCCTTATAAAGTGCAATTGACCTACTCTTCTCCTAATAATTCGACGGTTGCATCTGCTTTCACCAGGGGATTATCTTTCATGATCTTTGCTGCAAAAATATAGAGACACTTACCACAAAGAATAAAACGGTGTTTATTTTTATTCATGTGTAAATATTTACTTCCAATAGGAATTATATCTCTACACTTATCACATGTTCTTTTAGGTGTTTGAGCTCTATCTATTTCTATGTAAGCATTCATTGTTACCTCCGTTCTCTACGCTATTTATTGCGTATCTTACTATTAATTTAAAATTAAGTCAATAGTTTTTAAAATAATTTTTAACATTTTTTTAAAAAAATTTAAAATAAAATATATAATATTAATTTATCTAGTACGCAATTTTTTGCGTACGCAGAGCCCGTACTTTTTAAAAAACTGGCTCTCCTTATTATAAATAAATTTTTGATTATTTTTAATGTTGAAGCAGTTTCGACCAAAGCTATAATAATATTTTGGGTATATATGCAGGATTTCTCACTAAGTAACTTTTAACCAGGATAGTCTATAAAAGTTATAGGCTATCCTGGATTTTAAACCCTGTTTAGATTGCATTAACCACAATAGCCTCTTTGATTTCTTGTAGAATAGGAGCAATCATTTGACTTCTATTGTTAGGATTTTCTTTTAACTCAATCTTAAAACCCTTAATTATTTTATAGGGGTCATTCTTATAGCAGTGTTTTAGAATCAACAAGAAATGTTTTTTCTCCATAGTGAGAGACAGTTTAGTTTCTTTATTGCATAGGCTACAAACAGGATATACTTTAGTGTTAGCCTCTACATCATAACAATCAGTCTCTCCTGTTTCAAGAATTCCATCCTCTGTCCAAAAACGAGAATAGGTGTGATATTCAATCATACTCTCTTTATAATCAATTAAGATTACCCCACACTCTTTGCAATAAACAAGATATACATAATTTTCTAAACTCATAAAGTTACCTCCAATTTATTTATTTAAATCCTCATTGATACACACTATATAAATAATGTGTATCTGATAAAGATTTAATCGGAAAGTTTTTTCTTGATGACTTCATCTACAACTTCACCGAAACCATCCTTGTATGCTTGTAGGTGCTTCTCCATGAAACGTTTAACATCATCCTGGGAACTTGGTACAATACGATAAAATGCTACTGTGTATAAATCTTCCCTTCCTTCTACAATAACAACCATATCAAACTCATCATTTGATACTATATATTGATTAGCAAGTTTCTCTAGGAAAGTTTCTTCACACTCATATAGATCGTTCTGTAAACAATCTAATATTTCCTCTTCTGTCAGTTTTCTTTTTTCTTCCGAAAATTCTTTTTTCTTTTTTTTCAGAACCTCAACAATTTCTTCTTTCAATCCAATTTTAAACTCATTGCTTAATGAATACTCCTTTACAAATTCTGCAAAAGTATCATTGTATAAATTGTACTCCCAATGAAAAACAAAATCTAATTTCATAAAAGTTGCCTCCAATTTTTTATATATTAAAATTTTTTTAAAAAACAAATTTTAAATAAATACATGATAAAAAATAGTATAGAGGTGCCCTCCTTACAGGAGGGCTGCCACAAAAACTTCTTTAATCTCTTCTGGTAAAAGCCTGGAAACATTTTCTAATTCAATATTATAAATAGTCTTATTATCTTCCTTCATCCTTTGCATTATTTTTACGAAAATATCATAAGGTATTTTTATAATATCTTTATAATCCAACGGTAAATTACATAGCCCACATGTTGTTAATTTAATATTGGAATCTATTCCAGCAGTGTCTATTTGAGTTCGGCCATTTTCTTCAACTGTATATATAATACTTTGACGTGTTTCCACACATTCTATATATATAGTTATTATACCTCTACACTGAGAACAATAATAAAGTTCTACTACTTTCATAAAGTTACCTCCAATTTTTATTTTTTTGAAACTGAGCCTACCTAAAAGCGTCCCCCTGAAAACCAGGGGGACAGTGTTTAGTTTGGTAGGTAACAGTCTCATTGATTGATATGGTTTATATCAATCGGTCACTGTTAAGAACACTTGCTAAAATGTTCTTAACAATGCCCTCCTTTTAGAAGGGCAAAGTTACTGCTTTAAATTCTTTCTTCAACTATGATCACTTTTACCTCTTGTACAATATCATCAGATAGGTGTTCAAGCATTCCATTAGTAATAATATCATTACCATAGAATCCGCCACAACTATCTAGATATTTAGTTTCAACATGTCCGCATGTTTCACATACTTTATGTTGTATGACTTCATAAGCATAAACCTCACCACATAGGAATTGATCATAAATTTGTACTTCACTCAGTAGAATATCCTCCACTTTTTGTATTAACTGTTCTGTAACTTTTTTAACAGCAAAGTCTTTTCTTATATCATCCTTAGTTACAAACACCCAACCAATTTGTCCAGAGTCCCATCTATCATCGTATGGATACTCAAGATTAGTACTGATTGTTATACCTGAATGATCATAGAGATAAAGTGGTTTTATTATAGCAATATCATGATCTTTTTCAATAGCTTTTCTAAGTTCATTCCATTTGCTAAAATCATCTCGTTTATAGTTATGAGCATCACCCAACTTGTATCTTTTATGAAAACAAACCATAGTTGATAAGTTGTCCCACTTTCTAGGAGACTCTAAACAATCATCTAGGATTATTCTTAGTTCCCTACTATCACTTAACTTATACTTTTTTATTACCTCTGACATAAAGTTACCTCCAATTTTTTATTTATTTAAAGCACCAAAAGTGCCCCCTCAAAAGAGAGGGCGTAATTGCTACTCTAGACAAATAATGTCTCCCCAAGAAGGCATATCGCTTGTTGAACAATGCCCACCAGTTAGTACAAACGTTGTGTCAACGACTGGCCTTTTTTCAGGAAACTCACTGTAACCATCTGTGAAGCTGATTAAGAGTTTAGTTTCTCTTTGAATTCCTTTAGTTTTTATGTATTCATATAAAGGGACATGAGAAGTTCCACCCCCACCATGTAGCTTAATGCTTTTAAGTTTCTGTTCATGATTATATGTTATTGGTATATCATCATGAACACTCACATCATGGGTGAGTAGCCTAAACTCTACTTGACTGAATGATCTGGAAATTCCTAACAATTCACTGACTATGTCAGTAAGATCATCTTGACTCATTGAACCACTTGTATCAATGGAGCAAACAACTTTTATCTTTTCCCCTGTAAAAGAAGGTTGATATATGTCACCCCAAAGATACTTTTTATTCGGTCTTCTGTATGTCAAATCGTAAGGAATTTTACTTGCTACAGTTCTTCTCAAAATAGTACGCCAATTGAGCTTATGTTTGTGCAAATTTTCAAACTCTCTTTCAAAACCAGCAGGACTTTTGCCGATTAATTTGGCATGATGATATGCCTCAGCTATGATTTTGTCCCAGTTTTTACCCTGAATTTTGTCAGAGATTTCACTTTCCTTAGAGTTTCCAGATTTGTCAGTCTTTTGAGAACCTTCACCAGAGTTTTTGTTCCATTCATGTTGATCAAAGCCCTTGCCTTCATCTTCATCAAAGCCACTGACTGTGATTGAACTCTCGTCATCATTATCTTTCTTGCCTTTTCCTTTCTGTTTCTGCATTAACTGTTTGAGTTGACCTTTTAATTCCTCATAAATTTCCTCTGAGGATTTGTCTGGTATGTTCTCAACTGTTATGCCATAGACTGTGACCACTCCATTTTTAGGAATGATACCATACTTAGGTAATCTAAAATCATTCTCAACCAATAGGTGATTGACAGAAATGTCAATGGCTATGTTCCACAGAGAGTCACCATTGATTGTGATTTCTTTACCCTTTCCCCTTTCTGGATGATTCAAGGCAAGGTGCATAACTTCATGAGCTAGAAGTCCATCTAATTCATTAGATTCCAGTTTATCCACAAACTCAGAATTGTAGAAGCAATTGGCTTTTTTATCTACTCCCATTGTTAGCACCGTATTATTTTTTACAAAATTTAGATGTTCAATGAGATAAGAAAAGAATGGTGTACGTCTATGAATATTAATCTTAGACTTACTGATTCTATCTCTAGTAGATAAGTTGACCTCAAAAATGTTCATTGACATAAAGTTACCTCCCATTTTTTATTTTTTTTAATGAGACATGTAAGGAGTGAGTAATATTACTCACTCTCTTACGATCTCATTAAATTAGCAGGTCAAAAATGTCGTCCGCCAACTCACTGAATTTTTTGGGATTAGTGTTTTTCACTCTTTTGAAATAGTTTTCATCAATGGCTTTAGCCTGGTTTAGTATCATGACTGTGTGCTCTTTGTTGAACTTTCTAGAGAGTTCAAGCAATCGGACAGCTTTTCCATCCAATGGTTTTTCCTTATAGAATCCTATGAGCGCACTGATCAAAGAATATAACTGATCAACTTCTTTAGGGACATTAAATGTTTTTCCCTTATAAATACCAGCTATGTCATATTTCTTTGACAATTTCAGCCATGCTACAAACTCACTTGCAATCCCTGAACCCACCCCACTTGCAACCAACAAGTGTAACAGATTTTCATTTGATACACTTTTGATTGTTTTTGAGACTTTTTCCCACATTCTTGGAGTGGCACAAGTTACTACTTGAGTGTTGCTTTCAGGGTTATATTTGTAAAGATGAGTTGATTGATAAGAAAGATAGTTAATGATTCTACTATCTATCTCATTTTTTAGTGCAAAATCATTCACCCAACCCCGAATTGTTTGGCCTTCTACCTCAATGTCATGCACAGCAGGAACATTTAATTGAACATGAAGAAACCTATTGTTCAATGGCATTGCCATTTCATAGGTGTGTCCTCTATCATCAACTAAGTTCCCTGCTCCAATTGCAGTGTAACCGTCTGGACATTTCCAGAAACCCAACCGCCTATCCTGAATAATCTGGTAGGCATTGTTTTGTATCATAGGACTTGCAAGATTAATCTCATCAAAGAAAATCAATCCGTGTCCTTTTTCTGGCAACAGTCCCATTGGTAAGAAGATAGTTTGTGTTCTATTTTCATTTGGGAATGGTAAACCCTTTAATTCAGCAGGGTCATATTGATGTAAAATGATAGGCAAGAAAACAAACTTGCTTGTATCATTTATATCATTAAAATCCTTACTGAACTCTAACCCTAATTCCTGGGCTTTTAGTTTACACCATTCCTCAACTGCAACCGACTTGCCTATTCCAAAAGTTCCATGAATGAATAGGCTCAGCTTGTTTTCAAAGACCGTACTCAACATTGTTTTTAGTTGAGAATGATAAATTTTTGGCATTGACATAAAGTTACCTCCAATTTTTTTATTATTTTACTCTTATTTAAAAGAGTTGTCAAGAGTTTTTAAAAAAATTTTTAACAAATTTTAAAAAAATTCTTGCAAGCTCACTCCCAAAGAGTGAGTTTGCAAGACTTCTTACTCTTCAATGCTTAATTCAAACTTTACTATACCTTCGCTGGTTTTTACAATTTCACACCCGATGTATCTATAATAGATTACACGTTTCATTCCAAACTTACCATTTGTACTAGTTTCTGGGCACCCAAATTTAACTCCTGATATAATTCTTTTTCTAAATTTAGGAGCACCATGATTATGCCACACTTTACGTGCAATTACATTATATCTAGATTCATTGTCGAGTGTGTACCTTTCTGGTATAGGTTTTTTATGCTCTTTCCGCATTTTTTGTATGTCATACAATTCTTGCCACAGTTCTTCCATCCTTTTCTTTGTGACTTTGTACAACTGTTTGTACGCATTCGTAAAAATATTTGCAAAAGTTTTTCGCCGAAAAGATGTTATTCCTTCGGTTATTAGTAGCTGCCAATATTTTTTATTATTAACATTGTTTAATAAATCTATCGTTGCAACTTCTTTCATACTTTTGTAAATATCTCCTAGTGTTATAGTTACTTTCATTGTGTTACCTCCAAAAAAATTTAAAAGTATGTACAGGGGAACAGATTAACTCTGTTCCCTAGTACAAACCTTTAAGTTAGTTTGAAATATTCCAGTACCTTTTCAGCTTGCTGTCCGGCACTGGTTAATAAATATGGGTCGGATTCAATTGCATCCAGCCAGCCGTCAATGTATGCAGTTGTGTTTTCATCCGGTTCAATTCCAAAATACATACACATATAAGCACTTGCTAACTCTGCAATTAATTCTTCTTTTCCGTAGTCCTCAAATCTTTTGAATTTTTTCTCGTCTCTGTTCAATCTGCTTTTGTGTCCTGTTGAGTGGGCGAGTTCATGCAGGATTGTCCTGTAATATTCCTCTGAACTCTCAAACTGTTCCATTCTAGGTACAGTGATATAATCATTTGTCCAATTATATGTTGCTCTATTCCCACCTACTTTGACAGTGACTTTGAGAGATTTGATGAAGTCCTCAATAGTATCAAACCTCTTATTTTCTTTGTCACTATCAAAGGTTTTTTCTTCTAGTCCCTCAATGTCTTTACTCATATAAATGTAATGAGTGACCATAATAGGAAACCTTTTCCGCAAGATTTTTTCTTGTTCGTCTTTGCTCAAACTTTCTTCATCTTTTTTGAGTCTGGGCGGAACCCAACAGACAACAAAGTATTGAGTGGCATTGTCTTTTAGTTTAAGATTTTTCTTTTCCACACTCTTTTGAGTGATAAAAGAAACATCATCACAGTGAGACAACAACCAGCGATTAATCCCATTGTACACTCTATTAGAATCATAATTTCTTTTAGGAATTATAATCCAGGGTTGTTTCCAGGGAACTTTGTCTCCTGTCAATCTTGCTTCAACCAACATGTTCTTGATTGCTCTGTTTACCTGTTGTACATACTTACTACCTTTACCATTAGCCTTTTTAGGTTTTACATAAGAGTATATACAGCTAGGACATTGATAATTACCCTCAGAGACTTCTTTTAATTCAACCTGACAACTTGGACATTTCATAAAGTTACCTCCCAATATTTTTTTATGTTTTAAGAGTTGTTTAAACCCTTATGTCTGCACATAATATATTATGTGCAGCATAAAAATTTAAGACAGTACTTCTCTCCAAAACTTTAGGCTATCCTGGTCATAAGAGACTTGTTTTGTTGCCAACTGTATCAATTTTTTCAAATCTTTGTCGGACTTGTAAATAACTTGATCAGTAGCAATTTGATTGATTTGTGTAAATGAATACATTATAAGACATTCATTTTCTTTTAAATCTTCATAACTCTTCTCAACCACTTTCCCTTTTTCCAAAGTGAAATGTGGATAAAGACCATCCCTGTTATAGCAATATACTTTTTGATGAAACATAAAGTTACCTCCAATAAATTTATGTGTTTAAGAGTTTTGTTAAACCCTTATGTCTGTGTACAATAACAATTGTACACAGCATAAAGGTTTAATCTTTTGGGACAATTCTTTCAAGTCCTGCATAACCAAGTCCATAGTTGTAAGATAGAATATACATTTTGTCTTCATCTATGGAAACTGTATCACACAATCCAGCTTTTGGATAACTAGTGGAAATAGTAGAGTTCTCATTGTCCCACTGAGCAAGGTAATCAATCATTTCCTTTTCAGTAGAGTCAAAAAACCCATCAATTCCTTTTCCACCGCTTCCCACAAAGTCGTCAAAATCTTGACTATTCTGTAAGAATATAATCTCTTCATAAACCACTTTTACATCTTTACCCTTTAATCTTATTTTGTTTGTCATGCTGTTACCTCCAATTTTATTTTTAATAAGTACATGTAAGGACACTACAAAAGTAGTGCCCAAACATTTACTTACTATAACTCTTTAAGTCTGCTTACTATTATCCGACCATCTTTAGTTAAGATAATGTCAGACTTATTGTTTTTCTTTAACAACTCTTTAAAATTGTCAGAGTTGCTATAATCCTGATTTTCGTAAATTTCCTCAAAACTTACTTCTAAATTTTCCATCAGTTACCTCCAATAACATTTTTGTTTTGCACTATAAAGAGTATTAAATATAAACATTTATTTTTTTATGTTTATACTTTGTGTGGAGAGAATTGATGTAACTTCTCTCTATGACTCTATATAGTAGCTATTTATAAGTACTGTAAAAATGCTTATAAATAGATATTGTATAATAGTGTTTCGTTTCAGACTGCACAGAATTGATGTAGTGAGATTTTAAGTGCCCAGATACATATTAGTCTGCTTTTTACAAAAGAATTGAATAGTGAGTTTTTTAAACCTTACTCAAGTTAATTTGGTCAGATACCGGTATCTGATATATGTTGATTTAATCAACTTGGTCAGATACCGGTATCTGGATTTTTACTCTTTTACTGGTCTAACAACAATCCGTCTAGTCTCTCCTACAACCTCAGAGTTCAGATCAATGATTGCATTGACCTTTTTTATCATATCTTTTTGAAGTTCATCACTCCAATTAGATATGATATACTTTTTTGCTTTACTCTTACTGACTGTAAGAGATTCATCAAAGATATTAGCATCAAGCTTATTGAACCCTTTCCTAATATCTTTAATATTTTGTACTTTATCATCTGAGTACTCAAAGTTTATGGAGTTAGTATCATTCTGATAAATAACCCCCCTCAAACTTTCTCTTCCCTCAAGTAGAGAAAGTTTTAAACTCTCTTCTACTTTTTTGAGTTCGTTTAGTTTAGAGTTTATTTTTATAAACTCTTCACACAAACTTTCAAAAGATTTTTTAGTCACGATGTTACCTCCAATTATTTTTAACAAAGTGCTTGCACTCTGCTTTTTAAAACACTCAACAAATTTTAAGTGCTCTAAAAAACAGAGTGCTTGACTGTCAATTGCTCAACTGTCAAGCACTCATTTTATAGTTTGAACTAACCGACATTTATGTCGGTTAGTGATTTTTTTCTTGGTAACTTGGATTATTCTCTTTTACAAGAATACATAGAGAGTATCATATTTTAAAAATATGTCAATAGTTTGTTAAAAATTTCTTTATAGTTTTTTAAAAAAATGTTAAAACACTTTTGATATATTTGTATATTATTCTTTATATAGAGCTATTGGGTATTACATACCGGCTGGACGGGAGAAACCCCCCCTACTAACATGGGTGTCTAGGGGTGCCCCACCGGAGGGGCAAGCACTTCCTACGCTATAAAAATTTTTTTTGAAATTTATAATTAACAATTTTTTTCGCTATAAAAATTTTTTTTGAAATTTATAATTAACAATTTTTTTATTATGTAAAAGCTATGGTTTTTTTGTATTTCTTGTTGGTCGATAATATTTATATTAGAAAATATTTTAAAAAGGAGTAGGTGTTGGATGAATTATGTTACACCAATACAGAATACATCATCATATACTACTCTAACAGATGATGCTATTAGTATTGATGGTACAGCTTCCAGCACTGACAGTGTATATGGCTTTTCTTATTATGTTCCCACTGCTTATACTGGCATTGCTATGTGTAATAGTAGTGCTACCCGAAAGATACTTTTAATAGAGGATTATCTTGCTTTTAATGTGTCTCCGTGTCTTTTTGATATGAGGGATGTGTATAGAGATAAATATGTCCTTTTATGGTCAGGGCCTCTCCTGGAAAAATACTTGACATTTTTTTATTAGTGGATATAATCATTAATGCTAATGAGAGATTCTTTTTTTGAATCAACGCCAGATTCCAAAAAGAATTAAGTAGCCTTCCTTTAGGGAAGGCTATTTTTATATTATATATTCCAGTAACAGCTCTCTGATTTTCTTATCCTGAAGCATCTTTTCATTATATATTACTATGGAACAATTTTTAAAAATAGTATTTCTATGAAGTAGCTTAATATCTATACTAGGCTGATAAAGTTTATCGTTATCTAAAAATATATAAAAATCAGGACTCTTTACTTTTGCTATAATTCTAGTAATACTTATTACATACATATCTGAATATCCTGCTGCTTGTAAATCTTGATATAATTGAGTCAATGCTGCATAAGAAGAATTCTTAAAAATAATTCTTTTAAAAAACTCTGTGTCTTTTTTAAAAACCACTTTGTTATTCATCATACTAAATGCTCCAGTAATAATTCTTTAACTTGTATATCTTGTAGCATCTCTCTGTTATTTATAATAATACAGTCTAGATATGTATAAAAATCCGTAGAGTCAATATCTTTAAATTGTTTAGCTTTTGTTATACTTTTTGTACAATACCCTAACTTAATTAATTCTTTACTAAGCCGTGTTTTGTCTTTTCCAGATAACATTATTATCATAATTTAATCTAATTAATCCTAAAAGTGTTTGATCTTTCATACACCTTTTAGTATTTTATCATTAGGGAATTGAGAACAACATAATAATTTTATGTTCACTCTTTAAATAGTCTCTTTTTTAAGAGACTATTCTTTTATTAAACTATATACTCTAATAATAAATCTTTTACTCTTTTGTCTTGTAACACAACATCATTCACCCTTAATAAATATATAATCTCTTCAGGTTCATGTTGAACTACTATTTTAAATTCATTAGCATGTCCAAGTTCTGTTAATTTTTGATGTATCTCATTTACCTGATGTATCTTGTTTCCTGACATGATTCTTAATTTTATTTCTTTTATACCATAATAAGAAAATTCAATTTTTGTATGTTGATTAGTCACGTTACCTCCAATACTAATATAATAAAAAATACTTGACTTTTCAAATAAATCATGTGTATCTTTAGATACAATAATTAATTTGTTTTTCGTTTCATCGTACCTTAATAGTCTCTTTTTAAGAGGCTATCTTTTTATAACAAATGTTCTGCTTAATTAAAAATAAAAGTAATTTTACTTGACTCTTATTTATTATATATTATCTTTACCCATATAATATTTTTTCTAATTTTTTTAATTTTTCCAATCCAAATTACCAATCGTATATGTACTCAACATGCTCCATTAATAAGTCTCTAAACCTAGAGACTTTATTTTTGTAAAAATAAATACTTGACATTTTGCACTATTTTGTAATTTAGTGTCCTACACTGAAGTAAAAATATTTTCTAATATCAACTAATAAGTTAACGGGTATTATTGCATCTACCCTAATAACTATTCTCTAATAAAAAAGCCTCTGATTATGAGGCTTTTTTATTAACAATTTACAAATAATCTATTATATAATTAATAATCAATTTTAATATTTAAAAAAACACTTGACTTATTTTTTCATTTGTGTTCTAATATATACTGGATAATAGATAATTATTTTTTAATAAAACTCCACAAAATTAAAACATAAACTGTTTAACCAAAAACTTTTCACTCAGCAAGAAAACCTTCTTTTCAAAAGAAGGTTTTTTTATTTATACCTATATAATATGTTCCAACAAAATTTCTCTTATATTTCTATCTTGTACCATGTTTCTATTATGTATATACATATAATTCATTTTATTATATTTATTTATCCCAAACCCTATACCTATATTAATTTTATAATCTTTTCCTATCTTATATCTTGTTCTATTAAGAACTTTTAATAATTCTGAATAATTACTATTTAGATGTATTTTTATAGCTCTCATATTAAATATTCCAGTAATAATCCTCCCACAAATGTATTTTGTAATAGATCTAAATTAAAAATTTCTATATAGACAAAATATCTGTTTTCATTATTTGTTTCAAATTTTTTAACTATATCTCAATTGCTGTTTTTTCAATTTTAAATTCAAATGTAATTTTGAGAATTTTTTTAAAAAGGCTTTCCATTTCTAATTCTAAATTCATATCTTCCCGTGAAGTAAATTCATCCATCCTGCCTTTATTTCCTAATATAATGGCAAATTTAAATGATTGTATATCTTTTCTTGTTATATTTAATTCTTTGTTAAGCTCTGCTAATTTAGATACAATTTTTTCCAAAAAATCCTTTGATGTGCTGTCAAAATTTTTATCTTTTCTATAAATCTCATATGCCTCTGAAAGTAACATTTCTCTTTGTGTAGGCTTCTTACCAGCACGTATTTTTTCAATAACTGCACTTGCTGTTGCTTTACTAAAGCCCTTTATGTTAATAGAAAATTTGTATGCATCATATTGATCATTTCCCGCTATTATTTCTACTGGAGGATTATATGAGCCGTTTTTAATATAACAATGCTCAAATAAATATGTAGCTTGTTCTTCAGTTAAATTTGATTTTTTGAATGCAATCTTTCCTGTTTCTTGTTCGGTTTTTCTTTTTAAATAATTGTACACTGAAATTTCATCCATTAATAGTTTTTCTTTCCAGACATCCATAGCTAAACTTTTTGCTGAGGTCATTTTCACATATGATCTATTAATTACAGGAAGTGTAGAAAAATCTACAATGTATTTATCATCAGCACGTCTAGTTAGAATAGCACCCAAAGAATTAATAGTTTCTTTTGATAAATTCGATACAACCATTTTTTTAGTTTGAACTTTACCATCAGCAATAATTGAATATGTTCTGTAAGTTGATATAGGAAAAGTAGGAGATAGATTTAATTTTTCCAGTTCTTCTTTTTTAGGAGGATTTAGTTTAAAATTTTCAGATAATAAATTTAGAGTTCCTTCAGCTTGTGTAGAAATAGATACATTTAATCTCTCTTGATTAAAAACTATTTTATTAAAATTAACTGTTACATCATCTGGATATTGAACAGAAGGTCCATCAATGGATTTAGTTTTTTTACCAATTCTTACATATTCAAAATCTTTGTCAGTAACATGTATTTTAACACCAGGATCATTACTTAAAATATAAATAGCATCAAGTACACAGAAGGCATTTGGATCTGGTAAGAAATCTTTGACCATACCCTCTAAAAATCTTTCTGATGTTGAGAAAATAGATTTACGAATCTTAGTTTCAGCTTCAGAAAACTCATCTGATGTAATTGAATTGTATAGGGATTGTATTAGATATTTGTCACCTATGTGACTTAATAAATCAAGAGACAATACTGTATTATTTTTTTGTGAATGAATTATAGCAAGTGCTCTTAATCCCCTTTCAATAGTAGTATCTATTTTATCAATTTCCTCTGTATTGTCTAATTTATAAGAAGTTGTAAAGAAAATTCCTTTATAACCTTTTTTAGAGGGTTTGTATTTAATTGTATCATTATCTACTATATATTGAAGAATAGATCTGCCTGATATAGATATAGGTATTATATCTTCTTTTAATGAAGGTAATTTTATTTCAATAAAGGGACTACAATCCTCAACAGATTCACCAAAATCTTCGAGTGTTCTTTTAAAATTATTGAAATTATTGAGGTGTACAAAAGATCCTTCAGTAATATTAGCCATCCAGGTCATTGTATCTCTATCAATATAACCATAACCAACAAACATTGACACACCAGCATATTTAGTCCACTCTTTGAGAGCTTTTTCAATCTCACTCATGCCCCCACCTGTATTGTGGTAACCGTCTGTAAAAAAGAACAAAGAGGATTTAGTATTAACTTTAGATGCTATGGTATTTAATTTATCTAGTATTTCAATAAAGTTTGTTAAGCCAATTGATCTACGATAATCATCTAGAGTAGTAATTACACCAGTCATTTCTTTTTTTAATGTGTAAGGTATGGTTAAATTGTATTGTCCAGTACCAGAGAAATAACCGAGTGATACAGTAGAACCTTCAGGAAGTTTGTCACAATACTCAATTGCAGTGTCCATAATGGAATCTAAATAACCGGTCATTGAGCCCGAACGATCAAAAATAAGGAATTGATTTTGCACTTCTGTGGTTTTAAGCTCTTCTTCTTTATTTTTTGGAATAATTACTGGTAAGATATTTAAAAAGAGATTGTCATTGATTTTGATAGATTTCATATCATTTTCCTTTCATTTTATTATTTTATACAACTTTTAATTGTATAAAATATCTTATGTCACTAAGTCAAGTAAATAAATTTAAAAATTATAATATATTATTTATTGGTTCTTTGTAAGTCTCTTTCTAGCATAGTTTCAACTAATTGTTCGAATTTTAATTTAGGTTCCCATCCTAGTTTTTCTTTTGCTTTTGAATAATCACCAATTAATAAATTTACTTCGGTAGGTCTAAAAAATGCGGGATTTATTTTTACTATGGTTGCTCCAGTTCTTCTATTGATTCCAATTTCTTCTACATTTTTTCCTTCCCATATTACCTCCATACCAATACAACTGAAGGCACGTTCAATAAATTCTCGAACAGAATGAGTTTCGTTGGTTGCTATTACATAATCATCTGGTTGTTTTTGTTGAAGCATGAGCCACATAGCTTCTACATATTCTTTAGCATGGCCCCAATCTCTTCTAGCATCTATATTACCAATCTCAAGACAATCTTGTTTTTTATGATAGATTCGTGCCACTGCATCAGTTATCTTTCTTGTAACAAATTCAATATTTCTAAGTGGTCCTTCATGATTGAAAAGTATTCCTGAACAGCCAAAGATATTATATGACTCTCGATAATTTATCGTCATCCAATGACCATAGAGTTTAGCAACAGCGTAAGGACTTCGGGGATAGAATGGAGTTGTTTCTTTTTGTGGAATTTCCTGAACTTTACCAAACATTTCGGAACTTGATGCCTGGTAAAATTTTATTTTTGTATTTATATTTCTTATTGCTTCAAGAACGTTAGTTACTCCTAATGCAGTAATATTTCCAGTAAGAACTGGATTTTTAAAAGATACACCTACAAAACTCTGTGCTGCAAGATTATAAATTTCATCAGGTTGAGATTTACCAAAAGTCCTTGTTAAATTTCCTAAATCTTGAATATCTATTTCTTGTAGAATAACTTTATCTTTTATATCTAATTCTTCCAGTCTCCAAAAATTAGGAGTACTAGTTCTTCTATAACCACCATATACTATGTATCCTTTATCTAATAAGAAATTTGCTAGATAAGCTCCATCTTGTCCTGTTATTCCTGTTATAAATGCTACTTTTTGACTCATATCATCATCCTCTCATATCATATAATTATAATATTATTGGATAATATTAATTATGTCGCTTGTCAAATAGAAAATATATTACAATAAAAAAAGAGGATTTTTATTTAAAACCCTCTTTTTTCTTATTACTACTTAATCAATATAAATTAGGTGGTATGAATTAATCGAACATTTATTTTACAGAAAGGTAGCCAGCCTTGTTTTTGTGCTTTATTAAAGCTAACTATTATTTGTGGTAGATATTCAGGTTCATAAGGTTTTCTAACTAATTTCCATTTTAATTCGGATATTAATTTGTTGCCTTTTGCATTATTACACCATTTGCAAGAACAGACACAATTAAACCAATTGGTCCAATTTCTTTTTGATGTTCTTTTTTCAACAGACCATCTGCTTTTAGGTATAATATGATCGACAGTTAAATCATTCATATTAAACTGTTTTCCACAATATTGACATGTTTGATCATCCCTGTATATTACATTCAATTTAGAAAATCCTACTTTCTTTTTGGGAAATTCTCCATAGCCGAGTAGAGATATAACTGAAGGTACTTTGAAACTGATAGAAGGTGAACGCATTATTCTATCTGTTTCAATTACAGTATATCCCTTATTTTGATAGAGAAGACAAATTGCTTCTTTATCAGAGACAGTTCTAATTGGTATAAATCCTGAATTTAAGATTAATACATCTGTCATAACATTCACCTCCTTTTTATTGACTTTTTAAATAGTGCTTGTGGTTATTGTATCTTTAATATATTTTAATAAATTTTCAATTACTTCTGGTTCCATATATATTTCATTATATTGTCCTATGCCATTATCTAGACATAATTTAATACCATATTCTGTTTTTTCGATATAGACACTATCACCTAAATATACTTTCATTCTTTTTGATGATTCTCCTTAATACTTTTAATTACTTCTTCTAATTCATGTATATTAGTATTATTAATAATAACTCCAGTACTCCAACACATAGGATGTCTTTGAAATATAAATTTTAATGCATACCAAATTCTTCTCCACCATACTTGTTTCCAATTTCCTGTGAAGTAAATATCTAAAGTTTCTCCTGGTGTAATAGTTTCAAAACAAAGTAAGTGTGTAGGATCTCCGCAGGCACAGGAAATGTAATTTCTTTCAGTATATAAATTATGTTTCATTAAAAACTCCAAGTATATGTAAGAAGCTTTCCAAAAATTGCTCCTAGAGCTACACAACCTAAATCTCTCCAGGATTCTTTATTTTTAAAGAAATTTCCATTATTGTGTCGATTATCTATTATTTCTTTTATTATTCCTAAAGAAATTGGAACACTTAAGCTAAGTAATCCATAATCTTCTTTTGTTTTAAATCCAAAAAAACCAATTTTACATCTTTCCCACTGAACAATAGATATAGATGTTAAAGTTCCAACACCAAAATGTAACATATAATCATATCGCAGACCATAGAAATTCTCTCTTTCTTGAGCATACGAAACTCGGCATATGCATAATACTAGTACACTTAAAATTATTTTTTTTATCATTTAATTTTATCCTTCATCTTTATTTATTAAAATGTTTTTGATTTATTATATATTTCTCTCCAATAAAGACATTTTGTATATTTTTGATTACTTGCACTACAAATAAGGCAGCTACTTTTATTAACTGTTTTATTGTAAAAAGCACAATAACCTTTCATAATAGTTGTAAATCTCCTGTTATTTTATCAATTTTTTCAGATTCATCTGGACCAATTGCTAAACATGTAATAGTAGGTTTATTTATTTTTCCGGTTCCTTTACATTTAAGGCATTCATAATATGTAAACAATGCTGTGGGACTTGTCATTAATGATGAAAATTTTCCATAACCACTACATTCAGGACACTTTTCTTTGAATTCTGTTAATCCATTATCTTTGATTAGTGCGTTAGGGATTTTTACCTCATCTGCTTTTTCTTTTAAACGCATAAGTTTTTCTAATGAATTTATTCCAAAAACTATTTTAGTAAAATTATTTTCTATCCAAATATGCATTCCATTAGTAAGTTTTAAATCATATTCATAAGAATTTATTTTTTCTTTATTAAATTGCATTCTATCAAGGAATACTTTCATAGAAGCATGTGCTCCCTGTGCAATCATTTTACCTTTACGCATATTTAAATCAGTTCGCATTATGATTATTTGTTTTATGTTCATTTTTACCTTTTTTATTTTTAAAATATAAATAATAAAGTAAATATAATATAATAATTATTATATAAACTGTTACAAGAGGATGATTTAATAAATTTTCCACATAAAATGTTATTAGATTTATTATTGTACATGTTATTATCATAAGAGCCATATAATCAGAATACATAAATTCAACTATTTTATATATCATTTATATAATCCATGCTATTGATTCTTTTAAAATATCTTTTTGGGCTTTTGTTAAATGATCTGTTATCATAAAAATATTCCCATTTCCGTAATTTTTACACTGACCATAGCCAGGGGCGGTTAGTTTAATTTTTTCTTTATCAAGAAAAGTAATTTTGAATTTGATATTATGGGGAACCCCTTTAAAAAAACTACCATCTTGGAAATATGATTGTTTATTTCCTTTTTTGAATATTAATTCCATTATTAATTTTTCCTTTTTTATTTTTATTATCGACTTGTATTTCTCTGAAACTTAACTGTTCTATATATTTACATACTTGACAAGTAGAAGTACCTTCACTAGTATTTATAATTTTTGTAGCTTTACTACCACAGTTGGGACATTTTTTACGTCTCATATTTATTCTCCAATAACCAATTTAATGCAAAAAAGCTTAATTCTAATGCTCCGTTTGTTCTATCATATTCTTGTATTATATTTTTAAACCTTTCTCCTCTATATTCAATATCATAATTACCAAAAAATGGTCTATTACTACTTAAACCATTATTAATAATATGTATTTCATCAATTTGACTAGTTTGTTCTTCTTTACCTAAAGGAACTACTAGAGCTTACGGTTCTACGATGAAAAAATCAACTCTTTTAAATCAAGCATATAACTTTGTTAAAAAGAATAAAAAGCTTTTTGCTATAGCTGGGGGTCTAGCCGGGGCCGGGTTACTAGGAACGTACATATACAAAAAAAGACAAACTAATGTTAAAACTCATATGAGAAATGGGAAATTAATTAGAGGGCATATAAGGAGATTAAAATGAAGAAAAACTTCGAAGAGCGGATGGATGACCTTAGA
>Ga0180437_10002972_pt1 | contig 25951 bp, 18 predicted proteins | sample SS_ome_4_FD_132410 | JGI IMG/M metagenome (GOLD analysis project Ga0180437, IMG submission 132410) | Hypersaline lake sediment archaeal communities from the Salton Sea, California, USA - SS_3_D_1 metaG | ecosystem: Environmental > Aquatic > Non-marine Saline and Alkaline > Hypersaline >... | reverse complement strand
TTGCTGGAGGACCACCGGCATGACTTTCTCGGGGGCGGCGACGTTTGCGATACCGAAGAGCGCAAGCAGCGTTATACCCATCGCCATTCCCCACCGGACGACGAGGAAAAAGCTCCAGGCCGCACCGATCTTGGCCGCGTCACGTGCGTCGCGCGCGGCGAGAAACCTCTGGAAATCGTACATCTGGGCCGGTCCGCCTGCGTTCAACAGCAGTCCTTTCAAAACCCAGACGATGACCAGCGCGCCCAGAAACTCGTATCCGGCGTGTTCGGTACCGGCAAACTCTTCGAGCCGCCATTGCGGCAGAAGGGAAGCCCACCCGTCGGGAAGCGTCCGGTCGAGAACTTCAGGAGTCAGCCGGGTGTAAGCAACCACGGCGATCAAGATGCTGGCGGCGGTCAGAATGACGGTTTGAACCACGTCGGTGACCACCACGCTGTACAGTCCCCCGAGAAGAACGTAAAGGGTGGTTATACCGATTATGATCAGTGCGCAGGCTTCCGGCGCAAGACCGACGTAGACGGAAGCGAACTTCCCGATTCCCTGAAACGCGTACCCGATAAAGCTTGCGAGCGTGATCACCGCCATCAAAGCGTACGCGGTGCGCGCGACCAGACCGCCCCGGTCGCTGCCGAAACGCGTGACCATCCATTCAGCACCGGTCATCACGTTGGACCGTCTCACCCATTTGCCCATGTATGCGAGGCAGAACGCTCCCATCATGCATCCCCACATCCAGTGGACCCACATGGATTTCATCCCCATGAGGAACAGCAGTGAGATTATCCACATTGTGCCCGTGATATCGAAGTTGGAGACGGAACCGGACATGGCCAGCGCCAGCCAGTGCATCCGTTTGCCGCCGAGGAAGTACGATTCGAGGTTCTGCGAGGCCCGTTTCCGGTACCAGAACCCGAGCCCGATCATTGCGGCGAAATATACCGCTATTACAACATAATCAATGCGTACCAAACGTTCCTCCTGCGTGATATCAGCGGGTGGATCTGAGAAACCTTCAATCCAGTAGTGGTGTCAGCTACACTGCATCGTGTACGGCGTCGAACATAGCGACAACGTTCTCCGGCGGCACGTAGGCCAGGATGTTGTGCACCTGCTGGAACACAAACCCGCCGTCGGGGCTCAGTATCCGCACCTGCTCCTTGACGTGCCTGCTGACCTCCTCAGGGGTGCCGTTCAACAGTATACGCTGCGTATCGCACCCGCCCCCCCAAAACGTCAGCTTGTGTCCGAAATCCTCTTTCAACCCTTTCGCGTCCATACCGGTACAGGTGATCTGTACCGGGTTCGTAGTGTCGAGCCCGGCGTCTATGAGGTCCGGAATCAGTTCACGAATGCCGCCGCAACAGTGGAGCATCACCTTCACGTCGGCCAGTTGCTTTGCGTGATTCCACATCAGCTTGTGGCGCGGTTTGAAAAACTCGCGGTACATGCCGGGTGAGATCTGCGGACCCGACTGCATCCCGAGGTCGTCGCCGAACAGTATCACGTCGATGTAGTCGCCCACCGCGCCGAGAAACCGTTCGAGGTTGGCAAGATGGAGTTCTACAAGCTTGTCCAAAAACGCGTGGACACGCGCCGGGTTGGCGGCGAGCAGCATGAGGAATACGTCGTTTCGGTACAGGAACTGGCCAATCTCCAGTAAGTTGCCGCCAAACAGCCCGATGATCGCCTTATCAGTGGACTGTCTGAGTTCTCGTGCACCTTCCTTGAGAACCGTAGCACCGTCGGGACCTGTGACCAACGGTCCCGGAGGCGTTGCGACGGCGGCCCACATGCATTCATCCAAAGCTTCGGGGATGGCATCGAGATCGTCTTTCTCCATAAAGGGCCAATACGTTTGCTCGAAATACAGCGCGCCGTCCGGCATCGCGGCGATCGTCCGACCGCTTTTCGAGCGAATCACCCACCGATCTTGTTCCCGTTCCGGCAGCGCCCATGCCGGCATCTGGCATGGTGTGCCGTCCGGCAGCAGCCAGTCTGCCCAGTCCTCGTCCTCGAGCGCGAACCCGCGTCCCAGCTCAATCGTATCGACTCCAAACCGCTCCAGAACGTCCTCGTCAACAATGGCCAGTTGCTGAACCGGGTCGTAGACCCGGACCGGTCTGGAAGGAAGACCTAGCAACTCGCGCAGTTTGGGGTAGGCGATCGCGGCGATACCGGAAGAGCGGTGGCCGGAAAAGTCTACCGGCACCCGGTCAGGCTCCTGATAGTTGAGCGCGGCCATAACTCGTTCACGCGATGTCATTGGCGTTCTCCCTTGTCTAGCTGGACAGCTCGCAGCGTGACCATCCCATACGGCGGCACGTCGACCGGACCGGTGACCGGCGGCCCTTGTTCCTCGGCCAGGTTGCTCATCCACGCTTTCATGTCTTTGTGTTCGCCCCAGGTAAGAGTTGCTCTTTCCGGCCGGCCCGACGCACCGAAAAGGCGCACGATCCACGCGTCGCCGTCTTCGCTCGGTTTCAGAGCGGTGAGGACTACGCCCGAAGGTTCAACGCGCACAAAGGGAGGCCGTCCCGGCTCCTCATCCACTGGTACAATGACGAGCGGCTGGCTCCGGTCGGTACCGAACCGCGCTGCCGCTGCTGGATTGAACGGTCCATGCGGTTGAATGGAGTATCTGAACGTCGTGGGCCCTTCCTGTCCGGCCTTATAGTTGGTTTCCCAATAGTTGTTCATCACGTAAGAGTAAAGGGTCGTTGACGGTTCGATCTGTTTAAGCCATCCGACCACAACCGGGTCGCACGTTATCGCGCCGACCTCGATCAGAGGTGCATCGACCGTCGCCCAGGTGGCGCCGAGGTTGCGGTTGGACACGTCGACCCATCGTTGGACGGTGAAATAGTTCTTGCACGAACCGTCCATCTGGTCCGTTTCGGGCCGAACAACCGCCCAGGGAATGTCCATACGCATCACGCCGTCCGGCACGTTGAACGGAAACGCCAGGTGCACCGCCTCCTGATTGTAGATGTTCTCTTTGTCGATGACGTTGACAATGTCCACCCGGTCAAGACCGGTGATCACGCCTATTTCGCGGGTGAGTTTGCGGCATCCCGGAGCGTCAGATTCGATCAGCAGAGAGGCCACAAGGGGCCCGTTTTCCTTGACGCTTATCCTGACCGGACCGTTACGTTGCGGTTCTTTAGGATCTCTGCCCGCAACGTAGAAGTAATCGTTCAAGCCGAGGCCATCCGCGCCGTTCACAAGATCGACTCCCGTTCCTGCACGCTTCAGGCTGGCGATCGCGCCGGTCGTTTCATCGATGGTGAGCGTCAGTAATCCGTTGGAGAGTTGTGCACCCTCCGCTGCCGCCTTTCCGGAAACGTGCGCTTTGCCTGCGTGGAAAGTAAATCGCGCGGCGCCCATTGGCTGTACGTTCTCGGCGATGAACGCCAGTTCGCCCGTTGACAAACGTTGGGATGCTACAGGTTTTCCTCCAAGGCCTCTCACGAGGTTACCCGGCAAGCGCCAATCTCTAGGCAGCACAACGATGTCGGTTCGCGGCCACGATGACGTGTTGAAAACCAGCGCTGCTCTGACCGGGTCGGTCGCCGTCGCAAGGTCCTTTACCGCTTCTTCCAGCAACTCGTGCGACTGCCGGTCCGCATCGAGCGCGAACGCCTGCTTGATCCGCCACTGTCCCTTCGCGAACTCGCCTTCCGGCGCGCTGATACTGTTGTGCGCGCCCCATGTATGCTCGTCGTAAAGGATAACGTCGCGCCACGCCTCGTAGAACTTCTCGGCGGGGTAGCCTTCCGGGTCCAACATAGCCCATAGTCGTTCGGCCTGGGTTAACCGTTCAGCAGCCGCACGGTTGAACCCGGTCTCTCGCGACGACGATGCTGCTCCATCTTCCCAGTATGGCGTGAAATCACCGGTTACCGAGGGAATTACGTTGCCATAGCGTTTCTCGAACTCTCGGAACATCTCGCTTGTGGTTGCTATGACCAGCCTGGGGTAGGCGTACCGGCTGTTCCAATCCCTGACGAATTCGCACATTCCCGGGTCGGGAGGACCGTTATCGCCGCCGATGTTATAGCGAAGCACCGCGAGGTCGTATGGATATTCTGAAACGTCGAGTCTTCCGAGGTAGTCGATCACTTTCCGGCCGTCGCGAAGCGGCTCGGCGTGAAACCACGAGTAACCTTCGCCGGCCACCCAGCACAGAACCTTGCGATCTTCGGACGGTCCCACCCAGTAGAACGGCCGATCGCCCCACGTCGACAGTGTGTACCCGATGCGGTGCCCTCGGTTCGGTCCGATAGACCAGTATTTCACGCCGCTGTCCGCCAAAACCGGCACCATGCCCCAGGTGTAACCCGGCACGTCGGTGATCATCGCTGCGTCGATCGCGACACCGTACTGTTTCCTGAGCTTGCGCGCGCAGTCGAGAAGCCGCACGAGCTCCTCGGGACGACATAGCGCCGTCAGCTCGTTACCGTACAGGGCATCCAGGCCGATCCAGTTCTTCTTGACCGCTTCGATGAACGCGTCCCGTTTCTCGGGTGATGCCTGTTTCAGGTAGCTGTCAACGGCCCACAGCACCTCAACGTTCCACTTGAACCGGGAACCGGGCGGGTAGTTCGCGGTGCGACGCGCGGCAGCCACCGCCTCATCGAGAAAGCCCCACTGAGCACGTTCCACTTCCGTCTGGATATGCGTGTAGCCGATGTCAACGTGCGAGTGAGGCAGCAGGTAGACGACCCATTTACGGACCGGTTTGAGAACCTCTTCCTTCTGCGCGACGGTCTCGCCGGCCACTTCCACCTCGATCGTGACTGGCGTCTCCTCCTCGACCGCCGGCACCGGCACGTCCACGGTCTGGTCGCCGGGTTCCAGGGTGAACTTCACTGGCTCGGCACCAGTAACGTGCACCTCTGCTTCTGACGAAGGGCCGATATTCCGGACGGTCATTTGTACGCTTTGACACAACGTTCCATCTCTCTCGACCAACAGCGGTGTGGCGCTGATCCTCGAGATCACGGGTGGTTCGTTCAGTTCTCCAAGCCTGACGTCGGCCGGCGCTTCAAAACCGATCCAGTCGTAAAGCATCCAACTGCCGGACATCGTTGTGATGGTGATCCTGTTGGTGCCTGGTTTCAACTCGCTTGCGGGAAATGTTATGGTGAACTGGTGTTCGCGCCCGGCGGACACGTTGCCGGATATCGAATCGTCCGAACCGCCTGCGGGAGTATCGTAAAGAGACGAGCGGTCGTTAAGAGCGATACGCAGTTTCGGCGGGTTCGCGCTGTGCGTGTCAGCCAGATCGATCACCAACCCGCAGTCCCCTCTGCGCGCCGTTTGCCTGACGTCGAAAAGAATCTCGAAAGTCTGCCGCCTTCGACCGGCCCACCGATCCTCCGGTCCGGGATGGGCGTAAGGCCAATCGCGTTTTGTATCCGAATAGCCGACGAGAAACGTCGGTCCGGTCTCAAACTGTCTGTACTGGTCTGGTGCCAGCGCGAACTCCCGGGTGTCGTTGTCCGCCGTGCCAATTTGCCAGAGCAGTTGCGGCCCTCGCCCAGTCTCGACCCCTACCGCAAGGCAACCCGCGAACAATAGACCCGCCAACAGACACGAACACATCAGTTTGCAGCATTTCATCCAATCTCCTCCCGCCAAGAAGTGACCCGGCATGATGTTTGCCCTCTCTTCACCGCCCATCAATCTACCATATCGGACGCTGTTTGTGAAGTACCGCTGTGAAGTAGGCCTGAACGCGGGCGAGGACAATTACTAAAGGGAATCCGACATTGCCGGGGGAAAGGCTTTCAAGACAAAACTATTCTCCCCAGACCCCGTTTTTCAAAGGGCTTCGTGGCAATACGAGTCGGCAGGGCGAGGCTCCTGCCGAGCCGTAGTGCCATAACCAGAACGCTGCTGCAAACGGCTCCGCGGGAGCGTCGCCCTCCCAAAACCGTGCGTTAGGTAGAGACGCCCCGGTGGGGCGTCTCAGGTTTGCTGGCACTTAAATAAGAGGTAGGACGGCCGTCCTGCGACGTGCTCGCCGTTGCGAAAAATGCTTGCACCCCTTTCCAAAGCCTTCTGGACAGCGCGAGACGGGAGGGCGAGGCTCCTGCCGAGCCGCCTTCCCCTGACGGGAGCGCTCATGCAAACTTTTTCCGAACGGATCGCCTGTTCAACCGTTATACTAGTGGAAGACATGGACGGACCCCGGGGAATGAGGATGGCTGAAAACAGCGGCAGTCAAACAGATTGGGTTCAGGAAGCGCTCGACAGGTACGAGGTGGCGCTCATCCGCTACGCCGCGCGTATCACCGGAGATATGGAACAGGCGCGCGACGTTGTCCAGGACACGTTTATGCGGATGTGCACGGCCGACCGGCCGAAAATCGAGCGGCGCTTGCCCCAATGGCTGTTCACGGTCTGCCGCAACCGCGCGCTGGACATGCGCGAGAAGGAGAATCGAATGAGTTCCCTGGAGGAAGGACAGGCGGAATTGCTCGTCAGCGGCGATCCATCCCCGAGCGCCACGGCTGAGCTGAACGAGACGCATCGGCTCGTACTCGACGTGCTCGCAACGTTACCGGAGAAACAGCAGCAGGTGTTCCGGTTCAAGTTCCAGGACGGGATGAGCTACCGCGAGATAAGCCGTATCACGGGTTCGCCGATATCGACAATAAGCAACACGATCCGCAGCACGATCAACACGATTCGCAGACGACTTCGTGACCAGTTGGACCTGGCACGCGAGATATAAGGAGTCATGCCATGAGAATCAATAAGGACGACCCAAGGCTCATCGATTATGTGCTCGATGAACTGAAGCCTCGCGAGCGTGCCGCCGTCGAGACGGCGATCACGGAGGACGATGATGTCAGGCAGGCGGTAGAAGAGATCCGCTTGGCGGTCAACGCTTCAACCGAAGTGTTCGAACACGAACCGGCTGCCGCTCTCACGCAAGAGCAGCGTCGGGCGATTCTGGCATCCTCGGCCAAGCGATCTGACATCCGGCAGCAGGCCAGACCGACATTCAGAAGGTATCTCTTAACCGGACTATCCACTGCAGCCGCAGTGCTGTTTGTTCTCGGGCTTCTTGTTGCAATCAGTCTTCCAAGTCTTGTGGCCCGAATACGTCGCTCACCGCAGTTTGCCATGGAGGCCGACAAGAGGGCAGGGGCGGTGATAATCGGTGACAAGACTCTAGGTGGGTTACAGCGTGAAAAAGCGGAATACGGACGCTACTTCGCAGGTGTAGAACTTCGTCGTGACGCTTACGGAATCCCGGACGATCCCAATCTCGTCTACTGGCCGGGACACAATACGGAAGCGTACGACCGCATCTTCGAGAACCCGTTCCTGGCGGTGGCGCAGAACCCGCTCTCGACGTTCTCGATCGATGTGGATACCGCGTCGTACTCGAACATGCGCAGGTTCATCAGTCACGAGTCGCTGCCGCCGAAAGATGCCGTGCGGATCGAGGAGATGATCAACTATTTCACCTACGATTACGATCCGCCGGAAGGTGACGAGCCATTCTCGGCGAATGTCGAGATCGCTACGTGTCCGTGGAACGCCGACCATCGGTTGGTACGTATCGGGCTGAAAGGATGGGAGATCGCCGATGAGGAACGACCGGCAAGCAACCTGGTGTTCCTGCTGGACGTGTCCGGCTCGATGACGCCGGTCAACAAGCTGCCGCTGCTGAAGAAGGCGATGCGGCTTCTCGTCGAGAAGCTGAACGAGAACGACAGCGTCGCGATAGTTGTCTATGCGGGCGCCTCAGGGCTCGTGCTGCCCTCGACCTCTTGTGACAATAAGGAAGCTGTTCTGGAAGCGCTCGACCGGCTGCAATCGGGCGGCTCGACAAACGGCGGTGAGGGCATACAGCTGGCGTACGATATCGCCGTGCAGAACTTCATTGAAGGCGGAGTCAACCGCGTCATCCTTGCAACTGACGGCGATTTCAACGTCGGGATCACCAACCAGGGCGACCTGATCCGGCTCATCGAGGAGAAAGCCAAGAGCGGCGTGTTCCTGAGCGTGCTAGGTTTCGGCATGGGTAACTACAAGGATTCGAACCTCGAGAAACTCGCCGACAAGGGTAACGGCAACTACGCGTATATCGACACGATCAACGAGGCCCGCAAAGTCCTCGTCGAAGAAATGGGCGGGACGTTGGTGACCATCGCGAAAGATGTCAAGATACAGGTCGAGTTCAACCCTGCCGAGGTTAACGCGTACCGGCTGATAGGGTATGAGAACCGTATAATGCGCGCTGAGGATTTCAACGACGATACGAAAGATGCCGGCGAAATTGGTGCCGGCCATACGGTCACCGCGCTCTACGAAGTAGTGCCTGCCGGTACGACGGTAGATGTCCCGGACGTGGATCCGCTCAAGTACCAGCAGTCCACTGAATTGACCGGCGCAGCCGCCAGCGGCCAGATGCTCACCCTCAAGCTGCGGTATAAAGAGCCGGACGGCGATACCAGCAAACTGCTTGTGTTCGAGATAGTCGACGACGGTGCCGAGATCAGCGATGCATCGACCGATTTCCGGTTCGCAGCAGGGGTCGCCGCGTTCGGGATGATACTGCGTGACTCGCAGTACAAGGGAACCGCGACGTACGACACCGTCGTCGCACTCGCTGAAGACGGTCTGGGCGACGACGAACACGGGTACCGCGCAGAGTTTATCGACTTGGTGCTCGCGGCCAAAGCATTGCAGTAATGAGGGTGGAGCTGGTCTTGCTCCGCCCATCACCCCGATGCAACGACAGACAGGAATGTCTGTCCCACCTCCCCCAAAAGGCATGCCAGGGGAGGGCCACGGTCGTGTCGAAGATCCGCCTTGGCGGGCGAGACGCCCGCCCCCACCGCCGATAAAACCTGTTTCGCAAATCCCACTTCCACAATGCAATCGTTGACTTTCAATCACGTTGGTGCTATGTTGCACCACGGCTTAAGAGAATGGGGACTGACAAGAGAGGAGACGTGTCTGTACCCATTTTCTAATGAGAAAAGGAGGTTGTTCATGAACGCTCAACGGTCTTTACTTCTCCGTCTTTGTTGTACATTAACCTTGGTCGGCGCGACGTTTGTCATAGCCGCGCATGCCCACGCGCAGGAATCACGCGAGATCAAGCTATCGGTTCTTGAGGACAAGATCCGGGGCGGTCTGGCAGGTCAGATGGTCGGTGTGAGTTACGGTGCGCCGACGGAGTTCCGCGCGCTCGGAAAGATTTACGCCAAGGAGATCAAATGGAAACCGAGCATGGTGAAAAACTCGATAAACCAGGACGATCTTTACGTCGAAATGACTTTTGCGGAGGTAATGGACCGCGTCGGTTTGGACGCGACGACCGAACAGTACGGTGAGGCGTTTCGCGATTCGAAGTATTCGCTGTGGCACGCGAACGCCGGTGCACGCCGCAATTTGAACAACGGCGTCAAGGCGCCGATGTCGGGCCACCCGAAATACAATGTGCACGCGAACGATATCGATTTCCAGATTGAAGCCGATTTCATCGGTCTGATGACGCCCGGTATGCCGCAGCGGATGATAGAGCTGTGCGACCGAGTCGGCCGGGTAATGAACTACGGGGACGGCGTGTACGGCGGCATGTTCGTGTGCGGTATGTATTCCGAAGCGTACTTCGAGACAAATGTCCGTAAGGTCGTCGAGGCCGGTGTGGCATGTATGCCTGAAGGAAGCGGGTATCGCGCGATAATCGAAGATGTCATTGCCACTCACGAGAAGTATCCGGACGATTGGAAGGAATGCTGGCGGATTATCAACGAGAAGTGGGATAAACACGATTCGTGTCCCGACGGCGCGCTTGCTCCGTTCAATATCGATGCGCGGCTCAACGGTGCCTATATTGCCATCGGTATGTTGTACGGTGACGGCGATTTTGCGAAGACGCTCGAGGTCTCGACGCGATGCGGGCAAGATTCGGACTGCAACCCGGCGAGCGCGGGCGGTGTTCTCGGCGTCATGTGCGGTTACGAGGCTCTTGACGAAAAGTGGATAAGCGGCATCGCCGATATTGAGGACACAAAGTTCCGGTTCACAGAGTACTCGCTGAATGATTTTGTCGCTTCGACGCAGAAACGTGTCCTGGAAGCGGTTCGACTTTCCGGCGGCGAGGTGAAGGAAGACCGTATAATCATCCGCCGACAGAAACCCGTACCGCCGAAGCTCGAACAGTGGTCGATGGGCATTCCTGATAAACGTATCGCGTGCGACGATAGCGCCTGGACGTGGACCGGTGAGTGGAAAGAGCAGAAGGGGCGTACAGGCAGGTCCACACTTGCCAGGATGAGCAACAAGGGAGGCGACGAGGCCACATTGAAATTCACCGGTTCGGCGATCGCCGTCATGGGCCAGTTGTCGCAAGCTGGCGGTATGGCCGACGTCTATCTCGACGGCGCGAAGGTTGGCGAGATCAATAGCTACATCATCCCGAACACGAGCGACAACAATCTGTGGCATACATACGGTCTCGATGACGGACCGCACACGCTGCGGATCGTCACCGTTGACAAAGCCGATCCTCGGTCGAACGGGAACCGCATCGCGATTGAACGCGCCGTCGTGTTCCGATCGGAATAGCCGGCTTCGTTTGGCCTGAGCCGCTTATGGAGGGGACACCATGTGTAATCGAGCCGGAAGGTATTGCGCTATAGCTTTCATTGGCCTCGCCTTGACATTTGCCGGGTGCGGTCGCTCGGACGAAGCCCAGACCGGTAACGGCGAGAAAACGCGTATCGCTTTGATCATGAAATCGTTGGCGAACGAGTTTTTCACGACGATGGCCGATGGTGCCAGGGCGCATCAACGGGTCAATGCGGACCGGTATGATCTCATCGTGAACGGTATCAAAGACGAGCGCGACCTGAACCAGCAGGTTGCTCTTGTGGAACAGATGGTAGCGGAACGTGTGGACGCGATCGTCATCGCCCCGGCGGACTCGAAGGCGCTGGTACCGGTGTGCAAACGGGCGATGGAAGCGGGGATCGTCGTCGTCAACATCGACAACAAGCTCAACGATGAAGTGCTCGATTCGGCCGGTGTCAAGATTCCGTTTGTCGGCCCTGACAACCGGGAAGGCGCACGCAAAGTCGGCGAAGCTCTTGCCAAACACCTTCAGCCGGGCGACAAGGTCGCAATTCTTGAAGGTGTTCCGACGGCTTTCAACGCGCAGCAGCGCCGTCTTGGGTTTGAGGACGCGATGAAGGCTGCCGGTGCGAACGTCGTCAGCGTTCAAAGCGGCGAATGGGAGATGGACAAGGCGAACACGGTCGCTGCCGCCATGCTCAGCGAACATCCCGATCTCAAAGCGCTCCTGTGTTCGAACGACAGTATGGCGTTGGGCGCGGTTGCGGCGGTGAAGGCTGCCGGTAAGACCGGCAAGATCATTGTTGTAGGTTTCGACAATATCTCCGCCATTCAATCGATGATCAAGGATAACCACGTGCTGGCAACGGCCGATCAGCATGCGGATCAGCTTGCGGTGTACGGTATCGAGTTCGCATTGCAGATCCTCAGTGGTGACGCCGCCCCGGCTGATAAGCAGACGCCTGTGGATCTCATTACCGTCGAGAGCTTGCAGTAAAGAATGTCTACCGACAACCACACGCCGCTCCTGAGCGTTCGGAGCCTCAACAAGAGCTATGCCGTGCCGGTTCTCGCGGATGTGGATTTCGACCTGTACGCTGGCGAGGTGCACGCTCTGGTTGGCGCTAACGGAGCGGGCAAGACCACCTTGGCGCGCATTATCTCGGGATTGACCGAAGCTGACAGCGGCGCGATGTCATTCAGCGGCGAGCCGTATTCGCCTGCTACAAAAGCCGACGCCGAACGCGCCGGTATCCACATGGTTCTGCAGGAACCCAATCTTATCAGCACGCTTACGATCGCTGAGAACCTTTTCCTGAACCGCATGCCGCGCCGTTTTGGATTCGTCAGCTACGGTGAGATGTCGGAGGAAACGAGTCAAGCGCTGTCCATGGTAGGTTTGCAGGATCTGGATCCCACCATGCTGGTGGCGGAACTCGGTGTCGGACAGCAGCAGTTGGTGGAGATCGCGCAGGCCCTTTCCCGCGAGTGCCGGCTGCTGATCCTGGACGAGCCGACGGCCGCGCTCACCGACCCGGAGATCGACTTGCTTTTCGAACACGTCGGCCGGCTCAAGGACGAAGGTGTCGGCATCATCTACATAAGCCACCGGATGGAGGAGATCCGCCGGGTATCGGACCGGGTAACCGTGCTCCGTGACGGGCGCGTGGTGGGTACCCATCCGTCGGCGGAGATATCGCTTGACCGGATCGTGAAACTGATGACTGGACGCGACGCTGTGGGCGAGGTCGATACCGGTCGGAGGGAAATCGGTGAGGTGGCAATGCGGGTCGAAGGTCTATGTCGCGGCAGTGCGGTGCGCAACGTGAGCTTCGAGGTACGACGCGGCGAGATTCTGGGTTTTGCAGGACTGGTGGGGTCGGGACGTACCGAGACGATGCGTGCCATCTTCGGCGCCGACCGGCCGGATGCCGGGCAAGTCACGGTTGGCGAGAGCTCGATACCCGTCAAGATAAGTCAGCCGCGCGACGCTGTGCGTGCAGGTATAGGTCTTATCCCCGAAGATCGGAAATCCGACGGATTGCTCTTGCCTCAGCCGGTCCGTACCAACATTACGCTGGCACAACTGCGCGACGTGATGGGTCCCAGCGGTTGGATCGATCCGGAGCGGGAGCGAATGCTCACCGAGGCATTCAGCGAAGCGCTGGACGTACGCTACGCATCGATCGAGCAGCCGGTAGTCGAACTTAGCGGTGGCAACCAGCAGAAGGTTGTGATTGCCCGGTGGTTTATGCGCGACTGCGACGTGCTTTTGTTCGACGAACCGACGCGCGGCATCGACGTGGCGGCGAAGTGGACCGTGTATCGACTGCTTGGCAAGTTGGCGGAACGAGGCAAGGCGATCGTCGTGGTGTCGAGCGACCTTCCGGAACTGATGTCGATTTGCGACCGGATAGCAGTGATGTCGGCGGGAAAACTCGCCGCGACGTTCGAACGCGGTGAATGGACTCAGGAGAAGATCATGGCCGCGGCGATCAGCGGATACATAGAGCGCGAATCTATGCAGGAGGCCGGCTGAGAAGTGAAAAACGCAATCAAGTTACCACAGGCCGATCCGAGTGCACCGCACGACTGGAGCAGACGGCTTGTTGCGGACTACGTGGGGATGCTCGTTGTGTTGGCCGTGCTTGTGGCGTTGTTCAGCGCGTTGAGCGACCATTTTTTCACGGCGCTGACGTTCACGACGCTTGCCAACCAGATCCCGGCGCTTACGGTGATTGCAGTCGGTATGACGTTCGTGCTTGTCATCGCCGGAATCGACCTTTCGGTGGGTTCCGTGCTTGCCTTCAGCGGCGCGGTGCTCGGCGTTGCTATTGTGGACTGGAATTGGCCGCTCTGGCTGGGAGTGCCGCTGTGCATGGCGGTGGGGCTGGCGTGCGGTCTGGCAAGCGGACTCATCACGGTGCGATGGACGATCCCGTCGTTCATAGTGACCCTCGGTATGTTGGAGATCGCCCGGGGTGGGGCGTATCTCGTTACCGGGTCGCAAACGAAGTATGTCGGCGCGGTCATCGAGACCGTTGGTGCTCCTATGAAAGGTGTCGGCCTCTCGCCGGCATTTTTCCTGGCGATCCTGATCGTAGCTCTTGGACAGGTGGTGCTGCGCCGCAGCGTTTTCGGCCGGTACGCCGTCGCTATCGGCACCAACGAGCCGGCCGTCCGTCTCTCGGGTATCGACCCGCGCCCCGTGAAAGTCGCCGTGTTCGCCATATCCGGATTTATGACGGGTCTCGGCGGCGTGTTTCACTGTTCCAGGCTGGCCGCGGCGGATCCCAACGCCGGCGTGGGTCTGGAGCTATCAGCCATTGCGGCGGTGGTCATCGGTGGAACCAGTTTGATGGGGGGACGGGGTTCGGTCATCAACAGCTTTCTGGGCGTGTTGATTATTGCGGTGCTCCAATCGGGACTTGCCCAGATCGGGGCGACCGAGCCGACAAAACGGTTGATCACCGGCGCGGTAATCGTTATCGCCGTCATTGCGGACGTGTACCGACACAGGCTTTCCAGACGTCAGTGAATGCGTTGCGTCCGAAGCGGGGTGGGGGCGCTCCGTGGCCGTCCTGAGTGTATACCAAACGACGGCTGGCAACCCGCCACGGCGGGCGTGCCAGCCCTACAATTTGAAGGTGCTTAAACGGGCATACAAATAGCCAAATGAAGGCCCGGTGATCACGCCATCGTGAGGCCGCCGCTGACAGACAACGTCTGGCCGGTGATGAAACCAGCCTCTTCCGAAGCGAGAAAAGCGACCGCGGGCGCGATGTCCTGCGGACGGCCCAGCCGCCGCATCGGCACAGCGCGTGTCATGGCCGCAAGGACCTTTTCGGCGTCGGGTGCGTCGGACGTGACACGTGAAAGGAAGGGGGTCTCGGTCGGACCGGGGCAGACGCTGTTTGCAGTCACACCGTGGCGGGCAACCTCCCGCGCGACCGTCTTGGTGAATGCGATCAGTCCGCCTTTGGCTCCGGAATAAACCGCTTCGAGCGAAGAGCCGACCCGACCGGCGTCCGATGCAATGTTGATTATTCGACCCCATCCGCGCTCGACCATGCCGGGAAGCACGGCACGCGTTACCCGCATGGGACCGGCCAGATTGATCTCGAGCACTTTCGCCGTGAACGCTTCGTCTGTCTCGGTGAACGGTTTGAACTCGTCCCAACCGGCACAGTTGACGAGAATATCTATCGGACCGAGATCTTGCTCGGTTCGTGCGACCGCTGCAGCAACCGAGTCGGGTCTCGTCACGTCAAGCTCGATTGCGAGTCCCTGAATCTCCTCGGCAACCCGCTGCGCGTCCGCCAGAGACAGGTCCGCAACCGCGACCCGTCGGCCCGCATCAGCGAGCGCCCGGCATATGGCACCGCCGATACCTCCTCCGCCGCCTGTCACAAACGCAATCCGTTGGTCGCTCATGATTTGTTCCTTTCCGGTTACCGATACGGCGAGAAATCCGGCGGCCGTTTCTTCGTGAACGCGTCTAGGCCCTCTTTAGCTTCAGGCGTGTCTACGAAGACGTCCAGCGTGTCGAACGCCATCGAGCCAATACCGGCGACGGATTCGCTGTCGGCGTTGAACGAATGTTTCAGCACTTTCAGCGCGGTCGGACTCTTCTCGAGCATCTCATCCGCCCACCGACGGACCTCGTCGCGCAGCTCCGATAACGGTACGACCTTGTTGACGAGTCCCCACCGTTCCATCGTGGCGGCGTCGTACTGGCGGCATAGGTACCAGACTTCGCGGGCGCGTTTTTCGCCGATGATCCGGGCAAGGTACGCGCTGCCGAATCCCGCGTCGAACGAGCCTACGCGGGGTCCCGCCTGGCCGAACCGCGCGGTGTCCGCCGCGATCGTGATGTCGCACAACACGTGAAGCACGTGCCCGCCGCCGATTGCCACGCCGTTGACCGCGGCGATAACCGGTTTGGGAATATCGCGGATCAACCGGTGCAACGACTCGACCTCAAACAACCCGCTCTCGGTGGGTCCATAGTCGCCGGTCTCCTGACGCTGCTTCTGGTCGCCGCCGGCGCAAAACGCCTTATCCCCGGCACCGGTAAGAGCGACAACGCCGACGTTGCGATCGACCCACGCCGCTTTGAAACACCAGATCAGTTCGTCCACCGTGCGGCCGCGAAACGCGTTGTACCGCTCGGGCCGATTGATAGTGATCCAGGCCAGACCGCGGTCCACCTCATAGATAACGTCGGTCAGTTCGTCCACTTTCATGTGCTCACCTCAAATCGTGTGACAGGATCCGTGATCGAAGCACTTCGCGTTGCATCCCCTGCGTCCTATTTCGGTGCCATACGGATCGCGGCGTCCAACCGGATCGTCTCGCCGTTAAGGAACGGGTTGCGGATGATCTGTTCGGCCAGCATCGCGAACTCTTCCGGTTTGCCCAGCCGTTTCGGAAACGGCATCGATGCCGCGAGGCTCTGCCGGACCGGTTCGGGCAGGGCGGCCAGAAGAGGCGTATCGAAAATGCCGGGGCAAATTGTGCAGACGCGTACGCCGCGTGAGGACATGTCGCGCGCAATCGTCAGCGTCATGCCGACGACTCCCGCTTTTGACGCAGAATAAGCCGCCTGCCCGATCTGGCCGTCGAACGCAGCTACGGAAGAGGTGTTGATAATCACACCTCGACCGCCGTCCTCATCCGGTTCGTTCTCAACCATCCTGGCCGCCGCGTGACGGATGAAATCGAACGTGCCGATCAGGTTGATGTTGACCACCCATTTGAACACGTCCAGGTCGTGCATACCTGTCCTGCCGACCGTGCGCATGGCCATACCTACACCGGCACAGTTGACGAGTATGTCCAGACCGCCCAGCTCGGTCACGGTCTGTTCGACCGCCGCTGTCACCTGGTCGGTGACGGTCACATCGCAGTGAGCGAAGACAGCCGCATCGCCAAGTTTCTCGGCCATGGCCTTGCCGTTCTCGACGCTGACGTCCGCGATACAGACTTTTGCTCCCTGGCTGACGAGCCGTTCCGCGGTGGCTCCGCCCAGACCGGACGCTCCGCCGGTAATCAATGCAACGCGGTTGTTTATTTCCATTCTAATGCTCCTTTCCGGAAGTTGATCCGCATCCCCGATGCGTTTATCTCAGAATCCCATACCCCGTCCGATAATCTCTTTCATAATCTCGGTCGTACCGGCGTAAATCGTCTGGATACGCGTATCCAGGTAAGCCTTGGCGATAGGATACTCCATCATATAACCGTACCCGCCGTGCAACTGCACGCAGGTGTCGACGACACGTTTTTGCAGTTCCGTGGTCCACCATTTTGCCATGGCGGCCTTCTCGGTGGTGAGCTCGTCCCGGTTGTGCAGCATCACGCAATGGTTCGCGAATACCCGCGCGATCTCGATTTCCGTCTTCATCTCCGCCAGCTTGAACCGGTTGTGCTGGAACTTGCCGATAGGTCGTCCGAACGCCGTCCGTTCCTTGCAATACCGGACTGTCATCTCCAACGCTGCCTCACAGGCAGCGACAGCGCCCGCGGCGACAGACAGACGTTCGCCCGGCAACCGTTGCATCAGGTAATAGAACCCGTGCCCTTCTTCGCCGAGAAGGTTCTCCACAGGAACCTTCACGTTGTCGAAGAACAGTTCCGCAGTATCCTGTGCGTGCAGACCTATCTTCTTGAGCTTGCGCGGCGGTCCGTACCCTTCCATATCTCGCTCCACGAGCAGCAGGCTGATACCGGCGTGACCGGCCTGCGGGTCCGTCTTGGCCACGACGATGACCATATCGTGCAACATCCCGTTCGAGATCATGGTCTTCTGACCGTTGAGCAGATAATGGTCGTCTTGACGGATAGCGGTGGTCTGCACCGCGCCCAGGTCGCTGCCGGTGTTCGGTTCCGTCATAGCGAGTGCTGTGATACATTCGCCGCTGACCGTCTTTGGAAGAAACCGCTGTTTCTGTTCCTCTGAACCGTAGTTGATCAGGTACGGCACGACGATATCGCTCTGAAGGTTGAAGAACGGACCGGAAGCGTTGACACGCACCAGCTCCTCTGTAACGATCATGTTGTACCGGAAATCTTTGAGACCCAGCCCGCCGTACTCTTCCGGCACGTCCATACACAGGAACCCGCCTTCGCCCGCCTTGAGCCACACCTCACGGGATACCATCCCGTCCTCTTCCCACTGCGCGTGATACGGTACAACCTCCCGTTCCACAAACGTCCGGAAACTCTTGCGAAACATACGATGTTCTTCTTCAAAAAACTCGTCGCCCATAGTCTGACTTCTCCCTGACTTGGCAGCATTCACATTAACCGCCATGTCTTTCACCTCCTCGATGAACGTCGCGAAACCTGAACGCGTTCTACTCGATCTGTCGCTTCAATTGTCATATGTCCCCGATGCTCCCAAACGAATCAACCGTAACATATCATAGATCGGGGCGCGCCTCAAGGGCCACGCTTTTGGGAGGGCGACGCTGGTTCGCTTGGTGGGACAGACATTCCTGTCTGTCACTCGTCCATTGCTCCCCCTGGCTCGGCGGGAGCCTCGCCCTCCGGCACCACTAGAACTGTCCCCTTGTAACAAAATGGGGACTGACACAAGCGCAGCGAGGCCGGAGACGTGTCTGTACCCTTTTTCTTAGACGAATAATTCGCCGCGGCAAATGAGACGCTCGCAATGCCCTCTCAGGGAGGATAAGTGCTTCAGCTGAGTTTGACAAAAATGCGGTGATCGTGATACATTATGAACACAGGGCTGCAGCGAATTAACAATTCTGGACAGTATTCGCACATGGTTTGGAGGGGAGGCTCAAAGCGTGACTTACTACCTTGACCTGTTCTCGCCCGAAACTCACGAAGCGTTCACGAAATCTTCAATCAGTATTTCGGGGTTCCCAAGGCGCCACCGTAGCCGAGCGCGCGACGGCGCAGACCCGACCTGCACGTTGCAGTACCCAAGCGACAGTGAGGTCAATGGACGACCGTGAGTCAGACACTAAGTAGAGGTGGCCGCCGCGGCTGCGTCAGAGGTGAGGAGTGTTAGCAATGTGCCCTGGAGAGGCAGCCAAACGCCAGGGTGTGATACTCTGGCTAGAAGATGACCTGGATGTGATCTCAGAAATTCAGGGGTTTCTACGGACCCAGTTTAGACTAGATATGTTCGTAGCAGATAGCCTCCGTGAACTGGTGGGATTTCTGGAGAATTACCTTCAACATGCTACCGAGAATCCGTTAGTGGCTTTTCTTCTCGCGAGGGAACTTCCCGACAGGCAGGAGTTTTGGGACGTTGTTGCAAGGGTTCAACCACGAGCTGTCATCTCCGATCTCCAGATGGCAAACGACCCCTTAGCGGGTTTTTCGGTGCTGTCTGTTGTGTCGGAAGTAGCTCCTAAGGCTTACCGGGCTCTGTTCACGGCGCGCTCTGACCAGTCCGTGGTCCGTCTGGCGCGTGCCATGGGCATCTGCGCGGTCATAGAAAAGGGGTCGGGATACGAAGGGGTAGTTCGCTTGCTTGCGGAGGCGTTGCCCGAAGCTGTCGGTGGCGTCGAGAGAGCCAGGGACTTGGACGAGGCGATTGGAAAACTCGAGCGGGAGAATCGAAGGTTGCGAGCGCAGCTTAGGCGTTTGAAGCGCCAGGCGCCTGTCTCGCGCGCGAAGACGGCCCGCCCCGCGCGGCCCACAGCGGCGGACAGGGCAAAGGGAGACAAGATTCCTGACGCTCCGGAGGAGCGGCTGCGCATCATTCTCGCTCAGCAGCACGATTTGCTTAATACAGCAGCGCTGGCGGTTCAAGCACTCGACCGGGTCTGTTCGAAGCCCGAGTTGATACCGCCGCTGATCATGCACGACCTTCGTAGCGCCCGAATTGCGGCCAAGCATTCAGCGGTTCTTATCCAGACCGCAGACAAGCTGGCAGCTGGTCCCGCGTCGGGAAAGCCTGAACCAGGCTCCATTGCAAGGTCATTCCAAGAGGCCTACGAGATAATCGCAAGGAAGATCCCGGACTCGGTTACCGTTAGCATTGAGGTCCCGGATAACCTTCCCCCCTCGCGCATACCCGACAGCGCACTGGTCCGTTGCGCGCTTAATCTGCTTCTGAACGCGTCCGAGGCAATAAAGGACCGTGGTCACATCGAGGTTACGACCGGCACAAGGCCTCGGCGCAACGCGAAGCACGTCGATGTCCTCGTGCGGGATAACGGCGAGGGCATTAGGAAAAGGGACCTTGGTAAAGCATTCGACTGGGGCTTTTCCACCAGGGGCAAGAAGCAGGGTTTTGGCTTGTTCATTGTGAAGAGAATTATCGAGATGCACGGAGGCCGGGTCGCGATCGATAGTAAGAGAGGGAAAGGCACGACCGTGTCACTGAAGATACCATTGGCCTAAGACAACTCCATGAGCCAGACGCCGCGTATTCTGATTGTGGAAGATGACAAGTTCTGGATTGACAATTGTCGCCGGGCACTAGGCAACTACCCGCTGGAAATCCAGGATGCAATGAAAGTCTCGCATGCTCTCGACGCTCTGCAGAAGACCTGTTTCGCTACGGTGCTTGTTGATCTCGAGATACCAGGACTCCGGGATGATATCTTCGGTGGCTTTGAGGTGTTGCAGGCGGCCAGAAACCTGAACCCATACACAGAGCTCGTGGTCATTACTGCGCACCGTGAGGAGGCCGTCCTTAATCAAGTATCGGAGCACCAGGTCATGTTATGCATCACCAAGCCTGTGCAATTCCGGGAGCTCCAGTTCGCTGCCGAGACCACACTGGCCGCATGGGGGCGACGGTTAGACTCACTTGTGGACGTCTTGGAATGTTTCCCGACGTGTGAACGGCTCTTAGCTGATCGGAAACACAATCGCCCTCCTTTCAAGGTTGTGAACGAGTACGATGTCCAAGATCTTCTCCACTCCATTTTGAGGCCATCTTATCCCGATATCGTAGCCGAAGAACATGCCCCTAAACGGGCGGGATCTTCAAAGCGTCTCGATTTCGTCATCCCCGGACTAGAAACGGTCATCGAGACGAAGATGATCCGCAGCAAGACTCATGCGAAGAAGATCGCCGACGAGCTTGATATCGACGTCAGGAACTACCCGGCGCATAGCTCGTGCAAGCGGCTGCTTTGCTTCGTGTATGATCCGGATCGCCTGATAGTGGACCCCAGGAAGCTCGAGAAGGATTTATCCGGGGATGTCACGCAGAAGGGAAAAACTGTCGACGTATGTGTGCTGATTCGCCCCGCCTAGACGTGCACTCGCAGATCTGGACGCGGCTGAGAATAAGGCTGGCTTAGACGAAACCCAGCGCACGCACCGATTTCCGGATAACTTGAGCGCCATGGATCGTGAAGAGCCGATCGTAGCGGGGTACCGCAACACGTATGACGTTGCCGTGGGGCGGGCTCTAAGTGAACACGAGGTATTCGTGCAACGAGGGCCGTGGTGGAGGAGAGCTCAAATTGCCTGGCTCCTGGTAGTGACCGTTGGCACCATTGTGGCGATCGTCCTGACATACGTTTATCCGGTTTTCAGCCGCCCTGTCACTCCCGCCGAAAAAGGCATGTCCGTTCTCTGCCCGCTGGCCATCGTGTTCCTCTGGTTCCAGACTACCAAGGGCGGGAGGAGAAGTCTCTGCAGAGCAATCACGAGGCTCGGATTCCGCTGGTCTCGAAGCAGCAACAAGTCTGTGATACTAACGATTGACAACGAGGCAATCGTTGCGCACGTCGAAGGGGAAGACGGCCGATATTACCAGATGTGGCGTGGACTCGAGAAGGTTGCGAGGACACCGGACGGGTTCGTGCTGTGGATACCGAAACACTGGTCGATGAGTTGGATGCCGCTCGAAGCGTTCAGATCGGAACAGGATGTCGAGAGGTTCGCACAGCTCGCTCGCAGCAATGTGCGTGAATACGTGGAACGCGTGGAGGAATGACGCGGATTTGGCTAGGGTTTTAGAAAAAGGGTACAGACACGTCTCCGGCCTCGCTGCGCTTGTGTCAGTCCCCATTTTCTGCAAACCGAGATTGCTTCGTCCGCCGTGGCGGACTCGCAATGACGACGGGGGGAAATGACGGACAAACTTAAAGCAAAGGCGCAGAGGGACAAAGACGCAGAGGATCGATTCTGTGGAGAAGGACGGCGAGTTCAGCGATTAGGTCTTATTATACCTCGGCGTTTTCTGCGTCTTTGCGTTGACGCAGGTCAGTTGTTTTAATAATGGCCTTGCGGAAGGTGCGCGCTACACCGCTTCGACGCCTGCTGCGACGCCCAGTCCGCCGGCGCATAGCAGTTGCCTATCGCTTTACGACCCTTGGGACAGTATCTCAATCAGATCATGCCGGTCACTGCGAACCGCAAGATAATTGGGACCCAGAAACGTCTCATCTCTTAAAGGGACATAATCTCTGAACTCAACGTAATTGGGATAAATCCTACCTATACTGTACCCTCTTGGCTGCAAAAACCTGTAGAAATCGATCAGAAGAAACTTTGTTAAGATGTTGACGAGACCATATTCAAACTGGATGATGTCAACACGTTTCCGGTTTGTGGCTTCTGAAAATCCGGTCAGGACAAGGTTTTCCGAACCTTCAACGTCAATCTTGAGGAAGTCAATGTGGTCTATACCATGCTCGTTCGCGTAAGAATCGCCCGTGGCAACCCGGGCAGTAGCCATCACATGCTCTGCGTTATGAGGGTAGTCTATCACCGAGCTAAGCTCGCTGTGTCCCGGATAGTGTTTGACGAGAACGTCTCCGTTTTTGTCAAGTAGTCCAAAGTCGTTGACGATCATGTTTGCTTCTTGACGGACGTTGTTCGAGAGCTCTTCACAAGTTGGGCCGATGATTTCAAAGCAGTGTATCTCTGCATCCGGGAACATGTCGTGTGCCGTTAACGACCAATCACCGGTGTTCGCGCCAACATCAAAAACGGTTCTAATCTCGGCGCTTTTATCTGCCAGGCATTTCAGCACATTGAACTCACCGTTCTTGCGAGAATCATAATCAAAATTCTCGAAGCTCATGATGAATTGCAGGCAGCGATTGGCAAATTGTCTAACGAACAGTGTTCTTCGATAGAGGGCAATGTATCGAGAGATCTCTTCGGGAACGTCTTGACACGTTGCGAACTCAGACAACATGAAATCGCATAGGGCTTGAGGGCATTCCATATCCCGCTCCTTTCACAATACATCTGGACGTGACGACGCGCTTGCCCCACATTTATTGAGCGTTATTCATGGTGGTGGGACAGACATTCTTGTCTGTCGACACCGAAAAGGGCGCAGCAAGCGGCGGCCCTACTCCGCGAAGCCCATTGCGTTACTGCCGTGTGTCCTACACCGCCTCTACGGTTCCTGCGACGCCGAGTCCGCCGCCGCCGCACAGCATCTGTAGACCCCATTTGCCGCCGGTACGTTTGAGATGGTGTACCATCTCGCCGAAATACATCACGCCGGTAGCTCCGATCGGATGGCCAAGCGCAATAGCGCCGCCGGTCGGGTTGACACGCGGGTCGTCGTAAGCGTACCCGAACTCGTTGGCGAAAGCCAGACACGGCGACGCGAACGCCTCGTTCGGTTCGATGACGTCCATATCTTCGATGGTCTTGCCCGCGCGTTTGAGCGCTTTTTTCACAGCGGGAATCGGCGCGAGCAGCATCGGTATGGGTTCGCCGCCGGCCACTGCCAGCGACCTGATCGTACAGAGCGGTTCCAGGTCGAGTTCCTCCGCCTTGTCTGCGCTCATGATCAGCACCGCCGCCGCACCGTCAACTATCCTCGAGGAGTTCCCTGCGGTAACGATTCCGTCCGGTTTGAACGGAGGCGGCAGCTTCTTGACGTCTTCCAAGTAACCGTCCGGGTCTTCGAGAGCTTTCGGTCGGAGCCCTTCGTCGGTATCCACCACTCGTTTCTCGCCCTGCCAGGTGTACTCGAATGGAACAATGTGGTCGAACCAACCGTTGCGCTGCGCCGTTACGGCCCTCTGCATGCTTCGCATTCCGAACCGGTCGAGATCCTCGCGGGTGTGACCTTGATCCGCCGAGATCATCTCGGCGCACAGACCCTGCGGTATAGTCATTCCGATCTCTTCCGCCCGCTCGCTGAACCGTACCGGATACTCCGCCCGCATGGCAATTTCGATATCCGAGCCCATACCATAGTGCGACATAAGTTCCACACCGGCGCACAACATCACGTCGCCGTCGCCGACCTGGATGCCCTGGGTGCCGAACATGATAGCTTTCAGCCCGGCGTTGCAGTACTGGTTGACGGTACATCCGCAAACCTCTTTCGGTATGCCCGCTAGAAGAGCGGAAAACCGAGCGACGTTCGACCCCTGTTCGCCAAGCTGGCTCAAGCATCCGACGATGACGTCCTCGATATCGTGCTCGTCGAACTTCGGACTTTTCGCCTTCACACGATCGAGAAGACCGCGCATCATCGCTGCAAGCAACTCCTGTGCGGACGCCTGGCACAGTTGTCCGTTCTTTCGCATGCCGTCCCGGCCCGATTTGCCGATGGCGCTGCGGACCGCATCAATTACGACCACTTCCCTTAATGCTGCCATTCGTATACCCTCCTCTTGTTCGGTTGCTTTTCCCGACTTTTAGGGAGCGCTGTCCAATCAACACATCAGCGCTCAATCCGTTGTCGTTCCGAACGCAGCGAAGTCAACGATCTCGAGCATTCAAGCAGATTCTTCGCTACGCTCAGAATGACAAAACCTACTTCAACGCACTCTATTGGCACGCCGTGCCGGTAAAGAGACCCCGTAGGGGCGCTGCTTGCCGCGCCCTATTCTAAACAAACCCAGCAGCAGTTCGTAGGGCCAGTCTCGCCAGCGACCCGGCACTTTGACAGACAGGAATGTCTGTCCCACCAAGTCAAGCGGCACACACAGCAGCCAGACGCCCCACCAGGGCGACTCGCTCCCAAAATGATAAAAAGGTGCTGCGATGTCATTCTATGAGCGCTTCTTTAGTCTCCCACCACGGCGTAGGCGTTGCTCAGTACCACCCCGCGTTCATTGCTCGTCCTGATCGCGTACCGGCCCTCCTGCAGTCTCCATCCTTCGGTTGTGAGCGTGTCGCCCGGGAGTACCGGCGCGGAGAACCGTGCTTTGAACTCCTTGAACCGCTCCACGTTGCCGTCGCACGCGCCGCACAGAATCGCCCGTGCCGCGTAACCGAAAGTGCACAGACCGTGCAGGATCGGTTGGTCGAATCCGGCGCTCTTGGCGCGTTCAGCGTCGATATGCAACGGATTGTAGTCGCCACTGAGGCGGTACAGGGCGGCCTGGTTCGTGGGAACGACATAGGATATCTGGAAATCGGGATCGACCCCGTCCGGCGGATTGACGCGCTCGCTCTTGGGACCCGGCCCACCGCCGAATCCTCCACCTCCAAGATAGACAAGCACCGCTTCATTCTCGCACACTAGCACGCCCGCTTCCGTGGAAACGTCGGTCCGGACTGTAATTACGGCGACCTTCCTCTTGTCGTAGATGCTGACCACCTCCGACACGCTTACCAGTTTGCCCTCCGTCGGGATGGATCGATGGAGCCGTAAACGATGCTCTCCGTGAATATTCCGTGGCGGGTCGAGGTTGAGTTCCTCGAGAACTACTCCCTGCCCTCGGATCATCAACACGCCGAAGCTCGGAAACACCTTGAGCCCGCCCGGTACGTTTTCGTAGATAAACTGGAGCTCGTCCAACTGTGCGCCGATACCCAGCGCGTACAGAACGACGTCCTTCCAGCCGTACTCGATCACCTGGGGTTCGGACCGTTTCCCGATAGTCCTCTTTACCGCTTCCGGGTCCAGCATACCTCTATCCTCACGCCAGAAACCGCTTCGGAAGAGCTTCCAGGATTTCAGAAGCCTCCTTCACTACGCTTTGCACGAGCTCTTCAGCGGTAGGCATGTCATCTATTCGCTGAGCACATTCGCCCGAGGCCATGAGTGCCTTCTTTTCGTCGCCTGCGAGGACAGCGTTTACTCCCTCGATCTCACTGAGATATAGTTCGGGCGGGATAGTATCCAGATCGTCGGGTCTGCCCAGGTACACGCCAGGCGACCCTTTCAATGTGTTTTCGGCATGTTTCAAGCTTGGCGGCGTCTTCAACCATCGTGCCGGCCCGACAAACCCTCGCGCGACCAACGTCCCTCTGTCGCCGGCCTTCACGACGCCCTCTTTCCACAGTTGAGCAAAATCGCTCTCTTGCGTGGCCAGGAACCTCGTGCCCATCTGGACGCCCACTGCGCCCAACGCCAGGGCGGCCGCGAGGGTTTTGCCGTCGCAGAATCCGCCCGCGCCGACAACCGGAATTCCGAACTCGG
>Ga0180437_10002971_pt1 | contig 25953 bp, 22 predicted proteins | sample SS_ome_4_FD_132410 | JGI IMG/M metagenome (GOLD analysis project Ga0180437, IMG submission 132410) | Hypersaline lake sediment archaeal communities from the Salton Sea, California, USA - SS_3_D_1 metaG | ecosystem: Environmental > Aquatic > Non-marine Saline and Alkaline > Hypersaline >... | reverse complement strand
CTGCTCATGGGCTACTGGAACGTATTCCTCCAGTTAGGCAGGGAGCGCTGCCTGGAGGCGGCCCGATCGGCCGGTGTTGACGGCTTCATCATCGCGGATCTGCCCCCGGAAGCGGACCCGGAGTTCTTTGAGCTGGCCCGGAAACAGGATCTATGCACGGTATTACTGGCCTCGGAGCTGACCCCGGAACATCGCCTGAAGCGGATCGTCGCTTCCGCCTCCGGATTCATCTACTACGTGCCCCAACTGGGGATCACCGGTCTGGAGTTGACGGCAGGGGAGGCGGTGGATAACCGCGTCCGCCTGATCCGCTCTCTGACCGATACCCCGATCTGCATCGGCATCGGCGTGAAGACGCCTCAGGATGCCCGGAGGCTCACCCGCTACGCCGACGGAGTGATCGTGGGAACCCGGATCGTGGAGTTCATCCAGCAGAAAGCCGGACAGCCGGATCTGCCCCGGGCAACAGCCCGTTTCGTGGCAGAGCTGATCCCTTGAGCCTGCTCCTACAATTGTGATGTACTCAATTCCGAGAGCTGCCGATAGGATAGCCAGAGAAAAAGGGAGACAGCGTCATGGCGCAAGAGCAGGAAATGCAGAAAGCCTGGGTTGCCACAGTGGATATGGGGCTTGGTCACCAGCGGGCCACCCATCCCCTGCGCTATCTGGCCGAGGGGGAGATCATCACGGTGGGCGGCTCCGTTGCCAGTGATCCTGCCGAGAAGAAGCTCTGGGACCGGATGCGCAACATGTACGAGTTCCTCTCCCGGGTTCGCAAAACCCCCATCGTCGGCAAACCCCTGTTCGGAATGCTCGATGCCTTGCAGAGCATCCCCTCCTTCTACCCGATGCGGGATATGTCCTCCCCTTCCTACCAGGTAAAACTGCTCGGTCGCTTCATCGATCGCGGCCTGTGCAGAGGGATGATCGAACAAATCAACAGTAAACCCCTGCCCCTGATAACATCCTACCTCGCTCCGGCCATTGCCGCGGACAAGTCCGGCTACAGCCGGATCTACTGCATCATCTGCGATGCGGAGATCAGCCGGGCCTGGGTGGCGGAAAATCCCCGCAGGAGCCGCATTCACTATCTGGCTCCCTGCGGTCGAGCGCTGATGCGTCTGAAGAGCTACGGCGTACCGGATGAGCGGATCTTCCTGACCGGCTTCCCCTTTCCCCTGGAGATTCTGGGAAACGCAAATCTGGACGTATTGCGCTCCGACACGGCCCAGCGTCTGTTCTACCTCGACCCCAATGACCGCTTCTGGCCTCTTCACGGCCGAAACGTGGTTCACTTCCTGGGCAAGGGCGCCTGCCGCTTCAAAAAGCAGAGGCAGCTGACCATAACCTACGCCGTCGGTGGAGCCGGGGCTCAGAGGGAGTTCGGTTATCAGATCGCCAAGAGCCTGCGGGACAAGCTCAAATCCGGTGAGATCGCCCTCAACCTGGTGGCCGGCGTTCGCGAGGAGGTCCGTCAATACTTCCAGCAGGTGAAAGAGGAGTTGCTGCCCGGCTGCGCCCGTCTGCGGATCATCTACAGTCCCCTCAAAGAGGAGTACTTCCAGCTGTTCGCCCAGGCGATTCGATCCACCGATATCCTCTGGACCAAGCCGAGCGAGCTCAGCTTCTACTGCGGACTGGGGATCCCGATCATCATGTCCCCGTCCATCGGCGCCCAGGAGGTTTTCAACCGCCGCTGGCTCCTGGAGATCCAGGCGGGAATTCCCCAGGAGGATCCCGAGTATACGGGAGAGTGGCTCCTTGATCTTTGGGGGGAGGGCCGTCTGGCCGAAAGCGCCTGGGACGGCTTCCTCAAAGCCCGGAAGTACGGCACCTATAAGATCCAGGAGATCCTGGAGACCGGCACCATGGCCCGGGAAACCTCCCCGCTCAAGCGCTGAACCGCTGGACAGAGCCGACACCTTCCAGGCGTGATCCCTCTGCACTTTGTTCCCTCCGGGGCCATACACCCTCATCCTACCGGCCCTCGCAATCCACTCGGTTGGCCAACTACCCGCCTCTACGGTAGAATGGCTGGATGAAAAGCAACAAAACGATCAGACTGGGAAAGAGCGGACTCCAGGTTACCCGCATCGGATTCGGGGGAATCCCCATCCAGCGTCTCAGCGAACAGCAGTCCATCAGCGTCATTCAGCGGGCTCTGGACGGAGGCCTGAACTGGATCGACACGGCAAATGACTACGATAATTCGGAAGAACGGATCGGAAAGGCGCTCAAGAAATACTCCCGCTCCGACGTGCTTGTTTTCACAAAGGGAGGGGGACGGAATCCGAAAGCCCTTCGAGAGCAGATCGAGCTGTCCTTCCGGCGCCTGCAAACCGACTATATAGACCTCTATCAGCTTCACAACATCTTGGATCCGGAACTTTGGAAGAAGATGCAGGAAAACGGCACCTTCGACCTGGTTCGGGAATACCGGGAAAAGGGAAAGATCCGCCACATCGGCGCCTCGGCCCACACCCGGGAGGCGGCTTTGGCGGTTATCGAGCACCCCGATATCGAGGTTCTCCAGTTTCCCTTCAACTTCGTCGTGGAGGAGCATGGGAAAAAAATCGTAGAGGCCTGCCGCAGCAAGGATATCGGCTTCATCGCCATGAAGCCTTTCGGCGGGGGCGCCCTGGAGAACGCTTCGGCCTGTATACGCTTCTTGTTCTCCGTACCCGATGTGGTGGCGGATCCCGGATTCGAGCGCACCGAGGAGGTGGAGGAGGTTCTATCCCTGTGGAAGGAGGAAGCCCCCCTTTCAGCGGAGAACCGGCAAACCATCGAACGAATCCGACGGGAACTGGGAACGCGTTTCTGCCGTCGCTGCGGCTACTGCGAGCCCTGTCCCCAGGGAGTGCAGATCGTTTCGCTCATGACCATGGAAACCCTGGTCAAACGATTCCCCACCCACCGCTTTTCAGAGCCGTGGATAGAAGGTGCGGGAAAGTCCGTGGAAAACTGCATCAAATGCGGGGAGTGCGAGGAGAAGTGTCCCTACAAGCTGTCGATCATGGAGGAGATTCGCCGCGGTGCCGCCGCCCTGCAGCGGGCGCTTCGGGCAGCAGGTTGACTCGGCACAGGCGAGCGGGTCCGCCCCACTGAACGGATGAACAGCAAATGCATCGTCACCCTGAAAAAAGGCCGGGAGAAACCCGTCCTCACGGGTCATCCCTGGATCTTCTCCGGTGCCGTTCAATCGATTCGGGGCTACAACCAAGCCGGAGACCTTTGCAGCGTCTTTGACAGCAGAGGCCGCTTTCTGGCTGCCGGGTATGCGAACACGAGCTCCCAGATCACGGTACGCGTGCTGTCCTCGGGAGCAGCCGCTGAAGGAATAGCAATCGATGGTGATTTTATCAGAGCTTCGCTTGAGAGGGCTCTGAGACTCCGGGAGTCTCTTCTGGGAAGCTCCTTCGTGTCGGGGGCGAGATCCGCCTTCCGGCTGGTAAACGCAGAGGGGGATTTCCTGCCCGGCCTTATCGTGGATTGCTATGGCCGGGGTCTGGTGCTGCAGGCTCTCACCGCCGGGATGCAGAGACTCAAAGGCCTGCTCTTGGACTGCCTGCGTACCGTACTCTCGCCGGTGTTCGTCTACGAGAAGATCGACACCCACATGGGCGACGCTGAAGGACTGGACGCCGCCGCGGCCGCCGGTGCCGGCACCTGCCTGTACGGAACGCTCCCCTCCCCGATCGAGATAGAGGAAGAGGGCGCCCGCTTCCACGTCGATGTCGAAAGAGGCCAAAAAACAGGATTCTACCTTGATCAGCGCAGAAACCGCGGGATCTTGAGGGAGATCTCGGCAGGCATGACTCTGCTCAACTGCTTCAGCTACACCGGTGCCTTCGCCGTGCAGGCGCTGCGCGGAGGGGGAGCGGAGGCCTACAACGTGGACCTTTCCGAGAAGGCGCTGGAGGAAGCCTCCAGCAATGCAGTACTGAATAAAATCGATCCCCTGCGGTTCAGGAACACCAAGGCGGACGTATTTCAGTTTTTGCGACGGGATGAGTCCCTGTACGATATCGTGGTCCTGGACCCACCGAAATTCGCCGCATCAAAGGGTGATCTACCCCGTGCCCTGCGAGGCTACAAAGACATCAACCTCTACGCGCTCAAACGAGTGCGGGCCGGGGGATTGCTGATGACCTTCTCCTGTTCGGGTGTGGTACCGGAAGATCTCTTCCAGAAGGTCGTGTTTGGAGCCGCGGTCGACGCGGGCCGTTTCGTTCAGATCCTTCGTCGGCTACACGCTGATGTGGACCACCCGGTTAACCTGGCCCATCGGGAGGGACAGTATCTCAAGGGCCTGCTCCTGCGGGTTGTTTAAGCAAAAAGCGAGAGTTTGACCAAGCGCCGCCACCGTACTATCCTACTAGGGTGATCGCATTCAACGCAGAGGCCGGAGATGCCTGAAAATTCCGATCTTGGTACCGAAATCCAGCTGGAAAACGTCTCGTTCTACTACCCGGAGACCGAGCAGCTGGTGTTCAGTGAACTGTCCATCGATCTTCCCAGAGGGATCACCACCCTGGTGGGTCAAAATGGGACGGGGAAATCGACCCTGCTGCTTCTGGCTGCCGGAATCCTGCTGCCCGTTGAGGGAACCGTTCTCCTCCGGGGGATCGATACCCGCAACCTCCGAGAGGAACAGGAGCGGCAGCGCCACGTGTCCTTTGTTTATCAGAACATGGAGTTCGAGACCGAGGAGAGCATCGGGGATCTGCTGGAATATGTCCACGAAAACGGCTTTCACGATACCAAGGATCCCCACTTGATCACCGAGTTGGTCGGGATCTGCGAGCTCGAGAAGGTGCTGGGCAAGAAAACCCAGGAGGTGAGTAAAGGTGAGCTTCAGCGCACGATCATCGCCTTCAGTTTGCTCTACGGATCGAAGATCATCATGATGGACGAGCCTATTTTCGCCCTGGAGGATTACCAGAAACACCGTATCATGAAGTATCTGGTAGAATACACGCGTTCACGAGACCTCAGCCTCTACTACTCGGTCCATGAGCTGGACATCTCGGAAAAGTACTCCGACTACCTGCTGCTGTTCCACAAGAACGGCAGGATCGAGCTGGGACCGACGAGAGAGCTCTACAACCGGACGAATATAGAAGAGGCCTACGAAGTGCCCTACGTGATGCTCAAGCGCAAAGAGGCGATCTACCGAGAGGCACTGCGTGACCGTTCCTACGCAGGGTCCGGCGACCGGCGGTCCGGCGATCCTTCATGATCGATCTGATCTACGACTGCGACATCACCATGGGGCTTCCCGGGCGGGATGTCGACGACGGGCTGGCCCTGCTGTATCTGTTGGGTTCCCCGAATATCCGCATCCTGGGCGTCACCAGCACCTTCGGCAACAGCACGATCGAGGAGGTGCACCCCTGCCTGCTGTCGATTCTCGAGGATCTTGGTCGCCACGATATTCCCGCCTATCGCGGGGCTTCCCGGGAGGCCTTCAGCGCTGCTTCGTCGCCCCCCGCCGGCCGGGACGCCCGCGCAGACAGCGATGCCGCCCGATTTCTGGCGGAAACAGTACGCGGCAATCCCGGGATGGTGAGCATTCTGGCCACCGGCTCCCCGACGAACCTGCTCGGGGCATATCGGCTCCACCCCGGCTTTTTCCACGATGTGAAGCAGATCGTGCTCATGGGGGGGATCATTGAGCCTCTGATGATCAACGGCCGGGAGATGACGGAACTGAACTTTGCCAGCGACCCGCAAGCGGCTCTTCATGCTCTCTATACTGGACAGCCACCCGCCGGGGCAAGCGGTTCTGCGGACCCTTCCCGATCCTCCCCCCCCCTGTCACGGTCAACTCGCTGCCCCGTTGCGGTGATCAGTGGAAATCTCTGTCTACAGGCGCTGCTGAGCCGGGAGCGTTTTACCGCTTTTCTCGAAGAATCCATTGCAAAGCATATGAACGGTTTTGCCTCCTATCTCGAACAGATGATCCTCCCCTGGTTTTCCTGGATCGAGCAGGTGTACGACCTGCCCGGATTCCACGCCTGGGATGCCACGGCGGCGTTGTACCTCACCGATCCGCAGTTGTTCGAACCGCGGAACGTGCTGCTGCGTTCTACCCTCGAAGATCTGAACAGGGGCTTTCTGCGTATCGAAGGGATGGCCGGTACTCAGGCCAATGCCGGTACTCCGGCACCTGTGGATTCAAACGTGGAAGAGTACAACAGCCGGCGGATAAACATCCCCGGCGGGATCCGTGACCTGAGTGCATACTGGCAGTCACTCTTCGAGGGCTGGGGCGAAGCGGGTACGGCCTGGCCGGAATGACAGAAAAGCGATCAGCCAGCCCCGCCCGGAGCATCCGAGCCAGCCTCCCCACTATCCTGCTCCTCGTTTTCGTTCTCTTTTTTCTCTTTACGGCCCGCATCATCTACTCTCCTCTGCTGCTCTCCATCGAAGAAAGTCTCGGACTCGGGCACGCCGAAGCCGCCTCCTTTTTCCTCTTCATCACCCTCGGGTACGCTGGGATGATGATCTTCAGCGGCTTCGTGGCCGCCGCGATCGGTCATCGGAACACGATCCTACTGGCAGTATTGCTGGTCATTCTGGGGCTGATCGCCGTGTCCCTCAGCTCATCCCTTTGGGGAATGCGGGCGGCTCTGATCCTCATCGGCATTGGCGCCGGATTGTACTTTCCCTCGGGAATCCCCTCCCTTACCGCCTTGGTGGAAGACAGGGACGAGGGAAAAGCCCTGGCCATCCACGAGGTTGGACCAAATCTGAGCTTTGTAGTAGCTCCGATCGGTGCGGTCTTTGCCCTACGCTTTTTCCGCTGGCAAGGTGTGACGCTTCTGCTCGCCTGCATCGGCGCCGTAGCGGGAGTTCTGTTTGCGATCTTCGCTCGGGGCGGAAGGTTCCACGGCAAACCACCCCATCTGGCCAACGCCCGCCTGATCTTGAGGAAGTCCTCCTTCTGGATCATGGCCGGCTTGTTCGCACTCGGCGCGGGAGCCGCCGTAGGCGTTTTCGCCATGACTCCGGCCTATCTGGTAACCGAACGAGGCATGAACGCGGAGTTGGTGAACACCCTGGTCGGCCTTTCCCGCCTCTCGAGTTTGGCGATTATCTTTGTCGCCGGGTACCTGGTGGACCGCTTCGGGGCTCGGCGGGTCATCCTCGTTATTATGTTCTCCACCGGTTTGGCAACCGCCGCTATGAGCCTGCCCTACCGGCCGCTTCTGATCGCAGCCGTATTTCTGCAGCCGATCCTCGTCGCCTGTTTTTTTCCGGCAGGTTTCACAGTAATTTCCCGAATCGCCCCCCGGGAGATGCACAACCTCACCATCTCCTTTATATCCCCGATCGGCTATGCCGTCGGATCCGGCTTGGTTCCCCTGTTCCTCGGTTTCTTGGGCGACCGGTTGTCGTTCGCCTTCGGCTTTCTCATCTACGGTGCTCTCCTCACGGCCGCCACGGTGTTGCCTTTGTTGCTGAAGCTCGACATCGAAGGCAGGACCGAAGCAGAGAAAAAAACCTGAAAAACGGCAGCCCCCAAACCGCTAACGGAGATCCCGCTGACCGGGATGACATCTGGCGGCGGACCGATATGCCAAGCCGGATTCGGAGTTTCCACGAATACGGGCAGACACCCTTCGACGGCCGGCGTAATCCGGGATCAGCTTGTCCTCAGGGACATTGATAAAGCGTACTTCAGCTCGAACAGCGGGGGGAGGGGGGGGTATTAAATTCCCGCTTGACAACTAATGCCCGATCGAATAGAATAAATGACAGTCGGTGTAAATAAATAGGCACTTGTCAACTGTGTGCCGGAAAAACACCGAGCCAAATAAATTACAGGAGGTGTTGTTGTGGGAGCAAGTACAAGAGGGAAAGCCATTATTTTGGCGGGCATTCTGGTTTTTGCATGCTCGGGCTTCGTGACGGGGGAGCCACAGCAGGAAGAGGCTGAGTTTCCTTCAAAACCCGTGGAGATCGTCGTTTCATTCGGAGCCGGCGGTTCGAATGATGTCCTGGCGAGAATTGCAGCAAAGTACGCGGAGAAGTACCTCGGTCAGGAGATCATCGCGAGGAACTACCCCGGAGGCGGGCAGGCTACCGGGCAGCTGGAGGCCTGGAACAGGCCGCCCGACGGTTATTCGGTGCTTACGATCAATCCCGGGATCATTCAAAACCCCATTCTGAAAGACGTGCCGTTCGAGTATGATGATTGGGAACCGATCGTTCTGTACAACCTCGATCCGGAAGTGTTTGCGGTAAACGCCAACAGTCCGTACCAGACTTTTGAAGACGTAATAGAGGCCAGCAAGAAGAAGCCCCTGAAGCTGATCACGCCGGGAGCCGGAACGAATCCCCACGTGTGCGGTATGTACGTCGAACAGCAGACCGGGGCCAGGTTCGAGTACGTTCACGCACAGAGCGGTGCAGACGAGACCATGATGCTGATCGGGGGACACGGGGACGCGCTGATCAACACGATCGGGGCGGTTTACACGGCGGTTCAAGAAGGGGATGTCCGATTGCTCGGTGTCATGGGAGAAGATATTACGGAGACGATCAAAGAGGTAGACACCCAGGTCAAAACTTTCTTTGACATGGGGTACGACGTAGGCTACTGGGCTTGGAGAGGTCTGGGTGTGAAAAAGGGAACGCCCCGGGAGCGCGTGGATATCCTCCACGATGCCTTCAAGAAGGCTGTTTTCGATCCCGAATGCGCGAGAGCATTTGAAGAGGCCGGTTTCTCGGTCGTCTTCAAAGATGGCGAAGACCTTGTAGAGTTCATTGAATATCAGCAAGGTTACATGTCCGAGCTCCTTCGGAAGGTACAGTAGATCTATTTCTGCAAATGATTTGTTGTTACTCCCTCCGGCATACGAGTCGGAGGGAGCTTAATCTGGAATAATCTGATGGTGGGGGATTGCAGTGGATACGAGAAACCTCTGGCTGGGCGTTCTCGGCATCTTTTTGGGAATCATTGTCATTGTCTGGAGCGCTGATCTCACGTGGGCACCGGCCTTTTTCCCACGAGTCGTTTCGGTAGTACTGATCGTACTGGGAGCCTTCGCAGCGGGTCACCAGATCTTTCTTATTGCTTCCGACGCGCAACAGAGAAGCTCGGTCTTTCACCAGATCTCGACGGGAAACTGGCGAGGCAATTGGAAGAGGGAGTTGCTGCTCCTGCCCCCGCTGGTTATCGCCGTAGTGTATGTATATTTCTTCCGCAAGCTGGGATTTGCCTGGCTGACCCCGCCACTGATCGTGGCTACCGCCTGGTTTCTGGGATACAGAAAGTTATGGGTATCCGTTCTGGTTGCTCTGGGTTTTTCCATAATCCTGTATATATCCTTTCGGTATTTGCTCAACGTACCCATCCCGAGATCTCCATTGTTGGGAATATAGAAGAGGGAGGCTCCTTTGCAAAACATACTTCTCGGTCTTTCCGAGCTGATGCAACCCGGAATGCTGTTCATGGTCTTGAGTGGAGTACTGCTGGGTGTGATCGTGGGCGCTATACCGGGCTTGACCACAAACATGGCCATCGCGATCATGGTCCCCGTGACATACAGCATGAGCCCTGCGGCGGCTCTTGTCTTTCTATCATCCATCTATTGTGCGGGAGCATACGCCGGATCCATCGCATCGATTCTCATAGGCATTCCGGGGACCGGTGCGGCTGTGGCGACGACTATAGACGGGCATCCACTGGCGAAAAAGGGCAGGGCCGGTCTGGCCATATATTTGGCTACCGTCTCCTCTGTGTTCGGAGGAATCGTAAGTACCTTTGTGCTCGTCATAGCTGCACCGCAGCTGGCAAGACTGGCGGTGAAATTCGGGCCTGCGGAGTTCTTCACCCTTGGTTTGTTTGGAATGATCACCGTTTCGAGCATGAGCGAGTCAAGCTCTATCATGCGCGGGCTGATCGCCGGTGCCTTTGGTTTGCTGCTGTCGGTTGTCGGTATATCTCCGATAGCCGCCGCTCCAAGGCTGACCTTCGGGCTATATGAGATTATTGACGGTTTCCCATTGGTGCCGGTGTTTATCGGCCTGTTCGGCTTCGGACAAATTCTCAATTCCGCCGTGACCGAGACTAAAGGATATGAAGGGCAGGTGACCAGCATCGGCAAGATGTGGCACAACTTCCGAACCTGGCTGCAGTACTGGAAGACATTTCTACGATCATCCCTGATCGGCACCATTCTCGGGATGATTCCCGGGCCCGGATGCGTGGCGGCGGCGTTCTTCGCTCATGACCGCGAGAAGCGTGCTTCCAAGACACCGGAAAAATTCGGAACCGGAATGCCCGAGGGTGTCGTGGCGACGGAGAGTGCAAATAATGCGGTTGTTGGCAGCTCTCTCGTCCCGCTGCTCGGTCTGGGAGTTCCAGGTAACTCCGTATCCGCCCTGTTTCTGGGAGCCCTGCTCCTGCACGGTCTTCGCCCCGGGCCTTCCCTGTTCAGGAACAGTCCCGAGGTGGCTTTCAGTATGGTGTTGGCAATGATACTCGCCAACCTGCTGATGGGTCCTGTGGGCTTACTCGTGGGGAGAGGTTTTTCCTACTTCCTGAAAGTTCCCAAGGGATTGTTGCAGGCACTCATACTGGCGCTTTGTGCAGTCGGTACGTTCTCACTTAGAAACAACGTGGGCGACGTTTATATCATGCTAGGATTTGGAGTTCTCTCTTACTTTCTGAAAAAACTCGACGTACCACTTTCTCCGATTGTATTGGGGATAATTCTCGGTCCGATGATAGAACGTTCCCTTCACCAGGCGCTGACGTTGTTCGACGGAAGCATGGCTTTTCTAGTAACAAGACCAATTCCAATAGTGCTACTGCTCTTGACGCTTTGGAGCCTCTTTGGCAGCATTCGGCAGGCGGTCCGCCGTGGAAGGGGGGGCGCCAAGGCAATCAGAAAGAAGACTGACGAGAGCCGCAGGAGAGATACGAAAGTGAACGTTGCAGACAAATAGGAATGCCCGTCGCAGGAATCATCAAAGGCTCCGGTATTCAACCGGAGGAGGGTACATAACAATCACCGAGGGGGAGAGATATGCCAAACGTTACTATCGAGATGTTCGAAGGAAGGACGGTCGAGCAGAAGCGCGCAGTTGCCCAAAATGTCACCCAAGCCCTGACAGATACGCTCGGTGTCAAGCGGGAAATTGTCAAGATCAAATTCGTCGACATCAAGAAACATGACATTGCCTGGGGAGGAGAGCTCGTCTCCGACCGGGGTAAATGAGCTGGCAGTGGAGAAGTCCGTGGCAGTCAGAAAAGCACAGGAAAAGACAAAGAAGCCGCCTCCAGCCACAGCACCCAAATCGATCTTCACCAACAGGCCCTCGCCTGCCGAGTTCTATGGGATTCAACAGAACCAGAGAGAGCTGGAGCCCGCACTAGACAAAGAGGGCATCCGCCGGGAGCGGGCGATGCGATCGGACACGTCGGAGCGCTTTCTGGCCATCCCCGCCGGCTACCCCGATGTGATCGACTTCGAGGTGGCAGCTGAGCCGCCTCAGATCGACTTTGCGATCGTGCAGGGCACGGAACCGTGGTATCTGCCCGTGGACGACCAGATCCACGTGTCGCCCCTGAGCGCCTCGGCCGGTTTTGCCATGTGGAGCGGATTCGGCGCGGTAAGGCGCGGGCCCGACGGCTGCTTTTACTACTCGATCGGAAACCATTTGTACTATGGCGGCAATGCCTACATGATGAAGTACGATCCACTGGAGAAGGTCCAGTCGGTTTGCTTCGAGTCGAAGAAGTGCCTTGGCTGGACGCCCGAGATGTGGACGGACGGCAAGATCCACGGTAATCCCGATATCGACTCGAACGGCGACATGTACGTGCCCACATACAGCGGCCCACGACCGTTGGCCGCCGATTTGAAAGTAGTCGACTACCACGGCGCCCATATCCTGAGGTACAACATTTACTCCGGAGAAGTCGAGGATCTTGGCGTACCGCTCCAGGGCGACACATGGTGTTACAGCGCGTACAACGAGCAACTCGGCCTGCTGTTCGGCGTAGGCCAGGCCAAAGGCATGGTCATGGCCTACGACACCAGAAAACGGACGATGGTGTACGGGGGATTTCCTCCCCCGGATATCCGCTGGTGGATGCGCTGCACGCTGATAGATCCGGAAAGCGGCAAGATCTATTCCTCAAACGTAGTCTCACGCGAGGGGGAAATGCCCATGGTTTCATGGGAGAGGAAGAACAGCACGTTCAGCATCCTGGAGGTCCGCAGTCCGACCAATCCTGTCAGCGGCAAGGGAGAACCGCTCCGCGCACATACGGTGAGCAAGGATTCACACGGAGCGTATTGGTGCTTCGATGAGTTCGGTTTCATGTTCAGGTTCTTTCCTGCCGAGAGCAGAGTTGAACCTGTGGGCCTGAATTGGGGAAAAACGGGAAAATACACCGCGAATCTCGTCATGAGCCCGCAAGGGCGCTACCTGTACTACCTGCCAGGAGCACACAACAGGATGTACGAGTACGGCACGCCGTTAGTCCAGTATGATACCGAAAATGGAAAGAAAAAGGTCATCGCTTTTTTAAACGAATATTATGTGGAAAAGTATGGATACAGCCCGTACGGTGCCTACGGAATCGATATCAGCAAGGCCGGAGACTCGGTTTTCTTCTATACAAACGGCCTGTTCAGCACCAAGGAGATGGGCTCGGGTTACGGCCGTCCGGCTGTATTTCACGTTCAAATTCCTGAATCTGAACGTCCAGAGTAGGCAGCCGTGAACAAGAAAAAACATCCGAATATCCTTTTTCTCCTTGCCGATCAACAGCAGTACCGGACCATAGAACCGGGGTCGCTGTGCCAGATGCCTAACGTGGGACGGCTCCGGGAGAGGGGGATTTTTTTCTCCCGCACCCGCACCGTTAACGCGGTCTGTACTCCCTCTCGAGCAAGCCTGATGACCGGGCTGTATCCACACAATCATGGGATGGTCGATAATACTCACGCGGTGGAGGAATTCAGGGCGAATTTCCGAAACGATAGGAATATGATCTCCAAGCAGATCAAAGCCCACGGCTATCGCACGGGATACTTCGGCAAATGGCATGTCGAGCGCAGTATCAACCCGGGTGCATTCGGATTCGATCGATTCGTGACGGAGCAGCACGGTCTCGAATTCCCGCGCACACTCATAAAGCGCCGCGTGATCCAGCACCCTGGGTATAACGACCGCACCGTGTACGGGGTTCATAAGGAGGCTGTGGAGGAAACCGAGGAGTACTTCTTCTACAGCCAGGGTATTGATTTCATACGGGAAGCGGCCGCAGAGCCCGATGCCCCGTGGTGCGCGTTCATCTCGACCAATGCACCCCACGATCCGTACATCGCGCCGAAAGAGTTGTACGAAAGGTATGATCCATCCCGCTTCCGGAAGCCGGTGAGCTTCAACGACACCCTTGCCGACAAGCCGAACATCTATCGGCGCATCAAACGCGTGTGGAAAGATCTGTCCTGGCATGATTATCAGGAGGCGATGGCCTGCTACTACGCGAATTGTACCCTTGTTGACACTCAGGTTGGCCGGGTGCTCGACTTTCTCGGGGACACAGGACAACTCGAAAACACCATAATCGTCTACATGAGTGATCACGGAGACTTGATGGGCGCCCACGGACTGCTATGCAAGGGTATTCCCGCCTTCGAGGAAGTGTACCGAATCCCGTTGATCGTCTCCTGGCCTAGGAGTCTCCCTCGAGGAGTGAATATTGATATTCCCGTCAGCATAATCGACGTTGCACCGACGATCCTCGAACTCGCCGGTTGCCGGTCCATGGAGGAAATCGACGGCGTGTCGGCGCTGCCGCTCATTACAGACGGCTCCGGTATGTCGGATCGAGTTACCTACGCAGAGTTCTACGGGCAGCGTTTGTCCTGTACCCAGCGGATCGTTTGGAAAAACAACTTCAAGTACGTCTACAACGGTTTTGACTTCGATGAACTCTACGACCTGAACCGGGATCCGCACGAGCTGAGCAACCTGATACACGAGACGAAATTCCAGGAAACAGCGGCAACTATGGCTCGAGAAATGTGGGCAAAGGTGAAGGAAAGTCGAGACCTGAGTTTGCTTGATTCGGAATACTTCATGTACCGGTTTGCACCGATAGGACCGGAGCAGGAGAAGCGGGCGTCGATCTACAACAGAGGGGCATGAACATGACACGCTGCAACCTCACCCCCCGCTTTCGGTAAATCTCAGGTGAAGCGTTACTGGGCAGAGATTCACAATCACAACAGCGTCGGCTACGCCAAGGGGACCTTGGAACGTGCTTACGAGATCGCTCAGTCGGTTCTCGACGTCTACGCATTCACACCACACGGGTGGTGGCCCGATCTGCCTGCAACCGACCCAAAGGTGAAGAAGCACCACGAGAACGGATTTCGCAAGGTCGCCGATGCATGGACGCATATCTGCGAAAAGGCGAACACCGCCTATCGGGCCGGTGAGTTCGTTACATTTCTGGCCTATGAGTGGCATTCCGGTTCGTGGGGTGACTTCTGCCTCTATTTCCCGGACTCAGAAGCAGAGCTCCGCTATGCACGCGATCCGCATGAGCTAAAGGGATTTGCTCGAAACGCGCATGCGCTCATGGTGCCCCATCACTGCGCATACTCAAGAGGATCCCGCGGCACGGACTGGTCGGTGGTGGATGAGGATCTTTCCCCGGTTGTCGAAGTGTTTTCAGAGCACGGCAATTCTCTGGAGGCCGAGAGTTCACTCGGCATGTACGGCCACTCAATGGGTGGATCTCAGCTCTCCCAAAGCATCCTGGCACAAATCATCACCGGTCGAATCATTGGTTTCACCGCAGGAACCGACAACCACTTCGGCGCGCCTGCGAGCTACGGTGAAGGCCTGACTGCCGTTTATGCCGAGGAGCTCACGCGGTCGTCGGTATTCCGCGCCATACAATCACGACATACCTATGCCGTTACCGGCGACCGGATTGGCGTCATGGTCCGGGCCGAAGGCGGCGGCAGCATGGGGGATGTTCTGCCCGCCAGCCTGCCGAGACGGTTGGAGATCGACGTGCAGGGCTGTGCACTGTTGGATTATGTGGAACTTTTTCGAAACGGCTGCAGTGTGGAGAAGTGGAATCCGAGGCGGGGGGGGCAAGAACTATACCAACGGTACCTCCTCCGTATCGAGTTCGGCTGGGGCGGCTTGAACGACACGCGGAATACGCGCTGGCAGATAGACATCCGCTCCGACAAGGCTAAGATCCTCGAGACGACACCATACTTCTGCTCCGGCCCGCAGACAACCGAAGTCGTGAACCGTGTCAAGCATTCCACGGACTCTGAGGTGGTGGTGGATGCCGTCAGCACGCGGTCAAACTCGGTTCCCACGCAGACGGTACTGTTGGAGTTGGAGGGTCCGCCGGAGGCGGCCCTCAGACACGAGATCTCAGCCAGTTGGGGCGAAAACAAACTGTCGGCGGCGGGCAGTAGGAACCTTGTGGAGCTGTTGGATGACGACTGTTTCGTCGAGATATCGGATGTTTTTTCGGCTCCGAAGATGAAGATACACCGAATGCTGCCGGCCTCGGCAGCTCACTTCACCTGCAGCTGGGAGGATCCCCTACACGACAAAGCATCTCCAGCGTGCTACTTCGTAAAGGTGGTTCAGAAAAACGGCCACATGGCCTGGACGTCCCCCGTGTGGTATCGCTGATTTCGCTGAACTCCTGTACAGGTTCACTCCAATGGTCGAAGTTGCTCGGCCCCCGAAACCAGTCGGGATTGGTAGGCGTTACGAAAAAAGGCGACCGTACTGCCCGGGGCATCCCAAGACATCGCCGTGACCGCTTCGAACACCGTACTCTCCGCTACGAAAGGTGGACTGAGATTTTTTACTTCTTCCGTCAGTGAAGCGAAGACATCTCCGTTTTGCAGAAACGGCCCATACATGAGTACACGATCGGGCACGAGTATAGCCAAGAGGTCGCTCAGTGCATATGCAACCGATTTCAGGGCCTTCCGAAAGTAGGCCGTGGTCGTCACGGGGTGAGTAGACAAGAACTCGACCAACTCGAGCTCGTTCTGCGGAGCGGGTCCGTGGGTCCGTGCCATTTCGGGTGCAAGGGCCCATAAAGCCGCGTCCGCTTCCAGACATCCGATTCGGCCGCAGTTACACGGTTTCGTTGATTCAGGATATACGCTGACATGTCCGATTTGGCAGAAAGTGCCGGTTTGTGAGGTAACAACTATCCCGTTGCGCGAAAACGCCCCGCCGATTCCGTATCCCCAATGGAACAGCAGCGTATTACCGCTGCGGAGTCTGCGGTCCCGAAGCATCGCGTATTCCAACTGAATATCCAACTGCCGTTTGACAACGATGTCCACTCCAAGGGCTTCCTGCATTCTTCGCAGCGACAGGTGGCGCAGCTTTGGCCAACGGGCCGAGAAGATCCACTCTTTGGTAGCGGAGTTCACGATTCCCGCGATGCTAAGAGACACGGCGAGCACTTCGCTTCCGCTCTGGACAGAAGCAAGAACATTCTTGATCAGATCCGTTAATAATATTTCGACTTCCGAATTGTCAGCATCAGACGGTACCTTGCAAGCGGACTCAGCGAGAATTTGATCAGCACCGTTTATCAATACGGCGTGCAATTCCATCGAAACGCAGAAAACAGAGACCGCCACCCACCGCATCCAATTGGGATACAATGGAATCTCGGGTCTTCCTCTGGACCCTTGCGACGTAAGGGGCGCCTCCAGAATCAGCCTGTCCTCGGCAAGTTGTTGCACGATCTTTGATACTGTGCCGGGCCTTATCTGCAATTCCAGGACCAGGTCTTTGCGGGTGATCCCGGGATTCCTGCAAATCGAGTGGAATATACGGATTCTATGATGGTCGTAAGGACTTGGTAGCTGATCCACGTCCATTTCAGCCAGCAGATCGACCAGCAGAGGGACTTCAATGGAGGTTTTCGACTTTTCCGTGTGCATACCCACAACCCCAAAAACGCGCGATCGTTATTCTACGGGTTTGAACAAAGCGATTGCTTATACCGTGCTGCGTATCATTCTAACAGTCAAGGAGGCTGTATGCATTATGGAGCCAATTTCTTCAGATCGAATTTTTCAGCCAGTTCCCCGAGCTGTTGGACAATTCCACCCGGCAATCCGACCCCCTTCTCCAGGGAGTCTCTTCTGCGGCGGTCGGCACGTTCCCCGGGCAGTAGTATTTCCTCGGCTCCAGGAGCTTTCGGAGAGGACTTGATCGAGCTGATGAAATCATCAAGCCGATCATAGAACAATCCGCGGTCGATGAAATGATCAATATCAATTGCCGTCAACAAGTGACCGGTTCTCTGTTTATCCTCTAAATCTTTGTACAGGTGCCCAACGTCCTTACAAAAAGCCGATCCGGTTAGCACTCCCGCGAGGATGTCAATCATTACAGCCAGACCGTATCCTTTATGTCCACCAGCCGGAATCAACATTCCCATGTCGAGGACCGCGGCCGGATCATTCGTCTCAACACCGTTCTTGTCGGTGCCCCATCCCGCTGGTATCTGATCTCCCTCCTGAGCCGCACGCTGTATCGTGCTGTACGAGACGTTGCTGCAAGCCATATCCAGCAGAACCGGCGCGTGTCCTGCCCGCGGAACCGCTATGGACAGGGGATTGTTGCCGACCAGCCGCTCCGCGCCGCCGGGAGCGGCCATCAGGGAGGTACTGTTGGTGAAAACCAGACCAATCTTCTCACGCTCTACAGCCAAACGACCGTAGTACGCGGCTACGCCGAAATGAGTACTGTTCATCACTCCTACGGACCCAATACCATGCTTTTCTGCCTTTCCGACGGCCATGTTCATGGCCTTGGATGCCGCGTAGTGCCCCATTCCGTGATCTCCGTCCAAGACCGCAACAGCACCGGAGTCTCGCACCACTCGATGAACCGGATGCGCGTTAATCAGCCCCAGCTCGATTCTCTTCACATAGATCGGAAGGCGTCCCATGCCCTGGTTGTGGGCGCCCCTGAGATGCCCCTCCAGCATCGCTTCCGTCACCGCTTGCGCATACTCTTCTGCGAACTCGAGTTTTTGGAAAACCGCTAGGCAGAAATCCCTCAATTCCTGAACCGCGATTCTTTTGGTCCCCGTATCCACCTGTCTCACCCCCATGAATTACACTAGGTTCGGTTTAAAAAACTATTTAAAGACAGCCCATGTTACTAAATCTATCATAGCAATCTACTGTGGGTCTGTCAAGGAAATGGACGGCCGCCACGGTGTCGCCTTCCTTGCTGAAGCTCGACATCGAAGGCAGGACCGAAGCAGAGAAAAAAACCTGAAAAACGGTAGCCCCCAACCCTGCAGGCTGTGTAGAATGGCCCTTAGAGGAGGAGTGAGAATGAGCTACGGATTTGGGATCATCGGACTCGGACTGATCGCAGACTTCCACGCAAAAGCGATCCAGGCGATATCGGGATCGAAAGGCACGCTGGTGGCCTGCTGCTCCCGCAGTGCGGAGAAGGCCAAAGATTTTGCGGAAAAATACAACTGCCGGGGATATGCGGATCTCAGGCGCTTCCTCGCCCATCCGGGACTCGATATCGTCAGTATCTGCAGCCCTTCGGGAGCCCATCTGGACACGGCCCTGGCCGCGGCAAGGGCGGGAAAACACGTGATCGTGGAAAAGCCCCTGGAGATTACTCCTGAGCGCTGCGACCGGATCATCGCGGCCTGCGACAAGGCAGAGGTCAGCCTGGCCGGTATCTTTCAGTCCCGCTTTTCCGAGGTGGCCGGACTGGTGAAGAGCACCCTGGAACAGGGCCGCTTCGGCACGCTGGTCCTGGGGGACGCCTACGTTAAGTGGTTCCGCAGTCAGGAGTATTACGACGACGGGGGCTGGCATGGCACTCAGGCTCTTGACGGCGGCGGGGCATTGATCAACCAGTCGATCCATGCCATTGACCTGCTGCAGTGGTTTATGGGTCCCGTTGAGTCGGTCCAAGCCTTTACCGGTACGATCGGCCACAAACGGATCGAGGTGGAAGACAATGCCGTGGCGGCCCTGCGTTTTCGAAACGGTGCCTTCGGGGTGATCGAAGGATCCACCTCCGTGTACCCCGGCTTCCTCAAGCGCATCGAAATCTCCGGTACCAAGGGAAGCGTGGTAATGGAGGAAGAAACCCTCAAGACCTGGGATTTCGCCGACAGTGCACCCGGGGACGAGGAGATCCGGAGAAAGTTCGGCGCGGGCGCGGACAGCGGTGGCGGAGCGGCGGATCCCGCCGCCATCAGCTTCCAGGGCCATCGCCGCCAGTTCGAGGAGTTCATCACCGCTGTGGATGAAGGCCGCCCCCCTCTGGTTGACGGCCCGGAAGCCAAGAAAGCCGTGGAGATCATTCAGGCGATCTACACCAGCGCGAAAAACGGCAAACCGGTTCAGCTGTCCTGAGCCCGGTCCCGGACACCTGTCAACAGGCAACGCCACAGCAAGGAAAGCTTCAGCCATGGGCTACGACTTCGACACGCCCGTAGACAGACACAATACCGCTTCGATCAAGTGGGACTACAGCAAACGCTTCACCGGGCTGAAAGAACTGCTGCCCCTGTGGGTGGCGGATATGGACTTCCCCGCCTGCACCGAGGTGATCGAAGCGTTGAAGCGAAGAGCCGAACACGGAGTTTTCGGCTACACTCTGGAGCCGGAATCCCACTACCAGGCTGTGGTAGAGTGGATGCGTCGGCGCCATGGCTGGGAGATCCGCCGCGGCTGGATGATTGCCGCTCCCGGGGTGATTCCCTCCCTGAATCTGGCACTTCTGGCTTATTCGCAACCGGGAGACGGGGTCATCATCCAGCCTCCCGTGTACTATCCCTTCAAAGAGTCGATCGTCAACAATGCTCGCCGGGTGGTGGAGAATCCCCTGCGACTGGAGGGAGAGCGCTACACCATGGACTTTGATCAGCTGGAGGAGGCGATCGACCGGCGCACCCGGCTGCTGGTCCTCTGCAGCCCCCACAATCCGGTCTCCCGGGTGTGGAGCCGGCCGGAGCTGGAAAAATTGGCGGAGGTCTGCACCCGCCGTAAGATCATCATCCTCTCCGATGAGATTCATCACGATCTGATTTTCAACGGACACCGCCATACACCCACCGCTTCCCTGTGCGAAGAGGCGGCGGCCATCACTGTGACCCTGACCTCGGCTACCAAGACCTTCAACCTGGCAGGCTTGGGCTGCTCCCTGGTGATCGCCTCGGACAAGGCCCTGCGGGAGCGATTCCGGAGGACCCAGAAGTGCATCTGGACAGGAATCGCCAATGCCTTCAGCGCCGTGGCCACGGAAGCCGCCTATCGTCACGGGGAAAGCTGGCTGGAGCAGGTTCTCGAATATGTACAGGGCAACTACGAGTTCCTCATCTCCTTTCTCGGCAAACGTCTGCCTGGAGCCCGGGTTATCCCGCTGGAGGGAACCTATCTGGCCTGGGTCGATCTGAGGGCGCTGGGCCTGAGCGATGAGCAGTTGAAAGAGCGCATCCTCCAGCAGGCGCGGGTCTGGCTGGATGACGGGCCCATGTTCGGAAGCGGGGGGGAAGGCTTCCAGCGGATCAACCTGGCCTGCCCCCGCAGCACCCTGGAACAGGCCCTGGAGGCCATAGTCCGGGTCCTGGGCTGAGCTCCGGGTTAGACCAGCGCCTCCTCTCGGCCACGCCGGGGTGCGGCCAACCAGATGCAGACCGTGGCTACGACCACGGCGATCATGCAGAATACGACGGCAGCTGAATAGCTTCCGCTCCGGTCGTAGATGAAACCGCCCAGTATCGGTCCGCCGAACAGACCGATTCCCAGAGCCAGCTGCAGCACCCCGTAGATCAAGCCGAAGTAGCGCCCCTTGAAGATGTCCGCCGCCGTGGCCGAGTCCATGGACGGACGGGTGCCGAAACCCAAACCGAAGAACACGGCGTAAAACAAGGGCACCCCTATTCCTCCGCCGGAGGGAATGGAGAGCAGGAACAGGGTACCAACCAGGATGCTGATGGTTCCCGCCGTGTAGCTCAACTCCCGGCCGATCCGATCGGAAAGCGCTCCACTAATGATCATTCCGCAGAAAACTGAGAAGCCGTACACCCCCACGATCCAGGCGGACCCCATGCTGCTCAAACCCTTTCCCTGCAGCAGCGCCGCCTGATGGGTAATGATCGGCATGGTGGACAGGGGCCCGAGTATGAACTGGAACACGCATAACCAGAAGCGACGGCTGCGGAGCAGGGAAGAAACGACCTCCCGTGAACGCAGCGCGTTTTTCTCCAACGCCGTAATTGAGCCGGGAAGAGATTCGGAGGAATGTCGTTCTTCTTCCTCCAGAGGTTTCAATCCCATGTGGGCGGGATGGGACTTCTGGAAGAGAATGATCATGGGAACGAGAATCAGGGCGACAACCAGAGCCAGGGCGAGATAGCCCGTTCGCCAGCCCCAACCGCTGATCACCAGCTGCAGCAGCGGAATGAAGGCCAGAGTGCCCGCCCCGGAGCCGCTGGCGATGATCCCGATCGCCGTACCTCGAAAGCGCACGAACCAATTGGAAATGATGATCGTATTGGGCAGGAGACTGATCGCACTGCCCCCAACGGCGCAGAGGACGCCAAAAAACACGATCATCTGCCAGAGCTCCCGGATGAAGAAGCAGAGGATCAGCCCGACAGAGGCGAAAGCGGCCCCGAAGGGAATAAGCCTCTTGATATCGATCCTGTCCGATAGATAGCCGATTACGAAGGCGTTGCAGGACAAGACCAGACCGAACATCGCCGGGGCCAGAGAGAACACGGTCCGGCTCCAATCGAACTCCTTCAGCATGGCCGGGAAAATCACGATGAAGGACTGTTGGACCGTAGCGCTCATGGCTACCGTGAAGAAAGAAAGAGCCACTACGATCCAACCGTAGTAAAGTCGCCTGGGGAGGAGGGCGTGTTCCATGGAATCATTCCGCATCGTGAGCAAAGAGTATACAGATTCTCCCTCGATGCTGCAAACCGCCTTTCACCAAGCACGGCTGCATCACCGGCCGGACCTTGTCCCTACCGCAACTTCCCGGCTATTCTATCGGGGAACCGGACGTACACCAAAGGAACAACAACCCCGGGGGAGGCGAAGAGATGCGCATAGCCCACATTTCCGATTTTCATCTACCCACGAGGCCGGGCCAGAGCGTGAACGACGCGCTCCCCGACGCGAACCTCATCGAGGCGGTGGCAGTACTGAAACAACAGGCTCCGAAACCGGAGCTTGTCGTTCTGGGAGGGGACATGCTGGAAGACGGGCAGAAAGGCAACTACGAGGCCATAGCCGAGCTGTTCAAGGACATTCAGGTTCCCCTCCACACCGTGGTCGGCAATCACGACGATCTGAAAGCCCTGAAAAAGAGCTCCCTGTTGGAAAAGGCGAAGCACTATCAGGGGTACGGATCCTTCGATCACGGCAATCTTCATCTCGTCCTCCTCAATACCGCCGGCACGGGGAAATCCCACGGGAACATCGAGGAAGAGCAGCTGCTCTGGCTGAGCGAAGATCTCTGGGCTAATCGCAACAAACCCGTGCTGATCTTCATGCATCACCACCCCATCGACAGCGGCATCCCGTGGCTGGACAAGATGAAGCTGGAAAACGCCGATGCGTTTTGGGATATCGTTCCCCACTACTCGAACAACATCCTGGGGGTCTTTTTTGCCCACCTGCACATCCAGATATCGACAGTGATCAGGGGAGTACTGGTGGCCAGCTCGCCGGCTGTATGTTTTCAGTATTCCGGAAACAACGACGCTTCGAAGGCGGCGCTTTCCAGGGAGCAGCCAGGATTCAATCTGATCGATGTTAAAGATCGGCAGGTGAAGGTTCGAACCGTCCGCTTCGCCCCGCCCTCCCCGGATAAAAGATCAGGGCGCACATCCCCCTCTGAGAAGGAACAAAGCCCCCGGAATACATCCGAAGACAAAGATAGTACGAAACAGAGCTAAAGGAGCAGAGCCCGCTTTGAGAATCCTTCGGGAACAAACAAGTGCCTTGCTGGTCGATGTCCAGGAGAGACTCTTCCCGCACATGTACGAATCAGACTGCCTCGAGGCAAGTCTTCCGGTTCTGCTCAAAGGTTTGGAGGTCCTCGATATTCCTCTGCTTGTGACCCAGCAGTACACAAAGGGTTTAGGTCCCACGATCCCGAAGATACAAGAAGTGTTGGGATGGAACCGGGACATCCAGCGCTCAGACCCCGCCCCATATGTCGGCAGACCCTACGTAGAAAAAATCGCCTACAGCTGCTGGGGTGAGCCGGCGTTTCGTGATGCTTTCACCGCCCTTGATCGGGAGCAGGTGCTGTTGGCGGGAATCGAATCTCACATCTGCATTCTGCAGACCGCTATCGACCTGAAGCAGGCCGGGTACACTCCTGTAGTAATCGAGGACTGCACCTCCTCCCGCCGGGAGAATGACAAGCGTATCGCCCTTCAGAGGCTTCAGGCAGAGGGCATTCTGATCTCCACTTGCGAGTCTATCCTTTTCGAGCTGACCCGGGAGGCCGGGACCGACACCTTCAGAGCCATCTCCCGTCTGGTGAAGTAGCCGGAGAAACCATAACCGTGCCACACTGGAGGTACAAGCAGGAGCAGTTAGACCAAACCGAGATTCGTCCTGGGGGTCCGGCAAGCCGCTGGCGGGCGTTTCTGCCTACGCTTCGCAGCATCGCCTTACCTTTCCGTCTGAGTATAAAAGCCGAAGATCTGTGGGGAAATCCCACAGAGATCGCAAAATCTTCAATCCGATTTGAGGCAAACATGGAGGTTGCCGGACTTCCACGACAACTCGATCTTCCGGCTCCCCGATAGGCTCAGCGAAACCGCGGTGTCCGTAGAACGGGAGTCCCTCTATCCGGGCAAAGAGAGAATCCCCTGTACGCCAAGGTGATACAGGAAGACGGCCACGCAGCCTGGAGCAGCCCGATCTACTTCGTTCCATGCTAGGGACCGTCCGACTCACCGCTCCGCGTCTATCCCAACCACAGTGCTGCGGCGATGGCCAGGCAGGTAGTTGTGTGCATCATTACGCCCAGGGCCGTAGCCGGAACCGGGTCTTTTTGCTCCCGGGCGCTCACCTTCCCGACCGACCACAGAAAAACCGCGATCGGTACCACCACCGCCAACCCTACCTTCGGATAGATAGCAGCGGGTACGTACAGGACGACATTGATCCCGGCCAGGCAGTAGAGAGCCAGAACCACGGCCCGGGAGCGCCGCCGTTGAGCTCCCGCCTGCTCGTACATCACCCGGTAGCCGACGATCACAGCCAGAGAGATCAGGGTGATCGGTACCCCGACGGCAAAGGCGAGCCCATTTAATCTACCTGTCATGGCCAGGTATACGCCGCCGCTGATCAGCGGGGGGATGAAAGCCGTGTAAAGAAAGGCGTAGCGGAAAGGGGAGAAGACGTACAGGGCTCCGATGATCCCGGCGGCAAGGAGAAACACGAGAACGCCGATGCCCACGGTGATCGTGAAGTAGAGGAGCACGGCCAGTCCCACCAGCGCAACGGGTGCCAGAACCAGGGGGAGGCGAGAGGCTGGCAGTCGCTGCGATGAAAAAACGGGATTGCCGGGCAGCTGAGGTGCCGTACGGCCCGGGTTTCGAAACGCCTGGTAATCCGATCCGAGCAGATTCAGCATCTCCGCAGCGGCAAGACCGACCAGAATCAGAACGAAGCGCAGCCAGTGGAAGACTCCCTGACGGGCTGCAAGGGCTGCTCCGATCAAAGCAGGCATCAGCACAGCCCCGAGAAGCCGGGTCCTTAAAAACGCCAGAGTTCCGCCGTAAAACGGATACGATTTTCTTTCGCTCACCGGTATCGTTTTCCTCGGTGTGCTCGCCTCAACAACGCTCAGCCGCAGATTTGGCTCACCCTACCGTCTTGGACAGGATGAAGCCTACAGCGAGCAAAACCGTGGAAATTGCAAACACCTGTACCGTCATCAGGATAGCCGGCGCGAACCTGGGTATCTGGTCGTAGTGCCGACGGGTTATAATGATTGCCCGCACCACGATCGGCAGTGTGAGCAGGCAGAGAAGGGCCCACAAGGGAAACAACCCAAGAATCACACTGACAGACACCAGGCCGAAGGCTAATCCATAGTAAAGCGGAGCCAGAGTTCGCACAGCCCTACGACCCAGGACCGTGCTGAGGGTGCGCTTTCCCACGGCTCGGTCCGCTTCCGCATCAGGCACATTCCCGATATAGAGAATGGCGTCCACCCACAACCCCGCTACGATTCCGGCCAGCACCGCGGTCCAGGTAACGCGCCCGCTGAACAGAAAGAATGTGCCGATTACCGGGAATGGGCCGCTTCCCAGAAAACAAATCAGATCTCCCCAGCCCCGGTAGCCGAACTTCACCGGCGGGGCCGTGTAGAAGTAACCCATCAGGATCCCCACCAGGCCCACGGGAAGGATGCGCCAGTCCACCCGCAGAACCAGGTACAGACCGACGGCAGCCGTGACGGCCAGACTCGACAGAGCCGAGATCAGGATCGTGCGGGGCGAGAAGAAGTACAGGGCGAAGCCGTCAACGGATCCGCTTTCGGCCAGCGGGTTGTCGTACAGAACCTCGGATCCTTTCTTGAAGATCCGCCCCTCGTCCAGCTTGTCCACCCCGGATTTGTAGTCGAAGTAGTCATTGGTGAAATTGGTGCCGATGTTGGCGAACATCATACCAACCAGGATCGCCGCCAGTAGTCCCCAGTTGAAGGGATAGCCGGACCACCAGGCCACAACAGCTCCCAGGCAGCAGGGCAGCAGCACCGTGCTCGTGTAAAGAGCCCGGGACGCTTGGATCCAGAGGGCTATCGATTTTAAAACGCTCCGTGACATGGCATTATCTCCCACCAGTAAATGACCTTAACATGTTTAAAGGAAAGAAGAAACCTGAT